>JADMIO011054757.1_pt1 | contig 53247 bp, 42 predicted proteins | sample 8958161 | NCBI WGS metagenome assembly JADMIO01 (sample SAMN16585339, study PRJNA669376) | soil metagenome | isolation source: Crop rotation soil | place: USA: Cullars Rotation, Alabama | collected 2011 | reverse complement strand
GCGTGGCCGGGCTGAAGCCCGGCGCAGACTAAAGTCTGCCCCACAACTGCGTCTTTAACGGAGTGCCCCATGCCGCTGCCCGCCACAAAATCTTATGAAGAACGGGGCAGCCGGTTGTGGGGCGGGCAATCCTGCCCGCAGGACTCGCTTTCCAGCGAGTCCTACCGCCGTCAGGCGGTCGCATCGACGCCTCCGAGCTACGCTCGGATGAGCCGGCTGGAAAGCCGGCTCGCGGGCAGGATTGCCCACCCCACAATCCGCCCGGACAGTGGTTCTTCAACGGAGCGTGCCGGGGAGGCCCAGATGAGCAGCAGCGGGACTGAAGTCCCGCGAAGCCTGAAGGCTGCTCCATTAGCGGAGGGCTCCTCCAATTCATTGAGCGACACTCCAGAGGTAAGTGGGCCGGCCAACATTGGCCGCGACGCGACTTTTCAGTCGGCTCATCCGAGCGAAGCTCGGATTCGTAAGGAAGTTTGCGGGGCCGGGGGGCCCCGCGCGGACCTGGGGGTCCGCCCTACGATTGCCTGCATCGGGCGGATTGCTCCGGAGAAGGGGCAACTCAAGTTTGTGGAGGCGGCGCGCGAGATTCACGAAGCGATTCCCGAGGCGCGGTTTGTGATTTGGGGCGCGTCCGTGATCGCGGATCCGGCATATGAGATCGCGGTGCGACGCGCCGCCGCGGGCCTGCCGATCGAATTCGCCGGGTGGACTAAAGACGTTTACGCCGCGCTCGCGCAGACCGATCTCCTGCTGACGCCGTCCACGGCGGTGGAGGCCACCACGCGTGTGATTCCCGAAGCGTGGGCTGCGGGCGTCCCGGTGATCGCCTTCGCGTCCGGCGGAATCGCGGAGATCGTCGGCGACGGCGAGAATGGATTTCTGGTGGCGAATGCACGCGAGATGGCGCAATGCGCTGTGCGCTTACTGAAGGGCGACCCTCAGGTGCTGCAGGCGGTGACGGTGCGCGCGCGCCGGTCGTGGGAGGAGCGCTTTCATCCCGAGCAGTTCGCGCGCGGGCTGATCGATTCCGTCACCCGTGCAGCGTGCGCAAATGGCGCCACCAGCGAGCGCCGCTCCCGGCCAGACGAACCGCTGCCGTCGCGTGATGCGCCAATCGCGCGGCCATAAACTTTGCTTGCGCCGCCGCCGCGAGCAGGCGTGCGCCGAGCGTGCGCTGCGCGGGCGTCAGATGCACGCCGCGCACCGGCCTGGGCACGATCATCGGAACCATGCGCCGGCGGACGACAGCGGCTCGATCCCGCAGGCCGTTAATCAGACTGCAGTGCAACCAGAGCTCGTCCTTATTCGCGGGCTGCAGCGGCGACGATGCGAAGCGCTCGAACCATGCGCGCGTGCTGGGCGGCAGCGCCAGCCAGTCCGCCTGGGCGGCTTCCGGCATCGGGCAGCCGAACCATTCGCGCGCGAGTTGAAAGGCCACACACTCGAGGCGGCGGAGCGCCGGGTCGTGCGTGTCCCGCCACTGGTTCCAGAGCGCGGAATTCGTCTGCTGCTTTTCGAGAATGCAGGCAAGTTCGTAGACATGAAAGGCGCGCACACTGCCCAGCAGCAAATGCTTGAGCAAGTGCAGCGCGCTGAAGCCAAGCGCGTCGGCGGCGGCCAGCCGGTCGCCGTGCCGGCGCGCAAAGAAATCGTTGAGGCCTGGGGCGTCGAGCCGCATCGGACCGCGATTCCACAGTCGAAAGTGCACTTCCAACGACGTTGGAATCTCGGGGTCGAAGTAGTCGCCGCGGAACTCCCACCCGGTGCGCCGGATGAGCGGCGGCAGGTGGTTCATGGCCACGCCTTCCATTGCGTGGAATGGCTCGAACCCCAGGCCGGCGAGCGCTGCGGCCGCGCCGTACGACTGATCTTGCGTCGTCAGCAGGTCGATATCGTATTGCACGCGGCGTTCGGGGTCGTGCCCGCTGAGTTCGCACTGATTCAGCCCTTTGAGAAACACATACGCGATCTCGTGCTTACGCAGGCAGGCAGATACCTCGGTGTACAACTGGCGGATCTGCGCAAGGCGCTGCCGATTACGCGCCAGACGCTGGACGAGTACCTCGCGGTCCGCGAACATCTCCGGGGGCAGGAACAGCGACAGTCCTGCGCGATCCGCGAAGTGCAGGACCGCTTCGGGATTGGCCGTGCGCGTTACCCACGGGTCGCGCAAGTGCAGGGCGCGCACCGCGTCGCCCGCGGGCGCGGGAACGTCACGCATCGCCCGACTCCGCAAAGCGCGCGAGCAGGGCGACTCCACCGGCGGGCGTGTCATAGCGCAGTTCCCAGGCGCCGATGCTCACGATCGCGCGGATGGTGCGCTGGTGGACCGCACGGGCCTCGACTCCGAAATCGGGAATGGCATCGAGAAGACCGGCGGCTACTGCTTCCGCATCGGCCTGGCGGATCTCCTGCTTTCCTGCCCCACGCTTAAGCACCATGACCGCCGCGATGTTCGCATGGGACGTGGTCCGGATCCCCAGGGACTGGGTCGCGACTTCGATGGTGGGCTTGCCGTTCGGGTGGACGCCCGCGGGACCGGTAGCCAGCGCGGGAAAGAATTGCAGCGCGGCGGGACGGAGTCTCACGACGCCGGAGCGGCCGCGGACCTGTCCGGCGGGGAGGCGGTTTACCGCGTAAGTGGCGTCTTCCGATACGAGGTCCCAACCGGCCGCCGCGCCGGCCAACGCCAGCGTGCTCTTTCCGGCGCCCGAAGCGCCGCACAACAGAAAGCCGCGGCCGGCACGCGCCACGCAGGCCGCGTGCAGTGGCGTGAGTTCGCGCTGCGAGAGCATGGTGCAGACAAGGGCGTCGAGGTAGAACCAGCGAAAGGTGTCGCGCGATTGCAGGGTCCCGGCTGAGACGGTGAGATGGGCGTGGCGGCGGTCGAGGTCGGCCGATCCGAAGTTCGCGCCGTCGGCCCGCATTTCGATGCGGCCGGGGAGATAGCGGAAAGCGGGCTTGGCGCGGGAAGCCTCTCCCGGTATGACTTCCACGTCGAGGGTCCAGGCGGGCTCGTCGCCGGCTGCCCCGAGGCTCCAGCCTGCGTGCACCGCCTCCATCGCCGCAGGCGAATTCGTGCGCACTGTGAGTGGTACACCGAGAGCGATCACCTCACAGGAAAGCTCGGGTTGGATGGCCAGGTTCACAGTTAAGGGATAACATCCCCAGTTTGTCACAACCGTTAAAACGTCGTGGCGGAGCTTGCAGCCCGGGAATTCCGCACTACAGTTGAAGAGTGCGGACGGCAATCGTTCACTACTGGCTCGTGAACCGCCGTGGAGGGGAGAAGGTGCTGGAGGCGATCGCCCGGCTGCTTCCCCAGGCGGATATCTTCACGCTCTTCCTCGATCCCGAGGCGCTCTCGCCGGAGTTGCGCCGCCGCCGCATCATCACGTCGAAGCTGAACGGGCTGCGCCGGTTCCATCGCGCGCTGCTTCCGGTGATGCCTCTGGCGCTGGAATCGTTCGACCTGCGCGGATACGACCTGATCGTCAGCAGCGAGTCCGGGCCGGCCAAGGGCGTGATCGCGCCCAGCACCACCCGGCATATCTGCTACACGCACACGCCGATGCGCTACCTCTGGGACCTGTATCACGATTACCGGCACGATTGGACGCGGTCGGCATGGCAGCGGGCGCTCATGGCGCCGTGCGCCAACTATCTGCGACTCTGGGACTATGCGTCGGCGGCGCGCGTCGATCAGTTCATCGCCAACAGCCGCAACGTACGGCAGCGCATCTGGAAGACGTACCGGCGCGAAGCAGACGTGATCTACCCGCCCGTAGACGTGGAGACATTCTCCTGGAAGCCGCCGGAGGATTACTACTTTGCCGTTTCGGAACTGGTGACGTATAAACGAATCGATTCGCTGGTGCGCGTCTTCACGCATACGGGGCGGAGGTTGAAGATCGCCGGAGGGGGACCCGAGTATGCGGCGCTGCGGCGCATCGCCGGGCCGAACATCGAATTCACCGGGCGGGTGACGGACAGCGACTTACGCGAGCTCTTTGCGCGTTGCCGCGCCTTTGTGCAGCCCGCCGAAGAGGATTTTGGGATTACGGCGGTGGAAGCGCAGGCCAGCGGCAAACCGGTAATCGCGCTGGGGAGAGGCGGAGTTCTGGAATCGGTGCCGGCGTTCGGCGGCGTGTTCTATGAGGACCCGTGCGACGCGAGTCTGGCGGAGGCGCTGGAGCGGTTCGAGGCGTTGGAAGAGGGATTTTCTCCGGTGGAAATGCAGCGCCGCGCCGCACGGTTTTCGGAAGCGGAATTCTGCCGCGCCTTTATGGAAGTGTTGGCGGGCGATCCGAGCGATCGGTCCGCCATGGTCAGGAACGCTCGGCTTCGCGATGAAGAGACATTCTTCCTGGAACAGTAGCGAGGCGGCCGGAGGGATCCGCCTCGCTACTGCGAGCGCTACCAGGTAATCTTGGCCACGATTTGCATGGTACGCGGGTTACTGCTGAACGTGACCACAGGGTCGTTGAACGTGGAACTGTTCACGGTCGTGTAGCTCCTCACGCCCGGAGTGTAGATGCTGTAGTTGTTGGGCAACTGGGCCGCATCCGGAGTTCCGGCGATGTATTGCGGATGGTTGAACAGGTTGAGAGCCTGGCCGGAGAGTTCCAACCGCAATCTCTCGGTGATGTTGAAGCGCTTCAGCAGAGTGAGATCCACATTGCTGATGGGGCGCATTCTTTCGGTGTTGCGTCCGGCGTTGGGCACGGTGCCGTACCCGGCGCGAATGTAGCGCGCGTTCGGGTCGGTCGCCACCCAGGCCACAACCGTGTTGACGTCGGCCGTAGCGCCGGTCACCGGGATATGGTTTCCGCTACGGTCCAGGCCGTAGATATCGCTGCCGGTGTGGGCCGCGCCGCTCGGATTCAGCATGACGCGATCGCCGGCGGGATCGCCATTCAGGTTGGAATCGATGCCGCTTTGCACCGTGAAATACTCGGGCGATTCGTAGATGTAGATGGGCGCGATCTCCCAGTTGCCGACCAGATTCTTAAGGAACCAGGAGCGGTCCCGGCTAAAGAAGGGAACGTCGTAGACGGCGTTGAAGGAGAAGCGATGCCGGCGATCGAGCAGCGAATTTGCTTTTTCGACACGGAGGTTCTGGAAGTCCTGAGCGCGCCGCGGCGTCAGGTAGGTAGCGCCGAATTCCGTGGTGCTGTTGTCGATGAGATGGCTCCAGGTATATGCGGCGTTGAGTTGCAGTCCGCGCGTGAAGCGGCGAGTGGCCTGCAGGGCGAGGCCGTTATAGGTGGACCATCCTTCCGGCGTCCACGCCGTAATGGCGCTGGTGAATCCGGCGGCGCCGAACTGCGGCAGTACATTGCCGCCATTGCGCAGGTCGCCGACCGTTCGAGTCAATCCGGCGAGCGTGCCGGCGCCAGGCGCGCTCAGGAAAGTGGGGATCTGGTTCGCGGCCGTAACCGGAGTGGAACGATTGATCTGTTGCTGCATGGGCAGGTGAATGCCGCGCGTGCCCAGATAGCGCGCCTCGAAGGTGTAATCGCGCTTGAAAACGTGCTGCACTCCGAAATTCCACTGCACGGAATACGGCAGCTTCTGATCCAAAATGTAGCCGGAGGTGTTTTGCCGCGCTTCCTCGGGTGTCAGCTGGTCGCCGGTCACCGCGGTATTGCTGGCGAATCCGCCGTTGGCCAGGAAGCCCGGAACCCCCACAAGATTGGCGAATTGAGAGCTGTTGATGTCCGCCGTTACGCTGAGTTGCGGGGGCAGCGACAGGATGGCGATGTTATCGAACAGGACGTCATACGCCATACCGAAGCCCGCCCGGATCGAGGTATTGCCGCTGGTCCCGGGCGAATAAGCGATGCCGATACGCGGAGCGAACGCATTTTTCTGCGCCTTCGGCTTGGTGAATTCGAGCACTCCCGGAACGCTGGCGGCGGCATTGAGCGTCTGGCTGGCCGCTGTGACCGGCTGGCTGGTGTACTCATAGCGCAGGCCGAGATTCAGGCTGAAATTCGGGCGGATGCGCCAGGTGTCCTGCGCGTAGGTGTAACTGGCGATCTGATTTCCGTAATAACGAGGCAGGCCCAGAGTGCGCTGGCCGAATACGTCGGGAGCGATGTCGCGGAGGTAGAGATCCAGTGAAGAGTATTCGTAATCTCCGCGGAGACGCTGCGTGAAGGTCTGCGGCGCGATGAACTGGCGCGCATCCTCGCCGATTTTGATGGTGTGATGGCCCTTGACCCAGGTGACGTTGTCCGCAAGCTGGTAGGTGTTCTGCGACTGAGATTGCGGAGCGTTGGGATCGGGTCCGACCTGAAGGCTGAGTTCGTCGAAAGTGAGGTTGGGGAACTGGTCGAGGCCGGGGAAAACGAAGTTGCCGGCGGGATAGTCCTGGAACAGCCGATTGAACCCAAGCCGGAACTCATTGGTGAGTGTCGGGCTGAAGGTGTGATACTCCGAGATCGAGGCCAGGTAAGCCTTCTGGGGAACCGTAGTGTAGAACACGGGCAGTGTGGCCGTGGTATCGATAAAACCGATGTGATTGTAAATGAAGCGGCCCCGAACCTGATCGACGTCGGAGACGTTGATGTCCGTGCTGATCACGGCGTTGTAGTTGTTCTGAAAATTAGGAGCCGCAATCGGCAGAACACCCACGGGCACGCTGGTACCGGCGACGGAGATGGTGTCGGATGCTGAGGGCGCCGCCGGCACATACTTCTGCAGGATATCGAGGTTGGTCGCGTTCAATCCCGAGATACCGCGGAGTACATTGTATCCCTGGGCTGTCGGTGTCAGCACCTGGCCCGCGGCGGTGGCCGCCGCGCCGAAGGGATTGTATTCCATATCCCCGAAATAGAACCACTTATTCTTCACGAGGGCGCCGCCGGCATTGGCGCCGAGGCGGTTTTGATCGAGCCGCGGATTACTGGTGATACCTTGCTGCAACAGGTGCTGGTCAAGCGCGTTCAGATTTCTGTTCTGCAGATACTCGTACAGCATGCCGTGAAACGCGTTGGTGCCGCTCTTCACGACGGTGTTGAACTGTCCGCCCGCCGAGTGCCCGTACTCAGCCGTAAACTGGTTTTGCAGCACCGAAAACTCGGCAACGGAGTCATTCGGCAGACTGGCCGAGGGCCCGGTGGTGGATTTCTGGTTGTTATCGATTCCTTCTACCGTGAAGTTATTGCTGCGTGGCCGCTGTCCTCCGACAGAGGGCCCCGTGCCGATACCCACACCGATTCCACCCGCGCTCGCCACGCCGGCATTCAGCACGGAGAGGTTAATCACTCCGAAGCCGTTGCTCGAGATAGGCAGATCTTGGGTTTCCTTGGAGCTAAAGGTATTCTGCACCTGCGCGGTACTGGTGTTAATCACCGCTGGGGCCTCAACGACATCGACCGTAGTCGTCACCGTGCCGACCCTCAGTGTGAGGTTAGCGGTTGCGACCTGGTTCAGCAGTACCGAAACACCCTTTAAAGTGGCAGGCGTAAATCGGTCCGAAGTCGCCGTTATGTCGTAAGTGCCAGGCGGGAGATTCCCCAGCCGGTACTCTCCAGTGCTGTTGGTACGTGTGGAGGTTTTGATATTGGTCCCGGTGTTAGTGGCGGTGACGGAGGCGTCAGGGACGGCGCCGCCCGTCTCGTCGAGCACTCGCCCGATAAGGTCGCCGCTCACCGTCTGAGACCAGCTGAGGGGTGAACTGGTGATCAACGCAACGTGAATCGCAATTAACGCGAGCACGCAATAACCAAGAGGCAATATTCGACTACGCAGACTCTTCATACCCCGACGCGTAAGCAGATAAGAGGCCGATCCAGTTTCCTGGAATGTTACCCACTAATAGGTGGCGCTACGAGTTACGAAATGTACCGAATTGCGCCATTCGGGGCTGCGGGCTACGATTTTTGGAAACGCAAAAATTTAATATGCAGAATGCGGTTAAGGGAAATACCGCATCCGCGGCGTTAACGTGGTTAGCTCGCTTTACGTTCGCGCTCGAGGGCCTGGTGGAGCACGCTCTTGATATAAGTCTGGTACGGCAAGCCCAAGCGTTTAGCCGTAACCTGCGCTGCTTCGACATCGTCAACGGCCAGACGGATGGTGACGGACCGCGTTGCACCTCGCCCGGGGCGACCGTGGACTACTCGGCCTTGCTTCGACGCCTTTTCGAACTGCGCCGCGATGAAATCGGGATTCGCGTCCCACCAGGTGGCTTCTTCGGCTTCGGACTTGAATTTCGGCGTTTTCGATGGCACTCGCTTGGCTGAAACCGGCTCCGTCTTCTTCGTACGAGGCATACTATTCACCTTTCTCGCGGAAATAGATCTCTTCCAGCAGGCGGGTCATTTTGTAAGCGGTCACTACACGGATCCGTCTGTTCACCGAACGACGTGAAGCAGATGCTGGACAAAGCACTTTCTTCGCCGGACCTGGCAATCAGTCCAGTTTCGGGGGAAGGGCCATTCGCAGGCTGCCCATCAAACCTATCGCCGTCCATATACTACGCGCACGACGCTGCGCACGTACTGCTCGTCGGTGAGACCTTCGATGGCCGCCGGCGGGAAGGATACCAGCGACTGGAAGTAGCCGGCCAGTTCCTGGAATAAAGCGATACGCGCGAGGGGTTCGTAGCCGTCCCGGCGCGTCAGCGCCTGCACTGCGATGTTCAGCGATTCCGGACTAGCCACACTGCGCAGGCGCGCCGCAAGGTGAGGGTAGGCAAGCAGCGAATTGTACTTCGCCGGCGCAATCTGCTCCAGGTTGGGATCTTCCGCCGGCCGGTTGCGTGCGACAATCGTGCCGGCCGCGAGATCGCCCAGGCGCTGGCAGTTGCGGCTGCAAAAACTCGCGATGCCGCCTACCAGGTAGACCAGCGGGAGCATGTCGACCACACGCAGCAGGTTGCGCAGAATGATTTGGGAGAGTTGGAGCCGCAGGCCCTGAGCGTCGACCACGCGCAATCCGAGTACGCGTTTGCCGAGGGTTTGCCCGTGCCATCGCCACTCAAGCGCGATACCGTAGCCCACCGAAATCACGAAGTAAAGAAGGGCTCCGAGGGCGGCGGCCCAATCGGGACTCACATGCGCCACGTACTCCGCACCCTGGTTTACGCCCTTCGTGAGGACCGCGATGGCGGCGGCATCGATGATCCACGATAAGGTGCGCGTCACCGGCGAAGCGAGATCGTATGAAAACCTGACGCCTTCCGGCGTCTCTATGACGAGCGAGTCGGAACGGCGGCTCATTCGCGCCCCATCCAGCCCAGGTAAAGAGTGAGGGCGGTGAGTTCGCACAACCCGAAGCCGATCTTCAGAGCATAGGGGATCACCGGCTGATGATATTGCGACACGAAGGATTCGATAATACCGGCCCAAATCAGCATGACGCCGGCGCCACACACGATGGCGACGAGGTCGGGCGCGATGGCGCGCAGACGGTCGACGCGCGGCGTACGGTCTCCCCACCCGATGAGCGCGCCGGCGAGGATGAAGCCGGCCTGCCCGCCGAGCAGAATGGCTGGAATCTCGATCGATCCGTGGGGCAGGAGCCAGCCCGCCAGGAACATGCTTTGGCCGCCGGCGACGTAGTCGGTAATGACCGCGCCGAGGATCACACCGTTGTAGAACAACAGCATCAGGGTCCCCGTGCCGAATGTCAGCCCGAGCGCCATCGCCATGATACTCACTTGGGTGTTGTGCGTCATCAGGTCGGCAGCGAAGGACGCCTTCACGCCCTTCAGCCGGTCCTGGGCGGCGGCCTCTTCCTGGTGAACGCGTTCCGAGGGCGGCGTCAAGAGATGCGAGAACGGTAGCAAAACCGCTTTATTCCGCGCGTCGGCGTGGAGCGCGAACCAGCCGAAGCCGCAGCCCAGCAGCGTGACGGCGATGCTCAAGCGGAGCGCTCCCATGTGACGCCGCACGGCGACGGGAAATGCGCGCAACATACGCTTCCAACGAAATCTGGTGGGCGCGCGCGTCTCGTGAATCACCCAATAGGCGGTGGCTACCAGCGATTCCAGATAAGCACGCAACTGGGGTTCCACGGCGAAGGTATCGAGCCGCGAGAGATCCGAAGAGCAGCGCTCGTAGAGATAGTGAAGCCTCTGGATTTCGGCCAAGGCCATGCGGCGTTCCGGTTCGGCCTCGAGCTTCGCCATGGTGTCGCGTAACTCGTCCCAATAGGGGCGCTCGGCGGCGACGAAGCGCGGCAGGTCGATGATCATAAAATCTGCCTCCGCTTGACGTCCAGGTAGCCCGCGGCGACTTGCATCTTGATGCGATCGGCGTCGGTGACGGTGAGTCCGACACCACGATTCTTGAGCGCGATTTCGAGCACACGCATGCGATTCGAGGCCATCTGCCCGGCCAGCCCCGAGTATACGTCGTCGAGGTTTGCGGGCGGATCGCCCTGATACAGAGGGCGCATGGAAAGAGTGCGGCGCACGTGGACGCGCACGAGGTGGCGGCGCGAAAGCAGCGCGACATCGCGCTCGAAAGTCTCCGCCAGCAGCGCATCGTCGAGTGAGGTGAAGAAGACCAGCAGCGAGCGGCGCCGCAAGTTGACCTGTAGCGTGGTGAAGACGTCGCGGAAATCGGGACTGACTCGTTGTGCCTGGATGTTGTAAAGTGCTTCGCGGCAGAGGCGGAAGTGGTCCATGCCGTTGCGGGCGCGCACGAACTTGAGTGTGCGGTCGCTGAAGATGACGAGCCCGAAGCGATCGCCCTGCTTTTCGGTGACCAGCGCCAGATGCAGGGCCGCGTCGACAAACGATTCGAGAATTCCCTCGCGGGCGGAGAGGCGGGACGCGTCGACGACCGCGTAGACTTCCTGCGCGTGCTCCACGCGATGCAGCTTGACGGCGGGAAAACCGCGCTTTGCGGTCGCCTTCCAGTGGATGTCTTCGAAGCTGTCGCCGGGCAGGTATTGACGCAGGTTTTCGAATTCGCGGCCTTTGCCTACCTGGCGCGCGACGCGCGTCGCAATGTTGGCGGTACGCAGGAAGAGCGCCGCAGTAGCCCGGTCGCGGAGGTTGGGGTAGACGCGGAACGACAGTTCGACGGGAAGCGCCCGCCGCGCGCACCAGAGTCGCAGCGGAGAGCCGGATTCGAGGTACAGCTCGCGAAGCGCGTGATCGCCGCGCGCAAGCCCGGTACACGGCCAGTCGATGCTGGAATCACCGGTGGGCGCTTCCACGATCATCTCAGGGGACGCGGTCTGCATGCCCGCCGGCATGTTCACGCCGAGGCGGACGGTGCAGGTGGGTTGCAGTCGCTGGGAAAGTGTGACGGGAAATGTCGCGGGCACGTCTCGGGTGAGACGCACGAAAGGCGGCGTGCGGGCGTCGATGCCGGCGCTTCTGCGGACGGCGGCGATACCGTCGATGGCGGCGATTGCGGCGATCACGGCTCCGGCGATGATGCACGCGGCGGTGAGGCTGGGGAACATGCCGCCGATTGCGGCGATCGGCAGCACGAGGGTCGCGGCGGAGAGCAGGAGGCGCGGGGCGGGGACTAGCATGGTGGTGCGCTCCCGTGGGCGATCTGGTAGGGCGGACCCCCTGGTCCGCGCGGGGCCCCCTGGCCCCGCACACTTCCTGAAAAGACGGAATTCGAGTTGCGCTCGGATGAGGCGTTACAGCCGGCGGGCGACCAGGTTTGCCAGGCACAGCTTACTGAGGCAGGACACCCTTGAAAAAGGGGCCGCTTTCCAAGGGACGCGCCGCCTGAAAGGCGGCGGCAGCCACGAATGGCTGCCCCACAAAACGGCGCAGTCGCCCGCATTTCATCCATAGTTGCGTGGGCGCCGCGGAGATGGAAGCAGGTCACGTGCGCGAGTCGCAGTGGGGCAGGCATTAGGCTGCGCGGGACACGTGGCCGGGCTGAAGCCCGGCGCAGGCTAGAGTCTGCCCCCCTCCGAGCGCCACACGGGGTCACCTGACAGTCCGAGTTGCGCTCGGATGAGGCGTTACAGCCGGCGCGCGCGCCCGATTGCCCGCCCCACATCACGACGGCATGCCGCAAAACGACGGCATGCCGCAAACCGTAGCACACACCCACGTGGAACGACCGGTGTTTTCGTTCGTCTGTGTCGAAAAGGGCTGGCTGCACGGTCGCTCCCTCACGGTCGCGGCTCGGATGGCTGGACCCGGGGGGCCGCCCTACGGTGCTCATCGGGGCACCGGCACTTCGTGCAGAATGCGGTCGAGGACGTCCGCGGTGCGCACGCCTTCGAGCTCGGATTCCGGGCGCAGCAGCAGACGGTGTTCCAGGACAGGCTGAGCCATGACGCGCATGTCGTCCGGGCTGACGAAATCGCGGCCGCAAAGCGCCGCCCACGCTCGCGACGCGCGGAGCAATGCCTGCGATGCGCGCGGACCGGCGCCGACCAGGATGGCGTCGTCGGTGCGCGTCCGCCGCACCACCTGGACCGCGTAGTCGACTAGCTGGTCGGTCACCTGAATCGTCTCCAGGACGTTGCGCAGATCCGCCAGATCGGCCTCCGCGAGGCACGGCGTGACTTCGCCGCGCTGCAGCACCGCTTCCGGAGCCTCGCTGCTCAAACTTCGACGGCCGAGTGCAAGTTCATCTTCGGCGCCCGGCCAGCTCATGTTGATCTTCAGCATGAAGCGATCCTTCTGCGCCTCGGGCAGCGGATACGTGCCCTCGCTCTCGATGGGGTTCTGGGTGGCGAACACGGTGAAGTTCGGCGAGAGGCGGTGGCTTTCGCGATCGATGGTGACGGTGCGCTCCTGCATAGCCTCCAGCAGCGCGGACTGCGTCTTGGCCGGCGCGCGGTTGATTTCGTCCGCCAACAGGAAGGTGGTAAAGAGCGGCCCTTTGACGAGCGAGAACTCGTTGCGCTGCAGATTGAAGACGTTCGTGCCGGTAATGTCCGCGGGCATCAGGTCGGGCGTGAATTGGATGCGCTTGAATTCGGAGCCGAGCACGGCGGCGAGGGTGCGCGCCAGCAGAGTCTTGCCGAGTCCCGGAACGCCTTCGATGAGCGCGTGCTGGTTGCAGAGCACCGCGACCAGCGAGTAACGTATGGCGTCCTCTTGACCGATGATGACTTTGCGGATGCCGCTCTGGGCCGCATCCATGACGGACTGAAACTGTTCGAGATTCACATCTCCCCTTTCGTGCGCAACAGAGCTTGGATTTCGCGTGTGGCTTCCACCGGGCGGACGGCGGATCCGGCGAGGATCGCCGCGGCCTTGGAGCGAACTTCCGGCGACACCTGGGCCTGATTCGTGCTGAGCCATTCGCGCCAGCACACGCCAGCCACTTCCGATGTGGGCACATGCCGCCTGAGCAGGGTGAGGAGGCCGGCATGCGAGGTACGTCCCGTGTGCTCCGTGCGGAGCGCGGGCGCGGGCGGCGGAAAACTGGACGCGTTTCGCCAGATAAATAGGCCGGCCAGAATCGCGAGACCGAGCGCGAGGCCCATGAGCCGGAACTGGCGCGCCATGCCCACCACGCTGCCCGATTCCGCGACACCCAGGTGCTGCTCGTCGAAGACGATTCGCCGGAATTCTCCAATCGCGGCGGATACTTGCGGCAAGCGTTCCATGCCAACGACCGAGGCGTTCGAAAAAGCGCCGCTCTCCGCCATCAGCAGCACGGGACCTTTGTCGAAGGCGCGTTCGACAGCGAGAATGCGGCCGCCCTGCTCGTCGCGCACGTTCCAACCTGTGGCGCTGCCGAAATAGAGAGGATGCACCGATTTGTTGCCGTCCTCGAGCTTCAGGCTCACGCCCCAGAGGACCTGGATGGGCGGGCGCTCGTTCAACGACTTGGGCTTAGAGCGCTGGCCAGGCGTATCGTTGGCTGGCCGGGAGTCGAGATCCTGCTGGCGTAATGCCTGGGTCTCGGGGTCGAAATGCAGCGCCAGCACGACTCGATTGCCACGCCGCGCCAGGCGCTCCACGGCCTGCAAAAATTGCGAGTTGTTCCAGTTCACGTCGGTCGGGTGCGCGCCCAGGAGCAGAAGAACCGCGCCATCGCGCGGCAGGAACTCCATCGGCAGCAGGTTGCGCTCGACGGTGATGCCGGGCAGTTTGGCAAGACTGTCAAACAGCAGCCTGGTACCCAGGCGGTCGGTGCGAAAGGACGAGAATTCGGGGTACGAATCACCGGCCGCGAATTGGAGGTGGAACAGATGCAGGATTGCCCAGGCGAACCCGCCGGCCACGAGCATCATCAGCGCCCACGACCGCCATCCGCGGCTCATGCGGCCACCTCGATTGCCAGGCGGATCTTGATTGCTTCGATACGCGTACGGAACTCTGTGGTGTCAGATTCCTGGACCTCGTGCAGACCGTACCAGGCGCGTTCGAAAGCCCGCACGTTGGCGGAGAACAGCGCACATGCTTCCGGCGCGTGCCGCGCCTTGCGCCGCAGTTCCATTTCAAATTCGCGATTGCTCTTGCCCGCATGGATGGTGAGCAATTCCTGCCGGCCTAGCCATGCCAGGTTGGCGAGATAAAGCGCGCGTAGCGCGAAGCGGAAATTGCCCTCTGCGATGCAACGCTCGGCCATGAGGACCCACTCGGATTCGGGTAGCCGGTCGGCTGTGAGCTCTTCATCTTCGAGGCGGATCGCAGTTGCAAGCGGGTTGGCACGCACCGCGGGCTTCTGGCGCCGCAGGCGCAAGATGCGCACTGCGAACCACCCGGCGAGCGCCAGAGCGATGGCGAGCGCGGCCCACACGGTCCAATGCAGCGCGCTTGCGGCCACCTGCCCGCCCTGCGGCATGGGTGATACTCCGATGCCCCCGAAGATGAACCGCAGCAAACGCTCGATATTGCGCCCGATCCAGCGCATGCCGCTGCGAAAAGCTTCTATGGCGTGGTCGGTTGCGCGGACGATCCAGGGATTTCCGCCCGCGGCCTCGGGTGGAGGCGGTATGCGCCAGTTGTATTCGGGGGCTTGCATCGATTGCTGGATGCTGCGCTGCAGTTCCTGAGGCTGCACGGATTCCGCAGCCCGCGTCCGGCAAGGGACCAGAATGCACAGCAGGAGCGCGGACGCGACAAGTGAACCACGCGCCGCGCCCGAGCGAACCCGTCGCAGGCGGGCGCGCAGATCCTCGCCTGACTCGGCCGACTCGCGCAGAAAGCAATGCAGGCAGTAAACGGCCTGCACAAACGGGTCGAAAACCAGCCAGGTGGCGGCCAGCACGCTTACGAAGAACAGCCGGTTCTCCACGAAGCCTTCGGTATTGCGCGTGAATTCCGTTTCCATGCCTGTGACCATCTTCAAGAGCATCGGCAACGCAATGAATGTCACCGCCACATTCAGCAGCACAGCTAACGAAAGCAGGAACAGGAGAGCCTGAACCAGCCAGCACTGCATCTGGTCGGCGAATTTCAAGCGCTTGGCCTGCGCCACCACATCGTGCAAGTCGAGCGACTCACGATCTGACAAGACGGCGGCGGTGCGGAAGAACGTGACGACGGAGGTGAAGGGGAACACCGCAAGTAGCGAGAGGGGCAGGAGGATCGGTTTGATGGCAGCCAGGAATGCCTGATTACAAACCAGGCGCCACGCGCGGTACGCGGTCCACGGCGTATCCGGTGCGCCGCGAAGGGATCGATGCAAGCGGCCGGAGTATACGGCGCGCCAGCAGTTCATCCAGATGAGGAGCAGTGCCGCGGCCAGCGATTCTGACACACAGGCGAGGTCCGGGACCGGAGGATGAAGAAGCTGGTTCCAAAAGAGAAGCAGGAAGAGAACGAACGGGGCGCTGCCGATCCAATGGCAGAGCAGCGTGTCGAGCGACGCGCGGCGCAGCAAATGCGCGGTCTGTTCCAGCAAATCGACTGGCCCGGGCTGTCCTATCGGTTTTGCCATGAGAGACGCTCGGAACGTTCGCTCAGCGCGATCAGGCCTTGGGCTGCGCCGAGGAACATCGCCCAGGAAAAAAGGATAGCTGCGATGGTCAGTCCGGCCGCGGTAAGGCGCCGCGCCGCGCCACGCCTCGCTAAAGCTGAACTTATCGCGGCCCGCAGGCAGGAGGCGCACAACAGACGGCCGTCGTGCTCATCCACGCACTCGCGGCAGTACGCCCTTTTGCATTGCGGACAGCGGCACACCGCCTCGCGCGCATCGTGATTCCAACAGCGCTGGGCGAGCGGCGGCATTGCGGAAGCAGGAGGCTTGAATCCGCCTGAATCAGACACGGATGGAGACTCCTTCCGATGGCTGGTCGTCGCGCAGCAGCAGCACGCCGCAGACGAGGCCCAGAACCAGGCTCATACACCCGGCGCTGGTACGGCTGAAGTTCTGATCGAAAACGGTCATTGCTCCGCCCTGCGGCACAAATGAGAAGCCGGCCCGCCCCTGCCGCCCGGCCTGAAAAGCAGCAGCCATATTGACGGCCATTGACACTGCGTAATACCAGACGCCGATACAGATCAGGGTTACGATGGCGAGACTGCGCATTGACGTGCGAAGGCCTTTGGAGAAACTCAGTACGAGTACGGCGGCGGCCGCGGCAATCTGCAGCAGCAGGAAGACGAGCAGCACCCATTGTCCGGTGTGACCGCCCATTCGGAGCGTGAACAGTTCGGTAACGCCGCCGAGAAACAAGGTGAGAGCGAAGAAGACGGTGGCACGCGTGCGCACCGGCCTCAGCGCCTCGGGTTGAGGAGCCGGCGGCGCGGCTCCGGGAATATGTGCGAGTCCCATGCGCCCCTCCGGCAACGAGCCAATTTGCTTTTCCTCCGCCGCCTCTGCCCACGAACCTTCCATTGCGCCCTGGACCTCATGTATATGCGGCTCGACGGCCTTCAGAAAGCGGTGCGCCGTTCGCGCCCGGTACACGGAAGGAAGTTCCTCGGAACTGACGGCGGTGTAGATGCGGCACCGGCAACTTTGCGCGGTAGAGACATAGGCCCAGAGCAGCGCCAGCACGAGAAGGATGCTGCCGATGATCCAGACGGCCGTCTCTCTACCACCGGCCGCGGCAATCCCCATGGCAATCAGCAGCACCGCGCCGATCGCGAATGAGCGGCTCGAGATGTGATAGCGCCTGGCATCGGCAAACACAATCGCCTGGATGTCCCGAAAGTAAAACCGCTTGTATTCCTCGCGGAAGCGCGACGATTTGACGAGCAGCAAATGGTCGGAGCCCAACCACACGCTCGATCCAAAGAGCAGGCCGCGGCGGCGTCCGGGCAATGCGCGGTATCGTTCGCGATTCGGCTCCATGTTTATGCGCTCGCCTTAGACCTCGCCACCATGTACCAGAGGAACCAGACCCACCCTACGCCCTGCGCGATCGCCACGGCCAGCCCAACCCAGAGACGCCACCGGTTGCGACGAACGAGGCTGACGGGCTGCTTACGTTTCATGATCGCGAGCGCCGTCACCGCGGGCGCCGAAAAGATGGTGAGCGGCCAGATCACCAGCAGCGCGAAGGGTATCATCAGTGCCCACGTATCGTAGAGCGCGCGCGAAGTGTCCGAGCGGCCTTGCGGGATCTTCCCTTTCGGATTGGCCACGCACGAGGGGCACCAGGTCGCCGAGCCGTACTCGATGGCGCAGAGATGGCAAACGAAGCGTCCACAGTGTCCGCAGGCTGCGACGGCGCGCTTAGCGGGGTGATCGAAGCACACAGCCTCGCCTTCGATGGCCGCTTCCGTCTGCGCAGCGGGCTTCTCCACAAGTGCCGCCGGGTATACCCGCGGGTAATTAGAGGCGCCGCACGCCGGGCACGTGGCCATGTTGCCATTCATCAATTCCCACTTGGACAATGGCATGCCGCAGCAGGCGGAGGGGAGGGGCATCGGACCGGGTCAACCTCTGGTTTTGATCACCCGGGTATCGCAGAGCATATCGTGCAGCGCGCGCTTCTGGGCGTCGAAACCCGCCATGATGTACCCGATATAGAGAATGATGGCGCTAAGCAGCTTGGCGAAGTGGCGCCCGATCGCGCGTCCCACGCCAATGCCCGATCCATCGGGACGTATCACTTTGAGGCCGACGGCCATCTTACCCGGAGTGGCGCCGTATTTTACAAGGAAGATAGTTTCGTACGCGCAGTTAATGGCGGTGGCGACCACCATCGAAATCCCGATGACGCCGAACATCGCGCCCAGCATTTGAAAAGCCTGTTCCGGCGATGCATTGGGGCCTGGATCCGCGATGCGGCCAAAGTTCGCGCCCATGGAGCCGAAAAGAACGCCTTGCAGGATTCCCAAGGGGATCGCCAGGATGATGCCGTCGATCAGGACGGCGACGAAGCGCAGCCAGAAGCCGCCGTATTGCACGAAGCCCGCCGGTGCGACGCCCTCACGTAGCTTCTGCGCGTAAGCGTCTTTACAGAAGCGACATACCAGACGGTCGCCGAATCGGGCTAATTCATCGGGAGGCGCGGGCCGGCCGCACTCGGAACAATAGTTGACCGCAGCTTCGGGAGTCATAGGCGCTCCTTGTTCTAGGCGATTGTAGCAGGTGGAAAAGTTGAGCGTAGGTGGAGTAGATAGAAGCGGGTTAGCGTGCTCGGGCCGGGGAAGACTGGTTAGTGCGCGTTGGCCAGGGCGGTTATGGCGCGCGCGAGGAGGTTAGAGAGGTCGGTTGGTTTCGACCCGGTGAAAAGGACTGCGGAGTGACCGGAGCTGAGAATCCGCAGGCCCGAACCTTCGGGGCCGTACACCTGATAATCGGCAACGAGCGGATAGGAGCCGGACCGAAATTCGCCGGACCCTGTGATGGCGGCCCTGGATCCGCCATGCAGAGCGTTGGGACGGTCCAGATCGGCGGAGAGTTTATCGAAAATCTCTTTTTCGGGTGGAAGCAGCGATTCATCCACGTAGAGAGAATCGGAGCCACCGGCCCAGTTGAGATCGACGCGAAGACCGCGGAACTGGGTGGGCGTGGCCGCGGCCGCCGGATTCTCTACTGCCAGAGCAGTGAACACCGCATGAGATTCGCCGCTATCCAGCCGGCCAATGTTTTGCGACCAGAGCACGCGGGCCGAGGCGGCGGATGCTGCCGTCGCGAAACCGGCCGGCGAAGTTGCCGGGTTGGCGGTTCCCTGCCCCGATGCCGGAAGACTGCAGCAGAGCGCCAGGATTTGCACTAGGAGGCAACGGCTCATGTGAGGACCGTAGCGCGGAATCCCGAAAATTACAAGGAAGATCCTTGGCGCAAGGGTGAAATCGCTTACCGGTAGGACGGTTGCGCCAGAGTAATGCAACTGATGGCGCCGGCACGCAGAGTTCGCGTCAGCGCTTCGTGACGATTTCCTAGGCCCGCCGGCGCATCTCCGCCCGCGCCTCGGCCTCCGCACTCTTCGTCCGTTCGGTTTCGCGCTTGTCGTGCAGCTTCTTCCCCTTCGCCACCCCGATTTCGCACTTGATGCGCCCGCCCTTCAGGTACATCTTCAACGGAATCAACGACAGACCCTTCTCGCGCGTCATCACCTGCAGCTTCTCGATCTCCCTGCGATGGAGCAGCAGCTTGCGATTGCGAATCGGCGGGTGATTCTCCCTATTGCCGTGCGAATACTGGCTGATGTGCGCGTTCAGCAGCCACACCTCGCCGCGCTCTACGGTGGCGTAGGCCTCCTTGAGTTGCACCTTGGAGTCCTTGGCGGCCTTGACCTCCGTGCCCGTGAGCACCATGCCGCACTCGAACCGCTCCAGAATGAAATAGTTGTGGAAAGCCGCCCGGTTATCGCTGAGGACCCGGTCGCCTCCCGCTTTCTTGTCTGCCAAATTGACCTCAACGCGCGGAAGCCCAACTACGTCAATGAGTTTAGATGGTCTCTCGTAGGCAGGCTGTACCGATCTTATCACGAGGCCGTTTCTGAGCTCGGTTTGACTCCAAGGACTCGCGTAAACATGTTTGCTTTCAATCGCTTGATAGCGATCTTGCTGACCACCGCTCTGCTCGGCCCCATGCTGCCCCTCGAGGCTCGTACCCGCAAAGGCGATAAGTTCCTGGCCACCGGCCGCGCCCACGAGCAGAGAAAAGAGTGGGACGATGCGCTGGCCGACTACGAAAAGGCGCTTTCCGAAGACCCCTCCGACATCCTTTACCAGATGGCCGCCACCAAGGTCCGCTTCCAGGCGAGCCAGGCGCACGTCGATAAGGGACTCCGCCTGCGCTCGGAAGGCAAACTCGGCGAAGCCCTGGTCGAATTTCAGACCGCCTACGCCATCAGTCCCGGCTCCTCCGCCGCCGTTCAGGAGTTGCGCCGCACCCAGGAGATGATCGAGCGCGAACGCCGCCGCGTCGAACAGACCGGCCAGGAAGCGCCCCCCGAGGAGCGCGCCCTCACCCCCGGCGAGAAGGCCAAGAAGGAGACGGAAGAGCGCATCGCCAGCATTCTGCCCATTCCCGAACTCAAGCCTCTCGACCAGAATCCGATCAATCTGAAAATCTCCGGCAGCACCAAGCTGCTTTTCGAAACCGTCGCTAAGGTCGCCGGACTCAACGTCCTTTGGGACCCCGAATACCAGCCACAGGTACGCGGCAATATCCCTGTGGAATTCGAGAACGCCACCCTGGACGAGGCGCTGGATTACCTCGCCGTCGTCACCAAGAGCTATTGGAAGCCCCTCTCGCCCAACACCATCTTCATCACGATGGATAACCAGAACAAGCGGCGCGATTACGAAGAGCAGGTCGCCAAAGTCTTTTACCTTTCCAACGTCAGCACCCCGCAGGAACTACAGGAAATCGTCAACGCCGTACGCTCGGTCGCCGATATCCAGCGTTTCTTCCCCTATAACGCGCAGAACGCCATCATCGCCAAGGGCAGCGCCGATCAGGTCGCCCTCGCCGAAAAGATCCTGCACGACCTGGATAAACCGAAAAGCGAAGTTGTCGTCGACATTATCGTGATGGAAGCCAGCAGCGTGTACCAGCGCCAACTTACCGCGGCCGTGGCCCAGGCGGGACTGAATATGCCGATCACGTTCAACCCGCGCACTTCGATCCGCACGACCCCGCCGCCCAGCACACCCACCACGCCCACAACGCCGACCACTCCGACCACGCCGACTACACCCACCACGCCCACCACTCCGTCGGACACCACGGCGGCGGGCACGATTCCGCTGTCGCACATCGGCAAGCTCGATCTTCCCGACTGGTCCACCACCATTCCGAGCGGCTTGCTGCAGGCCGTTCTCACTGACGCTAACACCAAGGTTTTGCAATCCCCTCAGATCCGCGCCGTGGAGAACGTCAAGGCCACTCTGAAGATCGGCGACCGGCAACCCACGGCTACCGGCAGCTTCCAGCCAGGTGTCGGCGGTGTGGGCATCAACCCCCTCGTCAACACCCAGTTCAACTTCATCGATGTCGGTGTTAACGTCGAACTGACCGCGCGCGTGCACGACAATGGCGACGTCTACATGCACGTGGATCTGGATATCTCCAGCGTCACCGGCCACGTCAACCTCGGGGGCATCGATCAGCCCATCATCGGCCAGCGCAAGATCTCCCACGAATTGCGCATGCCCGAAGGCTCCGTGCAGTTGATCGGCGGCCTCACAAAGTATCAGGAATCCAAGGCCAAGAGCGGGATTCCCGGTTTGGGCAGCATTCCGATCCTGAACCGTCTCTTCAGCAGCGAGAGCGTGGATCGCGAGCGCCAGGAACTGATGATCGCTCTGATCCCGCACATCGTGCGCCGTCCCGAATTCACGGAGGAGAATCTGCGCGGCATCGCAGTGGGCAACGCGCAGACGGTTCACCTGAACTACGGCCCCAGGGCGTCTTCCACGCCGCCGGCGCCGCCCAAGAAGGCAGATCCGGCTCCGAACATGAGCGTGCAGCCCCCGCGCGGTGGCGATGCCAGCCTCGGCAATCCGCCGGTCGCCAACCCGGCCGTGACCCCGTCCCTGCCCGCTCCTACGACGCCCGCCGCCGGTGCGCCTCCGGCCACTGCCCCGCCGGTGACGGCGCCGCCTGCGACTGCACCGCCGATGACTGCACCGCCAGCCACCGCGCCACCGGCCACTGCGCCCGCGGCCAACCCGTCCGATGCGCAACCGCCGTCTCGCCCGGTCGGCAACGCCCAAGTGCGCTTTCTGCCGCCGCAGATGGAATCTACCCCGCAGGGGATGATGACCGTAGCCCTGATCATCGAAGGCGCCTCCGATGTCGTTTCCGCGCCCATGCAGGTCACTTTCGATCCCAAGATCGTCAAAATGAGCGATGCCGCTCGCGGCGACTTTTTCACGAGCGACGGACAGATCCCGCTTTTCACCAAGAACATCCAGAACGATTCCGGTTCGGCCGCCATCAATCTCAACCGCCTGCCCAATTCGCCCGGCGTTTCCGGCTCGGGCATACTCGCCAACTTCGTCTTCCAGTCTGTTGCGCCTGGCCGCACCACCATCACGGTTCCCAACCTGACGGTACGCAACTCCAAGGGCGAGACCGTTTTCCAGGGGAGCCCGCAAATGACCATTACGGTGAAGTAACATGACCGCAATCTTCAAACGGAGCACTCACCAACGGAGCACTCACCAACGGAGCACTCACCAACGGAGCCGCGACCGTGAGGGAGCGGTTTGCAGGACAGGCCTCCTGGCCAGTCCATCCGCGACTGGCGCCCGGCCGGCCAAACTTGCTATCGGTTTGCGAATCGCCTCACGGTGGGGCGGCCAACCCTGGCCGCGAGCTGGCTTTCCAGCCGGCTCATCCGAGCGGAGCTCGGAACGTGCGGACGCTAATCAACGCTCCCTCACGGTCGCGTCTCCGTTGGCCCGCACCCCCCTCCTCTCCTCTCGCCGCCGCAATCAGCGCGGCCTTACGCTGGTGGAACTCATCGTGGCGTTCACCATCATGATGATTCTCACCACCATGAGCGTTCCGCTGGCGCGCACCAAAGTCCGCATCATGCGGGAGCGCGAGCTGCGTGCCGATCTGCGCGAAATGCGCGCCGCCATCGACAAGTACAAGGACAACGCCGATGCCGGTTACCTCGGCCCGCAGAAATTGGGCACGAACAACTGGCCCGAAAGCCTGGATGTCCTGGTGGAAGGAGTCAAACTGCCTGGTCCCGACGGCAAAAAGATGCGATTCCTCCGCCGCATCCCGCAGGACCCCTTCACCGGCAAGGCCGAATGGGGCCTGCGCAGCGATCAGGACGACCCCAAGAGCCTGAGTTGGGGCGGTCAATGCGTCTTCGACGTCTACAGCAAGACAATGGAAAAGGCGGCCGACGGGACGGCCTATTCGGAGTGGTAAACGTATGACCCGGAATCAGAAGCGGCGCGGCTTCACTTTCGTCGAATTGATGGTCGTCATTACGATCATGGTGATCATCATCTCCATGGCCATCCCCATTTACAACCGTTCCATTATGCGCGCCAAGGAAAGCGTGCTGCAGAACAACCTTTACACACTGCGCACTGTGATCGACAACTACTCCTACGACAAAGGCAAGGCCCCGCAGAATTTGCAGGACCTGGTCACCGAAGGGTATTTGACCAAGCTGCCCGTTGACCCAATGACCGGCAGCAACACCACGTGGCGCACTATCATGGAAGACGCCAGCCAGAGTATCTCTCAATCCGAGCCCGGAATTTTCGATGTCCGCAGCGGCTCCGACAAAACCGGACTGGACGGCATTGCCTACTCCGAAAAGTAATTTAGGACAGGCCTCCCGGCCTGCCCCTCCTCGCATTTCATTCGTAGGGCGGACCCCCAGGTCCGCGGCCGGCCCCTTGGCAGGCCAAACGTCCTTGGTCTTTGGTAAAGATCGGGCTCTTTATGGGCCATCTCAGCCCTGTAGGTGGGGGGCATGCTTTACCTTGCCATCCGAGCGCAAGCTCGAACGCCACTGCTCCGCTCTGGCATCGCGCACCATGGCCGTGCGGGCCCCGAACCGTGACGAAGATTGGCGTGGCAAACCCAAGAAGAAGTTTGCGGGGCCAGGGGGCCCCGCGCGGACCAGGGGGTCCGCTCCACGAGATGTGGGGCGGGCAATCCTGCCCGCGAGCCGGCTTTCCAGCCGGCTCATCCGAGCGAAGCTCGGACTGTGTTTCTCCGAATCTCAAAACGCGATAACGGGAACCAAGCCGCGGAACTCCACGCCACCGTTATCTAACCCTTCTCATCCCTTCTCTGCGTTTTCCTCTGCGTCTCTGCGTCTCCTAAGAAACAAATCCGCCCGCGGTCTGGATTGGAGTGAGCCGGAACCCGAATTTCTCGGCCTGTTTGATGAGTCTGAGTCTGGCTCGCTCGTGGCTCCGTTGCTCGATTTCCGCAAAGCATGTAGCGTCGTATTCGAGCTGACGGGTGACCATGGCGTAGATAATGCGTGCCAACTTGTGTGCCGTTGTGGTGACCGCTTCTGCTCCTCCACTCAAGTGCATCTTCATGCGCCGATAGAATTGGCCAAGGTACGACTTCTCCCGGCTGAGCGATTCCGCTGCCATCCGCAAAGCCGTCGCCAGACGGTTCTCCGATTTCTTGGTTTTGCTGGACTTGATCTTGGCTCCGGTGATGGAATTATTCGGGCAAACCCCCAGCCAATTGGAGAAGGCCGCGGCGTTGCGGAAACGCGACAGATCCGGGCCTACCTCCGCCAGCAGGACTTGCACGGTTCCCACGTTGATCCCCGGAATAGCTGTCAGATCCACACCGATAATTCGAAAGAACTCCTTCCGCAACTCTTCATCACTGCGCGTCCTCATATTCTTTCGCGCATCCGGCGGTTCGCTGCCGCCGCTTCTCCCTTCCAAGGCTTCCAACTGCTCTCGGATCTGACGGTCGCACTCCGCAATCAACTTTTGGTAATGCCGGTAGCTCTCCAGCGATTGCTTGAGGGTGAACACATGTTCGGTCCGGTAGTTGCCTTGAAGCGCGGCGATAATGCTTTCTTCGCTCGCCTGCACGCGGCCGTCGCGCAATTCCGCCAATCTGCGTGGATCTCGTTCTCCCTTCAGGATCGCCTCCACCATTGCCAAGCCACTCACCCCGGTTACATCGCTCAGAACCCGGTGTATCTGCACATTCATTTGATCCAGCGATTTCTGCATGTGTTGCACGTGCTTGCTTGCCGCTTCTACAAGGCTCGCCCGATGCCGCATCACTGTACGGAAGGCGCAGATTTCGTCTGCCGGCCGAAACGACCCCTGGAGCAAACCCACAGCATGGAGATATTGCAGCCACGCCGAATCGCACACATCTGTCTTCCGTCCCGGAACATTCTTGTAATGCCGGGCGTTCACCAGATACACCTCAAACCCGCGCTCTTCCAGCACTTGGCACAACGGAATCCAATAAACTCCTGTGGATTCCATCGCCACCGTCCGTACGCCGCACGCCTTAAGCCAGTTCGCTATCCGGTACAACTCCGCCGTCACGGTTCCGTAATGCCGGATTGGCTGAGGGTCTCTCCGTGCGTCAACCGCCACGTAGATCACCTCCGGGCTGATATCAACTCCCGCTGCGTCTGTACGAATCTTAGGCGGCTCGGTTACCCCTTGCAGCTTTGTCTTCTTGCGGCTCATCGTTGCTCCTGCCCCCACCGGCGGCTCCAGCGTGGCAAAAACAAACGTAGTCTCCTAATCGGGGTTGGCGGCCATATTGGACGCCACCACCACTCACCAGACCACATGCTGGAGACCATGCTCTGCGACGGGCTTCTAAGCACCAATGCGCGATCGGCCTTCTTGCCACCAGGGGGAGTGTCCACAGTATCACCTTGTTTCTTCCCCCACCAGACTGGCCCCGCCAGTCAGATGCTCTGCGGGAAAATCCCCGCCCCGAACCGCCATCGCAATTCGTCCTTGGCAGCCCTCGCTTTCTGCTTCCTCCTCACCTCCTGCGGATACGTGGGCGATCCCCTTCCGCCGCTCGCCAACGTCCCCGCCGCGGTCACCGATCTCGCCGCCATCCAGCGCGGCTCCAAGATCATCGTCCAGTTCACGGTCCCCACGCGCACCACCGAACAGCAGCCCATTCCGCCGCCGCTCACGCTCGATCTCCGCGCCGGCACGGCCGACCAATTCAACGCCGACGAGTGGGCCGCCGCGGCACACCAATACCCCGCCCCGCCGCTCAACGGACCCGTCGCGCGCTACGAGATCCCTGCTGCCGACTTCACCGGCAAGGAAGTCATTCTCGGCGTACGCAGCGCGACCGGCCATAAGCAATCCATGTGGTCCAACTGGGTCACCGTGCCCGTCGTGCCTGCGCCACCCATCCCCGCCAGCCTCAGCGCCACGAGCGTGGCGCAAGGCGTACACCTCACCTGGCAGGGCAGCGCGCCCGCGTACCGCGTCTTCCGCAAATCCGGCGACGGCGCGTACGACCTGCTGGCCAATCCGACCGCCGCCGAGTGGACCGACGCCAGCGCCGAGACCGGCAAAGAGTACAAGTACCTTGTGCAAGCCGTAGTTCCCGCCGGCAACGGCAAGCAGGCCGAAAGCGAGCTCTCAGCCGAGTTGGCCGTCACGCCTCGCGACGTCGTCCCACCGGCCGCCCCCCAGAACCTGCAGGGGTCTACCGCGCCGGCCTCCATCGAGCTCACCTGGGACCGCAACGTCGAGTCCGACCTCGCCGGCTACCGCGTCTACCGCGCACTTGCCGACGGCGCGTTCGAAAAGCTGGCTGACCTCGCGGCTATCCCCAGCTACTCCGACCGGAAGGCGGAGTCCGGCAAAACCTACCGTTACCAGGTCACGGCTTTCGACCAGGCCGGCAACGAGAGTTCCCGCTCCTCCACGGTTACGGTATCGATGCCTTAAGGTTTCCGTACACCGCTGTTCAGTGGTGGTTTCAACTTATACCAACACCTGAAGTTAACTTGATTTGCGCAAGCGCATTGGTGTACCATCGTTTCATATGATTATTTCTATGCGTCCCCATGCGACCCGGGAGGAGATTGCCCATGTTTGCGAGCGCATCGCCGACTTCGGGTACAAGGTCCACTCGATCGAAGGGGAAGAACGCGTTGTGATCGGGGTCGTTGGCGTCGGGGATGTCACGGCCTGTCTCGAGTCCCTGGAGGCGACTCCAGGAGTTGAAAAGGCGGTGCGCATTTCCGCGCCTTACAAGTTCGTGTCCAAGGAGTTCCGCAAAGAGCGTTCGGTTATCAAGATTAACGGCTGCGAGATCGGTGGCGACCAGTTCGTGATGATGGCGGGTCCCTGCTCCGTCGAGAGCGAACGGCAGATCATGGAGACAGCCGAAAGCGTAGCCGCTTCGGGAGCGCGCATTCTGCGCGGCGGAGCATTCAAGCCCCGCACCTCGCCATACGACTTCCAGGGAATGGAGCGCGAAGGCCTCAAGCTCCTGCGCAAGGCCAAGGAAGCGACTGGCCTCGGCATCATCACCGAAGTGATGAGCGACCGCGATGTAGACCTGGTGGCCGAGTACGCCGACTGCATGCAGGTGGGCGCGCGCAATATGCAGAATTTCGCCCTGCTCAAATCGCTCGGCGGCTGCGGACGACCCGTTCTGCTGAAGCGCGGCATGAGTTCCACGATCAAGGAACTGCTGATGAGCGCCGAGTACATCACCGCCCACGGCAATCCCAATGTAATCCTGTGCGAGCGCGGCATACGCACCTTCGAAACCGCCACGCGCAACACGTGCGACATCGCGGCCGTGCCGGTGCTCAACGAACTCACGCACCTTCCGGTAGTGCTTGATCCGAGTCACGCCACCGGGAAGCGCAGCCTCATCCCCGCGCTCTCCCGCGCCGGGGTCGCCATTGGGGCCGACGGCATCATCGTCGAAGTCCATCCGTGCCCCGAAAAGGCGGTCAGCGACGGCGCCCAATCGCTGACACTGAAGGGCTTTGCAGAAATGATGGACAGCCTGAAGCCCTATATCCGTCTATGGAACGAAGCGCGCGCGGCCGAACTCGTGGCTGTGTGATACTCGATTCGTGAACCCAAAAACGAGAGCGTGGCTGCTCATCCTGCTGATCGCGACGCTCTGCGCAGGCACTCTGTGGGGCGTGATCTGGTACCGCTCGCGCTCTCTCGCGCCGGCGGCCATGCTCAAGCGCCTGCCCACCAGTGACGCCGTCGTGCTGTATCTGGATTTCGCCAAGTTGCGCGGCGCCGGAATCCTGCAACTGCTCGACGGCTCCAAGGTAGGCGAGGACCCCGAATACCGGAACTTCGTCCGCCAGACCGAATTTGACTACAAGCAGGACCTCGACGCCGCAATGGTCTCCTTCGCGCCCACCGGCAAGTACATGCTGCTGCGCGGCCGTTTCGATTGGAAGGCGCTGAAGAATTACGCCCAAGCTACCGACGGGCGCTGCAACAACAGCTTCTGCAAGATGGCAGGCAGTTCCGAGGAAAAACGCATTTCGTTCTTCCCCCTGCAATCCGGCCTGATGGCGCTGGCCGTGAGCCGCGACGATGTCGCCGCGCTGCGCATGAATGAAGTAGACAACACCGCGCCCGCCAGCGTCCCGGATGCGCCGGTCTGGCTCTCCATCCCGCCTTCGGTTGTCCGTTCGGGCGCCAGTCTGCCTCCCGGAACACAGATGTTCGCCCGGAGCCTGGAGCGCGCCCAGTCGGTGATCCTGTCGGTGGTCCCCGCAGGCGAGGCATTCGCCGCCAAGCTCGACGTCAAGTGCGCCAACTCCGCCGACGCTGCCGCCCTGGCGGACGAACTCAGCAAGACGACCAATCTGCTCAAAGAGATGATCGAGCGCGAACACCAGACGCCGAATCCTGCCGACCTAAGCGGGTTCCTGACCTCCGGCAGCTTCAAGAGCGAAGGTTCGCGCGCCCTCGGTTACTGGCGTATCAGCAAGGAACTGATCAATAATCTGCTCGGGGCGACCTAACGGGTTCCTGGCCCTGTCCCGCCCGCCTGCGGGAGGTGATCTACCTCACCCCTGGCGGAGTTCGAGGAGCCGGAGGAGGCACCCTGACGGGTAATCTGAGGATAGATGCGCTTCGTCATCGCGACCCGTGATTACTCCGGACTCGGCTTCGCAATTCGCATTCAGGATGAGGGTCACGATGTGGTTCTCGCCACGAATCCGCCGGAAGAGACAGCCGCGGATCCCGAATGCTTGAGACGGTACGAGTTGGTGGGCCAGAATACGGTCCCGAAACAGCCGCTTAGCGAATTGATCGCCCGGCGCGCGGAATTCAAAGACGCCTACTGGGTGTGGGACCATAACCACTCCGTCAAAGAGAACGAAACGCTGCGGGCCGAAGGCTTCAAGCTGCTCGGCGGCGGAGAGTATGCCTACAAAATGGAACACGACCGCGCCGCCTGCCTGGAGCACGCGGCGGTGTACGGGCTGATTGCCCCGCCGTCCACGCGCTTCGAAACCACCGCCGAAGCGATCCAGTTCTGCGACAGGAACAGACGCACGGCTTACGTGTATAAGCCGGACGAAGGCGCCAATTACGAGACGTTCCTGCCGGAATCCGAAGATCCCGCGGATGCGAATGAAGAGCTGCGCCTGCACCTGGGATCGATCGAGCCGAACAGCGCCTTCATTCTGCAGGAGCGCAAGGAAGGTGTGGAGACCAATGTTGAGGTTTGGTTCGTGGAGGGAGAGCCCGTATTCGCGTTCATGACGCTGGAGGCCAAGAAGCGTTACGCGCTCGATATGGGCGAGTTGATCGGCTGTGCATTCGACTTCGCTTTCGTGGTTCCGCTGCAGTCGAAAGCCGTGCAGGAGTCGGTAGGCAAGTTGTTCCCGGCGTATCGGAATATGAAGTACACCGGCTTCGGCGACGCGAATTTCATCGCCGCCCGCGATGGCGTATGGTTTCTGGAGAAATGCGAACGGCTGGGATACAACGCCCACCCAAATCTCCTCTTTAATTTGTCGCGGCGCGGAGTGGGCGAGGTTTTTGCCGCGTTGATCGACAACACCATCCGTCCGGATTTCTCGGGCGGCTTCGGCGCGAGCGTCACCATGATGACGAAGGAGAACTCGCGCGGCGGCAAGCCGATCATGTTCCCTCCGCGGATCTGGCCCGACATCTTCTGGTGGGACGTCTACCGCCGGGACGATGTCTACCTCACCGCCGGATATGACAGCGACGGCTACGTTTTGATGGTCAACGGATATGGATACACCATCCCCACGGCGTGGGAGAACGTGATGAAGAAGGCCGCGCAAATCCGCTTCCCGTACCGCAGCTATCGCCCTGACGGCGCCGGCGTGGATTACCCTTCCTCGCCGGTGCGACGGTATGAAGCTCTCAAGGCCATGAACTATATCTAACTGCCGAGTGTCGACTATGCCCCTTCGAATGAACATTGAAACCATCCCGCACGAATCGCAGCGCTACCCGACCGTCGGCGATTACTGGCTGGACGAAAACGGCGTGGAGCAGATCCGCATCTCGGAGATGATGGACTGGCGTTACGAGGTGCTCGTCACGGTGCACGAGATCATCGAAATGGCTCTAACCCGGCAGCGCGGAATCGCCGAAGAGTCGATCACCGAGTTCGACGTCAGGTTCGAGCAGGATAAAGAGAAGGGACTGGTGGCCGGCGAGGCCGGCGACAACGCGAACGCGCCGTACCGAAAGGAGCATTTCTTCGCGACGAATTTGGAACGCCTTTTCGCCGCGGAGTTGGGCGTGGAATGGTCGGAGTACGATCGCTACGTGGACGCTCTGGGCTTCAAAAAATAGGCGGGCTTGCGGGCTGGCTCATGAGGGTAGAAGAGCGGCCAAGTGGATCTTCCGGCTGGCACTGACGCCATCCTGTAACCAGCCCGCGGTAGAATGATCTCAGATGGTTCGGACACAGATTCAGATTACGGAAGAGCAGGCGGCTATCCTCCGGAGCTTGTCCGCTGAGCGTCGTCAGCCTGTGGCCGAGTTGATTCGCATGAGCATCGATTCGTTTCTGGAGAAAGAAACCGGCACGAGCGGAGACCGCAGGCGCACAAGGGCGAAAGACGCGGTAGGGCGATTCGCTTCTTTGCATTCGGATATCAGTGCTGAGCATGATAACTACGTGGCTGAATCGATCGCGCAATCATGATTTTTGTCGATACTTCGGCGATTTACGCCATTCTCGACCGCAGCGATGCGAATCATGAAAGAGCCAAGGCCTGTTGGTTGGCGTTACTCGAGTCGCCTTCACGAATGTTCACGACCAACTACGTAGTTGTGGAGAGTTGCGCCCTGGCGCAGAACCGTCTCGGCATTGAAGCGGTGCGATGTATCAGCGAGGAAATTCTCCCGGTGATCGAAGTTGTGTGGGTAGATGAGTCCGCGCACTCGAAAGGTATGAGCGCGCTGTTGGCCGCACAGCGGCGCAGGCTCAGTTTGGTGGATTGTGTGAGCTTTGTTGTTTCGCGTCAGAAGGATGCGCAGTTCGCATTCGCATTTGACCAGCATTTCGCCGAACAGGGATTCCAATTCCCCGGGCAATGAGCTGGTTAAGCTCACGGGCTGTCCTACTGACCTCTATATAATCAACCATCTGCTGAGTCCCAGCCGGGTTTACCCCTTGAGATCTTGGAACGCGGCTTCGATCTCGCGCTTCGCCTCAGCGGTCGGCACGGTCAGCGGCAAACGCGGCGGTCCGCCGTAGTAGCCGTTCAAGTCCATCGCGTACTTCAGTCCGGGAATCCCGTACTTCACGGTCACCAGTGACGCGGCGCGCGCGATGCGATTCTGCCAGTCCATCCCGGCCGCCTCTTCGCGCGTGCGATAGGCCTCCCAAATCGCGATCGTCGAATACGGCGCGGCATTGGCATACGCCAGGATCGCCCCGCACGCACCCATCAGGAGCGACGGCCAGAGGGTCGGCGCCGATCCCACCAGTACCTGGAATCCGTGCTTCACGTCGCGGATCAACTGCATCACCTTCTCGAGATTGCCGGAGCTTTCCTTGATGGCGATGATGTTGGGATGTTCGCTGAGCGCAGCCACAGCGTCCACCGAAATATCGATGCCCGTGGTCTGCGGCCAGTTGTAAATGATGAGCGGCAGCTTCGATCCATCGGCCACGGAGCGGTAGTAGAGCATCTGCGCGTCGTTGCGATTGATCAGGTTCTTGTAATAGTGCGGCGTGCGAACCATGGCAGCCTTGTAGCCCATCTCCGCCGCGCGATTGGTGAGCGCCACGGTCTCCCGCACGCTCTCCACGCCCGTGCCGGCGATCAGCAACTTGCCGGCGGCGGCGTGCTTCGCCACCGCTTCCCACACGGTGAACTTCTCCTCCGGCGTGACCATCACGCTCTCGCCCGTCGAGCCCATCACGACGTAGCCGGAAAGTGAGGTCAGATTCCATTTCTCCACGTTGTGCTGGATCTTGGAAAGGTAGATGTTGCCCGCGTGGTCGAATGGCGTGGCAATTGGTGGGAAAATACCTTGTAGCTTCATTTTCGGGTGTAATCCCAAAATAACACCTGGCGCTACGGGGATGGTTTTCCGACAATGTTCTCTCTCGAAATCGATTGCGATCCCGAAGACCGCGACCTGCTGATCGCGGAGTTGTGGGAGCAGGGCTCGGCCGGCATAGTGGAACTGAATCCGCAGGCGGTGCGCTCCTTCTTTGAAGACACGGCGAGCCGCAACGCGCTGCTCGACATGTTCCCGGGCTCGCGCCTGCGCGAAGAGGAGGCGCGCGACTGGGTGCAATGGTCGCGCGATCTGCTGCAGCCGCGCGAGGTCGGCAGCCGCTTCTTTCTTGTGCCGGAATGGCGCGACGATCCGACGCCCGAAGGCCGCTTTCGCATCGAGGTGAATCCGGGGATGGCGTTCGGCACCGGAGTGCATGAGACGACGCAGCTCTGCCTGGAAGCTCTGGAAGAGTTCGTGCGTCCCGGCATGCGGGTACTGGATGTCGGCACGGGCTCCGGGATTCTGGCGAAGGCGGCGCGGTTGCTCGGAGCTGCGCAGGTTTTCGCTTGCGATACCGACCCGATCGCGGTCGAGGTCGCGGGCGAAGGATTCGTGGGCTCGGTGAATGCGGTAGCGGCGGGCAGTGTGGACCTTGTGGTCGCCAATATCAGTCCGGAAGCGATCTGCGCGCTTGCCGCGGATTTATTGCGTGTGCGCCGCGAGGGCGGCGTGATGCTGGCGAGCGGTTTCGAGACGCACGAAGTGGATCAGGTGCGCGCCGCGCTGCCCTCCGCGCGCGAGGTGCGGATCAAGGGCAAGTGGGCGCTGATCGTGGCGTGAACCAATGACTGTAACGGTTCGATGGCAAGACGGCGAGATGTGGCTCGGCTACATCGAGCAATTCCAGGACTACCTCACGCAAGGCGAGACCCTCGCGCAGCCTTCGCTCGGAGGGACAGGCCAGGAGGCCTGTCCTACGTGAAGACCTACTTCCACGTCGACATGGATGCCTTCTTCGTCTCCGTGGAGGAGCTCTACGATCCTTCGCTAAAGGGGAAGCCTGTCGTGGTGGGGGGAAGGCCGAATGAGCGCGGCGTGGTCAGCGCGGCCTCTTATGCGGCGCGCCAATTCGGCGTGCATTCCGCGATGCCGCTGCGCACGGCCTACTCGCTTTGCCCGCAGGCGATCTTCGTCGACGGCCATCCGGAGCGCTACCGCGAGTACTCCCACAAGGTCCACGACGTGCTCACCGCGTTCTCGCCGGTGGTCGAGATGGCGTCCGTCGATGAGGCTTACGTGGACGTCACTGGCACCGAACGCCTCTACGGTCCGTCGTTCCGTGCGGGGCACATCCTGCATGAGCGCATGAAGGCCGCCACTAAGCTGAACTGCTCCATCGGAATCGCGACCTCGCGACTGGTGGCCAAGATCTGTTCCGATCAGGCCAAGCCCAACGGCGTTCTGTGGATTATTCCGGGCCAGGAGGCCGCCTTCCTGGCGCCGCTCGATGTGCGCAAGGTGCCCGGGGTCGGCAAGGTCACGGAGAAGAACCTGCACGCAATCGGCATACGCAAGGTCGGCGACCTGGCGCGTCTGGACGAGAAGTTTCTGGAGAAGCGCTTCGGCAAATGGGGACTCGCGCTCGCCGGGAAAGCGCGCGGGCTCGATGCGGGCGGCTGGTTCGACTCCGAAATCGGGGAGGACACCGGGCCGAAATCCATCAGCCACGAGCATACGTTCAACGAAGACACCGCGGACCTGGAGCGCCTCGAGTCCACACTCGCGCGGCTGTCGGAAATGGTGGGGCGGCGGCTGCGTGAGCACAAGCTGCAGGCACGCACCCTGCAGTTGAAGCTGCGCTACTCGGACTTCAGCACGATTACGCGCGCGCACTCCATCGCGCGCGCCACGGATCTCGATACCGAAATCTTCGAGGAGATCCGCACGCTGTTTCACGCCAACTGGAAGCGCGGGGAGACGATCCGGCTGCTGGGCGTGCACGCCGCCGGCTGGGACGACGATGCGGGACAACTCGATCTGCTGGATGAAGGCCGCCACGATAAATGGAAGCAGACACTTGAGGCGGCCGACCGTATGCGTGACCGCTTCGGCGAATCGGCGGTGTCGCTGGCTACTTCACTGAGGGGCAAGTTCCGGGAGCGCACACATGAAAATCCCGCGTCACTGCCGGGGAAAGGGCCGCGGGGGGCCACGGGTAAGTCTAAATAGGCCACGAATGACTCAGAAAGCTGGTTTGGGTTTTATCCGCGTGCATCCGCGTGAATCAGTGGCCAAAAAAGCCTTTGTTCAGCCACGGATTCACACGGATGCATACGGATTAAGAACCTGCCATTCGTGTGCATTCGTGGCTAACAGATTGAGCCACGAATGCACACGAATAAGAATGCTGCCTATTTCGAATCATGGATGGCCTTGGCCTCATTCGTGCTACGTTACGAAGCCTCGCTCGCGGTAGTATTTCATGGCTGGTTTGGGTTTTATCCGCGTGCATCCGCGTGAATCCCCGGCTAAAAAAGCCTTTGTTCAGCCACGGATTCACACGGATGCACACGGATTAAGAACCTGCCATTCGTGTGCATTCGTGGCTAAGAGATTGAGCCACGAATGCACACGAATACACACGAATAAGAAAGCTGCCTATTTCGAATCATGCGTGGCCTTGGCTTCATTCGTGCTACTTTACGAAGCCTCGCTCGCGGTAGTATTTCATGGCTGGTATGGGTTTATCCGCGTGAATCCGTGGCTAAAAAAGCCTTTGTTCAGCCACGGATTCACACGGATGCACACGGATTAAGAACCTGCCATTCGTGTGCATTCGTGGCTAAGAGATTGAGCCACGAATGCACACGAATACACACGAATAAGAAAGCTGCCTATTTCGAATCATGCATGGCCTTGGCCTCATTCGTGCTACTTTACGAAGCCTCGCTCGCGGTAGTATTTCATCGCTCCGGGGTGCATCGGGATGACTTTGCTCGTGGCTGCCGTTTGCGGGTCGTAATACCATGGCTCTAATTGCATCTGGAATAGGTCACGGTGCTCGTCCAGCGCCTTTGCGACCGCGTAGGCGAAGTCATCCGGCGCCTCGTCGCGCACGTAGATCAAGTGATTGGGGCGCATGACGGTCGCGATCGGCTTGGTCACTCCGCGCAAAAAGGCGAGCGGTACGGTAGCGCGCTGGTATCCCGGCTGCTGCGCCATTTTGACAATCAGCGGCTCGTCGAAATCCAGGAAGACCAGATCGTTCAACTGGCTCACTTCGTACCACATGCGTTGCTCCGGCGTGTTGGCAAGCAGTCCCGTGCCGATGAAGACGTCGCCGCTGGCGCGTTTCTCGCGTGAGGCATTGCCGGGCATCATGCCGCCGCCTTTGGCCTTCAGATCGTCGGCCTTGATGCCGTAATAGTCCAGCACGATCGCACTGTTGCTGCCGGCGATCCACGTAGGCTCCCTGCGGTCCTTAATCTGACTCAGGCTGGTAATCCCGCTCTTCTTGCTGGCGGCCGCGAGCATATAGGTGGAGGTGCGCACCACCGCGATCACGCGGTAGTTGCGGCGCTGCTTCTTGTCGGCAGCGTAGGCTCCTGTGCCGTTCCAGGCGTCGATCAGGTTACTCTCGCTCGTGGCGCTGATGTCGGGCACGGCGTCGGGCGGCGGCAGTTCGATGTACTCCGCGTTCTCCTCGGCGCCGGGTGGGACTACCGGTTTGGTTTTATCGCCCATTTCGCGCGGACCGAAGTTGCTCCAGCATACCCAGCAGATGGTGGTCTGATAGCCGTAGAAGCTCAGCGCGTCGGCCGTGACGCGCGCCAGGATTCCCCAGGGGCACGCCTTGCAGGCGCCCGCGAACACCGGCTTCTTCGCCGCAATGGTCGCCGAGACTGCGGTTGACGGGGACTGGCGCTGCGCGTACCCGGCGGTCAACGCCGCCAGGAGCACGAGAATTACAAACGGCAGGATTCGACGCATCATGCGCATATGCTACTCCAAATGGCGATTGAAGAAGTTCGCCAGATCCTGCATGGCCTCGCGCGATTCCGGCAGTTCGGGATTCTCCCAGAAGACGTGCCACATGCCTTCGTATACATTGAGGTCGGCCGAGACGCCGGCGTTGCGCAGTTTGCGATGCAGGAGCACGGTCTGGCTCAGGCACATGTCGCGCGTGCCGGAGAGGAGCATTGCGGGTGGATAGCCTTTGGGGATTTCGCCGTCGAGCGCGGTAGCGGGAGGCTCGCCGGCCTTGCGGGGCGTGGCGTCGCGCCCGCCATACGGCAAGCGGCCCGAGAACACGGTGGACAGCGACGCGTCGAGTCCGTTATTCGTATAGCGCGCGTCGCCCGGGTTGGAGCCGCCGGAGCACGTATTCAAGCCCACGGCGCCCGGTAGCGGCAGCTTCTGCACCGGCAGCCACAGGATGGTGGTCTGCGCCAGCGTGCATCCGCCGGACGCGCCGAACATGCCGATGTTCTTCGGCTTATACGTCTTGAGCAGTTCGCGATAGACGGCGACGATATCCTCGTTGCCCGGGATCGAAGGTCCCCCGCCGCGGTAGTTCACCTTGACGACCTTGAGTTGCCCGAGGTTCGCCACCGCGATGGCCTCCGGATCGATCTCGAATTCCATGACGACTTTGTTCCGATTCTTAGCAGGGATCGTCTTGGGCGAATACATGGTAACGCCGACGCCGCCGATCTTCGACGTCTCCTCGGTCACCGGGAATAGCTTGAGCGCGAGTTCCTTGGCGCGTTCCGGCGCAGCGGGAGGATTGCCGTCGAGGATGCGTGCGGCGGCGAGTCCACCCTTGGCGGCGGATGCTTGGGAGCGCTGCACCATCTGGCGTGCATAGGCGGCACGAGCTTCCTTGCTGGCGAGCGCGGGGAATGGCACGGTGCGGGGTCCGAAATGCAGGGCGCCGTCGGAATCGGCGAGCATCTGGGGTACGACCGGCGCGTCGGCGAGGGTGTTGGGATCGAGCTTCTGGCTTTGCGCGACGAGGACGCAGAGGGTGGCGAAGGCGGCCAAAGAAGCGTAGGAGATCCAGCGGGTCATGGGGTCCTCCTGTTTCAGTTTTCAGTTGTCAGTTTACAGTTTTCAGTTGCGAGCGGTCAGCTTTCAGATTAGTGGGGCAGCGCCTTCGGCTGCCGCTCTGACTACTTATTTCGAACGGAGGCACGACCGATCGTGGGGCGGACCCCCTGGTGCGCGCGGGGCGATCGGCGGCTGCCCCCGCGGCTTCAGTTCGGAAGTGCTAACACATAGGCAAGTTTGGCCGGCCAGGGGGCCGGCCGCGGGCCGGGGGGCCCGCCCTACGATCGCCGCTCCGTTGGCACAGCATTGACAATGCGGACGGGCGCGGCAGTACTGATGACTGAAGGCTGAGAACTGATGACTTGTTCAGAAGTCAGGCGGCCGGCGAGTTGAATCGTGCGGCCCGCGCGGGCGCTGGTCACGGTTCCGAAATCCGCGGCGCCGAGGGTGGAGCCGGGCACGTTGAAGTTCGCGTGATTCAGCAGATTGTAGAATTCCCCGCGAATGTCGAAGCGCACCTTCTCGGTCACCGCCACCGACTTTTCGAGCGTGAGGTCCGTGGTCAAGAGGTTCGCACCGCGCAGTCCCGAACACGGCGAGTTGCCGAAGGGGAAATTTGGTTCGAGCGAGCCGCTCTCAACTCCAGCGGAGACGCGACCGTAAGGGAGCGTTCACTAGTCAAAAGTGTGAACGCTCCCTGACGGTCGCGTCTCCGTTGGCGGCGCTTCGTTAAATCAGAAGCTCAGCCTTCCCGCCAATTGAATCGTGCGGCCCGCGCGGGCGCTGGTCACGGTTCCGAAATCCGCGGCGCCGAGGGTGGAGCCGGGCACGTTGAAGTTCGCGTGATTCAGCAGATTGTAGAATTCCCCGCGAATGTCGAAGCGCACCTTCTCGGTCACCGCCACCGACTTTTCGAGCGTGAGGTCCGTCGTCACGAGGTTCGCTCCGCGCAATCCCGAGCGAGGCGAATTGCCGAAGGTAAATTGCGCCGGAGCCGCGAAGGCCGACGTGTCGAACCAGTGCGTGATGCTCCGCTGATCGCCGGACAAGCTGGCGCTGTGCAGCAGATTGGGCCGCAGACTGCCGGCGGGGAATGCATTCGTGGTATTCGCCGAGGTGATCACCGTGAAGGGCGCGCCCGATTCGGCCGTCTCCAGCAGGCCGAGTTTCCAGCCGCCGAACACCGTCTTCACGGCGTGGTGATTGCGCGGCGCGGGCAACTCGTAGAGCAGCGTGAGCACCAGGTGGTGGGGCACGTCGCTGCCGCTGAGTGCTTTGTCCAGACGCCGATTGTAGGCGTCCATGTAGCTGCCGGTGGATCCGTACTCGTTGGCGGATTCCACATCGTCGATGAACTTCGAGAAGGTGTAGTGAGCGAGGAACGAGAAGCTGTTGGCGAAGCGCTTCTCGGCGCGCACAAATGTGCCGTGGTAGGTGGAGTTGCCGATCGAAGGGTTGATCCACGTAACGTTGCTGAACTGGGGGAACGGCCGCCGCGACTGCGCATCGCCGGCGCCCATGAATTGCGGCGCCACCTGGTTCAGGCTGAGATCGTTGGCGGTCAAATGATGGCTGATGTTGGCCAGGTATCCCACTTCGACGAGCAGGCCGCCGGCGATCTCGCGCTGCACATTGAAGTTGTACTGGTAAGAGATCGGCGCCACTTGGGCGGGATTGAAGTAGCCGACGGAAGTATTTGGTTTCGCGCCGAGCGGCACTGCGCCGAATGCGTCCGACAGCGGCGGCCGCGATACGGCCGGGAAGCCATTGCGCAAGCGCATGGCGCTCTGGTAATCTGCCTGCGCCACTACATAGCTGGCCGAGGTGGAGAAGCCCAGCGAAGCCACGTCGCCGATGGTGTTGCTGACGGTCGGGCCGTAGAAGAAGCCGCCGCCGCCGCGAATCACGGTCTCATGCTTACCAGGCAGCCGGTAGGCGAAGCCCAGGCGCGGTCCGAAGTTGTTGAGGTCGGTGCGGTAGGCGCGGTCAGGAGTTCCGTCGACCCCCGCGAAGGTGACCACGCCCGGAGTGCCGGAAACGGGATTGATCTTCAACGGGTCGAAGGAGTTCATCTTGTTGCCCTCGACGCGGCGGGGCAGTTCCACTTCCCAGCGCAGGCCCGCGTTGATGGTCAGGCGGTCGGTAGCGCGCCAATCGTCCTGCGCATAGAGGGCGAGATAGCCGGCGCGAGAGGGGATCTTGTCGCTCACCTGGACCGAGGCCGAATTGACTTCGCCGAGCAGGAAGCTGGCGAGGGCGTTGCCGGTGCCGCTCACACCGGGGAGCCCGGTGATGAGGGGGCTGATTCCGAAATTGCCGGCGCTGCCGCGGTCGCGGATTTCGTCGTTGGCGCCCGCGCGGAATTCGGTGCCGAATTTCCAGGCGTGACGGCCGCGAGTCCAGGACAGCGAATCGAGGATCTGGCGGTCGAGGATCGGCGTCTGGAAGCGGTAGACCGCGGTCGGATTGCCGAGGGTGGCGTATCCGGGAATGGTGAACGCCGGGAAGGCTGCGTCGCTGACGCCTTTGAGACCGATCGATGCGGCGAGGTTCTCGCCGTAGCCGGGACGCGTGTCAAGGAACTTGCGGCGCAGATACGTGACACGCAACTCGTTCACAAGATTTGGGCGGAAGATGTGCGTGTGCGCGCCCAGCATGCTCTGTACACGGACGTCGGTGAGGTCGGCCGTGGGGTCGGCCGCGGGGATGCCGTAGGTGCCGGAGCCTTCGGTGGCGCTGTTGTTGATGTAGTAGCGGGCAGTGACGAGGTCGGCCGGGCGGAACTGATGGTCGAGGCGCGCCACCACGATGTCGCGATTGAGGCGGTTGGCGCTCGACCCCACGAAATTGTTGGCGTTGGTGGCGCTGCCGGCGCGGTTCGGCAGGGCGTACGACTGCAGCGCGGCTAGGGCGACCGGGTCGAAGCGGTTGACCGGTATCAGGTTATTGGAGAATGGCTGGCGCGTTGCGCCTACGGTGGTGCCCGGGTCGTAGATGAGCACCGGCTTGCCGGCCGGGCTGCGGAGGTCGGAGAAATCGCCGGCGCGGTTGAGGAGCGTGGGCACCGTGGACGCGGTGGTGTCGCTGGTCAATTGCCCGGTGCGTTCCCAGGTCACGAAGAAGAAGGTCTTCTCCTTCTGGATGGGGCCTCCGAAGGATGCGCCGTATTGGTTGAGCCGAATCGGCGGGCGCGTAGCGGCGAAGAAGTTGCGCGCATTGAAGATGTTGTTCTGCAGCGATTCGAAGAGGCTGCCGTGATACTGCGCGGTGCCGGCGCGCGTCTGCATGGTGATCACGCCGCCGGTGGAGTGGCCGAATTCCGCCGAGTAGTTGTTGGCGATCACGCGGAATTCCTGCATGGCGTCTACGGGGAGGCTGGTCAACTGCTGCGGCCGCGTGAGGCCCACCGCGTTGGAGACGTTGCCGCCATCCAGCGTGAAGTTCTGGTTGCGGGCGCGTCCGCCGGCGACGCTGAAGACGGGGTAGTTCTCCGCCGTCCCCGTGCCGCTGTCGATCATGACGACGCCGGGGGCGAGCGCCGCCAGGGAACTGGCCGCGCGATTGGGCATCGGGAGTCCGGCGAGCATCTGACGATTGACCGCCTGGTTGATGTTGGAGGACTGAGATTCGGTGACAGGCGCGGCTTCCTCCACGTTTACCGTGGTGTTGTTCTGGCCGACGTGAAGGACCAAGTCGACGTTCAGGGTTTGGCTGACCTGAAGCGTGAGCGGGCCGCGCGAGAGATGGTCGAAGCCCTGGGAGTCAGCCTCGATCCGGTAGCTGCCGGGTACGAGGGCCGCGGCGCGGTAGAGTCCGTCGGTGTTGCTCAGGGTTTCAGCCTGGATACCGGTTTCGAGATTGGTGACTTTGACGCGCGCACCCGGAATCGCCGCCTCCGAAGCATCTTTGACGATTCCGGTGAAGGAGCTGTTGCCGGATTGAGCACAGAGACACGCCGCCGAGAGGGTGAACAGGGTCAGGAGGAGAGGTTGCGTGCGGAGTATTCTATAGCTCATAGATAGAGAATAGGATGATATTGGCGCATTGTCAATCAAATTAGTAGAGAATTGGCTGCCGGTGAGGCCAACCGCACCAATTTGTCTGTTCATCAGTTGTCAGCCGCGCCACCCGCGAGCACGCAACCCGGTTGGAGCACTCCGCCGCCGCCGAGGCAACGCGAATAGAACTGAGAACTGAAAACTGACAACTGCCGAAAATCGCATCATTTCCCTGCCGGTTAGCCGCCTCCATCTGTAGAAATGTTCCAAATTGTGGGAGTCGGGATATTAAGATATCGTAGTCTTTTATTAGGCGTGTGGCGAATCGCGACTTGAATTTCGCCACAAGGGGAGCAGTTTCACGCCGCGTCGGCGGCAGGTCAGGTTTCGCTCGATTCCTGAGTTCCGTACTCGGAAGGAGTATTTCATGTTCAAGAAATTCCTATGCGCGGCGGCTGCATTGCCGCTGCTTGTCATACTCATGCCGCTGGCGGCGCAGAAAGCGCCAAATGCCGGATACAGCAGGCACGAAAAAGCTGCATATTTGGACCAAAACCTGGTGAACTTCATCCGGCCCGGCGTGAAGGTGAAGATTACGACGGCGTCAATCGGGGCTGACGGGACGATCAAGGCGCGTGTGACCATCACGGACCCGAAGGGCATGCCGTTGGACCGCGACGGCATTACGACACCAGGGCCGGTATCAATGAGTCTGATCGCGGCGTATATTCCGGCGGGGCAGACGAAGTATTATTCCTACACCACCACGACGTTGAAAGCATCATTGCCGGGAAATACCAACGCGCCGCAGATTCAGGCGGCCAACGACTCCGGCGGTACCTGGACCAAGAACGGCGAAGGCGATTACACGTACACCTTCAAAACGAAGGCACCGGCCAATTTCGATCCCACGGTCACGCACGCGATCGGTGTTTCGGCCAACCGGAATCTGAGCGAATTCATGGAACAGGACGAGTGGGCTCGGGTAGCCAACGATGTCTACACCTTCGTGCCCGACGGTTCTCCCGTAAAAACAGTCCGCGACGTGGTTCCGACCGCGGTCTGCAACCAGTGCCACGATCCGCTGTACGGGCACGGCGGTTCGCGTCTGACGACGGAACTTTGCATCCTATGCCATACTCCGCAGACCGTGAATCCCGACACGCTGCACAGCCAGGACATGTCGGTGCTGATTCACAAAATCCACATGGGCAAGAATCTGCCGAGCGTGAAGGCCGGAACGCCTTACCGGATCTGGCATCGGGGCGCGTGGAGCGACTTTTCGGACGTCGGATTCCCTTCGGGCATCGACGAACTCAAGACCTGCACGGTGTGCCACCAGAAGGGAACGCAGGCCGATATCTATCTTACGTCTCCCAGCCGCACAGGGTGCGGGAGCTGCCACGACGATGTGAACTTCGCCACCGGCGCGGGACACGTGAACCTGCCGCAGGCGAGCGACAAGGAATGCGCCAACTGCCACAGGCCGCAGGGCGAAACCGAGTACGACGCCTCGATCAAAGGAGCGCACATGGTCGCCACGCGTTCCACGCAACTCGCCGGCGTGACCTTCAACATCTCGCGAGTCGACAATGCCAAACCCGGGCAGAAGATCAGCGTCACGTTCAGCGTGCAGGGCAAAGACGGCAATTCCATGGACATTTCCAAATTCGGCTTGCTGAACCTGGTGCTCACCGGGTCCACGGCGGATTACAACGGCTACGTCTCGGAGGATGTCCGCAAGGCCGCGCCGAGCGGCCGGGAATACGTCTACACCTTCAATACGCCCCTTCCTGCGAATGCCGCCGGCAGTTACGCGGTGGGAATTGAGGGCTATATCAACACCACGGTCAATCCGAACACCGTCAACTCGGCTGTGGTCCGTGACGCCGGATTCAACAAGGTGTTCTATTTTGGCATCAACGGAGCAAAGGCTGTTCCACGGCGCCAGGTGATCAGCCAGGCCCTGTGCAACGGATGCCACGAGCGCACCATGTTCCACGGCGGAATCCGCCAGAGCGTGGAGTATTGCGTACTCTGCCACAACCCCACGGTGACCGATAGTAGCGTCCGCAAGCAGGGCGACATTCCGGAGTCGATCAACTTCAAGACCATGATCCACAAGATCCACACGGGCGCGGCGTTGACCACCGATTTCACGGTGATCGGCCACGGCGGCAGCGTTAATAACTACAACGAGGTGGGCTATGTCGGCGATCGCCGCGATTGCGAACGCTGCCATTTGCCCGGCACCTACGATCTGCCGCTGCCCGATGGATTGATCGATCAGACGACGCCTCGCGACTATTTGAAGGTGCAGGGGCCGGTGACCGCAGCCTGCCTGTCTTGCCACACGACGAAAGCGGCGGCCTCACATGCGTTGACCATGACTTCGCCATTGGGCGAAGCTTGCGACGCATGCCATGGTCCGAATGCAGATGCGTCGGTGGCGAAGGCGCACGCACGGTAGTTTTTCGTAGGGCGGACCCCCTGGTCCGCGGCCGGGCCCCTGGCCGGCCACTTCTCAATGGGATTACTTCCCTGCCTCCGAGGGAGCGCGGCATTTTCCCGCCGCGCTCCCCTGCTTGTAGGACATGCCTCCTGGTGCCTCCTGGCCTGTCCACTTCACAACGGACCGACCGCGGCGACCCTGTTGATTACTGCGGATTGCTTCGGGAACGCAACGCGCCTGCCGCTCCCATCAATTATCTATGCCGCCCGGCGCGGTGTTACGGTGCGTTCGATAGTCCTGCCCGCCTTCCGTTGAGCCATTCGCAGATCGTAGAACGACTGCAAGTTCAACCAGAGTTCCGGAGTTGTGCCGAAGTAACGGGCCAGCCTTAGTGCCGTATCGGCAGTCACGCCCCGGCGGCCCAGGACGATCTCGTTCAGACGAGTTGCGCCGACCCCAAGTTCACGCCTGGAATTGCGATTGGACGATTCGGTGGCCCTGCGCTATCAAGGCCGCTATTTGACGATTCGGCGCTGCGAGGGCAGCCGTACCCCAGCCCGTCGTCACGCCGCGCAAAGATCACAATCGCGGCGGACGCAGCCAATGGATGCAAGTATTTTCGGTGCGCAACGATCTGCGTTCTCAGCCAAGCAGTCAAATCGGAACGCCGGGCAAAGGCGGCCCGGCGGACGTCGCGTTTTAAATCCAAAGCCTCAGCTCCGAACTTCACCACCGTGATGTGGAAAAGGCCCTCCGCATGGGAGGGCCGACCGATCACGTTTGGAGCCAGTCCATCGCATCTGCTTTGGATACCCGCAGGACGCGACTCCCGCAGGTATGCTCAAATTACCAGATGCATCCGTAACCCCGCCTGAAAGAGGACATTTCTACTTCTCTCAAGAGCGGACATTTCTATTTCGCGCCGACATCCGGTAAGTGTCGGTCAGTAAAAGTCATCGCGAACGGCATTTTCGGAAAGTTGGGCGGGGCGGACTGAATTCCAATCAGATTCACCCGCCCCTGGAGCCCGCGCCGTCGTGCGGCAACGACTGCCGTCAACCGTCGTGTATAACGCTTGCCCTATAACGCGAAGCGTATAGGATTGTGGGAGGAGTGATCAAGAGCTTCGCGGACAGACAGACCAGGGTGCTTTTCGAGACCGAAACGAGCCGTCGGTGGAACCCGATTGCGCGCATTGCAGTGCGTAAACTGGTGCAGATCGATTCGGTAATTGAACTTGATGAACTGAGTGTCCCGCCGGGAAACCGGTTGGAGTCTCTTAAGGGTGATGGATCCGGGCTTCACAGCATTCGAATCAACGATCAATGGCGTATCTGTTTTCGGTGGGAAAGCGACGGCGTTGACGATTTACAGATTGTCGATTACCGCTAGCTGGAGGTGAATATGAACATTGAGCGACCCGAGGGGGGCTGGAGGATCACGCGCACCCCAGTTCACCCGGGCGAAATGCTTCGCGAGGAGTTCATGAAGCCGCTGGGCATCTCGATTAACGAGCTCGCGCTAGAGTTGCATGTGCCTGTAACTCGTATCAGTCAGATCGTGAACGAGCATCGCGGGATCACAGCCGACACGGCAATTGCGTTTGGCGCGACACTTCGGCACGAGCGCCGATTTCTGGATGAACCTCCAGAAGGATTACGAATTGGTTCTGACACGACAGAAGTCGCTGAAGACTATCGAGAACCAGGTGCGTCGCCGTTCGAGGGCTGCGTAATGCATCGGATTGCTCCTCGGTAAAGGAAGAGAACGCCACATGAACGGCCACTTGGGCTTGTATTAGTCGCGGTAGCGCGAATCGCCGTGAGTGCAGTGGCTGCACGCCACAGGCTAATTCTCAGTCGGCGTCCGTTCGATCTGGTCGATGATCAAGAAATCACGTTCCAGTTTGGCGGGAATCAGTTTCAGCCCGATTTCCTTCAGGCCGTCGACCACGCGAACGCTGTCCGGCTCTCCGCCCTCTGCCGCTGCGCCGCGTCCGCGCCCGCCCAACACACCGTACCGGAATGTGAAATCGTATCGACCCTCCAGGTGAGTCGCATCCACCACCCGGCCATCTGGATATATCTCAGCCGTGGGACCTCCCAGAGATCCCAAAACACTCAGTTCGGAGAGTAGGCTGGCCAGCGCTGCCATCGACATCGCCTTGCAGTTATGGATCGCCTCGCGCCCGCCCGGACAGCCAGAACCTGTCGGGTCGCCCGTGGACGGAGTGAGCTTTAGTGACCCGCTATCGCGCACGAGTTCGTACCCAGGCATTGTCCTCTTCTCGATGTGGGCAATCATCTTAAAGCGCTCCGCCAGCATCGCTTTCAGCATTGCGGGAACCTGCGCTTTCGAAGATCCTTCGGGCAACTTCGCCGCGACATCAAAGAACGCCTCACTTATCCACCCTGGCCCCTTTATCCTCTGGCCGTCGATCCCGTAGGCGAGCTGGATTAAACCCGTAATCGGAGTAGAGCCGATATCGACGCGGGTGTCCTCAATCTGAACGTGGATCCGGCCCGTTTGCATCGCCTCCATGAACGACTTAGACGGGGACAACTTCACTGAAACAACCTCGAATTTCGGCTGTACAGGAGCGTTTTGGGCGATCGTTACGCAAGAAGCAAAAAGGAACAAGATAAGGGTCTTCACGGCGCAAACTCCGCCGAACACTATACAGGAGAAGTAGTGCTGTTGGTAAACGGCACTACCGTAGAGAACGGGTCGCGTGTCGGGAGTGCAGCGGGTTCTCTACGAGAACTTAACGCTCGCTTATCGGAAACTGCGCGGCACGAATAGGCGGAGGCCGCTATACTGTGCCTTGGACTTCACACGTTTCGAGCGCAAATACGAGTTGTACGAGTACGACGGGCTGCTCTTCATTGCGCGTCCGACGCCCGAGCTTACGAAGAGCGTCCAGTCATTCCTTGCGTCGTCGGATGCGCCCGGCAAGCTCAACGGCAACACCATCGAGGTCAACTACTCTGGCAGGGACGCCGACAGGTGGGTCGTCTCGTGGCTCAAGCAAGTGGCGGCTATCGTCACGGATGCCGCAGGCGAAGTCACATGCAGTATCACGACAGACGACGGCGATCCACTAATTGAGTTCTTCCGAATAACGGACGGGAAACTCGTTCGACCGCGCGGCCAAATACAACGCGCCGGTGCCGAGGTCGTGGTCTGAGCGCCGCGAGGCACTTTCCAGAAATGCCCATCGGTAACTTCAATGTCCGCGCGGTATATATTTGAGTTGCGTGGAATCCGAACTTCCGCTCCTGAGTCCGTGGACAACGCCACACTCTCCCGACGCTCTTACCGCTGAGCTACAACGAGAAGTTGGAGCGGATCACTCGCTTTTCGCAGTAGCCGCACGGGCGCTCGCTGTAGCACGCGACCGTGACGACGTGCTTTTCGAGATCGGGACACGAGGCCGCTATGCGGTCGTTCATCTGAGCTGGAGCGGGAAGCAGGAGAAATCAGCCGTGTTTCCTTCGACAGAGTTCTTCGATTCCGTTGATCAATGGCTTGAGTGGATGAAGGCCGATCATCAACACTATACCTACGGCGACGGCGGGCTAATGTCATGAACCCCACTTTACGGCCACTACCTATTTCGGTTGAATGCAGCCTGGTTGGGCGTTATATTACGATCAACATGCGAATTACGAGGGTGCTCGCGGTGGTATTGTCAGCTCTATCCGCCTTTGCTCAGTCTGACCCGAGTACTGCGCAGGACCCAGCCGTATTCCGCTCGGAAACGAACCTCGTTCTAGTTCGATTCCAGATGACGCCAAAGAAGGGCCAGTCCTCCGACCTTGGCACAGGAGACATCGAACTGCGCGAGGACGGCGTCCCTCAGAAGATTGCCCTCTTCCAGGGCGGCGCCCAGAATCCGCAAACGGTCCCGGTCGAAGTCAATCTACTGTTCGATCGCTTTCGGCGCTCCGACTTCACGGCCGGTCCGCGGTGGTTGCGCGAGCAGACATTCGATCTGAGCCCAATCGACGATCGTCAGCGCGTGAGCGTAGCGGTTTGGGCTCTTGCGGAAAACCTGATTCGGCTGACCCCTCCGACCCGGGATTCCAGAGCACTGAATCAAGCCATGGATGGGCTTTGGAACGTTTGGGCCGACCAATCGGTCAAACCGCCGCTCCTTAAGTCAATCGCCGCTCTGGCCCGAACGGCCGCTCAGGGCAGAACCAATGTGGCCCGGATTCTCGTTGTCGTATCGCCGGGCGGCTGCGTACCGGAGGACAAAGAGGCCGTGAAGGCGGCCGAACAATCCGGCATTTCCGTATTTCCGGTTCTTCTCCAAAACTTCAACCGGCCGGCGCAGGCGCCCGTGAACTTCGACAAGATTGCGACAGATGGACTGAAGTCCGGAGACGATTACGCAAACTGGACCCAGTGCCTCGACGACAGGGGTGATAGCCGCGGCCTGGAAGCAATTACGAAGAGCACCGGCGGCAGGCTATTGCGTCTGAATTACCTGTCCTCGGGCAGCGTGTTCCAACAAATTCTGAAGTGGCTTGGCGACCAGATTCGTTTCGACTACATAGCCGGTTTCTATCCTGCCGCGGCCGGCGAACAGAAGCCGCACTCAATCCGCATCGTCCTCAGAGATCCCAAGCGGGGCCAGATCACCGGCGGGGCTCAGACAATCGTGCATTGACCGGCGAGGCATTAGAATCAGCATGCATAGGAATCGCAGATTCGTGCTCCTTACAGCCCTCGCCGCACTGTGCGCAGTCGCCATCGCCCAGTCCACTCCCCCGTTGAAGCCGCCCTCAGCCGCCCGTAGAGCCTACCAACGCGCCCAGCAGGCGGAAAACAGGAAGCGGATGGAAGAGGCTCGCCGCGGGTATGAAGCCGCGATCTCTCTCTTTCCCGATTACGAGGAGGCGTGGTGCTCGCTTGGACTTCTCCAGGCCGAACACGACGAGTTCGTGGCGGCGATGCACTCCTTTCGGCAGGCCATCCGCTCCGATCCGAAAGGTATCTGTCCCTACCTGCCTCTGGCCATGTTGCAGCACGGCGCCGGCGACTGGAACGCTCTGGTCGAAACCACGGACCGGATGCTGCGGCTGGATTCAATCGACTATCCGCTGGCCCATCTCCTCAACGCGGCGGGCCACTACAATTTGGGCGAGTTTGACGAGGCCGAAAAAGCCGCGCGTGCCGCCGAGGCTCTCGATAGCCGCGCCTTCCCCCAGATTTGGCAGGTGCTCGGCTGGACGTCCACCGTGAAGCACAACGACGTTGCAGCCATTGGCCAGTTTCAGCAATACCTGAAATCATTGCCGGACGATCCCGGAGCCCCGCCGGTTCGGCGGGCGCTAAGCCACCTGATGGAGCAGCACCCCGACATCCCGCTCGAAGCGTCGTCCATGCCGGTCTTCCGCACGAATGCGAATCTGACCCTCCTCCAGTTTCAAGTGGCGCCCAAACCCGGCTCACTGATCAAGCGACTGGGGCCCGAGGATATCGAAGTTCTCGAAGATGGTGTTCCGCAGAAGGCACAGCTTTTCGATGCCGGGCGCTCCTACCAGTCGAGCATCCCGGTGGAAATCACGCTTCTGTTCGATTGCAGCAGTAGTGTTGTAGTCCCGGGGACACTCGATCCTCATGTTTTCCAGGAGAGCATTCTCGACGAGTACGAGAACGTGTCCATCGCCATTTACGGCTTCAGCGACGATCTGACGCGCCTGACGAAGCCCACACGCAACGGGCGTACGCTGCAGAAAGCCATGGATGCGGTCCAGAATGTGCCCGTGCGAAACACGCGTCTGTTCGGTGCGATCCGAGATGTGGTACGCGATGCTGTCGAGGGGCGTAGCGGCGTAATCCGGATGATCGTGGTCTTCTCGGATGGCGTATCCGCCGGTCAGGGTTTTTGCGGACCGAACTTCTGTGACTTAGATGACGAATTAGTGTACGGCGCTGCCGCGGAAAGCGCCCGCGAACATGGGGTTTCGATTTACCCGGTGGTGCTTGCCAATTTCTACTACGCTAACGCAAGCCCGAAATTCCTGATGCTGAACGTCGAGCCCTCCATCCAGCATTACGTTGCCCTCGCCGAGAAGACCGGTGGCCGCAGCTTCCTTCGCAACCAAACCGATAGCGTAATACCAACCATTCTGAAGACGCTGGCCAAGGAAGTCCTCGCCAATACTTACGTGGCCGGTTATTACACGAAGACCTCGGAGAAACCCAAGGAACACGAGGCGAAAGTACTTCTACGGAATCAGGGTATAGGCCAGTTGACCGGCGGAAGCCGGATAGTCGTGCATTGAAGACGGGGTACACGTCACTGCAATAACAACAAGCGAATGACTTCGCGCACTTTAAGCGGCATCCCCTCTATGCTATTTCATCGCGTAACCAGCCAAGCCGTTGGTAAACGGGGTTTGGGGAAACTATACCGGGCTGGTCCCATTGCATGGTCACTTTCCCCAAACCCCACTTCCCGAGCGGTGCCGACGGTCGCCCTAACGATGCGAATGTCTTGATAGGATCTTAGGGGGCAAGGACTGGCGGCAAGTTGTGCGGCTATTGCGGGTACTTAAAGCTTCCCGAAGGAATTGACATGAGACTCGTGCTCAACGTGTTCGTCATCGCGGGCTCTACGCTCTGGTGTGGTGCGGCAGTCGCCCAGTCAAGCGCGAGGCCGGCTTTTATAGTGGCCAAAATAACGGCTTCACCATCATCTGACCGGCAGTCGTTAGGCGGTGGCCCTGGCACCTCCAGTCCGGGTCAGTTCACCTGTACACACATGGCTCTATCTGATTTGATCGCCAAGGCTTGGGATTTGCAGCCGTGGCAGTTTGCGAACCCCGAGAAAGCGGGGTCAGCGTACTTCAACATAGCCGCAAAGATTCCACCGAACACCACCAAGCACGATTTCAATTTGATGCTCCAGGCACTTTTGGTGGAGCATGTCGGCCTTGCGATCCACTTTGATCCGAAGCGGATCGATGGTTTTGATTTGGTGGTAGCTAAGGGTGGTGTCAGGATGTTCGATGCCGAGCCCGCCCCACGTAATGAGATTGGTCCCGCTCCGAACGAGCCACTAAGACTCATTAAAGACAAGGCAGGAAGAAATCAATTGCCGCCGGGTCGTCCCAAGACCCTTCGAACCGGGTTGGATGGCGTCACGAGGATTATGGCGCGAATGCAGGACCTGTCGGATGTAGTCAGGGTATTGCAGGATCGACTTCGCCAGCCGGTCTCAGACAAGACCGGTCTTACGGCAAAGTACGATTATGTTCTGGAATACGTCCCAGATGCACCTGTCGCGCCAAACACTTCGGAACCCGCTGCGCTGGGGCCGTCCTTAGAACAGGCCGTAACGTTACAAATGGGGCTCAGACTGGTTCGGAAGAAAGTATCGGTGGACGTCCTTTTTGTAGACAGTTTCAGCGCGACGCCACTTGTGAACTAGTGGTACGCAGCGGCATGGAAGAGCGTTCAAAACCAAAACCGGCAGTATAGTCAGCTCCGAAGACGGTCGGGTGTGCCCAGCGTCTCCTAAAGGGGAATTCAATCCGGTAGGGCAAGTCATCGGTAAACGGCATTCTCTTCCCCTACTCCGTAAGCCGGAACCGTGGTCTTCAGGCGAGCCGTCCCGGTAAACGCGCGCCATCACCGGGTCACTACACGCGCCGAATCCGTACAGCCGGGCTGAAGGAACCGTGCTCAGGGATCGCTGGCCGGTAATTCCGGTGCCGCAAATCAACACAATGTCGCGACCGACAGATTGTCCCGGTTGCCGCGAGCGGGGAGCGCGGCGGCCATCGACCTGTGCCGCACACCAGGGAGAATCGAAACGGGTTCGCAAGGAAATCGGCACGCTCCGGGATCACCCGATTTGGTTGCCGCACCGGCCTCTGTTCCTTCCCCGTTCCTTCCCCGTTCCTGGGTCAGGGATCGCGGCATCGATGTACCGCATCAGCCCTGCCCCTCGCTCCTCCGAGCGGGGCTGCATCGGGTCTGTGCGAAATTCAGTGGGGAGCGGGGGCAAAGTTCCGGTAACACTCAACGGCCATTGAGCCGCGCTACACTGGCGACGTGCGATTGCCTTTGGCCCTTGTGCTCGCAGCCGGGTGTTGCTTCGGGCAAGTTACATGGCAGGTGCAACGGCTCGTAGCGATGAAACGCTACCCACCTTTAGCACGTGCCGCCCTGATCCAGGGAACCGTGGAACTCCGTTGTTCGATAACCAGCGATGGGGCCGTGAACGAGTGCCGCTTGTCTTCGGGCCACCCCATTCTCTTTGCCGCCGCCTTTGAGAACCTCAAGGCCTGGGAGTTTACGGCCCCATCTGAAGCAGACCTTGAAGGGCGTGACATGACAATGGTGTATACCTTCGAGCTTGCAGGCGCGGCAGTGCGAGACGAGTTGAAGGCGGAGTTCTCATTCGAGTTTCCCAATCACGTCCGATTTGTGTCGCAGCCCGCGTGTGCCGATCACGTCGCCTGTACGGCTGAAGAGAAAATGGCGTATTCTGCTCCGGCAGACCGGAGCGGTGGGCATCAGGGTATCCCAGTTCTGACCGTATGCCAAGCATTGCGAGACCCGTTGAAGTATTCGGGATCAATCGTTGTCATCGTGGGGTCTTGGGGCGGCACTGGAGAAGGAAGCTGGCTGAGCGAGGCGTGCGATCTGAGGGTCGTGCTTGGAGCCCATGGCTACGCCCCGAGTTTGTGGACGTCGTATAGTCCGTCGGATCAGGACCCACCGCCCCGATTGCCGGTCGGATTCAAATGGGACAAGCCGACCATTCGTCAGGCCTTGGCAGAGGTGAAGAAGACAACCGTTCTACAGCATCGAGCAGGCTGGTACGCAGTTTTCGGGAGACTTGAAGTTGACCAATCCGGGTACGGGCTCGGTCACCTGAATGGCGCGCCCGCCCAGCTGATTTGGCCGACAACAGGCGGCTATTTGAAGCTCAAATAGTATTGTCCCTTTGCTGGTTGCGGGAATAGAGCTTGCGAAGCGGCATTACCGGAAGCTTGCAGCGCCTGAGTAACCAGCCATCTCCCCGCCCTGACCGCGAAAGTGAAGTGAAGTGAAGCAATTTTGCATTAAGCCTCCAAAAGGCCTCCTTCCTGGAGAAACTATTGCGAATTTGCTTCACTTCACTTCACTTCACTCCTCAGGCCGATACCCGGGCACCAGTCGCCATCATTGCGGTGCTTCCGCTCGAAGCCGCGCGCGAGCAACTTCTCCCCGAAGCCGCGCGCCATCATGACATCTTCTCCCATCGCCTCAGCCCAACTCCGGTACTCGCCATAGAGCTTGCGAACCTTCACCATCGCGTACTCCCCCAGCACGCATCTCTCTTCCAGAAACTGACCTACCTGATCGTTCTCATTCCTCCATGCCGCCGTCGCCAGACGGACCGCGTCCGGGAAGCACAACCCGTCCTCCTGCCATCGCAGCTTTCCAGCACATTGGGATCCTAAGCTTAGAATTCCACGTGGACAAGTTGTCGC
>JADMIO011638357.1_pt1 | contig 53248 bp, 47 predicted proteins | sample 8958161 | NCBI WGS metagenome assembly JADMIO01 (sample SAMN16585339, study PRJNA669376) | soil metagenome | isolation source: Crop rotation soil | place: USA: Cullars Rotation, Alabama | collected 2011 | reverse complement strand
CGCGACTTCAAGTCACGTGAATTCCAAGCTTCGGATCCCACTGTGCTGGAAAGCGTACAGATTCACATTGGATAGAGCAGTGCATCGACCTGCTGCGGCGTCTGCGGCCAGAGATCGAGGAAGCCGAGGCTCGGCACCTCGCTCGAAGCGCGATGCTTCGGACCACTGGTTCGCCGGAAGATGCGGCGCGGTCCTTTTCCGACCGGTCTACAACCGATAGCTGCGCTTCTCTAGCTCGTGACGAGAACTGCATCTCGCAACATCGTTCACGACCGGGATAAATCGCTGCAAAGTACGTCCACGAGCGAGTGGCGGGTGTTCAAAAAGTCCAAAAAGGTGCCCACTCAGATCGCGAAGCAAATTTCGAGAGGGTGCGCGCGCGACATGCGATAGCGCCGATTGACGTCCTGGATTCGGCGCTCGACGATTTGCTTCCCGAGCGGCCAAGGACCATGGCCGGAGGCCACATTGATGTGGCCGGCATCGCCCAGGTCGACCAGCCGGCTGCACCACACGCGCGACCAGTTCACTGCCGAGCCGAACGGCATCCACGGGTCGGTTCGGCTCGCGACCAACGTGCTCGCCACGGGCAACCGCTGGCACGGCAACTGATCGGCGACACCGAACTTCAGCGGATCGGCCGGCGCCACCATCACAGCCGCCTTGACGCTCGGCGCGCCTCGCAGCAGCGCACGTGCCAGTGCAAGACAGCCAAAACTGTGCGCGACGGCGACCCAGCGGCTGCCCGGCTCCTGTTCCAGCGTCTCGAGCACCCGGTCGGTCCATTGCTCGAGCTGGGGCGCGTTCCAATCACGCTGCTGCACCCGCAGGGCGTGACGGTAGTGACGCTGGAGTTCCGTCTGCCAGTGGGTCTCGCCACTGTCGTGCAGCCCCGGCACGATCAACAGCCGGATCGCGTCGCCGTGAAAGCTCACTGAATGGCCCTCAGAGCACCGCGATGGACACTTCGGTCGACTTGACGAGTGCGATCACGTCGCGCCCCGGTGCCAGGCCAAGCTCCTTGACCGACCGCGTCGTGATGACCGACGTGACGATCAGGCCCGAGGGGGTCTGGACGTCGATTTCGCTGACGACCGGCCCCTCGATGATTTCCTTGACCCTGCCGCGGAATTGGTTGCGCACGTTGATGGCGGTGATGCTCATGGGAGAACTCCTTGTTGAGTCGATTGGAAACAGGTCAGATTGCCCAGCGCAGCGCGTTGACAGCGACTGGCAGTGGCTCGGGACTGTCGTTCTGAGGTTGCTGAAGCACGCGGTCGAGCAGGCGCTCTTCATGCTGTGCGAATGCGACCTGGCCGCGCGAGCGTGGCCGCGGCAAAGCCACCGGTTGGTCCAGCGCGATCCGGTGGTCTTCGATCAGCAACACGCGGTCAGCCAGTGCGACTGCTTCGCCGACGTCGTGGGTGACCAATACCGCCGTGAAGCCGTGCCGCTGCCAAAGCCGCTCGATCAACCGCTGCATTTCGATGCGTGTGAGCGCGTCCAGTGCGCCGAGCGGCTCGTCCAGCAGCAACAGGCGCGGCGTGTGCACGAGCGCGCGCGCCAGGGCCACACGTTGCCGTTGGCCGCCGGACAACACCGCCGGCCAGTCGCTCTCGCGGTCGGCCAGGCCGACCTGCGACAGCGCATCGCGCGCCCGCTGCTTGGCGTCACGCGTCGTCAGGCCCAGTGCCACGTTGTCAAGCACACGCTTCCATGGCAGCAGCCGGGCGTCTTGAAACATCATCCGCGTTTCACTCCTGTTGCCGCTCACGCCGCTGTCGACTGCGATGCTCCCGGCCTCGGCTTTCTCCAGACCTGCAAGCAAGCGCAGCAATGTGCTCTTGCCGCACCCGCTGCGGCCCACCAACGCGACGAATTCGCCCGGCGCAATCTGAAGGTCGATGTCGGTTAACACCCGACGTGGCCCGTACGACTTACCCAACCCTTGGATCTCGACCTGCGCGCCCGTGACGGCATGCGACGGCAGCAGCCGCAATGGAGCCGGGTTCTTCATGCGCGCGCTCCTTGCGGCTGGTAGCCCGGGTGCCAACGCAGCAACGTGCGCTCCAACCCCTTCGAGAGCAGGTCGGCCAGCTTGCCCAGCAGCGCGTAAAGGAGGATGCCCACCAGCACCACATCGGTCTGCAGGAACTCGCGGGCGTTCATGGTCATATAGCCGATGCCGGCCTGCGCCGAAATCGTCTCGGCGACGATCAGGATCACCCACATCAGCCCGAGCGAGAAGCGCACACCGACCAGGATGGACGGCAGCGCGCCCGGCAAGATCACATGCCGGTAGAGCGGCCAGCCGGTGAGGCCGTAGCTGCGCGCCATCTCGATCAGCCCCTTGTCGACCGCGCGGATGCCGTGGAAGGTGTTGATGTAAATCGGGAAGAACACGCCGGTCGCGACCAGGAACAGCTTGGCCGATTCGTCGATGCCGAACCACAGGATCACGAGCGGGATCAGCGCCAGCGCCGGGATGTTGCGCAGCATCTGCAGCGTCGAATCGAGCAGCGTCTCGGCGCTGCGCAGCGAGCCGGTCAGCAACCCCAGCACCAGCCCAAGCCCACCGCCAATCGCGAAGCCGCTGAGGGCGCGCCAGCTGCTGGTGGCGACATGGGTCGCGATCTCACCGGAGACCGCAAGCGCCCAGAACGCACGTACAACGGCGAGCGGCTCGGGCAGCACCCGGGTCGAAAGCCACCCGAAGCGGGACGACAGCTCCCATACGATCAGCAGCGTGGCCGGCAGCACCGTGGGCAACAGGCGCGCCCGCCATCGGCCCGGGTCAGACGAGGAGAACAGAATCGACGCCATGGCCATCCTTATGCCGCCGCGCGAACGGCGGGTGGGAGCTGGTTCGCGATGACTTCACCGAACGGGCCGGTCAACACCTGGCCGCCTAGGCGCTCGCGCAGCCCAATCGGCAGCAGCGGGAACACGAGCTCCGCGAAGCGGTGCGCTTCTTCCAGGTGCGGGTAGCCCGAGAAGATGAAGTGCTCGAGTCCGAGCGCGGCGTACTCCTGGATCCGGTCGGCGACCTGTCGCGGGTTGCCCACCAGCGCGGTGCCGGCTCCGCCACGCACCAGACCGACGCCCGCCCACAGATTCGGTGAGACCTCCAGCCCCTCGCGCACGTTCGCCTTGTTCAGCCGACCCATGTTCAGCTCGGCCATGCGCCGCTGGCCAACGGAATCCATCTGCGCGAACTTCTGCTGCGCAGTGGCAATGATCGACTCGTCGAGTTCGGAGACGAGTTCGCTGGCAGCGCGCCAGGCGGCGTCTTCAGTCTCGCGAACGATCACATGCAGCCGAATGCCAAAGCTCAGCGCCCGGCCGTAACGGGCGGCTCGGGCGCGGATGTCGGCGACCTTGGCCGCGACTGCCGCTGGCGGCTCGCCCCAGGTGAGGTAGGTGTCCAGCTGCTGCGCCGCCAGTTCGTGGGCTTCTTCCGACGAGCCGCCGAAGAAGATCGGTGGATACGGCCGGTTGATCGGTGGATAAAGTAGCTTGGCACCCTTGACGCTCAGGTGCTTGCCGTCGAAGTCAAAGCCGTCGCCCTCGTGGCTGCGTGCAAGCGTCTCTCGCCAGATCGTCAGGAACTCGGTCGATTGTTCATAGCGCTGGTCGTGCGGCAAGAACAGCCCGTCGCCTTCGAGTTCGGCCGGATCGCCGCCGGTTACGAGGTTGACCAGCAGACGGCCGCCCGACAGCCGGTCGAAGGTCGCGGCCATGCGTGCCGATTGCGCCGGCTGCACCAGGCCCGGGCGCAGCGCGACCAGGAATTTAAGCCGCCGCGTCGCGTCGATGAGGCTCGACGCGAGGATCCAGGCGTCTTCGCAGGAGCGGCCGGTCGGGAGCAGCACGCCTTCGTAGCCCAGGCTGTCAGCGGCGATCGCGATTTGCTTGAAGTAGGCAAGGTCAGCCTGGCGCGCACCTTTCGCGCTGCCCAGATAGCGCGAGTCGCCGTGGGTGGGGATGAACCAGAAGATTTTCATGAAGTGCTCCCAGGAGTCCAGACGATTTCCGCGACGTTTACCCGCCTCGGGATCAGACCCAGCCGCGCGAACGCATCGGCCACCCGTTGCTGGTCGGCGACGATCGCCGGTGTCAGCGGCGCGGTCGGCGCGTGCGGCCGTCGCGAAATGAACAGATGCACGGTCGCGAGCGACAGACCGCTGTAGTCGGCTATCAGCTGGGCCGTTTCCTTGCGGTTCGATTGCACGTAGGCGTCAGCGCGGGTCAGCTCGGCCAGGAGGGTGCTGACAATTGCCGGGTGCTGTGTCGCGAAGCTGCGCGACGCGAGGTAGAACGAGTTGTTGTTCGACAGGCCGCTGCCCGAAGTGAGCGAACGCGGCTTCAGGTCGAGCTCGGTCGCGGCGTAGTACGGGTCCCAGATCGCCCAGGCATCGATCGCGCCTTTCTCGAACGCAGCGCGGGCATCGGCCGGAGCGAGGTAGATCGGCGAGAACTCGTTCCAGGAGAAGCCGGCCTTCTCGACAGCGCGTACCGTCAAGTAGTGGGCGCTCGAGCCCTTCTGCAGCGCGACCTTGCGGCCCTTCAGGTCGGCGAGCGTGCGCAGCGGCGAATCGCCCTTGACGAGGATCGCCGAACTGAGCGGTTTCGGCGGCTCGGCGCCGACGTAGACCAGCTCCTTGCCCGCGGCTTGCGCAAAAATTGGCGGCGAATCGCCTGTCAGCCCGAAATCGAGGCTGCCGACCGCGAGCGCTTCCAGGAGCTGCGGGCCGGCTGGAAATTCGATCCAGCTGACCTTCGCGTGCGGGAATTTCTTCTCCAGCGCGCCTTGCTGCTTCAGGATCACGAGGTTGACGGCGCTCTTCTGGAAGCCGATGCGCAGTTGCGCAGGGCTCTCGTCGGCGGCGCGCACGAGAGCGGCGGGGCCGATCAGGCTCACGGCGGTGCCGGCCTGGAGCAGGCTGCGGCGGCGCTGGTCGATGGAATGGTGGGTCATCAGGTTGCTCCTCAGTTGGCGGCGGTTTTCACCGTACTGCCGGGCAGGGCGTCGGCGATCCGGATCGGCTTCGGGATCAGCTTCAACTCGAAGAAGGTGTCGGCCAGCTTCTGCTGCTCGGCGGCGACTGCAGGTGTGAGGGGCGCGACGCCAAACTGGTAGCGCGTGAGCGACAGCTCGACAACGTCGGGGTCCAGTCCTTGCAGCGGCGCGATGATGGCGGCGGCTTGCCTGATGTTCGTTTTCAGCCACTGGCCTTGCACGACCGCGTCCTCAAACAAGGCCTTGATGATTTCCGGGTAGCGACTCGCAAAGCGGCGCTCGGCGAGCACGAACGGATGGTTGTTCGCGACGCCGCCACGGCCGTCGGCGAGGATGCGCGCGCCGGTCTGCTTCTGGACCGCGGCGAGGAACGGGTCCCAGATCGCCCATGCGTCGACCGCGCCCTTCTCGAACGCGGCGCGGGCGTCGGCCGGCGCGAGGAACACCGGCTGCACGTCGGTGTACTTCAGCCCCGCCTTCTCCAGCGCCCGCACCAGCAGGTAGTGCACGTTCGAGCCCTTGTTCAGCGCGATCTTCCGACCCTTCAGGTCGGCGACTGACTTGATTGGCGAGTCCTTGACGACGACGATCGCCTCGGCCTCGGGCGCGGCAGGCTCATGGCCGATGTAGACGAAGTTCGCGCCCGCCGCTTGCGCGAAGATCGGTGGCGCCTCGCCCACATAGCCGACGTCGACCGACCCCACGTTCAGCCCTTCGAGCAGTTGCGGACCGGCCGGAAACTCAACCCAGCGCACGCTGACGTTTTGCGTTGCCAAGCGCTTCTCCAGCGAGCCCTGCGCCTTCTGCAGGACGAAGAGGCTGGCGGATTTCTGGTAACCAATGCGCAATTCGGCGCGCGGCGTCTGCGCGGGCACTGCCACGGCAGCGAGCACGGCACCGGCGGCGGCCGCAACGAGGACCGCGCGGCGCTGCCAGGCGGAAGCGAAGGTGGAATAGGTCATGGTCGTGTCATTCGAAGAAAGAGGGTCTCGTGCCCGCTGCGCGAAACAAGCGCGCACGAGACCGAATCCGCCCTAGTTGGGGCAGAGGAGACAAGCGGAGGTCGGAGTGATGCCGCGGGGCCGCATCCGAGGCAAGTCAGGCGCTACATCGCACCGGGTCGCGGGGCGCGGCGAGGGCACGCGCCTCTGTACGTTCGCGAACGTGGCGATGTGCGTCGAGCGCGTCGGCCAAGCGGTGGGCGCCGGCGTCGATGCGCGACTGGATGGTCGGATCGATTCGGGAGGCCGAACCGCTTTCGGCATGCAGGACGATCTGGGTGTCGAGCGCGAACACTGACGGCAGAACCTGGTGGGCGCCGAGATTGTCCAGCACCGGCCGCAGAGAATGATCGAGCGCCAGGGTGTGCGCTGGACTGCCGCCCGTGGCGAGTGGCCAAACCCAGCGGCCGGTCAGTCCGTCCTCGGGAAGCAGGTCCAGGAACACCTTCAGCAGACCGCTGTAGGCCGCCTTGTAGATCGGCGTGGCGAAGACGATCGCGCTCGCCGCCGCGACCTGGGCGAGCGCCGCCGCCAGCTCCGGCGTTCCGGTGCGGGCTCGCAGCAGCGCATCGGGCGGCAGCTCTCGCAGTACGAGACGGCTCGACGCGACACCGGTTCGATGGAGTGCGAGCCCGGCGAAGGCGAGCAATGCGGTGGAACGCGATCGCTCAGACGGGCTGGCACTGATCAACACGGCGTGCATAGAAGGAATGCCGATGGTGGTATGCGGCTTCCCTTCGCGGCGCGGGGACAAGACGATCGAATTCATGAGGGGTGCGAGCACGCTGGATGGAAGAGGCTCACTTTAGGCACGTCGGGCCAGGTCGTGAAGCACGAAATCCTGCTTAGCTTCTTACGACTGCTCTGAAGAATTTGCTCTCAATAGGTTCATAGAAGCACATCGGTACCGCCAGCGTTATCCGCTGGATAGGACCGGGTTCCCGATTCATACCCCGGGGAAGTCCCATGCCACCGCGACGCCGGAGGATTAGACTTTTTCTCCCGGCTAACTGGAGGTAGTCATGGACACGTTCCTGGACCTGCGGTGGGTCGAGCGTGCTGCAACTCGCCTAGTTGTGCTCGACGAACTGTTGAACTATGAAGATGCTCTGTCAATGGCTCGTGCGTTGGCTCTGCAACCAGCATTTAAGACGAGCGAAACGCCAGGACGCCGTGCGCGTGGCCGCCAAGGCGGTGGTGGCCTATGCCGATCGCGCGGGCAAGCCGCTGGTGCGCGAGCGGTTGGACTGGGCGCAGAGCACCGGCGGTACGCTGGTCGCCTCGGACGTGGACAAATCAGGCTGCGGCACTGGCGATCGCCAGGCGCGGCATGGGCTTTGGGGAAGCAGCGCCCGCCCGTCCGGTCATCCCGGACGGCAAGGGCGACCACCTCATCATCGAACTACCCGTGAGGAATCGTTCGACGCATGAGTGGTCGCACTGGGCGAAGGTGCGCTCCACAGTCCAAGGGACCCTTGCAGGGCGGCATCGGCTGCGCTACGCCGCAGCCCGTGAAGCCGCAGGTTGGCGCAAGCCCGTCGCGCCGCTTCGCGTGGTCAGTCCGATGCTGGTGCGGTGGGAACCCGCCCCCCGAATCGTCAGCCTCAACCGTTCGGCTGGCGTCGTGGAATAGGTGTCCACGGAATTTGAACGGTCGTTAGTAGCTCAAGCCAGTTCCGGCCTAGAAGGCGGCTCTGAGAAGTGCAGCTGACGCCGAATTCGGTGCGTCAGATCGTCACCCAACGACTGCTTCTCTTAGGCGCAAGCACACCTCACCGACCCATGGTAGTCATCGATGAGTACGGAATCGGGTCTAGCGGCCTGTCGGAGCCCATCTGGGTTGACGTCCGCGATCGTGGCGTCAAGATGAGCATGGTCTCACCCGGGATTGGTGAGCGCAGGTTCAGGCCTGCTGTCTCCCGCTGCCAAAGACAGTCAAGACACGCTACCGTCAGCGGCGGATGTGGCTCTGCGATTCAATTTGTGATCGACTTGCCAGAGCGCTGCTGTACGACCGAGATCACGTTGCATCCGAAGCAGTCGCCCGAGTGACGTGGAGGCGATCGGTGCTTGACAGGGAGATTGCGGCTGGCGGACTTTCGGCAAGCCGATACGGTCGGTGGCTTCAATCTTTTTGCGCGGCACGGCGTTCAAGTCGCGGCGTCAAGTGTCGTCTTTGCTGCGTCGCGCAGCACGCGTGACGGGTTTGCGCACCGGGGCTACCTGCGTCGCAGAAACCGCCGAAACAACCGTGCTCGTCGCAGTCACCGGTGCAGCGCCCAAGGGAACGATGCTCCCGAACACGACGCCCGGATGGACGAGGCCGCCCCCAGGAACCACAGCGTCCTTGGTCACCCACACCCGAATGATGGTGCCTTTAGCCTTGCCGGCAGGCACCTCGTGGTCGAAGTGGACGCGCCACCCGTTGTTAAAGGCATCCCGCAGCAAGTCAAGCATTCCCTGGCGCACCGGCTGATTCGCGTCGACCCGTAGCTTGAAGCCGGAAGCGGTGTCCCCCGTCTGCTGTTCAAGCTGAACGATCACTTCAGCTTGGATGAAGTCGGCTGGTGGCCCGAATCGGTCACCAACTTCGTTGACGCGAAGCATCTTGATCTTGCCGGAGGTGTTGAGCAGTGCCATGGCATCTTCCTCGTCAAATCACATCGATCACGCGGCCAGCGCACTGGCACGGATCAGCGTGCCGTTGTGCTGCCCAGTGCGCAGGTATTCCATTTGCATCGGCCGGTCGTGGGCGAAGGCGTCACGCAGCAGCGCCAGCATGCGCTGGCGCGCCGGCAGGTTGGCATCGTTCCGCAGCTGAAAGCCGAAGGCACAGCCGGGCGCGCCGTCCACGGCAACCACCACCTCGCCGTCAATGCGGTCCACGGCCGGGCCGAAGCCGCTGCCGATCTCGTGCACTCGAAGCAGCGTGAGCCTGCCGCGCGCGACGAGCACCTCGCCGACAAGGTTGCGCATCGTCACCGGCCGCCCGTCGAGATCGATCTCGAACAGTTCGGCCAGCGCGTCGCTTTCACCTTCCACGTACAGCTGAACCCGGTAGCGCCGCGTGTGGCCCACCTGTTCGAACTCGACGCGGCCGAAGTTGCGCTGCGCCAAGTGGCCGACGAAACGCGCGCGGTAGTGTTCACTGTCGAGCTTGAACTCGTCGTCGGTGCTGACGATGGCCGCGGCGGCCAGCATCACGTCGGTGTCGACCGCGGGCTTGGAGATCGGTGAGCTGGTGATCTGCACCAGCGCCGGGTTGTTGCGGTGGTCATGGCCGCCGTCCGTGCGTGTGGAGCGCACCAGGTGGATCGCGCCGAAGTGGTAGTCGCCGCTGAGCACGAACACGCCCTTTGGGCGCGGGCCCGGTTGGCCATCGGCGCCGATGTCGTTGGCGACGTCGAACAGCACGTCCATCAACCGCACCAGGTCGGGCAGGTTCTTGTCGTAGGTCCAGGCGTCGCGCAGGTCCGGCTCGGTGACGGTGTCTTCGAGGTGCTCGTAGTACACCTTGGTGCCTACGGCACCGGCGAAGGCACCGATGCCCGCGCCCACCTCCGCGCCCACCACGGCGCCGGCCGGGCCGCCGACGACGAAGCCGATGGTGGCACCGACCACCGCGCCGAGCAGGCCGCCGCCCGCACCCCCTACCGGTGCAGCCAGCGCACTGGCCAGTTCCTCAAGTTGCGCGATCGGCAGCATCGCCGGCGGTACGGGCACCACCATGAACACCAGGTCGGCCGTGCGCACCTCTTCGGAGCGCGACCAGGCCTTCAGCCGATCGAACTGCGCGCGGCCCATGACGGGAAAGGCGGAACTCTTACCGCGAGCCGTCCGGCTGTCGGTCACGTAGAAGGCGGCCGGCCCTCGGCGAAAGCCATGGTCCACCCGCGTTCCCAGGCCCATCGGGCCGTGCTGCTGCTGGAAGATCCGGTAGGCGCGAAGGCCGGCGGCCTCGCGCGTGACATCGACCGGCTCGGTGCCCCAGTCATCGACGACCTCGTGGTCGTCCAGTGTCATGTAAATCGGCCGCGAGCGCAGCACGCGGCGCACGGGTTGATAGGTCCACAACTGGTTGTAGCGGCGCACGTAGCGCTCGTTCCAATCGTTGGTGTCGAAGAACACGTTCTCGATGCCGTCGCCGTATATCTGGTCGCCGATGAGGAAAGCGAGGTCGATGTCATTGCGCGCGGCAAGTGCCTGCCAGCGGTTGAGCGATGCGGGTGCGCCCGGCAGGTGGCAGGACCCGAAGGCGATGCTCAGGCGCCTCGGGTCGGCCGGCAGGGTACGCACGTTGCCGCGCACGATCACATGCTCGACCCCGTCTGGCTGCACCAGGCGCAGCTCGATGTCGTGTTGAGTGGCGGCGCCCAGGCCGGATAACGTCGTCGTCGTGGTGAGTGCGCGGTCAGCGGAAAAGCTGAGGCCGACCCGTTGCGGCGCAGCATTGGCGCCGCGCACCGACAACACGCAAACGAAACGGTCACCGCCGCGAGGCGCCGCATGCAACTGAAACCACAGCTTGGTGCGGTTGGCCGACGTATCGCCCACAATCAGCCGGGCGGGATCAGCCAGCATCACCAATTCCCGGGTCGCGTTCGGCGTGTCGAACGCTGCAAAGCGCTCGGCCGTGGCCAGAGCCAACCCATAGACATCTGCGGTCGCGGTCAGCTGCGCCTGCACGACATCGGGCGGAGCGTCGTTCTGGCGCAGCGCGGCACATTGCGCGAAGGCGGCCGTGGCGTCGACCGACAAGGTCACCCGCCCCGCGGCATCCGTGACGCCCTCCACCTGGAGCAGCGCTGCGCGAGACTCGTCGTATTTCGGGACCAGTATCGAATCTGGGGGCCTCCGCGGTGACGGCCCGCCGGGCACCGGGGGCGGAAATACGCGCTCGAGCCAGCCGGCCATGACGCGCACTTCCAACCGGACACCCGCTTGTGTATAGGGCGTCGAATCGAGGAAGTCCAGGAGCTGCGCGCTAAGGCTCAACATCGGCCGAGTGTGCCGCTGGCGCTGAGGGCGTCCATCCCTAACGCGGCGGATGCGTTGACGATTCCGGTCAAGCTCCAAGTCGGTTAAAGAAGAGTGAGGACCGCCGCTTCGATCTTCTTAGCAAGCGTCAACCAAATCTTTGTCGCTAGACGCAAAAATGGCGTCGCATCGTCGGTCGGCTACGTGGCTTATGCTGCCTATTAAGCTCGCCGCGCGCGCGATGTCTCGCAAGTGGGTGCGCGCGCCCGAGCCGACCGCTTCCGACCTCCCTTGTGCTGAATGAGTTGCCCGAATGCTGACGCTCAACAAGAGGGAGCCTGAGTACGCGCTCGCGACGCTCGAGGGTCATCGATTCGGGATTGGATGAGCAGCCGTTAAGAAGAGTGGCCACAGGGGTGCTTGTTTACAAGCCCCGCCTGAACCGCGAAGACCTCTGGCACGTCAATGCGCGCCCGCCGCTCGGAAGCCTTCGCCCAAGTCTAGCCTGCCAGTATCGCAACGCTTCCGCATGTGTACCGGATCGATCTGCTGTTGCACGACCTTGTCGACCTCCGTCACGAGTCACTGTCTCTAAGTACACGCGCCTTAATGGCCGATGCATCGCCTGCGAGCAGCCGGCACCACATCACATGTGGCACGGCGCAGTCGACTTCACTGCTTTGGCGCCCGTGTCGCTTTCTCGCCGAGCCCCACGGCGCCAGCCGTCTGGTGATAGGCGTTCCACTCCCGCTCAGACACCTTTCCATCGCTGTCTGCGTCGAGCTTCTGCCAGTCCATGGTCTTGCCGTCCGCACCCTTGAACTGGGCAGCCTCCTCCTTGGACATGTACCCGCCCTTCGAATGCTTGCCCCAGAACTCCTTGGCCAGATAGGCGTCCCCGGCGCCCTTGTCGGCGGGCTTACCGACGCTGGACGTGCTGTCTCCTGTCCCGCCGGTCTTGGTGTCATCAGCGGCGAACGCCACGCCCGACAGCAGGGACGCAGCAGCGATCAATGCGAGTCTCTTCATAATCACTTTCCTTTGAACATGCGGCGAGTCGACTGCCTCTCGGCATCCGGGTTCGATCTCGCATCCGAGAGAGCCGGCACTCTCGGACAGAGCGCTCAATTGCTCAGCGCCGCTTGCACTTCGCTCAGCATCTTCTTGGCGTCGCCGAAGAGCATGCGATTGTTCCCCTTGTAGAAGAGTGGGTTGTCCACCCCAGCGTAACCGGAGGCCATGCTGCGCTTCATCACGATGGACGTCTTGGCCTTCCAGACCTCCAGCACAGGCATGCCGGCAATCGGACTGCCCGGATCCTCCTGAGCGGCCGGGTTGACAATGTCGTTGGCGCCGATGACCACGGACACATCCGTCTGGGGAAAGTCGGCATTGATCTCGTCCATTTCGAGGACGAGGTCGTAGGGCACTTTGGCCTCCGCGAGCAGAACGTTCATGTGTCCCGGCATGCGACCGGCGACCGGGTGGATGCCGAAGCGCGCGTTAACGCCCTTGCCGCGAAGCAACTTGATGATCTCGCAGACCGCATGCTGAGCCTGGGCAACGGCCATCCCATAGCCCGGCACGATCACGACGTTCTTGGCCTCACGAAGCAGTTCCGCCGTCTCCGCGGCGGTGATCGGCGTCACATCTCCGGCGTGCGGAGTGCCGCTCGGCACAGTCACGGTGCCGCCGGTGCCGAAGCCACCCGCGATGACGCTGATGAAATTGCGGTTCATCGCGCGGCACATGATGTAAGAAAGAATTGCGCCCGAGGAGCCGACCAGCGCGCCGACGACGATCAGCAAATCGTTGCTCAGCATGAATCCGGTGGCAGCCGCCGCCCAACCCGAATAGCTGTTCAGCATCGAAACGACCACCGGCATGTCGGCGCCGCCGATGGCCAGGACCATGTGAACACCGAACAGCAGCGCGATCACGGTCATGGCCAACAGCGCCGGCATTCCCGTCCCGGGGCTGTCGGCCATGACAAAGCTGCGGCCGAACCAGATCACCGCCAACAAGCCTAGCAGGTTGATCGCATGGCGAGCGGGAAGCAGCACCGGCTTGCCGCCGATCCGGCCTGACAGCTTGCCGAAGGCGACGATCGACCCGGAAAACGTGACCGCACCGATCAGTATCCCGACGTAGACTTCGACTTCATGGATCGTCTCTTCCGCAGGCGTGTCGAACCGGATCACGGTGTCGACATAGCTGGAGATGCCGACCAGGCAGGCAGCCAAACCCACCAGACTGTGCATCAGCGCCACCAGTTCCGGCATCTGCGTCATCTGCACTCTTTTCGCCGCCACCAGACCGATGCTGCCGCCGACGACGAGCGCACCGATGATCCAGGCGTATCCCGCAGGCGTGACTCGCGGCCCTAGCACGGTGGCCAGCACGGCGAGCGCCATACCTACCATGCCGAAAACATTGCCGCGACGCGCCGTTTCCGGATTCGACAACCCGCCGAGGCTGAGGATGAAGAGCGCGATGGCAGCGATATAGGCAACGGTGGCGAGGGAGGCTGACACGGTCGCTCCTTCACTTCCGGAACATCGCCAGCATGCGGCGCGTGACGGCAAAGCCGCCGAACATGTTGATCGCCGTGAGCGCCAACGCCACGACGGCCATGGCCAGGATCATCGTGTCCGGCCGATCTGCGCTCGCGACAGTCGACGGCGGCGCAATCTCGATCAGTGCGCCCAGGGCGATGATCGATGAGATCGCATTGGTGACGCTCATGAGGGGCGTGTGAAGCGCCGGTGTCACGTTCCAGATCACCATGTAGCCGATGAAGCAGGCCAGCACAAAAACCGTAAAGTGGGACAGGAAGGCGGCTGGAGCGAAGAGGCCGACGAACAACAGCGCCAGCGCACACAGCGTGAACACTGTCGCCACGGTGGCGGGCGACATGGGTGCGCCGGCTCCGCGTCCGTGCGCCTTCGGCGGCGGCACCGTTTTTGGCGTGGCTTTGGGGGCTGCCGGCGCTGCTACCGGCAGCTTGAGTGGCGGCGGAGGCCAGGTGATGTGACCGTCCTTAATGACGGTGAGGCCACGGAGGGCATCGTCCTGCATGTCGATCTTGACGACGCCGTCCTTAGTCTTGCACAGGTCTTCCATCAAGTGCAGCAGGTTGTTCGCGTACAGCGTGGACGCCTGCTTGGCCAGGCGGCTTGCCAAGTCGGTGTAGCCGACGATCGTGACGCCATGTCTGACCACCGCGTCGCCGGGCTTGGTGAGCTCGCAATTGCCGCCCTGTTCGGCCGCCATGTCGACGATGACGCTGCCAGGCTTCATGCTCTGCACCATCTCGGCGGAGATGAGCTTGGGCGCCGGCTTGCCCGGAACCAGCGCGGTCGTGATGATGATGTCGGCATCGCGCGCCTGTGCCGAATACATGGCGCGCTGCGCTCGCTGGAAGCCCTCGCTCATGACCTTGGCGTATCCACCGCCGCCTGAGCCCTCTTCCTCGTAATCCACGGCAACGAATTGGCCCCCTAACGAGATCACCTGGTCGGCCACCTCCGCGCGCGTGTCGTTGGCCCTGACAATGGCCCCCAGTCCGACCGCCGTGCCAATCGCAGACAGGCCCGCCACGCCCGCGCCTGCGATGAAAACCTTTGCCGGCGGGATCTTGCCCGCAGCAGTCACCTGGCCGTTGAAGAAGCGACCGAACGCGTGAGCCGCCTCGATCACAGCACGGTAGCCGCTCACGGCGGCCATCGACGTCAGCGCATCCATCTTCTGCGCGCGCGAGAGTTGCCGCGGCAGCGCGTCAATCGCGAGCACCGTGGCACGGCGCGCCGCCAGTTGCTGCATCAGCTCGGGGTTTTGCGCCGGCCAGACGAAGCCGATCAACACGCCGCCTTCGCGCAACAGCGACACCTCATTGGATGTCGGGGGCCGCACCTTGAGGACGATGTCGCTGCTGGCCCAAAGATCGGCGGGCGCGCCCACAATGACCGCGCCGGCCGCTTGGTAGGCATCGTCGCCGATGTTCGCCGCGTCACCCGCGCCGCTCTGGACCGCGACCGAGAAGCCCAGCTTGATCAGCTTCTCGACCGCCTCGGGCACGGTGGCCACGCGCCGTTCGCCCTCGGCCGTTTCGCGCGGTACCCCAATTTTCATGGGCGTCTCCTGCGATGCGCAGCCGCGGTATGCCGAGGGGCAGCGTTCGATCCCGCGTCAACCGGTGGTCTGCAGGTAGACCACGTGCGTCTCCAGGTGCTCGTACAGCCCGTGCTTGCCGTCCGCACCACCGATGCCTGACTTGCGTCGACCAGCGTGGAAGCCCTGCATTGCCTCGAAATGCTCGCGATTGATGTAGGTCTCCCCGAAGCGAAGCTCCCGAACCGCCTTCATCGCTTGGTTCAGGTCGCGCGTGAAGATCGACGAGGTGAGGCCGTAGTCCGAGTCGTTCGCCTGCACCAGGGCTTCGTCGAGGTCCTCGACCACCTGCATCGGCAGCACTGGACCGAAGGTCTCCTGCGTCATCACGTCCATGCCGGAGGTGCAGCCCAGCAGCACGGTCGGTTCGTAGTGGTAGCCCTCCTTGTCGGCGATCTTCCCCCCGGTCAGCACTTGAGCGCCCTGACCCTTCGCTCGGTCCACCATCGCGGCGATCCGGTCGCGGCCGATTTTGGTGACGAGCGGCCCCATGTGCAAGCCCTTCTCGATGCTGGGATCTCCGTACTTCGTAGCAGACATCAGGCCGGTGACCCTCTCGGCCAGAGGCTCGGCAATCTTGCGCTCCACATAGACCCGCTCAGCCGCGTTGCAGGCCTGGCCGGTGTTCAAAACCCGGGAATTGAACAGCGCGTTCGCGGTCAGCTCGAGATCGCAGTCGGCCAGAACGATCGCGGGTGCCTTGCCACCCAGCTCGAGGTTGACGCGCGTCAGGTTCTTGCTGCAAGCCTGCATGATGCGTGATCCAGTGTCGACGCTCCCCGTGAAGCTCACCATGCCAACATCCTTGTGGCCGGTCAGCGTCGCCCCGGTTTCGCGACCGCCGCACACGAGATTGAACACGCCCTTCGGCAGGTCGGTCTCATCGACCAGCTCTGCGAAATCGAAGGCGTTCAGTGGCGTTTCTTCGCTGGGCTTGATGACGATCGTGTTGCCTGTGACCAGGGCAGGGCCGAGCTTGCGCGCGATCAGGAAGAACGGGAAGTTCCACGGCAGGATGCCGGCGACCACGCCAATCGCTTTGCGATAGATCAGGATCTGCTCGCCGGGCCGGTCACTCGTGACGATCTCGCCCTCGATCCGACGGGCCCACTCGGCCATGTAATCGATATAGCTGGCGGTGAACTCGACCTCGACGGCCGCCAGTTCGGGCACCTTGCCCTGCTCAATCACGATCGTGCGCGCCAACCGCTCGGCATTGGCTCGGATCTTTGCGGAGATTTCCCGCAGATGGTTCGCCCGCTGAATCGCGGGCACCTTCTCCCAAGCCGGCTGCGCGGCCTTGGCCGCAGCCACCGCGCGATCGACGTCGGCGGCACCACCGTCCGGCACATTGGCGATCAATTTGTCCGTGGCGGGGTTCAGGACCTGGAGCGTGCCTCCGGAGCCCTCGACCCATTCACCTGCGATGTAGTTTCGATAGACCTTTTCCATGGTTCGACAACCTTTCAATCATCAAAAGTTTCGAGTGCGTCGGGGGGTCTAGCCCGGCTCGCGCGAACCTGCCCCCGGTTCGCCTGCCACTTGCCCGGTGGGCTCGCGCTTGATCTTGAACACGAGCACCGAGCCGCCTTGCGGATTCACGACCTTCCTTTCGGGAAGGATCGCGTTCATCGCTCCCTGGATCCGTTCGGCGTCGACGCCCCAGCCGGACTGAACGGCGATGTACTGTTCGCCGTCCACCTCGAAGGACGACGGCACGCCGATGACGCCGGCCGGTGTGGGGAATTCCCATAGCACCTTGCCCGTCTTGGCGTCGTACGCGCGGAACATCCGGTCATTGGTGCCGCCTGCGAACACCAGGTTACCCGATGTCGTGAGCAGCGGCGCCCACAGGAAGGTGTTGAACTTGTGCACCCAGGCTTGCTTGCCGGTCTTCATGTCCCAGGCCTGCAACTCGCCGATCGTCTGGTCGGGATTGGGGACGCGCACGCTGCCGAGCACTCCCTCAAGCGGGTAACCGATAAACACGTCGCCCGGCTTGTACTTCTCCTTCGCGCCCGCGGGCAGCAGGCCGCAGAAGTTGTTGTTGGCCGGAACATAGAGCATGCCCGTATCAGGGTTGTAGGCCTCCGGTGGCCAATCCTTGCCGCCCCACAAACCCGGGCAGAACGTGGCGCCCTTGCCGGTTCCCGGCGTCTTGGCGGGGTCGTACGTCAGGCGCCCGGTCTTCGGATCGATTGCCGTCACCACGTTGTTGTTAACGTACTTCCACGCTTCGACGAAGTTGACCTTGTCGGACGTGCGTTCGAGCACCCAGAGAATTCCGCTGCGTCCCGCGTGCACCGCCGCCTTCAGCGGCTTGCCTTTGTAGGTCGTGTCGATCAGCACCGGCGCTGAGACTTCGTCCCAATCCCAGGCGTCGTTGTGCTGATATTGGTGGTAGCCTTTGATGGCACCGGTTTCAACATCCAACGCGAGCATCGACGACGTGTAGAGGTTGTCGCCCGGTCGTTGGTCGTTCAGCCACGGCGACGGGTTGCCCGTGCCCCAATACGCCAAGCCGGTCTGGGCGTCGAAAGTGCCGGTGACCCAGATCGGTCCACCCCCCGTCTTGTAGGCTTCCCCGGCGGGCCAGGTGTCGCTGCCGGGCTCGCCCGGAGCAGGTACGGTATATGTGCGCCAGACCTCCTTGCCGGTCTCGGCGTCGAAGGCGGCGATGAACCCGCGCACGCCCATCTCGCCCCCCGAAGAACCGACCATGACCTTTCCCTTGGCCACCAGCGGCGCAAGCGACATGTAGTAGCCGTTCTTCCACTCCTCGACCTTCGAGGTCCACAACACTTTGCCTGTCTTCGCATCGAGGGCTACCAACTTGCAATCGGTGGTGGCGAGATAGACCTTGTCTCCGTACAGCGCAACGCCGCGACTGGTGGGATGCAATTGCAACTGCTCGGACGGCAACTGGGCCTTGTAGCGCCAGATCTCATTGCCCGTCTTGGCATCGAGCGCAATCACCTGGCTGCTCGGCGTGGCGACATACATGTACCGGCCGTTGACGATCGGCGGCGCCTGATGACCTTCTGTCACGCCGGTGGTGTACGCCCATGCGAGCGTCAGCCTGTCGACGTTCCTGTCATTGATCTTGGACAAGGGGCTGTAACCCCAGCCGGCGTAGTTCCCGCGGTACATCAGCCAGTTCGCCGCTTCCGGTGAAGAGAGACGAGCATCCGTGACCGGTTGATACGCGGGCATCTGCGCCCAGGTTAGCGACGCGGCAGTGCAAGCGATTGCGGCCGAGAAGTGTCTGAGGATCTTTTTCATGACGGCAGCCCTCCGTGGGTCGGTGGAATTGGATCTGCGTGGCAGCGGTTCAGGCTGCCTTGCCAGGTGGGGTATTGAAGCTGTCTGCCACGACCAGCTTTCCCCCCTCGGATGACAGCGGAAGGGCCGGCAGCGGGCGCGGCGCCGGCCCCCCGAGAACGGCGGCCCCCTCGTTGGGATTGAATTTTGAAAAGTGACAGAAGCACAGCATGGCTTGCTCCGCGGCGACCCATGAATTCACGTCGCAGCCCTGGTGTGTGCAAAAGGCGGAATAGGCGACCACGCCATCTGCTGCCCGGGCCTTGGTCGCATCGTCCATCTTGCTTGGATCGAGCTTGACGAGCGCAATTCGGTTCAGGCGCGATCCGTCCCGCATCTCCTTCGACTTCGAGTCGTACGGATAGGCGATGACGGGCTTTTCGCCGACCTTCAGTTCGGCGCTGCTCAGCGGCTTTTTCGACTCGTCGTCGACCTGGACCAGCCAGTCGCCTTTGCGTGGCCCTTCCTCGGCCGCCCAGGCGCGTTCGATGCTGACGCCGGTCGCCAACGCGACGCAGGCGATCGCCTTCAAGGCAGATCGCCTGCCTTGATCCGCGTGCTGGCCATCGCCGCAATGCATGTTGCAGTTCTCGACCGTGATTGGAATCGCCATGTCGTTCATGTGTTCTCCTTTCGCTCTCTTCGCCATCGATTCCCGGAACGGTGGGCGCAGGATCGTCTGTCGTCGATGCACTCTAGATGCCGGACACGAGGATGAGCACCGTTGAATTCGGAGTGCGTGAGTGCGATCTCAGATAGCCGGTCAGGCGCGCGGATTGCCCGCTTCTCCCTCGCAAGAGTGCCTCGCGGCTCGTCGACGCAAAGCCAATTACAGCAATGTGGATTCTGAACACTGAATTCAGAGTTCGACGATAGTTCTTCTATGCTAGGCACCTGGATTTCTCAGGCCAGTAGCGGACCGACATGACCTTGAAAGTTCTCGCCACTCAACCCAATCTGGTCTCGCAGGTGCATCAAGCGCTTATTGCCGAGATCGCCCAGGGCAACATGCCCCCTGGCGCACGCATCATCCAGGAGCAGATCGCCGACGAGCTCGGCGTGTCGCGACAGCCGGTGCAGCAGGCGCTTCTCCTTCTCCGAAACCAGGGCGTGCTGGCTGACGCGCCGGGTCGCGGGCTGATCGTCGCTCCCCTGGACCCGAACTACGTCCAGCAGATGTACGACGTTCGTGCAGTGATCGAGGGCCTCGCGTTTCGCCGCGCGGCGGAGCTCAATGCGGCGCAGGCCGAAAAGCTTGGCCCGCTGCTGATCGCCAAGGGTCGCAGCGGCGTGGCGAGCAGATCGGTTGCCGAGATGATCGCCGCGGACCTGCAATTCCACCGGTTGATCCACGACCTGTCGAGGAACGCGCTGATCGCCCCGATGATGGAAGCACAGTGGACCTGTACCCAGCGGGTCATGGGCGAGGCGCTGATGCGCGACGAGAGTTCCCGTGACATCTGGACTCAGCACGAGGTGATGCTCGAAGCCGTGATCAGCGGCGACGGTGCCCGCGCTGAAGTGCTCGCCCGCGAACACATCCTGCGGGCCGCCGCGGTCGTGATCAACAGGCTGCGGGAAGATGCACCGGCTCAGGCACCCACGCCAGCTGTTTCCTCACCCTGGGCGAACGTGCATCACAACGTCTCTCCGGGGGGAGCGCGCGCACTCTGAATTCATCGCGCGGCAAGCCGTCGGGGTGACCCTAAAGTAGTCGCATGCTCGCGTCAGATCAAAGAGGAGGGCAGACGATGAGCCACCTGCTGACAGTGTCCGACGCCATCGCTGCGCACGCTCGCCTGTTCCCCCGCAAGCTCGCGACCCGCGACTCCAGCCGAGCGCTCACCTTCGAACAATGGGACAAGCGCGCCACCCGCCTTGCCAACGGCCTGCTCAGCCTGGGCCTCAGGAAGGGCGATCGGGTCGCACTGCTTGCCTACAACTGCGTTCAGTGGATGGAGATCTACGTGGCTGTGGCGCGCGCGGGCCTAGTCGCCGTGCCGATCAACTTTCGCCTCATGGGACCGGAGATCGCCTACATCGCCTCGAACAGCGAGGCCCGCGCGATCATCGTGCAGGAAGAATTGCGCGACCAAGTCGATTTAATTCGGGCCGAATTGCCCTTCGATTCCACCCGCTCGATTCACTTCGGCGGCGAGACGCCCGCGGGTTGGCAGGGCTACGAGGCGTTGATCGAGAGCGCTTCCAGCACACCCCCTCCCATCGCCGTCCGGCCGGAAGACACGTTCGCATTGATGTACACGTCGGGAACGACCGGCAAGCCAAAAGGCGCGATTCGCAGCCACGAGGGAAACGCACTGATTGCCTTGGCCACTGCGGTCGAGTTCCGCTTTTCGCGCGCCGACGCCGCGTTGCTCGTCATGCCGATGTGCCACGCGAACTCGTTGTACTTCGGGTTGACGTTCATGTATCTGGGCGCGACCATCATCGTCGACGATCACAAGAGCTTCGACCCCGAAGCGTTGCTGGAGACCCTCGCGCGCGAGAAGGCGACCTTCACGTCACTGGTTCCGACTCACTACATCATGATGCTCGGCCTGGACGAAGCTGTGAAGGCGCGTCATGACGTGAGTGCAGTCGAGAAGTTGCTGGTGTCCTCGGCACCTGCGCGCAAGGACACGAAACTGGCGATCCTGGCGCATTTCAGGAATTCGGGTCTGTTCGAGTTGTATGGATCCAGCGAGGCCGGCTGGGTCACCTTGTTGCGGCCCGAGGAGCAGATCGAGCGACTCGGCTCCGTTGGCCGGGAGTGGGCTGGATCCGGCGCCATCAAGCTCCTCGACCCCGACGGCAACGAGGTGGCCGACGGCGAGGTCGGCGAGCTTTTTTCGCGGACCGCCTACGTCTTCGACGGCTACTGGAAGAATCCAGACAAGACTGCCGAGGCCTTTCGCGGCGAGTGGTGCTCGGTGGGCGACATGGCCCGGCGCGACGCCGACGGCTACATCCACTTGGTGGACCGCAAGAGCAACATGATCATCAGCGGCGGCGAGAACATTTACCCGTCGGAGGTGGAAGCGATCCTCGGCGCGCACCCGAAGGTAAAGGATGTTGCCGTGATCGGCATTCCGCATGACAAGTGGGGGGAGACCGTGCAGGCGGTGGTAGTGCTGCACCGGCAGGAGGATGCGACGCCGGCCACCGAGGCAGAGCTTGTCGAGTGGTGCAGGGACCGCATGGCCGGCTACAAGCGGCCACGATCAATCGTGTTCATGGCGGATGCGAACATGCCGCGCACCGCGACTGGAAAGATCCTGCACCGCACCCTGCGCGAGAAGCTGTCGGCCGCGTCTGAGACGGCGTAGCAACGATCGAAATCACGGCGCGCGCACCTCACACCGGCACGCTGTACTGGACCCGCCGAATGGATGCGCCGATGGGATTCAATCCGGTCACGCCGCGCGATGGCGAAGGCGTTACGCCACCCCATTACTTGAGCGACAGGACCCAGTCCGCGAGCTTGCGCGCATCTGCCGCGTTGACATCGTTCGGCGGCATGGGCACATCGCCCCAGGCGCCTACGCTGCCCTTGCGGATCTTGTCAGCAAGCGTTTCGGCCGTGCCATCCTGGCCGGCGTACTTCGCCGCGACATCCTTGAACGCCGGCCCCACCACCTTCTTGTCGATGCTGTGGCACGCCAGGCAGTTTTTCTGCTCGGCCAGCTTGGGATCGGCGGTCGCCGGAAAGGCAGCCGCACCGGCGAGCAAGACAACCAGAGCTTTCATGGGATCTCCTTGTCTGTTGAGGCCAACGACTCTAGTGCGCGGCCCTCCTCAAAGCTCGTTTGAATTCCACATGCGCTGCGCCACGCCTGGCACGCGCTCGTTCACTTTGGAGACTCCTCGTCATGACGACACCTGCGATTTCCCCTGACTCCGTCGCGGCCCTGGTGGCGCGTTTTTTGAAGGCACGCGGTGTCGACCGGGTGTTCGGGTTGTGCGGCGGCCACATCATGCCGCTGTGGATGTGCGTCGATGCCGAAGGCATCCGCATCGTCGACGTTCGCGACGAGCGTGCCGCCGTTTATATGGCCCACGCCCATGCCGAGCTCACCGGCGGGCTGGGCGTCGCACTGGTCACTGCGGGCCCGGGGGTGACCAACGCCATGACCGGCATCGCCAACGCCCATGTCGCGCGCGCAAGCGTGCTCGTGCTGTCCGGGACGCCGCCACGGCGGCAAGAGAACCGAGGCGCGTTGCAGGACATGGTGCATACGGATTTCGTTCGTCCGCTCACACGCTACGCGCGCACGGTGCGCGAGCCCGATCTGGTTCTGCAGGAGTTGGACGAGGCGGTGTCCCGCGCCATCGGCGAGGCCGGCGAGCCGGGCCCGGTGTACCTCGATTTTCCCGTGGACACGCTACGCGCGGACGTGCCGCAGGTATTGCAACTGCTCGAGCAGCTGCGTTCCCGACCGCGCACCCGGCTGTTTCCGGATCCGGAGGCAGTGCAACGGGCAGTCGACTTGCTGTGGAGCGCCAAGCGGCCACTGTTCATATCCGGTCGCGGCGCACGTGGCGCCGGCGCTGCGCTGGGGCGGCTGCTCGATCGACTCGACGCGCTGTACCTCGACACGGGGGAAAGTCGTGGCCTGATCCCGGAGGATCACCGCTCAGTTGTGGCAGCGGTGCGCGGCGCGGTCATGGGCGAAACCGATCTGGTCGTGACCGTCGGCAGGCGCTTGGACTTCCAGCTCGCCTATGGCTCTCCCGCAGTCTATGGTGAAGCCCGGTTCCTGCGCATCGCCGACTGCGCCGCCGAGTTGCGCGACAACCGCCGCGGCACGGTCGAGATTTTCGCGAGCCCGGCCGAGACGCTGGAGGCAATTCTTCAAGCGGCAGGCGCGCGCACACCGGCCACCGATCGCGACTGGGCCCGAAGCGCGCGCGACAAGCATCTCGAACGCGCCGCCAAGCTGGTGAGTTCGATGAACAACGCGCCGGCCGGCAACGATGGCTTGATGCACCCAAATCGTTTGCTGGCGGCGCTCCGCGAGGCACTGCCTGCCGATGCGGTGATCGTCGCCGATGGCGGCGATTTCCTGAGCTTCGCCCGAGTCGGCCTGCCGGCGTCAACCTACCTGGACCCTGGCTCTCTCGGTTGCATCGGTGTCGGCACGCCGTTCGGCATCGCGGCCAGCCTGGCCTGCCCGGAAAGAACCGTCGCGGTGGTGACCGGCGATGGCTCGTTCGGCTTTAATGCGATGGAGATCGACACGGCGGTGCGACACCAGGCGCCGGTGCTCATCGTCGTCGCCAACAACGGTGGCTGGGCTATCGAAGTGCGCGACCAGCTCGAGACGCACGGCCGGGTTGTCGGCACGCGCCTGCAGTTCGCGGACCATGCCGCGATGGCCCGCGCATTCGGCCTGCATGCCGAGCGCGTCGAGCGTGCCGAAGACCTGTCCGCGGCGATCGAGCGCGCGATGTCGAATCGGCCCGCATTGCTCGATGTGCTGGTCACGCCCGACGCGGTTTCGTCGGACGCGAAGTCGGGTCTGGCTTGGGTGCCCGATCTGCAAGCACTGGCCGCCTGGGACGAGGCAGAGCGACGCTGGAGAAACGGCTGAAATCACGTGGTGCGCGAGCCCCGTGCCGTCACTGAATACGGAATTCAACGGCGTACGGAGTCCTATACTTGAAGCATGAAAGTTCTGGTTGCGCAGCCCAATCTTGTCGAGCAGGTTCAAGAGGCGATCCTGACGGAAATTACCGAGGGTCGGCTCGCTGCGGGGGCTAGGATCATTCAGGAGCAGATCGCTCAGGATCTTGGCGTGTCGCGGCAACCGGTCCAGCAGGCGTTGATGCTGCTGCGTGACAAGGGCGTTTTGCGCGACGCGCCGGGCCGAGGCTTGCTCGTGGCGCCACTCGATCTCGATTACGTGCAGAGCGTCTACGAGCTGCGCGCGGTCATGGAAGGCCTGGCCTTCCGCAAGGCCGCCGAGGTCAATGCCGAACGCGCGCGCGAGGGGGGCCCGAGGCTCATCCGCGAGGGTCGCAAGGCGGTCAAGACCGGATCGGTCGCTGCAATGATCGCAGCCGATCAAAAATTCCATGACTTCATCTACGAGCTTTCCGGAAATCCGTTGATTGCGCCGACGATGCAGGCCCAATGGGTCTATACGCACCGGGTGATGGGCGAGGTGCTGCTGCGTGACGAACAGCCGCGTGACATCTGGGACCAGCACGAAGCCATGCTGGCGGAAGTGGCGGCAGGCCGCGGTGCCATGGCAGAACGGTTGACTCGGCGCCATGTCAGCCAGGCGGCGGAGTTCATGATCGCGCGTCTGCGCAGCCAGTCACAGGCCGTCGAATCGGGCCGATGAAAGCAGGCGCGTTCGGCCTGCGACGCACGCTGTCGGTGGACGCGTGGCGCGCGTCGAGACCTGCTCCCGCGAGCAGAGACACCGCGCTGGAGAAGCTGACGAAGGCCACCGCCGTCGTCGCCAGGACGACTTTTGCGATGCGCCCGGTGTCGGAACCGAATCGTTCGGCCAGCATCGGCACATTGCTTGCGCTCGGCAGCGCGGCCACCAGGACCAGCACCCGGAGGGCAGACTCGGGAAGCGGCGCACCCATCCACTGGGCGATCTTGCCGACGCCGAAAACCAGCGCCGGATGGATGACGAGCTTGCAAAGCACGATGAGACCCAGTTCGCCGCGGCTCTGCCCGCGGCAGCCGGAAGATCGCGGTCGCGACACGGTCGCGGTCCCGATGCGAGCGAGCACGGCACCGATCGTGAAGAGGGCGACCGGGGATGCGCCGTCGGCGAGCAGGTCCACTGTGCGCCGCACCGGTGACCAGAGCTCGAGGCCGTTGGCGGAGCTCACACTGCCCAGCACGATGGACCAGGGCAACGGATTGGTCGTCATCCCTTTCAAGGCGTTCAGGGCAGCACCGGCTGCGCCGCGATCGCCGGCGGCATCCAGCCGCGACAACGCCACGCACAGCGACGAGGTGACCACCATGTCCAACGCCAGGGCCACGATCGTCGGCCCCGCTGCGTCCCGGCCGAGTAGCGCAACGAGCACCGGCACGCCCATGAATCCCGAATTGGGGAATGCCGCCACCAGCGCGCCAAACGACGCGTCATTCCAGCCGATCCCGCCGCGGCGCGTCGTGGTGATGGTGAAAGCGACCATGACGAGCGCGCACACCAGATAGGTCGCGCAGACGCTGGGATCCAGCAGCTGAACGACCGGCGTGGCCGAGGCGAAGCGGTAAAGCATGCAGGGCAACGCGAAGTAGAGCACGAAGATGTTCAGCCCCGGAATGGACTCGAGCGGTAACAGCCGCCACCTCCCCGCGACATAGCCGAACAGGACCAGTCCGAAGAATGGGAACGTGACGAGAGCGACTTGTTGCATGCGATCTGCTCCGCGGCATGGCGACCGCCTCGCGCGCTGCTCCTGAAAGCCGGGCGTATGCACCGATCTTGGAACGGGCCTCCGGCGGTTCACGGCTCTGAGTTCGGAATACAACGTTGGAACGACCGCCGGCGTGCGCTGGAATCCGGAGGTCCGTCGGGCAACGACACAGCCAGGAGACACAGCATGCACAGCCGCTTTGACCGCAGGCGTTTCGGTCGCTTCGCCGCCAGCGCGCTCGTGGCAGGCGCCTGTCCGACGTGGGCCCAGGCGCCTGCAACCAATGCGGAGTTCAAGTACAAACTCGGCACCGATCTGCCGGTCACGCACTCCGTCAATGTCCGTCTGAAAGAGGCGATCGACGCCATCGGTGCGGAAAGCAAGGGTCGGGTCGCTATCCAGTTGTTCCCGAACAACCAGCTCGGCAGCGATTCCGACATGCTTTCGCAAATCCGCTCCGGCGCGCTCGAGATGGCCACGTTCCCGGGCACCGTCATGTCCACCCTGGTGCCGGTGACCTCGATCACCGGTGTGGGCTTCGCCTTCCCGAGTTATGACAAGGTGTGGGCGGCCATGGACGGGGCGGTTGGCCAGCACATCCGAGCGGCGATCGAAAAGATCAAACTGGTACCTTTCGAATCCGTGTGGGACAACGGGTTCCGTCAGATCACCAGCAGCACGAAGCCGATCCGCTCGCCCGATGACGTGAAGAATTTTAAGATTCGAGTCCCGGTGGTGCCGTTGTGGGTGTCGATGTTCAAGGCGCTCGGTGCCGCGCCCGTCAGCCTGCCATTGAGCGAGGCCTACCAGGCGCTTCAAACCAAGGTCGCAGACGGTCAGGAGAATCCGCTCGCTCTTATCGACTCTGCCAAATTCTTCGAGGTGCAGAAATTCTGTTCGTTGACTAACCACGCGTGGGACGGCTTCTGGTTCGTCGCCAGCGGCAAGACCTGGCCGAACGTGCCAGCCGATGTCCAGAAGCTGATGACCAAGCACATCAACGCCGCTGCGAAAAAGCAGCGCGAGGACATCGCCCGGGCCAACGTCGACCTGCAGAAATCGCTCGAGCGCAAGGGGCTCGTCTTCAATACCGTGGACACGGCCGCGTTCCGGCAGGCGCTGAACAAGGCAGGCTTCTATGCGCAGGCACGTGACCGGTTCGACAAGGACGCCTGGGCGCTGCTGGTGCAACACGCCGGCGACATCGGCCGGGGCTGAGATGGGCGCCAGGGGAGCAGGACCGATGCTACCGGCGGGAAGACACCCGCCCGAGTCTGCGGCACCGAGAACTCGGCGCTGTCGTCGCAGAAGATCCAACCGCAGGACATCGCGAGCTCGCAGCCGCCGCCGATGCACTTCCCGCGGACGATCGCGGCCGTGGGCACGCCGAGGGAATCGATCGTCCGGTAGAGCGCGTGGTACGGCGGCAACAGGGTCGAGACTTGCGAGGGCACGTGCTCGGGCACGGCCTCGGACGCGAAATCGGCGCTCTCGCTCGAGATCACGATGGCCTTGAGCTCCGGGCGGCCGCGCAGTCCCATCGCTGCTTTGTGGAGCGCCTGGATGACGTCGGCGTCGAGGACGTTCCCGTGCGGAAGGGTCAGGTACCAGCGCTCGACCTGGCCATCGTGCATCGTTTCGGAGCGGATTGGGGACACGCGGGCTCCTCGCTAGGGGCCCAGTCCTATCACACCCGGCCCCTCCCGGTGCGACGCTCGGATAGACTGGCGTCTACGAATGATAGACGCCGTGCCGAGCCGGGGCCGCCGCCCCGGGCACGGGCCTTGCGAGTCCATCGACCATGCTCTTCCTCACGTTCGCCTTAACCACCAACGCCTCGGTGCCGGAACCCCGCGCGACCGCGACGCTCAGCACCGACGGTCAGTACGACGTCCAGATCGTCCCGGACGTCGCGTGGCTCTCGGCGGAGGTCACGGTCGACGGAAACGCCACGGACGTGGGCCCGCAGCAGGCCGACGTGCCGTTCGTGGTGACGGGATCGACGGCGAGCATCGGCACGCTGTCGGTGCAGGTCATGGCAGTCACCACCGACAACCGCGGCGTGACCTGGATGTTCCAGATCGAGCCCGAGATCCTGCCGGCGGACCAGCCCGACATGAGCGGAACCGAGGGGCGGAAGAAGCCGCGCTGGTGGCCGTTCTGATGCGCGTCGAGGACGTCGACATCGAAGCCCTCGGCGATCTGGTCGACGACCTCGCCGATCTGCGCCACGACCTCGGGAAGTACATCGGCTTCGAGAGCCGCACCGCCGAGCCCGGACGGTTGCGCGCGGCGCTCGCGCGCGACCTGCACGCGACGCGCGAGCACGAGGGTCGCCGCGAGAGCTGCTGGGATGTCTGGGCGCGGCTCCGGCCCGCGGCGCTCGCCGACGATCCCGATGTGATGGCGATCGATCAGGCGCTCGACGCGCTCCGGATCGACCTCGACACCGCGGACGATCGCGTGCTCCAGGCGGCGAAGGAGCGCGCCTCGGCAGTGACTTCCGCGACCAAACGACTGCACGCACGCGCGCTCGCCGCGCGCCGGTAGGAGAAACGACCGTGGCCGACATCCTGCTCATCGACGATCAGACGCGCACGCTCGAGCTCTGCCGGCGCGTGATGCCCGAGCACGAGTGGCACGGGCCGGCGCGGAGCTGGAAGGACACGGAAGCGCAGCTGAAGGCGCTGCGGAGCCGGCTCGACCTCGTGCTCCTCGACGTGCACTTCGACATCCCCGAATCCGATCTGCTCGGCCTGCCGCCGAACCCGCAAGAGAAGGACGTGCGCCGCGCGCGGCGACGCCAAGGGATCGAGATCCTCCAGGCGCTTCGAAAGGCCCAACCGGAGCTGCCCGTCGTGCTGATGACGTCGCGCGGGGAGATCGGGCTCGAGCGCGCCGCGGACCGCCACGAGATCGAGGAGTACACCTACTTCCTCGACGACGACGAGGTCGACGGCGGCTCGCTGCGCGGCCAGGTCGAGGGAATCCTGCAAGCGCGACGCGGCACGGAGCGCGATGGCGCCGTGTACTGGGGCCGTTCGCTCACGATGCGGCGGATCCGCCAGCGGCTCCTGATCCTCGCGCGCGGTCGGCTGCCCGTGATCCTCGAAGGCGAGACGGGCACCGGCAAGTCGCTCGTGGCGCGCGATTTCCTGCACGCGCGGAGCGGACGGAAAGGCGCCTTCGTCTCCGTCGACCTCTCGACCATGCCGAAGGATCTCGTCGCCGCGCATCTCTTCGGATCGCTTCGTGGCGCCTACACGGGCTCGGTGTCCGATCGCCGCGGAGCCTTCGAGGAGGCGGACGGCGGCACGCTCTTCCTCGACGAGATCGGCAACCTCCCGGATGACGTCCAGAAGATGCTCCTCACGGTGCTCCAGGAGGGTGCGGTCACGAGGCTCGGAGACACGAAGGCGCGAAAGGTGGACGTGAAGCTCGTCGTCGCGACGAACGAGGAGCTGCGCGAGCTCGTGCGCGCGCGGCGATTCCGCGCCGACCTGTACATGCGATTGAATCCGGGGTGCACGGTCCTGCTCCCCGCGCTGAAGGATCGGAAGATGGACTTCCAGAAGCTCTTCGGCTTCGCCGTCGAGAAGGCGATCGAGAGTGCCCACATCCAGGAGCTGGTCGCGGAGTACGGCAAGAACCTCGGCGCGCACTCGCCGCGCGTGGCGCTCGTGACCGGCGCCGTGCCGCAAGCTGCCCCGGGCACGCTCTTCCTCCTCCTCCCCTCGCGCACGCTCGCGCTGATGCGCAACCACGAGTGGCCCGGAAACCTCCGCGAGTTCGCGATGACGGTCGACAACCTGCTCACGATCTCGCTCGCGGAAGCGATCGGCACACACCTCGCGGGCCGCGGTCGGCCGGACGTGATCCAGCTGCGACCGAAGACCGTCCGCGATCTGCTGCGTGCAGTGCGTCTCGAAGGCGCCGGGGACGACAGCGGTTGGAGCATCCAGCTCCACGTGCGGCCGCACGACGGGCTCAACAAGGTCGCGCAGGACATCGAGCGTCAGTACTTCAAGAAGCTCTACTTCCAGGAGAAGGGCGACTTCGCAGCGATGGCGCGCATCCTGCTCGGCGATGCCGAGGGCGCGCGCAAGGTCCAGCTCCGCTTCAACCAGCTCGGGCTCAAGGTTCGGGAGCTGAAGGACGCCGTGGCGTGATCCCCCTGCTCGTCGAGACCGCGGCAGCGCAGGTCGTGGAAGTCCTCGATCCGGCGGCGAGGCAGTACTTCGACAGGGCCGCCGAGAGCGAGCGGGCGCGCGACTTCGAGCGGGCGATCGCGGCCTACCGGCTCGTGCTGACCAGGAACCCGGACTTCGTGCCGGCCTCGCTCGGCCTCGCGCGCTGCTACGCGCTGACGGGAGCGCGCGACCAGGGGATTGCGATCTACGAGGCCTTGCCCTACGAGGCCGACGCGATCGAGGCGCTCGCGCGTCTCGTTGAACCCGGGGACGCCATGCGCGCCCTCGCACTCTACGAGCGGCTCGAGCGACTCGATCCGACGGACACGAACGCGCCCATGCAGGTCGCGCGGCTCTCCGTGGCGAGCGATCCCGACAAGGCCATCCGTGCCTACGACTTCGCGCTCGGGCTCCTCGGCGGCGCAGAGCCGGACGGAGAAGCCGTGATGGCGGTGGCGCTCGGGCTCTGGGACCGCGGGCGCGAAGACGCCGCCGCCGACGTGCTCACGCGCTACCTCGAGCGGTGGCCGGACGGAGAAGTCGCGGCCGAGGCGCGCGGCCGCCTCGACCGCTGGACGGTCGAGCTCCGCGCGCGGGAGCTCGGCGTCGGTGGTGCCGAGCCGCTCGGGGATGCCGATCGCAAGGCGCTCGCGGATGCGCGGAAGCGATTGGCGGCCGGGGACGATCAGAGGGCTCTCGAGCTCCTCCAAGGCGTGGTCGCGCGCGCACCGAACGCGCCGGAAGCGTGGGGAGCGCTCGCCGAGGTGCTGCTGGCAACGGGAAAGGTGGACGAAGCCGAGCGCAGTTGGCTCTGGGCGGGAACGCTCGCGCCCGACGACGCCGAGTGGCCGGCCCGTCTCGGTCTCCTCTACGCGGAGCACTACGCAGGCCGCCGGCACCGCGAAGCAAAGGAAGCGCTCGAGACGGCCCTCGCGCTGCGACCGGGATGGACGGAGCTCCAGTTCCAGCTCGGCGAGGTCGAGCTCCAGCTCGGCGAGTGGGACGAAGCGGCCACCGCCTTCGAAGCGTACGTCGCGGCCGAGCCGGCCGGCCCGCACACGATCGACGCGAAGAAGCGCATCGAGGATCTCCATCGCGCGACGATCGTGGTCCCCCTCGAGCCGAAGGAGCCGAAGCCGATCGAGGGCGTGCCGCCCGACGTGCTCGAGCGCTACCGCGTGGCGGTCGTGTACCACCGCAAGCAGGATTGGGACGACGCACGAAAGGAGATCGAAGCGGTGCTACGCCAAGCCCCCGGGTGGCCGGCGGCGCTCGACCTGCTCGCGAGCCTCGAGCTCCACGCCGGGAACGAGGAGTCCGCACTCGCCGCATGGGACCGATCGCTCGCCGCGGATCCGATGCAGCCGAAGATCCGCGTGGCGCGCGCCGAGGTGCTGCGCCGGCGTGGGGATCGCGCGGGGGCGAAGGTCGAGCACGAGCGCGCGGTCGAGATGGGCGACGTCGACGCGAGCTACTACCTCGCCGCGATGGCGTGGGAGGACAACGAGCCCTTCGAGGCGAAGGCGCATCTCGATCGGTTCCTCGAATCGAGCACGCCCGATCACCTCCTCCGACCGCTCGCGCAGGCACTCGACGAGCAGGTCGAGCGGCGGATCTTCCAGGTGAAGGCAGCCACCGTCGCCGGCGGATCGCTGCTCGGGATCGTGGGGCTCGGGTTGGTCGTGCGCCGGTTCCGTCGCGGACATTCCCTCGACCGACTCGTCGAGACATCCCCCGAGGTCGTGCACGACGTGGTCCGCACCCTCTCGGCGATCCGCCACGAGGTTCTGAAGCACAACACGACGCTGCTCGACGAGGTGCCGGGTGCGCTCGAGCACGGGGACTTCCACGCGGTGTCGTGGGCCGCGGTGCGACTCTATGGCGACGAGGTCACGCCCGGGATCCTCGCGCGATTCGAGGCGTACCTCTCGAGCCTCGAGCGGCTCGGCCGCCGACACGGGGTGCGGCTCGATCTCCGGCACGTCGATCCGATCCTCGCGCCGATGTGGAAGGCGTTGGGGAAGCTCCAGCGGCTCGAGAAGGATCTCCGGAATCCTTTGCGCGCGCGACACGGCACGGCCGAGGAGCTGCGGGCGCTCTCTCGTGCGTTGAACGAGGACGGCTACCAGGCGCTCGGTCGGTTCCTCCGACGGATCGGGGCGGTCCCCGTGACGCGGGAGCTGTTCCTGACCGTGGACGAACGCGTTCGCCACGAGGCCGCGTTCGCGGGGGCCGAGCTGCCTGCCCTCGACGTCCAGATTCCCGCGGAGGGCATTCCCCTCCGCGTCCTCGCCGGGGATCTCGAGGACGTCACGGCCAACCTCCTTCGGAACGCGTACTCCGCGCTGCTCGAGCGGGAGCCCGCCGCCCGTCGGGTGTCGGTATCGCTCGCCGAAGAGGCCGACCCGATCACCGGCCTCGAGGAAGTCGTGCTCTCGTTCTACGACAACGCGCCCGGCGTGCTCACGACCGAGATGATCCGGAGTCGCAACATTGGTCGCGGTCTCGGCTTGGCACTCGATCTCGTGACGCGACACGACGGAAGCCTGCGGGTGCGATCGGTTGCGGACGGCAAGCACGTCGAGGTCCGCCTACCGCGCGCGGAGGTGGCGAAGTGAGGGTGCTGGTGGTCGAGGACGGGCTCGAGTACACGAAGAGCTTCGAGCAGTTCATCGGCGCGCCGTTCGAGTTCGTGCGCGCCGGGAGCGGCCGCGAGGCGCTCGATGCGCTCGCGGCCGCGTCGTTCGATCTCCTCTTCCTCGACATGCGGTTCGATCGTGCCACCGAGCTGCTCGGCGATCTCGACGCGCTGATCGAGCGCCACAACGGCGAGCCAGCGCGTGCGCGGCGATTCCTCGAAGACAACCAAGGGGCCTACGTGCTCGCCGCAATCCGGGATGCCGGTCACGGCCAGCCTGCACTCATGAGCTACGACTTCGACGGCGAGCCGAGGCGCTTCGAGAACCTCCGGGCGCGCTACGGCCCGCTCGCGTACCTCACGGACACGGCGGGCCCGCAGGAGACGCGCGCGGCGCTCCTGGCGCTGCTCTCCAGGCCGCCGACGTAGCGGCCGTCGCTACTCCGCGCGGTACTGCGGCGACACGAGCGTGTAGAGGTCGGCGAGCAGCTCGCTGCGGCCCACGTTGTAGCCGTCGCCAGCTCCGTACTCGAACTCGATCTCCCAAACGACGGTGCAATCGGGCTGGTACTCGCGAATGTGGCTCGAGGTTCCGATCACGTGGATCGTGTCCCCGTTCGGCAACCGCGAGGCATCGCCGTTCGTTTCCGCGTAGATGCCCGAATCGCAATGCCAGACCTGATGGAGGGTCTGGTCCGCGTCATCGATCTCGTACTCGCGCACCGACGTCCCATTGGAGGCAGCCCACTCGAGGTCGTGGTCCGTCTTGGTCGACAAGAGGAGCGTGCCGTCGTCGGTGATCGTGATTCCGTGCTGCCAGAAGAACTGCGAGCTCGACGGATCGAAGGCGTACCCGTCGTCGACGTCTCCGGCCCACCACTGGGTGGCGCCCGTCGTCGCGTCGACCTCGACGAGCGAGTTGTTCGTGTAGAAGCTGTAGAAGAAGCTGTCGGTCGCCGCGTTGTAGAAGAGGCCGTTCGACTCCGACAGATAGGCGCCGGGCCAGTCGTCGTCGCTGTTCCACAACACGTGGGAATCGGTGTCGCCGGGTGACAGCACGGCGAGAGCTTCGTCTTTGTACGACTCCGTGTCCTTCTCCGCCTTGCTGCCCCAGGCGAGTGTCCCGTCCGGCAGCTCCACGAACGTGTGGTGGAGACCGGGCGTGGAGATCGTTTCGATGTCCGCGTCGAGGTAGCTGCGGTGGACCTTGGCCTCGGACGCGTCGTCGTAGAGCCGCCAATACTCGGACTCGTCCCAGAGGAAGTGGTCGCGCGCAATCGGATCGATCGTCACGAAGAGCGTCCAGTTGTTCGACGGCGTCGGCTTCGCCCACACGAGCCGACCCTTTCGATCGAAGACGATCACCCAGTAGGTGCCCCCGGTCCATCCGCCCGCCTTGGCGTTGATGCTCGTGATCATGTACTGCCCGCCCACCCATGTCGCCGCAGGGTCCCACGTGTCGAGGACGGGCACGGGAACGGTCCGTCCGCCGGACGATGGGATCGGACCCGTTTCGATCGATGGGCCGACCGTCGGCTCAGCGACGCCATCGACCACGACCCGAATCGCAACGCTCGTATCGAACGGGATGCCGACGAGCAGCCGTTCGTTCGTGCCCGCCGTTGCAGTCCGCGTCGGCGAGCTCGCCCAGATCGGCTCACCACCCTCGTCGCTCTCGAAGCTGTACTCCACATGGGCGGTCGCTTCCGAGGCCTGATCCCAGCGGACGTGAACCATCGATTGGACCTGGCCATCGAGCCACGCCGTCACACCGTTCGCGGTGACAGTATCGGTGTCGGTGTCCGTGTCGGTGTCGGTGTCGGTGTCGGTGTCCGTGTCGCTATCGGCATCGGAGTCCGAGTCCGCGTCCGTATCGGCGTCTGCTTCCGAAGGAGCGGTATCTCCGTCCCCGTCGTCGCCTTTGCACGCGACCGCGAAGAGGAGGACGAAACCGACCATCGAGCTCGAACGCATGGGGACTTCCAGGTGTGTTGCCCCCACCGATACCATTTTGGCGGGGCCACAGCCCGGGACGCGAGCCTACTGCGCGAGCGCGAGACGAAGGGCCGTCTCGCCGGGCACGTGCTCGATCGTGTGTTTCGCCTCGTGCATCAGCCACGCCTGCACGACCTGCCGCTCCTTTGCGGTCAGCTGCGCGATGCGTCGCGTGATGCGTTTCACCCGCTGCGTCACCGCCGCGCGGCTCACGCTGTGACGACGCGCGTACTCGACCTTGCTCCCCGCCTCGAGGAGGTTCTTCAAGTAGGTCTGGTCGTCCATCGACAGCGCGACGTCGGCCGCCATGCGAACGCCCTCTTCCGGCGCTTGGAGCACGGCCGCCCAGCGGCGCACGGTGTCGGCTTCCTGACCCTCGAGCGCGTCGCGCTCCTTGATCTTCTTCTTCGCGCGATGCCACACGCAGCGATCGGTGATCGTGCGCACGAACGCGATGAGCTCGGGGAGCGTGTCGCCCCGGAACTGCGCCAGGCTCCCGGACATGAGCTGGAGCACGACGTCCGACGCCACCTCTTCGAGCTCGGGACCGCTCAACAGATCGGCCCAGCAGCGCCGGCCGAGCGTCTTCGTGCGCCCGTCGACGTAGCGGAGGATCTCCATGAAGAGCGCCTTCGACTCGGATGTGTGCCGGTCGGAAACCAAGAGTCGCAATTGATCGCGGATCGTCATCATCGGCGGCCTCAGATGCTGACGTCGATGTTGGTGCGCTGCTGCGACGCGTGCCGATTCGCGTTCTTCTGCCCCTCGTCCTTGGGGGCGTTGGCCTGCTGCGCTTCCTCCGCCGTCTCGCATGAGTCCGTGACCCATCCCTGGTAGCTGTTCGAGTCGCAATCGGACGGGACCGAGATCCCGAGGAGCCAGCACAGGTAGGTAATGAAACTCATGACGTTTCTCTCCTAGCGAAGAAGGGCGAGGTCCGGATCCTGTTCGATGACGCGTTCGAGGAGCTCGACGACCGGCGCCGGGTACGACTGCCGGATCTGACCGAGGAGCGAGCGTGCGTCCTCCTCCTCGCCGAGACGAAGGAGGGTGGCGAGCACGTTCTGGAGATTGTTGGCTGCACGCTCGCGCTCGAGCGCGCGCGCGAAGTGATCGAGCGCGTGCGAGTAGCGGCCCATCAGGAACGCGAGCGCACCGCGGTGGCGATCGACCGCCGCGAGCAGCCGCTCGAGGTCGGCCTCGCTGGTCCGATCGGCGATCGCCCAGATGGCGGTCTCGCGCTCGCCGAGCACTTGGCCCGCCCGCGCGTAGTCCTTCGCACGCGGGTGCGCGGCGACCACGAAGAGGAGCGACAAGCGAGTGATCTCGTCGATCTGTCCGTCGGCGTGGAACTGTTCCACCATCCGCAGAATCACATCGAGGTCGATCGTAGGATTGCCGAGCGCTTCGTGGACTTTCCGCTGTGCCACTGCGTCGGGCTGCGAGAGGTGGGTGCCGCTGAAGCGATACGCCTCACGGTCGACCGTGTTCAGGATCCGTTCCAGGATGGCGTTGTAATCCATGCCGTGAACATCCCAGGTTGGAAGCTCAATCGCAGCTTGCCGAGGATTCGGTGGCGCCGGCGCGGCCCCCGTTAACGCCCGGTCACCAAAAATCCCAACGCGGCTTTCATGATTGTAGCTGCCTCAATCGAGAACCGCAGGAAGTGCTTCGGCCAGGGCTTCGTAGTCGGAGGGTTCGTTGTAGACCTGGCCCGAGATGCGGATCCAGAGTCGCTCCCCCCACGTGAGCGGCATCGTGTCGATCCGGAATTCTCTCGAAAGGGCGGCGCGAATGCGCTCGTGGGTGCCTGCTTTTCCGGGGAGCGGGATCGTCGCGATCGACCCGTAGAGGCGCGAATCGTCGGGGTGGGGAAGCGTCATCCCGAGGCGGCGGGCAATCACTTCCCGCCCGCGTTGCACCAGCGAATGGTTTCGCGCGATGCGCTCGGCCATCCGATCGCGCGTGAGCGCGACCGCCACCGGCGCGGCGAGCCAGCCCGTCGAATCGTCGGTGCCGACCCAGTGGAACGCCTCCTTGAACGAACGCATCGTGGTGTACGACGTGATGGCTGGGCGTGTGATCGCCTGCCTCTCCGGCGCGACCCACAAGATCGCCGTGCCCTTTGCCGCAAAGCACCACTTGTGGAGGTTGCCGGTCCAGTAGTCCACGCCGAGCCCCGGCACGTCGACCGCGATCTGTCCCGGCACGTGCGCCGCGTCGACAGCGACACGAATGCCCCGCGCGTGCGCCTCGCGGGCGATGTCGGCCACCGGGAAGACGATCGCCGTCGGCGACGTGATCTGGTCGATGCACAGGAGCCGCGTGCGATCGGTGAACGCGCCGACGACGGCCTCCGTGATCTGCTCCGGCCGATCGAGCGGAAAGGGAACCTGCGCGGTGACGATGCGCGCGCCCGTCCGCTCGGCTGCACGGACGAGCGTGTCGCGGACCGCATCGTAGCGATGGTTCGTGGTGACGACGTCGACACCCGACCCCAGCTCCTCGGAGGCGATGACGGCATTCGTCGCCGTCGTCGCGTTGCGCACGAAGACGACGTCCTTCGCTACGGCGCCAATGAGCTCGGCGCACGGCGTCACCGCCGCCTCCAGCGAATCGCCGAGCGCGTCGCCGAAGAAGGTCATCGGGCGCGCTTCCATGATCGCTCGCCAGCGATCCTGCTCCAGGAGCACCTCGCGCGGCGCGGCCCCGTACGAGCCGTGGTTCAGGTGTCGCACGGAAGGATCGAGCAGGAAATCCATCGTCGGCCTCACGTCACCGGGATGGCCTTGACCCTCGCCTTGCCGTCTTCCTCGACCACCTTGAACCGGATCGACTTGCAGTTGTATTTCGACTTCAGAACGCCCGCCTGCTTCTCGAGCGCCTGCCGCACGGTCTCGAACGGCACGTTCACGTCCTGGCCGCACTTGCCGCGTACCTCCATGTATTGCTGGTACACGGATCGGTACGCGTCTTCGTCGCGATTGGAGCTCTTCCTGCGGCGATCGCGCGCGAGCTTCTCCCGCTCGGCGCGGAGGAGCTCTTCCTTCTCCTGCTCGCGGATCTTCTGCTTGAACTTCTGCCGGGGGTGCGTCCCCTGCTCGAGCATCCGGAGCTGACGCGTCCAGTAGTACTCGAACGAGCCGAGCCGGGCCTTCAGCCCGTCGAAGCGGTGGCGCTGCGTCGGGTTCTTGATGGCGTTCGGATCCTCCGTGATGTCCCGGACGAACCGCTGGAGCATCTCCCTGTCGCGCGAGGGCTCGAGCTTTTCCGTCCCCGAGAAGTACTTTTCGTACTGGATCTTGAGGAGGAACATCCGCTGCTCGAGCTCGTCGAGCTGCGAGGACAAGCCGCGGTCGACTTTCGCACGTGACGCCAATGCCGCCTCGTTCCCCGAGAGCCTACCATTCCCGGGGTTCGGCGCGGTTGCGGTATGCTCCGGGCCCGATGAGCGCGGAAGAGACCCGGATCCTCGTGGCCGATGACGAGGAGGACATCCTCGAGCTCCTCGGCGAGTACCTCCGGGCGCGCGGATACCCGGTCCACACGGCCGCGGATGGCATCGACGCCATCGACATCGTGCGGAGCGGCGTCGTCGACGTCGTGCTCACCGACCTCAAGATGCCGACGGTCGGAGGCCTCGAGCTCCTCGCCGAGATCCGCCGCCTTCCCCTTCCGCCCGCCACCATCGTCATGACGGGCTTCGGTACGGTCGAGACCGCGCTCCGCGCCATGAAGGAAGGCGCCGCGGACTACATCCTCAAGCCGTTCAAGCTGAAGGACGTCCTCGAGACGATCGTGCGGGCCGCCGAGCGGCTCAAGGGCGAGCGACAGGTCGCCCACATGCGCGATCTCCTGGCGTTCTACGAGACGGCGCTGTCGACGCTCGCAAAGCAGGACCTGTCCCGGCTCTACCCGATGGTCGCTTCTGTCGCGCTGCGCGAGACGCGTGCCGAAGAGGTGGCCGTCTGGACGGTTGGGCCCACCGGATGGGAGGTCGTGCGCGGTGGCGCGACCGGCGCGCTCGCCGCGCTCGACCCGGCGGAAATCGAGGGGGAGCTCGGAGAGGCCGGCGTTCTCGCCGTGCCGATCCGTTCGTCGTCACGCGGCCGCGTGGGCGTGCTCGCGGTCGCGGGCGGCGCACAACGCGCCGACCGGGACCTCCAACGCCTCCGACACTTCGCCCAGGTGGTGGGAGAAGCGATGGACCGCGGCACGCCGCCCGCGACGTAGCAGATCGCCGAAGACGCCAAGGCGGCGCTACCTCCTCCCCCGCGCGTCAGCGGGGGGGAGGTGCGGCGAAGCCGCGGAGGGGGTGATGACGCATCCGCGCGCCCGACGGGGCGCCGACCGCCCGACGAACTAGTTCCCGCCGCCCCCGCCGCAGGTGTTCGCCATGCACTGCTGGATGCAGGTGCAGAGCGGATCCACGCCCTTGGCCTTGCCGCCCTTGGGGGCCATGCAGCCGCACTCGCAGTCGATGAGCTCGGGCACCTTGCCGTTGCAGTGCGTGTCATCCGCGTACCAGTCGCCGCACGCCTTCGGTTGAAGGGTGAACGGCGCGAAGTCGCATGCGGAGTTCTGGGGGCCCGCCTGCTGGCAGATGTCCGCCGGCTGGCACTTGTCCGTGTCGGCGTCGGTATCCGCGTCCGTGTCGGCGTCCGCGTCCGCGTCCGCGTCACCGCCTTGGGTGTCGTCGTCCTTGTCCGAATCGTTGCAGGCCCCCAGGAAGAGGGCCGCCAGAATGAGCCAGCGCATGAACTTTGCCTCCATCGAGTAGCGGCATATTGCTCGCCGCGAGCTTGTCAGACAACTCGGAACCCTATCTTTCGAACCATTTGGGCGCTGTCACGCGTACCGGAGCCAGAGGGTGAACCGGCTGCCCCGCCCCTCCTCGCTCTCGAGCTCGACCCGGCCCTGGTGCGCCTGGGCGATCGCGCGGACGATGGCGAGCCCGAGCCCGCTTCCCTGGGTCCGCCGGGTGAGCAACATGTCCGCCCGGTAGAACTTCTCGAAAACGCGCTTTCGATCCCCCTTTGGAATGCCCGGCCCGTTGTCGCTCACCTCGATGCCGATGCCGGCCCGGTCCGGCAGGACCTTGATCGTGATCTTCTTCTCCGTGCCGGTGTACTTCCACGCGTTGTTCAGCAGGTTGAGGAGCGCCTCGGTCACCGCCTCGAGATCGGCCCGGACCGGCCGGAGGTTCGGGTCGACGAAGACCTCCACCTGCGCCTCGGCGTCCTGGAGCTGCTGCGTCTTGAAGGCATCGAGCGCCCGCTGCACGATGAGCTCCGGCGGGATCGGCTCGAAGCTGTAGATCCGCCGCCCCGCCTCCATGCGCGCCCAGCCGAGGATGCGTTCGATCATGCGCGAGAGTCGCTCACTCTCCTGCGAGACGACGTCGAGACACTCCTGCATGCGCACGGGATCGCGCACGCGTCCGGACTGGAGCGTCTCGATGAACATCCGGATCGAGGTGAGCGGCGTGCGGAGCTCGTGGCTCACGTTGCTCACGAAATCGGTCTGCAGTTGCGACAGACGCATCTCGCGGAAGAGTGCGCGACCGGTCAGGAACACGCCGGTGATGACGGCGCCCACGAGCAGCACCATGCCGCCGACGTAGAAGCCGCGCGTGCTCCCGATGCGCTTCGTGACCTCGAGGTCGCTCGGATACGCGGAGAGGTACCAGCGATCGAGCGGCGGCGTCATCGGGCGATCGACGACCGGGCCCGACTCCGCGAGCGACTGGAGCGTCTGCTGGATCGAGCGCGTCATGCTCACGGCGGGCCGCGTCGTGCGGATGCGGTACGTCGCGACGGCAAGGTTGTCCTGGCTCGCGACCGCGTTCATCGCGCGAGGAAGGACGTCGGTCTGGAGCGCCTGCGCGTCGAGGCGCCAGACGATCCACGGCTCCTTCTCGTGCACGAGGCCGAAGACCTCGACCTGGTCTCCGATGTCGAGGCTGACGAGCACGCTGGGATCGCCGCCCGCGCGCTGCACCACCTCGTCGACGGGCTCGGGGTTCTCGCCGACCGGATCGACGACCCACGCCTCGGCGACGAGCGGGCTCGCGTCCGCCGTGGCGTCGAGGCGCGCCTGCAGCTGCTCCTGCGGCACCGCGCGGACGTCGGCCGCGAGCCTCTCCTCCGCGTGCTTCACCTCCGTGAGGAGGTAGCGCTCGACGAGCCGCGACTGCTGGTCGTAGCGCCGTGCGAGGTCCGCTTCGACCGCGACGCTCAGGTAGTTGATCGCGCGCACGCCGTAGAGCGTGAGCAGGATCGTCGGCACCACCACGAGGAGGATCAGGTAGACGAAGATGCGACGCCAGGCGATGGAGTCGTTGAACACTTCCACGCGGAACAACTCCTTCGCGCGAGCCTAACGCGCCGCGCCGGGACCGAACGACGCGAGGACGGGGAGGTGGTCGGAGGGCGGGGCGTCCATGCGCGGAACGGATGCCGTACGCACTTCGAGCGAGGAGCCGTAGAAGATGTAGTCGAGCCGGCGGTTCGGCGCGCTCGCGGGGAAGGTGAACCACGGCGCTTCCGACGCGGCGTAGACCGCCGGCGGTACGACCTCGCGCAGCCCGATCGAGCGCAGCGTCTCGATCGTGCGGTCCGTCGTGAGATCCGTCTGCGGCTCGTCGAGGAAGCTCTTCCGACTCGCGGCTTCCGGCGGGACGGCGTTCATGTCGCCGAGGAGGATCACCCACGGGCCCGTCGCGGCGAGGAGCGCCTTCGTCGCGTCCGCGTGGAGCTCCTTGTTGGGGATGTCGAACGCCTCGAAGTGCGCGTTGAAGATCCGCAGCTCGCGGCCCTCCCCGAGGTCGGCCCAGACCTCCAGCAGCGCCCGGTGGAGGTAGAACGAGTTCCACAACCAGCCGTTGGCGGCGGGCTGTACCAGCGGGTGCCGCTTCGGCTTCGAGAGTGGGTAGCGGCTGAGCACGGCCTGTCCCGATCGCACGCGGCCGATGTGCACGCGCGGATCCAGCCCCGGCCACGGCACGTAGGGCATGTCCCACGTCGCCGTCCACGAAACGTGATCGAGGCCGGTCGCCTGCCGGAGCCATTCGAGCTCGTCGATCCCGCGACCGCGGTTGCCGGCGCGATCGACTTCCTGGAGCGCCACGATGTCGGCGTTCGAGTCGCGGATCCATTTCGCGATCGCGTCGAGGTTGGCGATCACCTCGTCGCGCGTCGATACGGCACCGCGCTCCAAGGTCGGCCCCGCGCCGTAATGGACGTTCCACGTCGCCACCACCAGCGGGTCGGCCGGATCCCAGATCGGCGCCCCGAGTCCCTTCATGACGACCGCGCCCGTCGGGAGAGTGCCGGTGATCCGCAGCACGAGCACACCTCCCACCACGAGGGTGAGGACGGCTATCACCAGGCCGAGCGTTTGGGAGCGGCGCACGCGCCGAGGCTACCAGGGGATCGCTCGGTCCGCCGCGCCAGGGTACGGTCAGGGGTTCGGAGCCCTGATGAACCTCCAGGAAGCACTGGCCCGGGACATTCTGCCGCGCGTCCAGAAGCCGTCCCGCTACCTCGGGAACGAGCTGAACGCGGTGACCTCGAAGCCGTACGCGGAGGTTCGCCTCGCGCTCGCGTTCCCCGATCTCTACGACCTCGGCCTGGGAAATCTCGGGCTCCACATCCTGTACGCGATCCTCAACCGGCTCGAGTGGTGCTGGGCCGAGCGCGTCTACGCACCCGACGTCGATCTCGAGAAGGAGTTGCGCGCGCGGGGGCTCCCGCTCTTCTCGATCGAGAGCAAGGACTCGCTCGACGAGATGGACGGGATCGGCTTCACGCTCCAATCCGAGCTCACGTTCACGAACATCCTCAACATCATCGATCTCAGCGGGCTCCCCCTCCGGACCCGCGATCGCCGGGAGAACGATCCGCTCACCTTCGCCGGTGGCCCGGCCGTGTTCAACCCGGAGCCGCTCGCGCCGTTCATGGACTTCTTCGTCATCGGCGACGGCGAGCACGCCGTTGTCGAGATCGCCGAGGTCCTGCGGCGCGTGAAGGGCCGTGCGGCACGTCTCGCGGCGTTGGCGGAGCTCGAGGGGGTCTACGTTCCCGCGCTGTACGACATGGAGACGCTGCCCGACGGGCGCGTCCTCCCTCCCGTCGGCGCGAAGAAGATCCGGAAGCGGATCACCCCGAAGCTCGACGGCAGCACCTTCCCCGTGAACTACATCGTGCCGTTCACGCAGCAGGTGCACGACCGCGTATCGCTCGAGGTGCTGCGCGGCTGCACGCAGGGCTGCCGGTTCTGCCAGGCCGGGATGACGACGCGCCCCGTGCGCGAGCGCATGCTCACGGCAGTCGACGACCTGATGGCGCGAACGCTCGAGGCCACCGGCTACGAGGAGGTCTCGCTCGTCTCGCTGAGCACGTGCGACTACAGCCAGCCGCGGAAGCTCGTCGAGAACGCGGTGCGCCGCGCGGAGCCCGAGCGCGTCAGCGTGTCGCTCCCCTCGCTCCGGCTCGACAGCTTCTCGGTCGAGCTCGCCGACATGGTCGGCGGCGTCCGTCGCACCGGGCTCACGTTCGCCCCCGAAGCCGCATCGCCGCGGCTCCGCGCCGTGATCAACAAATGGATCCCCGACGAAGAGCTCCTCGAGATGGGGACCGAAGCGTACAAGCGCGGCTGGGATCACGTGAAGCTCTACTTCATGATCGGGCTCCCGACGGAGCGCGACGACGACGTCCTTGCGATCGGCGATCTCACGCTCCGCACGCTCGCGGTCGGACGGCAGCACAACCGGAGCGCCACCGTGAACACCGGCGTGTCGACGTTCGTGCCGAAGCCCTTCACGCCGTTCCAGTGGGCCGCGCAGATCACGCCGGAAGAGACCGAGCGGCGCCAGGGCCTGCTCTCCGAGATCTTCCGGAAGAACCGCGGCGTGAAGTTCGGCCGCCACCACGCGGAGGAGACGTTCCTCGAAGGGATCGTCTCGCGCGCGGATCGCCGGGCCGGCGACGTGATCGAGCGCGCGTTCCAGCTCGGCGCGCGCTTCGACGCCTGGAACGAGCACCGCGATCTCTCGCTCTGGCTCCAGGCGATCCAGGACACGGGCTTCGACGCGTACCACGAGCTCCGCGAGCGGGCGCTCGACGAGCGGCTCCCTTGGGATCACATCGACGTGCTCGTCTCGAAGGAGTGGCTCCAGGAAGACTGGGGTCGCGCGACGGAGCTCCAGCACGCCGAGGACTGTCGTCACTCGAAGTGCCACCGCTGCGGTGTGATCGACCACGAGCGGGCACTCTGCGCGCACATGCTGCGGAACAGCATCGAGGGCCGCAAGAACGAGAAGACGTGGACGAAGCCACCCGACCTCGGGTGGAAGGCGCCGGTGCCGGGGCAGGCCCCGGTACGCAACACGCCCGAGCCGCTTCCCGTCCAGCGGTTGGTGCTGCGCATCGGTCTCGTCGAAGAGGCACGCTACCTCTCGCACCTCGAAGCGATGAACGCCTGGCTCCGCGCGCTCCGCCGCGCGAAGGCGCCGCTCTCCTACAGCCAGGGCTTCCATGCGCACGCGAAGGTCGCGTTCTCGTGCGCGCATCCGGTCGGAGAGGAGACCACCGCCGACTACATGGACGTGTCGCTCAAGCAGCGCGTCGATCCCGCGGAGCTCCTCGCGCGCCTCCAGGCGGTGCTTCCGGGGGGCATGCGCGCCTTCACCTGCGACGAGGTCCCGCTCCACGCCGGCTCGCTGATGAGCACCGTGAGCGAGGTGGACTACTCGCTCGTGGCCCTGGGCGATCCGAACGCAATCGCCGCGCGGATCGCGGCACTCCACGCGGCGACGGAGATCGTCGTCGACCGGAAGAGCAAGCACAGGCGCGGCACGCGCACGGTCGATCTCAAGCCACTCTTGCGCGAGCTGTCGTTCGAGCAGGAGGACGACCGCCTTTCCATCCGACTCGGCGTCCGCGTCGCCGACGGGATCACGGCCAAGCCGAAAGAAATTTTGGCACTGCTCGGGATCGAGAACGCGCTCGTCCGCAAGGACCGCACAGCGTTCGCGTAGCAAAAAAAAAACACTCAGCAATCAAAGGCTGATTGCTGAGTGCTGACTGCTGCGTGCTGCTAGCAGGGTGTTGAAGAACGGGGCTGCGTTGCTTTCTCCTTCCCCTCGCTCGCGAGGGGAAGGTGGCGCGAAGCGCCGGATGGGGAGTGGTGGGAGTGGCGTTGGCGGCGTGAAGTAGACCGCTCAGCTTGCTGGCGCGTTGTTTACGCGGCGGCTTGTAGTTTCGAGATGCGGAGGAGGTCGTATGCGGCAGCGCTCATCAGCACCGAGAACCGAGTCTTCTGTCGCCCTCGGAACCGACTGCGTCGCGCGCCGCCGACCGTCTTCATCCAGCCGAAGATCTTCTCGATCAGAAGTCTGGTCGTGTGACTCATGCGGTAGCCGGCGCTCCTGGTGGTGCGGGAATCGAGTGCCGAGCCCCGAGTCCCGCTGATGTTCTGCGCGACGTGTGGAGTGATCCGACGCTCGCGGCAGGCGCTGACGAAGTCGCGCGTGTCGTAGGCCTTGTCGGCCGCGAGCGTGAGTCGGCGTCCTTTTCGGCGCTGGCGCTTCCGCTCCTTCCGCTTCAGCTTCTTGATGCGTTTGCGTCGAGCGCGTTCGCGGTCGGTCATCGCAATCGCCGCCTCGCGCTCCGCCTTGCCGCTGGCCTCGGTGACCTCGAAGTCGACGACGAGGCCGTTGCGATTCTCCATGAGCGCGTGGCCCATGTAGGCGAGCTTCGCCTCACGTCCGCGTCCCTTCCGCCAGAGCTTGGATTCAGGATCCGTCCTGGACTCGTGTGTGTCGTTGCTCCGCTTCGTGCCACGGAAGTCGGGGAAGCTGTTGTTGTCGCCGCTGTCGTCGCCCTTGGGGCGGAAACTCTTGGTTGAGGCCCACGCCTCGATCATCGTGCCGTCCACGGAGAAGTGATCCGAGCTCAGCAATCCGCGCTCGCGCGCCTGCTCCACCACGGCACCGAGAAATCGCGCTCCGAGATCCTCCTCGAGGAAGCGCTCCCGATTCTTGGAGAAGACGCTGTGGTCGAAGGGAGCCTCGAGCATGTTCATGTCGAGGAACCATCGGAACAGCATGTTGTAGGTGAGCTGCTCGCACAGCAGCCGCTCGCTGCGCACGCTGAACAGCGCCATCAGAAGCATCGCCTTGAGAAGACGCTCGGGCGGTACCGACGGACGCCCCGAGTCGGCGTACATCTTGTCGAGCACGCGACTGAGACGCCTCAACGCCTCGTCAGCCAATGGTTTCAGCGCCCGGAGTGGATGGTCTGCCGGGACCATCGATTCGAGCGACGCCAGTGCGAGAAGGGAGGTCTGAGATTCGTTCTTGCCGCGCATGCGCACAGCAGATCACGCGCGGTGGGCTACGTCGATCCCAACTCCACGCACACCCCCTCCGGTCGCTTCGCGACCACCTCCCCCTCGCGAGCGAGGGGGAGGGAAAGTGGAGCGGAGCCCGTTCTTCAACACCCTGCTAGTACGTGTACTTCAACCCGGCTCGGAGCGCGCGCGGCGCCTGACGGTAGAGCGTCTTGCCGAAGCTCGAGTTGTCGGAGCTGTAGTTGTAGTTCTCGTAGTAGTTGACCGGCGCGTCGAGGTCCGGGAGGTTGAAGAAGTCGAGGCTCACCTCGAGCTTCTGCGAGTGCGTGAGGTCGAACGCGTGCGCGACACGCACGTCGATGTAGTGCGCGGCGGGCATGAAGCGCGACCCGCGGCCTTCCGGGAACGCGAAATAGTCGCCGTACAGATCGACGTAGCCGCGCTTCTGCCACGCGTGCCCGCTGTCGAACTCGTACACGAGGCCGACGGTGGTTCCGAAGTCGAACGTGTAGAACGCGTTCGCCTTGACCTGGTGGAACGAGTGGTACGGCAGGTAGCCGTAGTACCCGGCGTCATCGCCTTCGACCTTCTTGCCGTCCGCGTCGTACGACGCAGCGCGACCGAGCCCGTAGAGCGCGTCCATGAGCCAGCCGTAGCCGTTGTCGTAGTAGAACGCGCGCGTGTCGAGATCGGACAAATCGTCGAGGAACACGCCGACTTCGTCGCCGTTCGATCCCGTCGTGCCGCCCGAGCTCAGCTCGAACTGCCCCGGCATCGAGCCCTTCGACTCCTGCATCGTCCAGCTCACGAGCGCCGACCAGTGCTGGTCGTACTTGCGCTCCAGCGTGAACTCGAGCGCCTTGTAGTCGCGGTACTTCTCTTCGGGGTTCGAGATGACCCAGGTGTCGAGGTCGATGTCGACGTCTTCCGGGATGTCGGTCGTCTTCGACAGGATGCCCCGGACGCCGAACGCGAGGAGCGGAACGATCTCGCGTTGGAACCCGACGGACACCTTGTCCATGTGGTACGGCTTCAGACCGTCCTCGCAGTACTTCTTCGCCTTGTCGATCGACGCCGCGGCCGTCTCCGCGTCGTAGCCGTAGTTGTCCTGGAGGTACTGCTCCCAGTCCGACAGGTCGTCGTCCGTGCAGTACACGAGCGGGTCCTGCTCGGGGTCCTGGATGTTCGTGGCGTAGTAGTTCTTCGTGGCGGGGTCGTACTGGTACGTCTTGAAGATGAACGACGACTTCGTGTCGCCCCAGTCCGCGAAGCTGTTTCCGCTGAGGTCGTAGTACCGGCCGGCGAAGGCGGTGAGCACCGTCTTCGAGTCGTTCGTCATGTCCCACGCGAGTCCGAGCCGCGGGGCAGGCATCCAGGCGTCGACGACCTTCTGGTCGTCGTTCTGGTACAGCGCCTCGTGATCGAGGCGGACGCCGAGGTTCAGCGTGAGCGGGTCGACCGGGGTCCAGTCGTCCTGGAGGAACCCGTCGAAGATGTTGCCCGTGTGGCCGAGCGGATTCCCCACGTCCTCGTACGTCTGGAAGCCGTAGCAGTTCGTGTTGGGGGCATTACCGCCGGCCGCTTCCTGATCGCAGGGCAGGTCGGCCGAGGTCCAGTACTGGATCCCGTCGTACTCATCGAGCCCCGGCTCGCCGCTCGTGGGGTCGTTGTACTTGATGCTTCCCGACGGACCCGTGTAGATGAGCTCCCGCTGATCCTTGAGGGTCCAGACCTCGGCGCCCGCCTTCCACCGGTGACTGCCGGCGAAGTCGTTGATGACGCGCGTCGCCTGCAGCGACGCGCCCATGCGGGAGCGGTCGTTGTAGTCGAAGCTGTCGTAGTTGCCGCTCTTCTGACCCGTGTCGACGTTGAGGAACTGCGCGGCTTCCTGGTCGCCCGACATCGGCGTCACGTCGATCACCGACGTGAGGTAGGCGGCTTTGAGCTGGATCTCCGTCAGCGCGTCCGGATGGTACGTGCCGGTGAGAATCGGACTGATGTCGGTCGCCTTGTACTTGGCCTCGGCTTCCGGCGTGTACAGCCCGTTCGTCTCGTAGTTGTCGATCCACGTCCCGGCGCCGCTGACCTGGCCCTGGATCGTGAAGTCGGTGCTGGGGAACCACGTGAGCTTCAAGAAGCCGTTGCCGTCCTGACGATCGTACGGCGCCGACGGATCCATCGCTTCGTAGAAGGTCTTCTGCTTGATGCCGTCGAGGGCGATGAAGTACCAGAGCTTCTCCTTCACGATCGGACCTCCCGCCGTGGCGGAGATCTCGTGATTCATGAAGCTGCGCTTGGGGTTGTCCTCTTCCTGGCCGGTCTCGAGGTTGAGGATCTTGTACTTGCAGGAGTCCGGCAGATCGCCGACCGGCTGGTCCGGATTCGCGAAGCACGCGTCCGTGTCGAGGTAGTACGCGATCGAGCCGTGGTGCTCGTCGCCGCCGCTCTTCGTGACGACGTTGACGAGCATGCCGGTCGCCTGACCGAACTCGGCGGGCGCGCCGTCCGTGTAGGTCTGGATCGACTGGATGGCGTCGAAGTTGACGTTGGTCCCGAAGGTCTTCGTGGCGGGGTCGCGCGTGCTGATTCCGTCGACCAGGTAGTTGTTGCCGTACTGTCCTTCACCGCGGACGGACGGATTGCCCTTGCCGGGTCCGCCGTCCTGGGTGTCGACGCGACCATAGACGCCGGGAAGGATGTTCACGGCGTCCTGGTAGTTGCGACTGACGGGGAGGTTCGCGAGCTGATCGTCCGTGAGCTCGGTGGAGAACGCCGAGCGCGTGGTGTCGATGACGGGGAGCGTCTCTTCGACGACCATCTCTTCGCCCGCCGCACCCGCCATTCGCAGCGTGACCGGCACGTAGGCCGACTCGTCGAGACGGACTTGCACGCCGATCTGCGTCGGCGCGAAGTTCGTCATCGTGACGTGGACCTCTTGCACGCCCACCGGCAACGCGATGACCTGGAAGGTACCGTCAGCGGCCGTCGTCGTGGTCTTCTCACCGGCGATGTTCGGTCCACTGACCGTGACGGTCGCGCCGGGGACGGGGCCGCCCTGTTCGTCGACGACCTTTCCGCGGATGTTCCCGGTCTCGGCAGCCTGGGCTGGCGCGACGATGGCGATGGCGGCGATCGGGAGGAGGAGCCAAGAGGAGGTTCTCATCACGCACCTCCCTTGATGGTCACGATCGGAGCGGGCGGGCAGGCGCCCGCGGTATCTGCGGTGTCCTTGTCCACACAGGTGGGATCGGGAATGAGCGTTCCGTCGCCGAGTCGGACGTACGCCTCGTACACGCCCGGGGGTGCTCCAGCGCCCGGGGTGGCCGATACCGTCGCCGTGCCGCAGTCGGAAGACAGGTCGAAGGGTTTTACTTTGGTGGGGTCGCCACCTTTCGCGACGAGGATGAGCTGCATGGCGTCTGCATCGAGGCCGCAGCCCGAGATCGTGACCGCCCCGTCCGCATACGAGACGGCCTCTACGTACGGCGCCCCGGGACACGCGATGTAGTAGAACGCATTCGTGACGGTGACCGACTCGCCGCTGTCGGTGGCCTTGTAGTCGGCGAAGCCCTGCTCCCCGGGGGGCGTGACGCCGTACTTCTCGAAGCCCCGATCGAGTGGGTCCACGTCGGGATCCGGGTCGGTGATGTTCGTCACGGGATTTCCGCCGATGGTGGCGGCGAAACTGTCCGTGAACCCGTGTCCGCCCATCCGGACGTTCGTACAACCGTCGACGTACCCGTAGGTCGGGAAGAGCGAAACGGCGTCGAACCCCAGACGATCTTCGCACGCAAGACCGGCCAGCAGCCACAGCATGGTCACCTCCGAGGGGGAGTGATCTCGCTAACCGCGTCTCCGCAAATTTTCCAAAATGGTACAAAGTACCGCTGGACGGCCGTGAACAAAAGCCCTTGTCCGACCACGTGGTTCGCCCGTTTCGGTTTGCTAACAATTCACACGGACACGACCGTCAGGTGCTTTCTTCGTGTGGCCTTTCCGATCCAAGGCGGTCGTTTCGGCCCCATTGGGCGACCGCGGTTATCCCCACGCGCATGTTCGTCCCGACCGAGGAGCAGAGGGCGCTGATCGAAGCCGCGCGCGAGGCCGCGATCGACGTGCTCGGCGGCACCCTGAAGGAGGACGACGAAGCCGAGCGGTTCCGCCCGGAGTACGTCCGCCGGCTCGGCGAGCTCGGGCTCTGTGGCGTGCAGACGAGCGCGGACGACGGCGGTCTGGGCCTCGGCTACCTCGAGTACGCGCTGGTGCTCGAAGAGATCGCCGCGGTGAGCGCGTCCTACGCCGTGAGCGTGGCGGTCACGGGCCTCCCCCAGGTGATCCTCGCCACGTTCGGAACGGACGAGCAGCGGAAACGCTGGATGCCAGGGCTCGCGAGCGGTGAGCTGCTCGGCGGCTTCGCATTGTCGGAGCCCGGCTCCGGCTCGGATGCGGGCTCGCTGCGGACGACCGCGGTGCGCGAGGGCGACCATTACGTGCTCCACGGAACGAAGTTCTGGATCACGCACGGCGGGTACGCGGACGTGTACGTGCTGATGGCGAGGACCGGCGGACCCGGCCCGAAAGGCGTGAGCGCGTTCCTCGTCGAGAAGGACACGCCGGGCCTTCGCTACGGGAAGAAAGAAGAGAAGATGGGGCTCCGCTCGTCCCCCACCGTCGAGCTCGTTCTCGAGGGTGCCCGCGTGCCGGCGACGAACCTCGTCGGCAATGAAGGCGACGGGTTCCGCGTCGCAATGAGCGCGCTCGATTCCGGCCGCATCACGATCGGGGCCATCGCCATCGGCATCTCGCGCGCCTCGCTCGAGGTCGCCGCTCGCTACGCGTGCCAGCGCGAGCAGTTCAAGACGCCGATCATCGACTTCCAGGGCGTGGGATTCATGCTCGCCGACATGGCCTGTCGGATCGAAGCCGCACGGCTCGTGGTCCACAAGGCCGCGTGGCTCCGCGATCAGCGGCTGCCCTACGCGGACGTCGCGGCGATGGCAAAATGCCTCGCGACCGATGCGTCGATGCTTGTCACGACCGACGCAGTGCAGGTCCTCGGCGGGTACGGCTACACCCGGGAGTACCCGGTCGAACGGTACATGCGGGACGCCAAGGTGATGCAGATCGTCGAAGGCACGAACCAGGTCCAGCGGGTGGTCATCGCCCGCGGGCTCCGGGACCGATTCGGCGGCGCGCGCTGATCCTCCGCGCCCTGGACACGACAAGAGCTTGGAATTGCCTCTAAGCGTCCGAAAGCCCTATACTTTCCTTCTCCCCGTGCGCAGCGGGAAATTCGACGAACGATGAAGCTCTGTCCTCTCTGCAGCTCGACCTACGCGGATCGGGTCGACTTCTGCTTCCGCGATGGGACCCCCCTCGTCCGGGACGGGGCGGGCGGAGACGCCGGGGCGCGCTCGGAGGACCTGCCGACCATCGAGTCGGACCCGCCGTACCGCGACGACACGTTCGACACGGAAGTGCTCTTCGATCCAGACACGGGTGACTACGCCACGACGTCGCCGCCCGACGAAGCGCTCGAGGACGAGCCCGTCGACGATCCCGTCTCCCCCGAGCGGCCCGACGTCGTCGTCGACGAGTCGGACGACTCCGAGGCAGAGACGAGTCCCACCGAGGACCGCGATCGTGCGACGACGCCACCGACCGCGATCGAGGAGGATTCCGACGTCGACGACGCGCTTCTCCATCGCCCGTCGGTGTTCGACGAGGTGTCGACGTTTCCGGGTGTGCGGGCGGATGCGTACGACGAGATGGTCACGCCCGTCGGTTTCGATCTCGCGGGACAACCGCTCGCGGATCCGCTCGACGCTCCGGAGCCGCCCGAGGCGATGGGACGCGCGCGCGACGAACGAATCGACAGCGACTCCCTGGCGCTGCACGCGAAGGGTGCGAAGGCGTTGGGACCGAAGGGCGTCGTGGTTCCGGCCGCCGAGCCCACGCAACCGCAAGGGCCCGCGCAAACGCACGCGCACGAGTCGGATGACACGGCGATCACCGAGGTCGGACCGACGGCTGCAATCGTCCCGGGCGTCCCCGAGCCGCCCACGGTGTCCGAGCCCGTCGTGGTGGCGCCGCCGCCGCGCAAGCGCGCTTGGGTCGGTGCAGTCGCCGCGCTGGCGGCGCTCGTCCTGACCGTCGTCGGTGTCGGCGCGCTCATCACCAGCGGCTCGTTCGGCGCTCGCGAAGCGGAGTCGACGGTAGCGGCGGCTCCGATCGCGACGACGGAGGCAGCCCAACGGCCCGACCCGGCGCCCGCTCCCCTCGAGCAGCCCGTCGCCGCGTCCGTGACGGCCGCTCCCGAGATCGCGGCGAACCCGACGCCGAAGCCGCCGTCGCATCCAGCGACCAAGCCGGAGCCGAAGAAGGCGCCTGCACCGGCCGCGCCGGCCACGGATCCAGAGCCCGTCGTCGCCGACGTCGTGATGCCGGAGGACGAAAACCCTTGGGGCGTGCCCAGCGCCGCGGCCAAGGGGCTCCTGCGGATCGACGGCAGCCCGAAGGGCGCGCGCGTGAGCGTCAACGACGAGCCGCAAGGAATCGTGCGCGACGGAGCGCCCGTCGAGCTCGAAGTCAGCGTCGGCGAGGACTACCGGATCCGCGTCGAGAAGGAGGGCTACCTCGCGTACTCGAAGGTCGTGTCCGTGCACGCGAAGGAGCCGGTCTCGGTTCCGTACGACCTGAAGATCGCGGTGACGTCCGGCCAGGCCCGGCTCGTCGGCGAGGTCGGTTCGACCGTCTACATCGACGCCTCGAGCACGCCGATCCCAATCCCGAGCTCGGTGCAGCTCTCCGAGGGGAGACATTCGTTCCGGGTGGTGCTCGCCAATGGCGAGACGATCACGCTTGCGAAGACCATTGCCTTCGACGGCAGTGGCGTGCCGCCCGTCGTGACGCTCTCGTCCGGCCTGACGTCCGGACTCTGACGCTTCGCCCGACGGATGGCCTCGGCGCGGTCCCGCGTTAGGAGCCGAGCCCGGTATCGGCGGCAGAGCCGCCCAACCGCGCGGAGACACCGGTGGCCGACGACGCCAAGAAGCAGCCAGCTGCCGCCCAGGCCTCGCCTTCCGACAAGGATCTCCTGCCCCAGGAGAAGGACGTTCTGTTCCAGGCCCAGATGGCCGTCTTTCCAGCACATTGGGATCCTAAGCTTAGAATTCCACGTGGACAAGTTGTCGCG
>JADMIO011246865.1_pt1 | contig 53248 bp, 51 predicted proteins | sample 8958161 | NCBI WGS metagenome assembly JADMIO01 (sample SAMN16585339, study PRJNA669376) | soil metagenome | isolation source: Crop rotation soil | place: USA: Cullars Rotation, Alabama | collected 2011 | reverse complement strand
GCCGCGACTTCAAGTCACGTGAATTCCAAGCTTCGGATCCCACTGTGCTGGAAAGGGCGCCCGGCGCGTCATGCCTCCATTCCTCTTCCGCCCAGGCCTCGGCCCAGCGACCCAGCGCAAACAGCGACTGGGCGCGATTGCCGTGCGCCGCAGCCAGCGCCGCGGCGCTGGCGAGGGCGCGGTCGTAGTATTGCAGCGCCGCCGCATGGTCATTGGTCCGCGCGGCCACATCGCCCATACCCACCAGCGCGTGAGCGAAGCCAGGCCGCAGCGACAGCGCGCGCTCGAAGGCCGCAATGGCCGCGCCGTGATCCCCGAGCATGAACCGGGCGTAACCGTCGTTGACAAACAGTTCGGGCGAGGGATCGCGCTTTGCCAGTTCGGAATAGATCGCGGACGCAGCGGAAAAATTCCCGGCATCGAATAGCGCGTGCGCTTCCTGCAGGCGCGCCTGCGCAGGCGGCCTGCCCCAGCGCCCGAGCAGCCCCTTTAACATGCCTGCGCTTCCGCAGAGTCCCGGCCACAGTTAACGAAACGGCGGCCCGTAGCCCCAGGCCACCAGGGAGCGGCGCACGCCCTGTTCCACCGGGCTGACGCGGTGCGCGAGATAGGAGGGAAAGAAAATGGCGGTGCCGGGCTGACGCGCGGCTCCGTCCGATGGGATGCAGGCGAATTCGAGTTGCCCGCCAGAGTATTCATCCGGCGCAGACAACTGCAATGTCATGGACAGCTTGCGCGCGCTGGTCTCGCCCGCGCCGATGTCGAGATGCCAGTCGAAATGCTGTCCCGGGCCGTATCGGGTGTATTGCAGCGCCTCGACGAAGCCGGTGAGTTCGAATCCATAGTGCTGGTTGGCCTGCGCAAACAACACCGCCAGGCGATGGAACAGCCAATGATTTTCCGGCCCCGGTTCCAGCCAGGCGATATGGCTCACGCGATAAGCGTCCGGTCCGAGGTCCACGCGGGCATCGTTGCGGGGCAGGCCCTCGCCCATGGCGACCACCTGCCGGCATTCCTCCGGCGACAGGGCGCCGGCGATTCCATTCACCGTGAACAAGCCGGGTCTTTCGGTCAGCGGAAGCTGCCGCCCAAATGCCCCCGCGGCATCCGCCCATTGCATCGAAATTGTTCCAGCCGCATCCGCAGCGATTCTGCTGGGGAATACATAGACGAAATCGCGCTGCCGTGTCATGGCTTGATCGCTGAAGCGGAGCCGGGGTCGGCGGGCGCTGCCGGCAACGACGCAGCGTCCACCGGTTCCAGCCCGAAATGGTCGAGCCCGCGCTCCGCCGGCAGGCACAGCATGTTGCGCGAGGCGATATTGCCGAACACGTTCACCGGGTTGCGCGCGTGATTGTCCGGATTGAAATAGGCCGGCAGGTGCCAGTGCAGCCGGTATTGCAGCGCCTCGAGCTGGCGCACCAGAGCGGCGGCGTGCTCAGGCCGGTCGTTCTCGACATACAGCACGGGACGATGGCGATCGATGGTGCGCCGCGCGCCGCGCAGCACCGCCTGCTCCATGCCCTCGACGTCGATTTTGATGAAATGGCAGGCGGCGAGTTCCAGGTGATCGACGGTGGTGAGGGCCACTTCCTCGCCCTCGCTCCATTCCCCGAGCGCCATCCCGCCGAAATTGTTCTCGCGCGCATAGTCCGGCGTGTCCACCGTGATCCGCCCCTCGGCTTCGCCGAGCGCGGCGTGATGCGCGAATCCGTTCTGCAGGCTGTTCAGGGCGAGATTGGCGCAGAGCGCCTGGAAAATCACCCGCTGCGGCTCGAAGGCATGCACTCTGCCCTGCGGGCCGACGGCGCGGCAGAAGTACACGGTGTGCGCGCCGATGTTGGCACCGGCATCCACCACGGTCTGCCCAGGCCGCAGCAGGCGCTGGAACAAATCGACCTCGCCCTGGCTGAACTCGGCATATTCATGCAGGGCGCGACCGATATAGCGGTCATTGATGTTGTAGAGCAGCGTGCCGTGGCGGCAGGCCTTCACGCGATTGAAGCCCGAAGCTAGTGCCTCGGGCGCTGCGGGCGGCGCGGCGACGGCGGCGCCGGTCTGATCCGTCCTGCCCAGTTCGCGTCGGAGAAACTGCCAGAGCATGATGTATTGAATGTGGCCGTGCAGGTTTGCGTGCAGCGTAACACAGCGATCGCAGCGAGAAGCGTTCTCAGCCCCTGTGCCCCGACACCATGCCTAGGGTTCTGGCCTCGCGCTCCAGTTCCTCGCGATGATCCGGATGGGCGATGGCAATCATGGCGCCGACCCGCGCCGAGAGCGTCAGGCCGCGCAGGTCGGCCACGCCGTATTCGGTGACGATGACGCCGGCGTCGCTGCGCGGCGTCGTCACCGGTCCGCCCAGCCGCGCGACGACCCGGCTCGCCGCGCCCGCCGTGGAAGACATGGCAAACACCGGCAATCCGCCTTTGGAACGCTGCGCGCCGCGCGCGAAATCCACCGCACCGCCGACGCCGCCGATGTATTGGCCGCCGGCGACTTCGGCGTTGACCTGTCCGGTCAGGTCCACTTCCACCGCCGAGTTGATCGCGACGAAATCGTCGATGCGGGGCAGCACGTCGGGCGAATGCGTGTAATCGCTGGAACGGAAGTACAGCGAGCGATTCTCGCTGGCGAAATCGAGCAGCGCACACCGGCCCATCATGACCCCCGCCGTGGTCACGCCGCGGTCGATGCTCTTGCGCGCATTGGTGATGACGCCGCGCTGCATCAGCTCGGCCACCTTGTCTCCGATGACGCCGGAGTGGATACCCAGATCGCGGCGGTCGGCCAGGAGACCCAGAATGGTATCGGGCAGCGCGCCCAGGCCCAGCTCCAGCGTGGCTCCGTCTTCGATCAATGCGGCGACATTGCGCGCAATGGCCAACTCCACTTCCCCCGGCGCGGGAAGCCTCAGCTCCAGCGGCGGCCGGTCCGTGCGCACCAGCACATCGATATCCGAGCCGGCCAGCATGCGCTCGCCGTAGGTGAAGGGCGCCTGCGCGTTCACCTCGGCAATCACCACGCGCGCCCTGTCGAGCGCTGGAATCAAATACTCGTGCGCGATGGCGAGGCTGTATTCGCCATTGCGCTCGGCCACTTGCAGCAGCAGCACATCGGACTTGAGCCGGCCGCTGCGAATGAAGCCGCCGAGATGCGAGTAATGGCAGGGCAGAATGTCCAGCGCTGCGGCAGAAGCCAGCCCGCGGTTGCGCCCGGCGGCGCAGTAGGCCGACAACCGCACGCAGTCGGCGTGCTCAGGCCGAATGCTGTCCGACCAGGTGGCGCCGAGGAAGACGCTGAAGCGGCCGATGTCATGCCGCTGCGCCATCAGCGCCGCGGTGAGCGGCACCGGTTCCGCCGCGCCTTGTCCCCAGATGACTCCGTCGCCCGCCTTGATCAGGCGGCTGAACTCCAGTTCCTCCAGGCGCAGCTCCTTAGCCACGGCGCGCCATGCGAGGAAGTCTTCGCCCCTTCAAGACAGCCGCCTCCGAATACGTCATCGGATCAGTACGATCGCGGCAGGCCCAGCACCTGCTCGGCGATGTAGCAAAGTATGAGTTGCGGGCTGATGGGCGCAATGCGCGGAATCATCACCTCGCGCAAATACCGCTCCACCTGGAATTCCCTGGCATAGCCGTAACCGCCATGCGTCATCACCGCGTTCTGGCAGGCCTTGAGGCCGGCTTCGGCCGCCAGATACTTCGCCGCGTTGGCAGCCGCACCCGCCGGCCTGCCCGTGTCGTAGTGCCAGGCGGCCGACATGACCATCAGCCGCGCCGCCTCGAGCTCCATCCAGCTCTCCGCCAGCGGATGCTGGATGCCCTGGTTCTGGCCGATGGGACGGTCGAAGACAATGCGCTCCTTGCCGTATTTCGCCGCCCGCTTCAGCGCGACCAGTCCCAGGCCCACCGCCTCCGCGGCGATCAGGATGCGCTCCGGGTTCATGCCGTGCAGGATGCACTCGAACCCCTTCCCCTCCTCGCCGATGCGGTCCTCGGCCGGGATCTCGAAGTCGTCGATGAACAACTGGTTCGAGTCCACGGCCTTGCGGCCCATCTTGTCGATCTCGCGGACTTCCACGCGGCTGCGATCCAGCGTGGTGTAGAACAGCGACAGCCCTTCGGTCTTGCGCTTCACCGATTCCAGCGGCGTGGTGCGCGCCAGCAGCAGGATCTTCTCCGCCACCTTCGCCGAGGAAATCCACACCTTGGTGCCGTTCACCACATAACGGTCGCCCTTGCGCGCCGCGAAGGTCTTGAGCCGCGTCGTGTCCAGGCCGGTGTTGGGTTCGGTCACCGCGAAGCAGGCCTTCTCCTTCCCCGCCACCAGCGGCGGCAGCATGCGCTGCTTCTGCTCGTCGCTGCCAAAGCGCACCACCGGATTGAGCCCGAAGATATTCATGTGCACGGCCGAAGCGCCGCTCATCCCGGCGCCCGACTCGGCGATGGCCTGCATCATGATGGCCGCCTCGGTAATGCCCAGGCCCGAGCCGCCGTACTGCTCGGGAATGCAGATGCCCAGCCAACCGCCATCGGCCAGCTTGCGATGCAATTCGAAAGGGAATCTGCCGTCGCGGTCGCGTTCGAGCCAGTAGGCGTCGTCGAACTCTTTGCATATGGCGGCGATGCTGTCGCGAACGGACAATTGCTCGGCCGACAATTCGAAGTCCATTGAGTTCCTTTTCCGAGGAGAAGGTGGCCACGGGGCACTCATACCAGTGGTGCCAAGTGGTTAGATGGTGATTCGAGTTTAATTCATTGATGCTGACCAGTTCTCCGCTGCCGCGATTCGATGCACTACGGTAGTGAGGAAGTCCCGCCCCAGTGCGACTGGAAATCAAACGAAAGTTGCCGATGATGCCTGATCGAAAGCAAGTAGAGCTTTCCGTCAATCTCCGCGTACAGCAGCAGATAGTCTTCGAGAATGTATTCGCGTAGCCCTTGGGGATCCGGAGTCAACACCGATAATTTTGCGCGTAATGCCTCAAGAGCATTGGTAGTTTCAACGGAGCGAGCCGCATTTGCGAGAAACGGTCGACCGATGCCGGGGAACCGCTCGAGGTTCGGAATCACGGTGTCCAGCAATTCGTCTAGCAGCGCGGCATAGGCCTGGGTGGATCCGGCATTGGCAAGGAATCGCTCGATGTCAGCAAGGTTGCGCTCGAAATTTGCAGTGACCCGGACTGCGGTCCCGACGTTGGCTCTACCGACGGGCCTCCTCGGCATGAGGACTGCCCCTGCCGGCTACGCGCTGCGGCGGCGCTTGATCGCCTGGATTGCGCTTCGGGCATCCTTGACGCGACCGGCGGCGACATCATCAAGCCCCTTGCCGGCCTCGTCGATCAGAAGCAGGTGAATACGCTCGCGCTCCAGCCGGTGATAATGGTCCAGGCGCTGCGCGTCGATCAGCGCGACGTAGCTTTCGCCGTTCTTGGTGATGATTTTTTCCGCGCCGGCCTTGACCTCTTCAGCCAGCTCCGAAAAATTGGCGCGGGCCTGGGAGAGCGGGATGACGTCGTCACTGGAAATTCCCATTCAGGACTCCTCGCGGAATGAGTAGCTCGTTAAACGTACAGAATTCTGTACATGATACGCGCATACAAAAAGAATGGGAAGAATGGGGCACCGGAACGCTGGGGGCAGAGTCAGGCAGCTACGCGAACCATGGGACATGGATACTGGTCCGAAAAGACCTCCAGTATTTCAACCACATTGCCATCGGGGTCCCGTCCGTAAGTCGCCCTCACCGGCTGCCCCTCCCGCCGCGGCGGGGGGCAGTGAAATTGCATCCCTGCGGCCTTCATTCGTTCGTATTCCTTGTCGATGTCGGTGACACCCAGTGAAAAGTGCGTGTAGCCATGGTCGCAGACGGGCCGGGTGGGCGACACGGGTTTCGGCACCGGCGAGCTGTACTCGAAGATTTCGAGATAGCAATTGCCGGCGTGCATCATCACCACTCGTGCGGACGAATCCTTGAGGCCCACTACGTTGTCGTTGTCGGTGGTGCCCTTCGGCCAGCCGCCCTCTCTTGCCACTTCGAAACCAACGACGTCCCGATAGAACTTGACCAGCCGGTCCAGATTCCCTGTGGAAATTGCAACGTGGTGTATTCCTGCAATCATTTTCGTCTCCCATAGCCTGCTTGTCAGTATGCCAAACGATTCAATCGTCACCCCACTGCGTTGCTACGCTGGCGTCATTCCATGTCCGGCCGAATCTTAGGTACGAACAGCTTTGCGCTGGGCCCCGCTGTAATGCGATCGATTTCCGCGAGGTCTTCGGATGACAGTTTCCAGTCCAGGCATTTCATGTTCGACTCGAGCTGCTCGGGCTTGGTGGCCCCCGCAATGATGCTGGACACCGTCGGCCGGCTCGCCAGCCAACTGAAGGCCAATTCCGTCATGCTGTGCCCGCGCGCCGAGCAAAATGCATCGAGCCCCTTGAGTTTGGCCACTTGCGAATCGGCGAGATAGCAGTCTGCAAGAAACGGGATCTTGGCAAGCCGGGTGTCCTGCGGAATCGAGCCATCGAGCTTGTACTTGCCTGTGAGAACTCCGCTGGCCAGCGGGAAGGCGGGCAGCATTCCCATGCCGTAGGCCTGCATGGCTGGAATCAAATCGTCCTCCACGTGTCGCGTCAAAAGGCTGTATGGATCCTGGCAGGATATCAAGGCATTGAGACCCAGATGCTTCGCGGTCCACTGCGCCTCGACCACCCGCCACGCCGGAGCGTTGGAGCATCCGATGTACCGTACCTTGCCCTGCCGGATCAGGTCGTCCAGCGCCCGTAGCGTCTCCTCGATGGGTGTCGTCGCGTCGTACTGATGCAATTGATACAGGTCGATCCAGTCGGTCTTCAGCCGCTTCAGGCTGGCCTCAACCGCCGCCATGGTGTAGCGGCGCGACGCCCCCTTCAGCGTTCCCTCCTTGTCCATTGCCATGCCGTACTTCGTGGCTAGCACGATGTCTTTCCTGCGATCGCCGAGGACCTGGCCGATATAGGTTTCCGAACCTCCCATCTTGCCGTAATGGTCGGCGGTATCGAACAGCGTGATGCCGAGGTCGAGCGCCTTGTGAATCACCTTGCGCGAGCTCTCGAAGTCGATGGTCCAGCCGAAATTGTTGCAGCCCAAGCCAAGCAGAGAAACCTGCAGCCCTGACTTCCCGAGGTTGCGCATGTTCATGTCATTCCTTGTTTGGTCGTTGGAAAGAATTAATGGACGAATGTCGCAGGCCACGGACCTACATCATTGCGCCGGGTCGCTTCAGGTAGATGTCCTTGATGCCGTCGGCCGCCCAGCAGGCCAGCGTGCCGATGGTCTCCGTCGGCGGGCAGGCGCTATTCTGGGGAAATGCGCTGCCGCCAATCACGAATACATTGGGCACGTCCCACGACTGCAGATACTTGTTGACCGCGCTGGTTGCAGGATCATTGCCCATCACCACGCCGCCGATATTGTGCGTGCTCTGGTAGGGCACGATGTTGTACTTCGACGGAATGGGATGGATCCCCACCGTTGAAGCGCCGATGGCCCTGCCAATTTCTGCGCTCTTGTCACGCATGTACGCGGACAGTTTCTGCTCGTTCTGATGCCAGTCGAAAGTCATGCGCAGCAGCGGCAGGCCGTTGGCGTCGCGATAAGTCGGATCGAGGTCCAGATAGTTGGTGCGGTAGCTTTGGCAGGAACCCGAATAGTTGATCGGGAAGGATCGCAGGTAGTAGCGGGACACGGCCCTCTTCCAGCGGCTTCCCCATCGCGGGGTGCCCGGCGGCAGGATTTTGTTGCGGATCGGTGGCGCGCCATTGCTCTGCACGGTGATATACGCGCCGCCCATGAAGTCCAGTTCCGAGTGGTCGAAATTGTCGCCGCTGAGATCGTCGATAGACGTGCCGATCATGCCCCCACCGATGAACGGGTTGAACTCCCTGTCCTCGAAGAACAGCGGCACCGAGCCCAGGGTCTGGTAGGAATAATTCCTGCCGACGACACCGGTATTGCTTGCCGGATCGTAGGGCTTGCCGATGCCCGACAGCAGCAGCAGCCGCGTGTTGTTGAAAGTGAACGAGGTCAGTATGACTAGATCGGCGGGCTGTTCGACATCCCGCCCCTGCGCGTCCACGTAGGTGACCCCCACTGCGCGCTTTCGGTCTGAGTCCAGGTTGACCCTAATGACATTGGCCAAAGGGCGTAACTCGAAGTTCGAGCGCTTGAGCAGGGTCGGCAGCACCGTGGTCAGCGGATTGGCCTTGGCGCCGTTGGCGCAGCCGTGGTTCCTGCAATAACCGCCACGGCCGCATTCCCCCAGCATGTTTCGCAGGGGATTCAGATAAGTCCTGGTCATGGCCGCGGTCGGGTTCTGGAACGGTTTGTATCCCAGGGACGCAGCGGCGCGCGCGAACATTTCGCCGGTGGTGGTCCTGTCGGTGGGCGGGTTGGGAAACTCGCGCGTGCGAGGTCCCTCGAAGGGATTCCCACCCGGCTGCAGTTCGCCTTGCAGATTGCCGGCCTTGCCGCCAACTCCATACAGATACTCGAACTGGTCGTAATAAGGCTCAAGGTCCTCGTAGCTCACCGGCCAGTCCTGACTGGTGCAGTCTTCCGGAATATGCCCCTTACCGTAGCGGGCAACGGTGTGGCTTCGCGCTTCGAAATCCCAGGGGATGAAACGGCGGGCGTGGCACCCCCAATGCACCGCCGTGCCGCCCACGCATTCTCCGGGCTTGAACGAGCCGAACTCGCGCATGGGCAAGGCCGTTTCGTTTGGTGCATTGCGAAAGGTCACAGTCTCTCGCGACAAGTTCTGGAAAATATCGGAGTGCCGCTCATATTTCAATTCGTCGTGCACATAGGGCATGACGAAATCGTGCTGCGGGTCCAGCATCCGGCCCCGCTCCAATGCGACCACGTTGAGCCCAGCATTGACCAGTTCCAGGCACATGATGGAGCCGGCCACGCCGCTGCCCACCACGACGGCGTCGACCGGCTTGAGCCTAGTGGCCGGCATCGTCGCTTTCTGCGTCTTTTTGGGTCAGCAGGATGTGCTTCGGGTAGCCCTGCGCATCAACCTTGATTCGTGACTGGACGACATCGAGGATGCTGACCGGCTCGGCGCGGTATGGCCTGTTCAGCACCTTCGCTTCCTCCACATAGGCTCCCGAGGCCACGCCCGGAAAGCCGATCAGCTTCCATCCCACCTTGTCGCGATTGCCCCCGTGCATCGGATCGGCAAAAAATCCTTCTTCGGCATTTTTCCAGAGCAGGTCGAAGAACAGCCGTGAAGACAGCGACACGAGTTCGATGATTCCGTTCTCCAGACCGCGCAGAACTTCATCCTGAACATCGACAGCCAGAAACGCGAAAATCCTGTCGAATTGCCTGCTGCAGTGAATGTTCGTCTCGCGAATTCCGGCGCGATAGATTTCCTGCGGCGTCATGCGCGACTGATATCCCTGTTGCGGCGTTCCTTCCAGCCACGGTCCCATGCGGTAGTTGCGGCCATGCGTGCCCCAGCTGCTGAGCAGTTGCTGGTCGATGAAGCGTGTGCCGCCAGCCTCTTTCGCTCCGGGCCCCAGCCCATCGGCGGGAATGAGTCGGGCCAGGGCGGCGTCGAGAAATTGCACTTCCTGCTGGGTGAGATAGCCATAGGCATCCTGATTCAGGTCTTGCGTCATTGCTTTCCTTGGATCAAACGGGGGGAGTGAGCATGCCTGCCGAACTGGCCATCGCGCCGGTCGCCTGAAAACGGCGGCCTGCGCCATGCCCGTCATTCGCTATTTCACTTGCGCCTCATTTCACCTGGGCAAACGGCATCACCATCTTTTCGTAGGCTGCCCTCGAGTAGTCCCGCTTGCTGTCCGCCACCTGCAACTTCAGCCAATAGTCCCAGCTCGCCTTGGTTGCCCTTGCCCCGTCGATCCAGGCCGGCTGGGATTGGCGGAATACGTCGGCCCAATCGGCCGGCGCGAGGTCCGGCGCGTACTTTGCCTTGATCAGTGCGGAATACTTGCCCGTGTCGCTCTTGAGCAATGCGATCGCCTCGCCCATCGCCGCGTGGGTGCGGGTGATCAGGTCCAGGTTCTTTTCCACCCAGGCTGTCTGCGCGTAGGCCGTGGGATTGGGCACACCGACCAGACTCGGAACGTCGCCCCGGGCAATATTGATGAGGCTGACCGCCGATTTGTCGAGCAATGCGGGAGTGAGGCCACCGATGCTCCACATGGCTCCATCAATCTGATCATTGCGGAACCCCTCGATCATGGCCACCGTATCCACAAGCGTCCTGTATCTGACGTCCTGGAGGGACAAACCGGCCTCGCGCAGGATGGAGCCCATCAGGACATAGTTTGGCGTGCCCGGCCCCGAGGAAACGAATCGGAGTCCCTTCAGTGCGCGGATCCGGTAATTGACCGGCGCGTTGAGCGCCACATTGGCTGCACGGAAGGCCTTCGTCGAAATGACGATCTCCCCGATGATTCCGGTGGTCAGCGCCACCGTTTTCAGGTTCGCCCCCTCCGCTACGGCATCCATCCCGGTCGTAATCCCCACGTGGCACACATCCGCCTGCCCGCTCAGCATCACCGCCATGCAATTGTTCGAATTGCCGCGCAGATCACTGATCTCCAACCGAACGCCGTGCTTGGCAAAGACCTCAGGGGCGACCACGGCCATGAGGGCCGGGGCAAAGCTGAGATTGGACGTTGCAACAGCCCACTTTACCACCTGCTGCGACCAGGCAGTGCCGGCGCAGGCCAGGCTCATGGCAGCAACGGCTATCGTAGGAAAGAAGTACTTGAATGCGCTCATCGTGAACTCCCCATTCTTTAGGTGATACCTCGAAGAAACGAAGTGCCCTGTGAAACCCGGCCGCAAAGCCGTCCTGCCGATAGATCGAAAAAGGAAGCGAAACGCGGCAAACGTTAGTCCCAATCGATCCGATACCGCAAGTATGTTTCCCATGTGGCAACTGCTATATTCAGCCGGTCTGATGGATTGGGGCTGGGATGAAATCACTTCGCAATGCGCTGAAGCTTCTGTTGCAGTTTTCCGATGATGAAACGGCGCTTGGGGTCAGCGAACTGGCCCGGCGCAGCGGGCTGACCCGAAGCCATGCCTCCAAACTGCTGGCCGAATTCTCCAGGGCCGGCGTGCTGAGCCAGAACCCGGTCAGCCGTGTGTACTCGGTGGGCGTGCGCACCTATGTTCTGGGAACGCGGTTCATCAACCAGGACAAATTGGCGCGGGAGTCGATTCCAATCATGCGTCAGCTGATGGATTCGACCGGGCACAGCGCCCGCCTGTTCGTCATGGACGGAGACCGCCTGCTTCACCTGCTGTCCATCGAAGGCCCCCTGTTTCTCGACACGGGATTTCGGTCAGGCACCTGGCTGCCGCTGCTCTCGACATCCGCCGGGAGGGTTCTGCTTGCGTTCATGGATCCTGCGAGATCGAAACTGCTGCTCAAGCGTTCGCCGGTTGTGAAGCTCACTGAGAAGACGATCATGGACAGGCGAGTCCTGGCAGAGATGATCGAAATCGTGCGAAATCAGGGCTATGCCGTTCAGCGGGGCGAGGCCACGCGAGATTTGGGTGCCGCCAATGTTCCGGTGTTTGGACCCAACAGGGAAATTTTGGCCTCATTGGGAGTCGCGTTGCCCCAGCACCTGCTGACCGCGCGCGTCGAGGCAGAACTGGTTGAGCAGTTGCACAGTGCGGCGCGGGGGATTTCGCTCAGGATGGACGCGCTCATCTATCCCTTCGGCCCCGCTCCCGCAGCCCTCAAGTACCTCAAGGCGAAGCGCACTCCACCCCGAAAGATTTGACGCCGGAAAATGGCGTATCCGAAGGCCGAATCATGATTGGCGACAGGAAAATCACGACCCACAGGCCCGTATAATGCGCCCAGCATGAAGCCCGACACCGCGGCCGAGTCCTTCGCCGCCCATACCCCCATGATGCAGCAGTACCTGCGCCTAAAAGCGCAGTACCCCGACATCCTGCTTTTCTACCGCATGGGCGACTTCTACGAGCTCTTCCATGACGATGCGGAAAAAGCCGCGCGGCTGCTGGACATCACGCTGACTTCGCGCGGTTCCTCCGCGGGGACGCCCATCCGCATGGCCGGCGTGCCCTGGCACTCCGCAGAACAGTACCTCGCGAAACTCGTAAAACTCGGCGAGTCGGTGGCCATCTGCGAGCAGATCGGCGATCCCGCCGCGTCCAAGGGGCCGGTGGAGCGCGCGGTCACGCGCGTGGTGACGCCGGGCACGCTCACCGATTCCGCGCTGTTGGAGGACAAGGCCGACAACATCCTGATGGCGCTGGTGGCCGAGAAGTCCGCCGTCGGCCTGGCCTGGCTTTGCCTCTCCACCGGCGAGCTGCGCGTCATGGAAACCGTGGCGCAGAACCTGGAAGGCGAGCTGCGGCGCATCGCGCCGGCGGAAATCCTCATTGCCGAGAGCAGCCCGCTGGGCGAGCGGTTGTCAGGATATACGCTGACCCGCCACGTGGACTGGAGATTCGACTTCGAAAGTGGCAGGAAATCGCTGCTCAAGCAGCTGGGCGCCATCAGCCTGGCCGGCTACGGCTGCGAGGACCTGGGGCCAGCGATTTCCGCCGCGGGCGCGCTGCTGGAATACGCGGCACGCACGCAGGGCCAGTCGCTGGCGCACGTGAATGCGCTGCTGGCCGAGCGCCCGGGCCAGTACCTGCGCATGGACCCGGCAACGCGGCGCAATCTCGAGCTCACCGAAACGCTGCGCGGCGAGCCCACGCCCACGCTGTTCTCGCAACTGGACAACTGCGCCACCGGCATGGGCAGCCGGCTGCTGCGCCACTGGCTGCACCACCCGCTGCGCGACCGCGATGTGGTCGCTTCGCGCCACGAGGCGGTGGGCGCGCTGCTGGATTCCGGCACCCACGAGAAGGTCCATGCTCCGCTGCGGCGCATGGCCGATGTGGAGCGCATCACCGCGCGCATCGCGCTGAAAAGCGCGCGGCCGCGCGACCTGTCTGGCCTCCGCGACAGCCTGAAGCGGCTGCCCGAGGTCACGCAGGCTGCGCAGTCCATGCCCGGTGGGATGGCCACCGCGGTGCCGCTGCTGGTGGAAATCCATCGCAACCTGGCGGTGCCCGAGGATTGCCTGGCGCTGCTGCAGCGCGCGATCGCCGACGAGCCGGCCTCCATGGTGCGCGAAGGCGGCGTGATCGCCGGCGGCTACAACGCCGAGTTGGACGAGCTGCGCGGCCTGCAGACCAATGCCGGCGAATTCCTCATCGCCATGGAGACGCGGGAGCGGGAGCGCACCGGCATTCCCAACCTCAAGGTCGAGTACAACCGCGTCCACGGCTACTACATCGAAATCACCAATGCCCATGCTCAGAAAGTGCCCGACGACTACCGCCGCCGCCAGACGCTGAAGAATGCCGAGCGCTACATCACGCCCGAGCTCAAGGCCTTCGAGGACAAGGCGCTGTCTGCGCGCGATCGCGCGCTGGCACTGGAGAAGACGCTGTACGACGAATTGCTCGGCCTGCTCGGCGCCCACGTAACTGCGCTGCAGTCGATCGCGCGGGCCCTCGCCCAGCTCGACCTGCTGGCCAGCTTCGCCGGCGTGGCGTCGCGGCGCAATTACTGCCGGCCGGTGTTTGACGATGCGCCGGGTCTGGACATCGAGGCGGGCCGCCATCCCGTGGTGGAGGGACAGATTCCGCAGTTCATCGCCAATGACTGCCGGCTCGGACCCCTGCGGCAATTGCTGCTGGTCACCGGACCCAACATGGGCGGCAAGTCCACCTATATGCGCCAGGTGGCGCTGATCGTGCTGATGGCGCATGTGGGCTCGTTCGTGCCGGCCAAGGCCGCGCGCATGGGGCCGGTGGACCAGATCTTCACCCGCATCGGCGCCTCCGACGACCTGGCCGGCGGACGCTCCACCTTCATGGTGGAAATGACCGAGTCGGCCAACATCCTGCACAACGCCACCGACCGGAGCCTGGTGCTCATGGACGAGATCGGCCGCGGCACCTCCACCTTCGACGGCTTGGCGCTGGCCTGGGCCATCGCGCGGCACCTGCTGGAGAAAAGCCGCTGCCACGCGCTATTCGCCACGCACTACTTCGAATTGACGCGACTGGCGCTGGATTATCGCGAAGCGGTGAACATCCACCTGGACGCGGTGGAGCACAAGGATTCCATCGTGTTCCTGCATGCTGTGGAGGAAGGCCCGGCCTCGCAAAGCTACGGGCTGCAGGTGGCAGCGCTGGCCGGCGTTCCCAAGCCCGTGATCCGCAATGCGCGCAAGTACCTGCAAATGCTGGAAGATGCCAGCCTCAAGCGCGGCGGGCAGGACGATTTGTTCGCGGGCGGCGCGCGCTCCGCCGCACCCGAGCCCGAGGAAAAATCCGACGCCCTGCGCGAGGCGCTCGCGCAGACCAATCCCGACGAGCTGTCGCCCCGCGAGGCGCTGGACGTTCTCTACCAACTGAAGAAACTGCAATGATTCTAAAAACAATTCGCGCAGCGTTACTCGCATTCGTTCTGGTGCTCTCTGCCTGCGCCGCACCCCTGCCCGAGCCTGCGAACAAGGGCATTCCGTTCGGGCTCATGGGCGATGTTCCCTACAACGCCGCCGAAGTCGAGCAGCTGGACATGCTCATCGACGACCTCAACCGGCAGGAGCTGGCCTTCGTCGTGCACGTGGGCGACATCACTTCGGGACGCGGACCCTGCACCGACGAATGGTTCCAGGCGCGGCTGGCTCAGTTCAACCGCATCCGCCATCCCTTCATTGTCATCCCCGGCGACAACGACTGGCTGGACTGCCGGCGCAGCGGCATGGATCCCATGGAGCGGCTGGCGCGCTTCAGGCAGATCTTCGAGTCGGGGGACAGCAGCCTGGGCGCGCGGACCATGCGCGTGGAGCGGCCGACGGGGCAGTACGCCGATTTCCGCGAGCACATGCGCTGGGAGGCGGGCAATGTGCTGTTCGTCACGCTCAACGTGCAGGGCGGCAACAATGCCCGCGGCACCAGCCCCGCGCCGGGGGATGAATTCCGGCAGCGCATGGCGGCAGTGTATGCATGGCTGGACGAGTCCGAGCGCATCGCCGTGCAGAAGAAACTGGCGGGCCTGGTGATTCTGATCCAGGCCAATCCGGATTTCGAGGACACCTGGCTCAAGCGCACCCGGCCCGGCGCGCCGGACGGTTTCGCCGATTTCCGCGATGCCTTGCGCGCGCTGGCCAAGCGCTTCGCCAAGCCCATCCTGTTCGTCCACGGCGATACCCACCGCTTCAAGCTCGACCAGCCGCTGAAGGATGCGACCGGTGCGGTGATCCCCAATTTCACCCGCGTCGAGGTGTGGGGCTCGCCCTGGATGCGCTGGGCGCGCGCCTCGCTGCATCCGGGGGCTGCCATTCCTTTCTACGTGGCGCCGGGGCAATAGCCGCATCCTGCGGATACCGGAGTTTGCTTGGAGCTCATTTCACAATTGAGGGGAATACTCCCCTCAAACGCCCTACTTCAGGGGCCATTTCGTTAATTCTGAAATGGCCTCTTAAGAACCTATTGCAGAATGGCGCAACACAACGTTTGTCATTCCGAGCGCAGCGAGGAATCTGCTTACAGATCAAACCTAAAGCAGATTCCTCAGCCTTCGGCTTCGGAATGACAGGTCATTTGACGTAACTTGTCTCAAATTAGGCGCGGCGACTACTGGGAGTTCAAGCTCAAGCGCCGGATTGATGTGACACCGCCGTCGATAACGATGTTCTGACCCGTGATGTAGGCCGACTCGTCCGAGCCCAGCCAGACTGCGGCGTAGGCCACGTCGTCGGTGACGCCGGCGCGGCCCAGCGGATTGCGGGCGCCGGCCGCGGCCAGCACCTGTTCCTTTGTTTTTCCGGGCCGCAGCTGCAGCGACATTGCGGTGACGACACCGCCGGGTGAGATGCAATTGGAGCGGATATGTTTCGCGGCGACTTCAGCCGCGCAATGGCGCACCAGTTCCACCACGCCGCCCTTGGTGGCCCCGTACGCGCTCTGTCCCGCGTTGCCCATGAGCGCGGCGATGGAGCTGATGCTGATGATGGATCCGCCGCCGTTCTTTTCCAGCGCCGGGATGGCGTGCTTCATGCCCAGCCATACCCCTTTCAGGTTGACTTCGTAGGTCCGGTCGAAGTCCTCTTCAGAGTGGTCGGTGATGTTCATGCCCTGCACGATAATCCCGGCGTTGTTGACCATGACGTCCAGCTTGCCGAAGCGCTCCACGGTCTTTCCCACCAGCTGCGCCATGGCGGCGGAGTTGCTCACGTCCGCAGGGACATACATGCAGGCGTCGCCGATTTCGCGCGCGACGCGCTCGCCCTCGGCATCCTGCACATCGGAAATCGTCACGCGGGCGCCCTCCTTCGCATACATGCGCGCGATGCCCTCGCCGACGCCGGAGGCTCCGCCTGTGACGATTGCGACCTTGCCGTCCATTCTGCCCACTCGAGACTCCTCAGATGAATGATTGCGCGAATTGTTCTCGCGATGCGACCACACTGCCTAGTGTTTCCGAGTCAAGAACACTCCAAATACCGTCATTCCCGCGAAAGCGGGAATCCAGTGGCTTTGAGAGACGCTGGATTCCGCGCATTGTTCGAATGGCCCGCTTAAGCGGCGTCCGGAATGACGAGTCGATACATCTGTGGCATCCAAGGTGGCGCATCTAAGGCCCTTCGAATTAGTAGTACATCCCGTGCCACGCCTTGATCGACTCGTTGTACTTTTTCATGTCGGCGGTAATGCCCTCTTCCTTGACGCCGATGGACAGGTAGTGCCCCAGCAGCCGGCTGAATCGTTCGCCGTTGCGCTCGATCGCCTCCCGCGGGAAGTCGCGGTAGTTGTCGAACTGCACGATATAGGGCCGCTGCAGGATGTGGTACAGGTTGACGCGCAGGCCGGGCGCGGTGCGCGGCAGCGCGCCATGCCAGGTGTTGCCGTGCCAGACGATGAGGGTGCCCGCAGGCACCTCGACGGGAACCTGGCGGTCCACACCCTCGCCCGGCTGCGGCATGCGGCACAGGCGGTGGCTGCCGGGCACGATGGTGAGGCAGCCCGTCTCCTTGGTGTATTCGGTCAGCGCCCAGGTGGCGTTAATTACCTGTGCATAGGGCGGGTAAGGCGTGGTGGTGTGCGTGTCGGTGTGCAGGTGCAGCGGATCGTTGTTCGGGCCCTTGATGCTGGCCGACATGGCGGACAGCACGCAATGCTCGCCCACCAGGTAGCTGGCCAGGGTGAGCTGCACTTCATTCAGCAGCACCTCTTCGAACAGCGGGTCGGCCGCCAGCAGGTAGCGCAGCGTCTCACCGCGAAAGGGAATATGGGCATGGCTGCTGCCGCGCTCCAGGTCCGGCTTGACGCCGCTGCGCGCCTCGGACACTTCGAACACCTTCTTCAGCACCTTGTCGCAGAAGCCCGGCGGCGCCAGCTTCTCCGGCGCCACGGTGGTGTAGCCCCAGGCATCGAGCTCGGCGATGTTCTGCTCCAGGCCGAGCCGCTTCACATTGGCGAAGATCCTCTGCAGCGCCGCGCCGTCTTCGTCCTTGCCGAACTCGGCCACGACGCGGGCGTGGTTGGCGATCTCCGCCAGCCGCTTGGCGTCGGCCGCCTGTTTGGCTTCGGCAGTCTGACTCATGGCATCTCCTCCCATGCAATCGAGCTGAACAGTACCCGGCGGCATCAATGCGCCGGTGGCGAGCGCCTTAGCGCGGCGTCATGCGGTGCGCCCCGTCGATGCGGATGACGCCGCCGTTCAGCATCGGGTTCTCGAAAATGTGCTGCACCAGCCGGGCAAACTCCGCGGGCCGGCCGAATCGGTTCGGAAAGGGCACGGGCTTGGAGAGAGCGTCCTGCATTTCCTGCGGTAGCACCGTCAACATCGGCGTTTCGAACACGCCCGGCGCGATGGTCACATTGCGTATGCCCCAGCGCGCCAGCTCGCGCGCAATGGGCAGGGTCATGCCCACGACGCCCCCCTTGGAAGCTGAATAGGCGGCCTGGCCAATCTGGCCCTCGAAGGCCGCGGTCGAGGCCGTGCTGACGATGACACCGCGCTCGCCCTCCTCATTTGGAGCGCCCGTGTTCATCAATTCGGCGGCCAGCCGGATCATGTTGAAGGTGCCGACGAGGTTGATCTGGATCACGCGCATGAAGGTGTCGAGCCGGTGCACGCCGCGCTTGCTGAGCACGGTCTCGGCCGGAACGATGCCGGCGCAATTCACCAATCCCTGCAGGCCGCCGAAGGCCTCGCGGGCGGCCGCGAATGCGGCCTTGGCCGAGGCCTCGTCCGACACATCGGTGCGCGCGAACCGCACCGCTGCTCCCAGTTCGCCCGCGATTTTTTCGCCGGCATCCGCGTTGACATCGGCGATGAGCACCTTGGCGCCTTCGGCGACGAGCTGGCGCACTGTTCCCAGGCCGAGCCCCGATGCGCCGCCGGTCACCACGATGGCCGAATCCTTGATCTTCATTATTTCTATTCCTCTCTTGCCGCCGATGGTGGCGGGATGGATGCGGGTTCGCGTCCCGCCGGTGAAGCATGGTTCCGATTCTCCCACGACGCACGGCGGGGTACACTAAGACATATGAGGTGCACATGAGAACCCCAATGGCCTTCGTCACCGACCTCGCGGTCTTTCTGGTGGCGCTGCTGCACCTTTATTTTCTCGTGCTTGAAATGTTCCTGTGGACAAAGCGCACCGGCCGCCGGGTGTTCGGCCTGACGCCCGAATTCGCCGAGGCCACCCGGGCGCTGGCCGCCAATCAGGGGCTGTACAACGGATTTCTGGCCACCGGCCTGCTCTGGGGTGTGTTCCTCGGCGAAGGCGCCGTGTCCATCAAGGTGTTCTTTCTAGGCTGCGTCATCACCGCGGGCCTGTTCGGCGGCGCCACGGTCAGCCGCAAGATCTTCCTGGTGCAGGCCCTGCCGGGCGCGATTGCGATGGGACTGGTGCTGGCGACCGCGCCTTGACGCGGGAAGCACGTTGACTTGCCACGAAATCTTATTGACCCGTCATATTTCACTCGGATGACGTCCAAGCCCATAGCCGAATCGGAACGCCTTGAAATGCTGGAGGCCATACTCCGGCATCGAAACTGGCAGAACCAGCATTGGCCCATTGGCCTTTCGCTGATTGGCTTCGACGTATTCATTCACATTGCCATTCGTTCGCTCGAGCGGCAATTCGCCCCGTTGAAAAGCCTGTATGCGGCGCTTCCGTACAGCGAACCCGCCATCCGGAAGTACCTGAAGCGCCTGATCAAGCAGGGCTTCGTTCTCGAACATCAGTCGCCCGAAGACAGGCGCTCCAGGTCTTTCAGCCTTTCTCCCAAGGCCATCCAGGTCATCGATGCCTACTTCGAAATCCGGGAGGACAAGCATCGCCCGCAGGCCGGAAGGGGCACGGCCACAGCCGCCGAAACCAGTGCACCGCCCCTATCCCGGGCAAAAAAAACGCGTAGCCCCCCGCTGATTCCGGGTATGCAGACCACCGAGGAGACCTGATGCCGCGCATCCCCTATCTGCCGCAGAACCTGAACGAGCCCGCCGATATCGTCGGACCCATACTCAAGCGCCGCGGCGGAAAGCTCAATGAAGCAGATCGCATTTCCCTTTATTCGCCGAACTTCGCCAAGGGCTGGAATGCAATCGCGCTGGCGGTAAGGCAGGAGCTCAGCCTGTCGCCGAAATTGCGCGAGCTGGCCATCTGCAGCGTCGGCGCGCTCAACGGCGCCGACTATGAAGTTGACAACCACGCTCCTGTTTTCTGCGCCGCGGGCGGCACGCAAAAGCAGGTAAAGGCGCTGCGCAATTTCGCCGATGCCATGAAAGATGCCGCGCTGTTCGACGAGGCGGAACGCGCCACGTTGCGGCTCGCATTTGAAATGACCCGCAACGTGCAGGTGAGCGACGAGGCCTTTGCGGCAGTGCGGGCCGCGCTGCCTTCGCCGCAGCATGTGGTCGAACTGGTGGGAACGATCGCCTTTTACAACATGATTTCGCGCTTCTTGGTCGCGATGCAGGTCAACCACGAGTAGCCCACTCCGAACAGGCTGCGGCAATTCCCCGCAGCCGTTCGATCCATGCCGCGTGTGAGGAATGACTGGCCGGATGGCGTGGCGGTGCGCTAACGTTGCGCGCGCGCGCCCTGCCACGCACCCCAACGGCCTGCGCCCACGGACGAGAGGAAGTGCTCCACATGCAGGTTGAACAGCGCCGGCTCCTCGAGGTTGATGTTGTGCCCGCTCACCGGGAGAAATACCAGCCCGGCGTTGGGTATGGTCTTGCGCAGATGCAGTCCCGGCGCGTGCACCGGCTCGTCCTGGTCGCCGACAATCACCAGCACAGGCATGGGCAGTCGGCTGAGTTCGCCGCTCAGTTCGAAAACGGTCTTGCGGCGGCACACGGCTTCGCGGATCAGGTGTGCTGCGGCCGGCGCCGGATGGTCGGCGATATCGCGTAGAAAATCCGCCCAGCCGCGCGGGTCCTTGATGCGGAATGCCTGGCGCGCGGGCGCGGTGCCGAACGCATCCACCAGCACCTTGATGCCTTCGCGTTCAGTGCGGTCGGCCAGCTTTCCGTATTCGCGCACGAATTGATCGCGGTCCTGGGCATCGCTGCCCGTGCTGGCAAGGACGAGCGCATCGACCATGCCGGAATGGGAGATGGCGAAATTCATCGCGACATTGCCCCCGAGCGACAACCCGCCCAGGAAGCATCGCTCGATACCCAAATGCCCGAGCAGCTGCCGCAGGTCTTCCACCAGGGTCGGAATATCGTATTGCCCGCCGCCCGGCGGCGCGCTCGAAGGCGGGTAGCCGCGCATGCTGTAGGTCACCACCCGGTGGCGCCGGGCAAAGTGGCGCATCTGCGGCTCCCAGGATCGATAGTCCCCCGCATACTCGTGGCACCACACCAGCGGGAAGCCGTTGCCGGCCTCCTCCCAGTACAGATCGATGCCATTCACCTTCGCGACAGGCATTCCTGTTCTCCTCTCACTTGAGAATTCGTTTCGATCACGGCGATGGGAATGCGGCTGGCGGCTGATTCGGCGCTCTGGCCGCGCGCTAACCTGGGTCCGGATGCCACTCCAGTTGCGTGCCGCCGTCGGCGTCGAGAAACACGGCATGCATGCCCAGCCCGCGCCGCATTTCAGACACAAACTGCTTCGGCACGTAGCCGATGACCAGCAGCGCCGGGTCCTCGGCCAGGCGGACGAGAATCGCTGCGTAGGGCACCGCGCCCTCGTAGGCCTGATTGGGCGCGCGGCGCACGACGATCCAGCTTGCGAGCGAGCCCTTTCCCGACATGGGCTCCCATGTCGCCTTGAAACTGAAGCATTTCTTGCAGATCGGCGAGGCGGGCCAGCGTCTCGCCCCGCAGTCGCTGCACTTCTGCACCAGCAATTGGTGCCTGCGTATGCCCTCCCAATAGGGCAGTGAGTCCCGGTCACCGGGCGGTTGCAGACGTTGCTGGATGGCGGCGTTCATGTTCGCTCTTCAGTTGTGCAGAATGATTGCAGAGGTGAACCCGCAGGCTGTGCCTTGCTGGGCCGTTGACAGCGCCGTTTCGGCATTGGGCACCTGGCGCTTCCCGCCCTCGCCGCGCAGTTGCAGCACCGCTTCGCAAAGTCCGTTGAGCCCATGTATGTAGCCCTCGGACAGCAGGCCGCCGTGGGTGTTGACCGGCATGCGTCCACCAAGCTTGATCGCGCCGCTGGCCGCATAGGGACCGCCCTCACCCTTCTTGCAGAAGCCGTAATCCTCCAACTGCACCAGCACCGAGTACGTGAAGCAGTCGTAAATTTCGGCCACGTCGATGTCGGACGGGCCGATTCCTGCGGCCGCGAACAGACGCGGGGCCATGAACTTTGCTCCGGATTCCCACAGGTCCAGGTCTGCGCCGGAGTACAGATTGGTCCCGCCGCCCCATGCCGCCGCCGAGACGTACACCGGCTTCTTTGCCAGGTCACGCGCGCGCTCCGCCGTCGTCACCACCACGGCGCAGGCGCCGTCTGTTTCAAGGCAGCAATCCAGGAGGCGAAACGGTTCGGCTATCCACCGCGAGGCCAGGTAGTCGTCCATGGTGATGGGCTCGCGCTTCATTGCGCGCTCGTTGAGGCAGGCATTGGCGCGCTCGCTGATGGCGATGCTGCCCAACTGCTCCGAGGTCGTGCCGAACTGCTCCATGTGGGCGCGGGCAAACATCGAGAATTCATGAGCCGGCGCGATCAATCCGTACGGGGCCTTGTACTGCGTTTCGATATTGGGCCGCACGGTGTCGCGGCCCGTCGCGCCCATGCGGAACTCCGACCTGGAATTCAGCGCCCGGTAGCACACCACATAGTTCGCAACGCCCGCGTGGACGGCCTGCAAAGCGGATCCCACCGTCGAATGCGACACGCTGCCGCCGCCGAATTGTTCCAGATAGAACTTTGGATCATGGATGCCGAGCGCCTGCCCCACCAGATTGGGGCCCGCGGAATCATTCATGTGGAACGAGGCAATGCCGTCGATGTCCTTCATGCTGAGTCCGGCGTCGGCCACGGCATTCACGATTGCCTCCGAGGCCAGCGCCAGCGTGCTGACGCCGGAGTCCTTGGAAAATTTGGTGTATCCGACGCCGACCATTGCCGTGCTGTCGCGAAAGCCTGTCTGCACAGTCATGTCCCCAATGTGATGTCTTGCTGAAAAACGGCTGCGCCCATCCTGTACAACTTAGCGAGTCGCACTACTTGCTCCGTGCATTGGTATCCTGCACCGCCTGACCCCACACCGCCAGCTGATTGGAAACCCACTCCTCGATTTTCAACGAAGGGGCGGGCTCGACGCCGGCGCGCTTGAGTTTCTCGAGCAGATCGGGGTTTTCCATGGCCGCCATGAAATTCTTCTGCAGCCATTGCCTCGTGCCGGGGGCCAGGCCCGCCGGACCGGCGATGCCGGACCAGCCCATCAGCGGAACTGTCGGGGCTCCCGCCTCCGCCAGCGTCGGCACTTCCGGCAGGATCTTGGAGCGCTCATCCATCGCCAGGGCAAGAATCTTGATCTTGCGGTCGCGGGAAAGCTGCGCGCCGGCGGCGACGTCGACAAGCATGTAGTCGACCCGCCCGGCCATCAGGTCGGTGAGGCCCTGCGGTGTGCCCTTGTACGGCACGTCCACAACGTTGAGAGCGGCATTCTTGTTGAACGTGACACCGATCATCTGCCCGGCGCCGCTGGCGAAGGCCCAGGTCAGCTTCCCCGGGCTCGCCTTGGCCTCCTGAATGAGGTCCTTGATGGTGCCCGCCTTCGCCGCCGGCCCGACTGCGATGGCGAAGGGGAACACGGCAAATCGCAGGATGTGCGAAAAATCGCGCACCGGGTCGTACTTCACCTCTTCCTTCTTCTGGTGCGGCGCAAGGGAGTGGGTGGAGACACCCGTCATCACCAGCGTATAACCGTCGGGCTCGGCCCGCTTGGCGACGTCGACGCCAATGATCCCCAGCGCTCCAGCGATGTTCTCGATCACAAGCGTGGCTTTGGCATCGCGCTGCACCTGCTCGGCGAGGAAGCGCGTGGCGATATCCGCGCCGGCTCCGGCGGCAAAGGGCACGATCAGCCTGATCGGCCGGGCCGGATAGCTTTGCGCCATGGCTGCAGACACCAGAAACAAGGAAGCAACGACACCGCAGATCACTCGCATTTCATCCCTCCTCAGGGCGCATCGGAACGGCAGCCAAACGGGCAATGGAATTGCTATGACGCCAGGCCATAGAGCCGCGCCGCGTTCTCGCAGGTGATCTTGCGCCGGTCGGAATCCGAAACACCGGCAAACGTGGACTCTATGACCTGCTTGGACTCGGGCCAGGTCGTGTTCGTGTGCGGGTAATCCGAAGCCCACATCAGCGTGTCCACGCCGATCATGTGGCGCAGCTGCACGCCGGCCGGATCGTCCTCGAAGGTTGCAAAACACTGGCGCTTGAAGGTTTCGCTGGGCAGCTCCTTGATTTGCGAGCGCATGTACGGTTTATGGATCTTGAAAACCTGGTCCATCTTGTTGAGCAGATACGGGATCCAGCCGATACCCCCTTCGGCGAACACGACCTTGAGCTTCGGATGACGCATGAAGACGCCGCCGAACATCATCAGGGTGACGTGCTCGACCATGCACAGGTTGTTGGTCGTGGGATACAACTCCGCGGTGCCGGGAATGGCCATATAGTCCTTGTTCATGCCGCGCATGAACGGATTGGTGTGCACGTGGATGCTGATCGGCATACCGGCGTCTTCCGCCGCGGCCCAGAATGGCTCCGCGTCGGGGTGATGGAGCGGCAGTCCGCCGTCCTTCTGGGTCAGGAAGGCAGTGCGAAGGCCCAGCCGCTTGGCATCCTTGAGCGCCTCGACGGCGGCCCTGCCTCCATCATCGTCCAGCAGCGGGAGCACGCCGATGCCGACCAGGCGCTTGGGGTCATGCTTGCAGAAGTCCGCAATCCATTCGTTGTAGGTTTTCGAGCACGCGAGGCGCACGTCGACATTCGCGCAGCGTTCCAGGTAACGCATGATTCCGGGATAGAGGATCTCGGCGTCGATCTGGTCCATGTCCATGTCCTTGATGCGTTCTGCCGGATCGAACGATCCAGGACGCATCGTCTTGTAGGTCACAGGCTTGGAGAGATAGTCCTCTTTCTTCCGGCCGGCCACCGCGCTGGTCGAAACCAGGCGCGGCTCCGCCCCCGGCGCCATGACCCAGGCATCCCCTTTTTCCAAGCTGATGACTTTCGGCGCCAATCCCCTGATCGATGCGGGAAGGTTCGTGAACAACTCCGGCGGTTCGTTGATATGAGAATCAGCCGATACGATGGAATAGCCTGACATGGAGCCTCCTTGATTTTGTGCACTGCGAACCCGCTTCGCCCACGCAGGTGCGGGCGAAGCGGCCATGCTGCCACGAGGAGCCGATGTCGTGCCCCTCCGCCGCAATTGTTTTACCAAAAAATAGTTTCGATACCATCCTCCCGATGGTCCTATTCAGGGCACGGCGACCATGACGTGCATGCGCCCTGGAGCCGGAACGCGATTGGAAAACGAAGGGAATAACTCCAGAAAGCATCGGCGGCTTTGCCTCATCTGGTAATCGTCACCCCGGCCCTATCACGGTCCCAGCAGCTTTCCAGGATCGCCTGCGTTTGCTCCCGCAATTTGTACTTTTCCACCTTGTGCAAGGCATTGCGCGGCAGGTCCGCCAGGATCCGAACGTAGCGCGGCACCATGAAATAGGCCATGTTTCGCCGGCAATGCTCGATGAGCTCGGGCTCGGAAAGCGCCATCCCGGCCGATAGCACGACGGCGACCGCCACTTCCTCTTCGCCGAGTGGCGACGAAACGGGAAAGACCGCGGCATCGGCAACAGCGGGGTGGCTCACGACCACCTGCTCCACCTCGAAGGTGGAAATATTTTCGCCTCGCCGCCGGATGGCATCTTTCTTCCGGTCGGCGAAAAACAGGAACCCGTCCTCGTCGAGATAGCCGCGGTCGCCGGTGTGGAACCAGAAATTGCGGCGGCTGGCCAGGGTCGCATCGGGCATCTTGTAATAGCCCGGCGACGTTGCCCAGGGATAGTCGCTGCGCAGCACGATCTCGCCGACTTCGCCGATTGGCACTTCCATGTCGTTCTCATCGAAAATTCGCAGCTGCATGCCGCGCCGGGCGCGGCCCGCCGAACCCAGTTTGGACACCGGATCGCCGGGCCGGTAGATGGTGGCCGTGGCGTAGTCGGTGAGGCCGTAGTTGCTCACGATCCTGAATCCGAAGCGCTTTTCGAAGGCGACACCCGCGCTGGGCACCGGAACGATATTGGCCTGCCGGACGCAGTGATCGCGGTCCTCCGGGCGGGGCTCCCTGCTCCACAGGATATTGGCGATCGACCCGATGACGCTGAAGGCCGTGGTGCCGGATTCACGCACTTCGCGCCAGAAATTCGAGGCGGAAAATCGCCGCGACAGGGCCACGCGCGCGCCGGTGGCCAGCGGACCGTAGGTGTTCGACAGCAGGCCGTTGGAATGAAACAGCGGCAGGCAGACGTAGACCACGTCGCTGTCGCGGTAACCGTAGTTCTCGGCCTGGTCGATGCCGTAAATCATGGCGTAGGCGTGGGTGAACATCACCGCCTTGGACGGCCCGGTCGTGCCCGACGTGAACAGCAGATACGCCAAATCCGAGAATTTCACCGCAACGTCCGGCGGCGAGTCGGGAGCGTCGAGCAGGTCTTCGAATTCGATGGCGTGCGCGGGCGCAGCCGATGACGCGTCATCCGCTCCGGGCCCGAGCAGGCCGATGCAGCGCAGCAGCGGCGCGCCCTCCGGCGTGCCGTCGCGAACATCGAGAAAGTGGCGAAGCAATGCGCGCTCCATGAACAGCGCCACGGCACCGGAATGGTTGAGGTAGTACTGCAGCAGCTGGCCGCGCGCCGCGGTGTTGATGGGCACGGCCACCGCGCCGATCTTTCCCAGCGCGAAATAGAGCAGCAACTGCTCCGGGCAGTTGTCCATCATCACGGCGACATGCTCGCCCTGCCGGATGCCCGTCCGCAACAAGCCATTGGCCAGCGCGTTGGACAGCCGGTCCATGTCGCGAAAGCTGTAGCGCCGCCCGTCGGGCAGGTAGTGGAGGAAGGGGCGTTCGCCCAGCGTGGCGGCCTTGTCAGCCAGCACATGCCCAATGGTGAGTTTCGGAACCGGGTAGCCCATTCGCACGGCGGCGGGATTGTCGCCATGCATCATGTTTGGCGCGCCGAATGTGGCAGCGCCATCCGCCCCGGCCGCAGAAACGGCGCCGTCATTATTATCAGTTTTCATTCTCTATTGCTGATGCACGTGAGTTCACAGCTCGATTGTGATCAATCTACCCCAGCCCTACCTCGCCGATCCAGCGCGGCCGAACCGCGGCCACTGCAATTGCCATTGCCCCTGGCGGCGGGACGATCTGCTCACCCGGGGCCGTTGCGGCCGGGACCCGCCACCGACAACGCCTCGGCAGTGTGCTCCCCGAGTCCCGGTCCGGCGCTGCGCACCGTCGTCGACCAGCCGACGATGCGCGGAACCACCGCCGGCATCGGAATCGTGGAGCCGTCGCGTGCCGCGACCTGGGCAATGTTGCCGCGCGCTTTCAGATGCGGGTGCGCCGCAATGCCCTTGGCGTCGTAGATCACGCCCAGCGTCACCCCGTACCCGGCCGCCTCCTCCACCACTTGCGCCACGGTGCGCGAGGCAAGCCACGCATCCATGCGCGCGTAAATTTCCGGCAGCAGCGGCAGGCGGGACTGCATGGTGGCCATGCGCGGCTGGTCGCGAAGCTCCGGCCCACCAATCATTTCCAGCAATTTTCCCGCCACGGCGTCGTTGCCGGCCGACAGGGCGATGTAAGTCCCGTCCTTTGTGAGATGCACATTGCTGATGGTGAAACTCATGGGGAACTCATTGCCCACGCGATACTCCGCCTTGCCGAACGCGGTCGCCACGGGAACCTGCCATTCGATCATCCGGTGCACGGCGAGGTGCAGCGGCACGAGGACGTTCTCGTACGCCGTGCCGCTCAGCTTCGCACGCCGCAGCTCGGTCACGGTGCGCAGCGCCGCCAGTGCGCCGGACAGGTACTCGGCCAGGGGAAACTCCGTCTGCAACGGCGGCCCGTCCGCGTAACCCGTAAGCGCCATCATTCCCGTCACCGCGGATGTGAGTTCGGCGCTGCGGCTCCAGGGCCACAGATCGGGCCGGTCCGCGCCGGCGGGGACCACATTCACCATCAGCGGCTTGCGCTGCACTGCATCGAGATGCCGCAACCAGGGATGGCTCGCGTAGTCGGCGGGGGCCACATCGGTCACGATGACATCGGCGCGAGACAGCAGCGAGCGCATTGCGGCCGCCGCGTCCTTGTCGTTCGGGTCGATGGCCACCGATTTCTTGTTGCGTCCGAGGATCTGCCACCATTCACGCGGCTCGTGCTGGCGCATTGGGGATCCACCGGGCAGGGTTTCGCAAACGTGCACGGTGGCATTGAAGTCGGCCAGCAGGCTGGCGGTGAAGCACGCGCCCGGCGAGCCGGCAATTTCCAGCACGTTGAGCCCGGCCAGTGCTTCACCCCTGGGCGGCGCGTCGCCGGTCTTCGGCGGTGATGGCACGTGATGAATGGAAAGCGTTCCCGCACTGGGTTGCTCGTCAAGGTCGGCGCCAGTCACCTTGGGACCGATGACTCCCCGATTCCGCAGCTCGTCGATTTGGGTTGCGTCCAGTCCGAGCACGCGGTTCAGCACTTCATCCGTGTGCTCTCCGATCTCGGCGTTTCCGAACACCTGCCCGTGCGGTTCCACGCTCGGGCAGATCGACCCTGCAGCGCTGAATCTGCCGACCTCCGAATCGACCGCATCGATGACGTCGCCGCGCGCCCGCAGGTAGGCATTCCCCGCCGCGCTCAGGCCGTCGAGCACGGGCACAATCCCCACGCCCGCGCCGTGCAGCGCCGCGCGCAACTGTTCCGGCGTGCGCTTCGCCGCCCACGCGGCCAGTTGCTCGACCGCGCCACTGCTTCCGTTACCGACCAGGCTTTCCAGAGCCGCAACGGCGCCCGCCGGAACGCGAACAAAAAACCACTCGCCACCCAGGGCCTGCAGGCACTGAAAGCGCGGACGCCCCGCGCCTTTCATGCCCCAACCGTAAGGATCATTCGTTCCCTGGCGCCGGGGCGCTTCACCCGTCTTTGCCAGGATCGCGAGCTGGCATTCGAGCATCCTGAACAGGGGCTCGTACAGCGCCACATCGACGTAGGCGCCTTCGCCGCCCTGGATGTCGCGGTGATACAGCCCCAGCGCCACGCCCAGCGTGCCGAACAATCCGGTGCAGCAGTCGGCCAGCGAAAATCCGATCATCATAGGCCGATCGTCCGGCCGGCCGGTCATGCTCACGACGCCCGACAGCCCTTCGAGGATCTTGCCGAAACCGGGACGGCCGGCCATGGGGCCGGTCTGTCCGAAGCCGCTGACGCTCAGCATCACCAGGCCGGGATTCATGGCATGCACGGCCTCCCAGCCGAAGCCCAGTTTCTCCAGCGCGCCCGGCCGGTAATTTTCGATCAGCACATCGGCTTTGCGGATGAGGCGCTCGAGCAGCGCCTTGCCCTCGGGATGTTTGAGGTCCAGCGAAATGCAGTGCTTGTTGCGGCTGGCCACGCCCCACCACAGCGACACGCCGTTCTTCTTGTTGCCGGCAAAGCGCTGCACGTCCCCCTTGCCCGGCGCCTCGATTTTGATGATGTAGGCGCCAAGGTCCGCCAACAGCGACCCTGCGAACGGTCCCGACACCACGGTGCCGAGTTCGATCACCGTGAGACCGGCCAGGGGCAGTTGGGGCCGCCCCTCGCTCATGCGCGCGCGCCGTGCGACGCGATCCGGCCGGCAGGCGGACTCAAGCCGGCATGCCCGGCAGCCGGTACAGGCGCGTGATATTGCCCGACTGGATCATCTCGCGCTGTTCGCGGGACACGTCGGCGAAATGCTGCGCCAACGTGCGCTGGGTGTACGGCCAGTCGCCGCCCAGGTGAGGATAGTCGTCGGACCACATCATGCGGTCGACACCGATGGCATCGCGATTGCGGATGCCGTAGGCGTCGGTGATGAAGGCGTAATAGAAATGCTTTTCGAAATAGCCCGATGGAGCCATCTTCAGATCGAACTTGCCGGCCGAGTTGAGGCGGTGGTAGCGGTTGTCCACCTGCTCCTTGAAGAAGGGCACCCAGCCGCAATCGACTTCGGTGAACACGACCTTCAGGTCCGGGATGCGGTCCAGCGTGCCGCCCCACATGAACTCCAGCATCAGGCGCTCCGGCTCCCGGTTGCGCCAGCCCCCGCCGATGATCTTCTCCTTGTGCGCCGTGGGCACGGTGTCGGTGAGGCGCACGTGAATGTTCAGCGGGATGTCCATTTCCGCGAGCAGGTGATAAAGCTCGTCGTCCTGATCGCTTACCGAGGCCTTGCCGTGCGGGAAGCAGCTGATTACCGGGCCGATCATGCCCGGCATGCCGATGCAGCGCTTCAGTTCCGCGATGGCGTCCTTCACGCCCGTGGCCGGCAGCCAGATCATGCCGAACAGGCGATGCGGCGCGAGCGACACGTATTCCGCCAGCCAGTCGTTGTAGGCCTGCACCTGGCAGATCTGGAAATCGCGGTCCTTGTTGACGATGATGCCCTCGGACAGCCGAGGCGTGGGAAATTGCAGCGCAGCCTCGACGCCATCGGCATCCATTTCGCGCAGGCGCTCCTTCGGATCGTAGCCGCCCTTGCGCACCTGATCCCAGCGCAGCCAGGGCTGCACCTGTTCCGGGGGCAGGCCCGAGCAGGCGTTCATGCCGAAGTTGATGGGATCGGGCACGCCTTCGATGATCCAGGCATCGCCCAGTTCCAGGCTCTTCTGATAAGGGACGCGGTCCCGGTACTTGGCGGGCACGCGTTTTTTCCACAGGTCCGGCGGTTCGTTGATGTGCTGGTCGGCGGAGACGAGGCGGTAGGGGCGGCGCTTGGTGGAATCGTGCTGGGACATGGGAGTTCCTGTCGATGATGAGTGCGTTAACGCGGATGAAGAACTACTGGAATCCGAGTTGCTTCGCCAGTTGTTCGAGGCGGGCCATCCCGCCGCTGTCATTGGGCGATTCATACTGCCTGGGCAGGCCCGCCGTATCGTACAGCGTCACACTGCCCGGGTCGGCGTTGACCACCTTGTTGCCTTCCTGGGTGAGCACGTAATTGGCGAGCAGTCGGGCGGCGTTGGGATGCTTGGCCCTGGCGCGCGCCGTCAGCACCACGTAGCTTTCGACGCCGGTGTTGATGTCGGGCATGACGTAATCGACCTTGGCACCCTTGTTCTTCACGCTCAGCACCAGCGGAACGATGCTGGGCGAGTTGATGGCGCCCTCGCCCGCCGCCAGGCTCTGGATGGCGGGCACGCCGCCGGAGGCAAGGCGGGTATTGAGCGAACGCATCCGGGCCGCATAGGCTTCGCCGTAATTGTTGATGATCATGTTCCAGTAGGCGGCATAGGTGCCGCCGGTGCGCGGGTCGGAGGTAATGAGTTGCCCCCGCCACTTGTCGTTCAGGATGTCGGCCCAGGTTTTCGGAATATCCGCGCCCTTGACCTTGTCCGTGTCGTAGGAGATCACCCAGGGGACGACCTGCATGATGACCCGGTCGCCCTTGTAGAACTTGGCGGGAAATTCCCCGCTCGACAGCACCGGCAGGTTGGCGGCCGATGTGGGCTCGACCCAGCCTTTCTTCACGCCCTCGTCCATGTAGGCCGTGGGCGAACTGGCCACGAACAGCAGGTCGGCGGCGATGTTGCCCGACTCGGCCTCGGCGAAATAGCGCGTCATCATGGGCGTGGACACCAGCCGAACCATGTTGGTCTTGATGCCGTATTTGGCGGTGAAGGCGTCGCCGACGCGCTTGCCGATCAACTCGGGCAGCGAAATGTAGAAGGTGACTTCGCCCTCCGCCCTGGCCGCCTTGATGAGCGCATCCAGACTGGCCTGTGCGGCCGCCGGGTCGGGCCTCTGGGTGGCCTGCGCCAGCAGCACGGGACGGTCGGCCCGCGGCGTCGCGCCTCCCGGGCCGGCAACCGGATCGGCACGTACGGTCGCCACCATCAGTCCCGAGGCGGCGAGCGCAAGGCAGCGCGCTATCCACGCTAGTTGCCGGCCCTGATGCGAAGCGCCGGGCCCCTTGCCTGCACGGCCCGAAATCGAATGCGCCGAATGCATGTTCATCTCCTCCTCACGTGGTCCAGGGCTCGGGTGGCCCTGGTTGCGAACGTCCTGCTCCTCGACCCGAGGATATCGTCAAGCCGCGTGATCCATGGGAAAAATGGCGAAACGATCTTTCGGAAACCATGCGCGGGCTGAAAGCCGAAGAGAGCGGCCTTCCGTGCCGCTCGTGATCCGTCATTATTATCAGTTTTTAACGTACCGCCTTGCTATACGTGGCTGGACCAAAACAATATAGTCACGCGTTCAGCGGACCGGGCCGATGTTCCAGCGCCCCGCCCATCCCAGCGTCTCAAGCGTCGCTTTGGATGGGATGTATTCGCACCCCATCCAGCCCGGGTAGCCCAGCTCGTCGATCAGCCCGAACAGGTGATCGAAGTTCAACTCTCCGTTCCCCGGCTCATGGCGGCCCGGCGGATTCCCGATCTGGATATGCGCGATGTCGGAGTTGGGAGTGGCCAAAGCCGCGCTGAGCGTGGCGCTGATATGCCCCTCTTCCATCTGCGCGTGATAGATGTCGTAGATGATTTTCACGTTCGCACGGCCGATGCGGCGCATCAGGCCTTGGGCCTGCGCGGTGGTGTTGACCAGGTAGCCGGGAAATCGCACCCTGCAGATCGGCTCGATGCAGATGGTGATGTCCGCCAAGCGCGCCATGTCGGCGGCTGCGGACATGTTTTCGATGTAGGTCGCTTCGGCCCGGGCGAAATCCAGCCCGCCGCCGACGCAGCCGGCCAGCACATGCAGAAGGCGGGTCTTCGATGCCGCGCAGTACTCCAATGCACGGTCCATGGAGGCGCGAAACAGGTCGCGCCGATGGGGCAGCGCCGCGATGCCCATGGCCTCGCCCGGCCCATCGCCAACCGGCGAAAGCAGCGCCACGCAGGACAGGCCGGAGTCCTTCAGCCGGCGCTCGAACTCGCGCGCGCTGAACTGATACGGCGCCGGGGCGTTGATTTCGACAGCGGGAAATCCGGCTCCGGCCGCCGCGTCGAAGCGTTCTTCCCAGGGAAATTCGGTGAACAGGTAGCTCAGGTTGGCGTCGAACTTCAGCATGGCGTCCCTCCCTCCGGTCATGCCTTGACCGCAGCCATTCTACTCAAAGCACCTTAGCGCTCGGAGAATCCCTGCTCGGCGACTGTCGTGCGGGCTATCCGCGACCGATGGTGTGCCCAATGGGCGGCAGGCGTTTTGCGTCGCCTGCCGACCTATGGCTGCCGAGCAACCGCGAAAGCCGAAAAGAGCATAACGCTCGTCCCAGCAACGGCGTTGAGACGGGCGATTAGTCGACGGCCTTCGGACCGTGGCTCGACGGGCCCTGGCCGGTGTGGTCGATCCCGCTGGTGCTGGTCTTCTGCCATTTGCCCATCGGTTTGGGCAGGACCACACCGTCCTTGGTCACCGTCTTTTCCGTGGGCGATTCGACGGGCGATTGTTCTTCGGCCGGCGCGGCCGGCTCGCCGGTCATTTGCGCTCCAGGGCCTTGCGCACGTCGTCCGCCATGGGACCCACGCGCTTTACCACCGCAATGAGTTCCTCCGCGCTGCAGCCGAGGGCATTCGTCCAGTAGCGAACTTCGTGAGCTTCGCTGGTGTTGACCCGGGCCCGGTCCTGCGGCCCCTTGTTTGCAAGATTGTCTGACATGGGATTCCTCCATCGGCGCTACGCGCCTGTTGATTTACTTCGCCGCGGCAGGCGCTTTCTTGATGCTTCGTTTCGAATCCGCTGCGCCGGGCTTTGTCGCTTTGGCGCCGGCCTTGGGTGCAGGTTGGGGCTTGCCGTCTTTGGGGAACTGTTTGCGGTCTCTATTCATGGCGTCCTCGATGATGGGTGGGAGATCAAGTAGTTGCACCCTTGATCCGATCTTGGCCGGCGTTATGCACGGCCCCAGACCGCAATCTTTTACCGATCCGCCATCGAAAGCTGTAGGTGGCTCACTGAAACAGCACCGCGGCGGCCGCTCGCACCTTCGCGCGCTAAGACCGCGCGGTCCGCAGTGACGACGCCACATTGCCTGGCCTGCTCGCCGGCGGCCTCCGGGCAGCGAGGCCGACGGCGGCTATGCGTTCGGCAGCGGCGTATCCGGGGAGGTCGAGATCTTCTCCGAAGACGTCGGGATCGATCTCCGAGTACGACCACTTGCAGCCAGCGGCGGCGAGCAATGGGGTAATCGCTTGGAGGAAGGGGTCGGACCCGGCAACCATGGCGACGCCGGTGTACAGCAGCAGCCGTCCTCCCGGGGCGAGGCGCGCGAGCGATTCGGCTACGATGCGCACGCTCAACGCCAACCCAAGGCCCGCACCCCCGTCGCGATAGGCGCGCCCGCGAGGGTCCATCATGTAGGGCGGGTTCGAAATGATGAGGTCCAACTCTCCTTCGATCGGAGCGAGCAGGTCACCCAGCACAGTCGATGCCGCAGCGTCCGCAGCCCGCGCATTGACCGCGGCATAGCGCAGCGCCAGCGGATTGATGTCAGTGAGCGTAAGTTCGGCATGCGTCCCGTGCTGTGCCAGCCACTGCTGGAGCATGATGCCGCCGGCGCCGGTCCCGCAGCCCACGTCGGCCACGCGCAGGACCTTGGGCAATTTGAGCCGGCTGCCGCCAAGTTCATGTTCGACAAACCGCACGAACCTGTAGGTGTCGGGGCCGAAGAAGACCGAGTTCTCCTCGACCGTCGGAAAAGCGGAATGAATGAAGCATAGGTTGCCGAGCGTGGACACACGGACCGCGCTCTGCTGCCATGGGCCGCTGGGCCGCAGAATGCCGGCAAGCTCCATGGCCTCGAGAAGCGCGGGCTCGATCGACGCGGGATCGAACGGCATGTTCCAGCCGAAGACGTCGCGCAGCCCTCTGCCGGTTTGGCCCTCGCGCCGCGCGAGGTAACGCTGGTGCGTCGAGGGCGTGGTGGTGTTGAACGCATAGCCTGCCGAGCGCAGCAAGTGCAGCACGGTGAGCAGCGCCTCGTCAGGGGAGGCCCTCCTTGCCACCACCGCAGCTGCGCCCGCGCGGCTCACAGCGCAGCGCGTGAGGCGTTTTTCTCCGCAGCAGCGTGAGGCGGCTGGCGAAACTGCACTCGCATCACATCCATTTCGGCGACATAGCGATCGAAACACCGCTGCCCGCAGGTCAGCCGGATCAACGCGCCTTCCGCGATGAACCGGCCGCAATCCGGATCCGCCTCGACCAAGGGCCGGATGACCTCGCGGATCCATGCACGGGAGTGCGCCACGTCCAGCGCCCCATGCAGATCGAAGTAGGCCCGCATGCGACCGTCCAGACCGATGCGTCGCATCCCCGCCGATACTTTTTTCGCGCGGCCGGGCGCCGTGAGCTCGATCGCGCCCAGGGCCCCAAGCGCCTGGTAGGCATAGCGCCGGGTCGTGGCCATGCCGACCATGGCGTTGCCCAGCGCAAGGGATTCCCACACCGTGCTGTCGATGGAGGGCCGCAGGTCCAGCCCCTCGATCATCCGGGCGAACATGCCGCCGTGCATGCCCATGGCCTTGCCATGGCCCATTTCATCCCAGTAGTTGCGCGCGCACTCCAGCTTGGGCTGGGCTGGCAGCTTGACCTGCGCATACGCCACCAAGTCGTCGAATCCGGCTTCGCCGGCGGCTTCCTGCTTGAGGAACCAGTGAAGCTGCTCAGGGCTCGCTTCCAAAGCAAGCCAGTCGAAAAGGAAATGGCCCTGTCCGGGGCCGCCGAATTCCAATGCCTCGAACCAGGCGATGAAGCCGTCCACGTCCATCCCGGGAGCGGGCAGCAACGGCGTTACTTCCCGCCGCATGTTTTCGAGAAATTCGCCTTCGGCCAGGCGCCACGCCGATTCAGCGGCAAGGTCCTCTTCCCAATCGAGCGTCGGCTTGCCGATGGCCAGCCTTTGGGCATTGAATTTCGCCAGCGCTCGGTGAAATCGCGTCGGATCATCCTGCGAACCTGCGACGCCGCGCTCGTGACGGCAGGGCGCGGCGTGGCGCCGGCGTTCCGCGCGGCAGGAGTGCCGGGCATGATCTCGCGGCCGGTCGGGTTGCATCAGACTGTCTGTGGTGAACGGTTCCATTCGAATGCGTTGCCTTTCGACGTCTCTCCATGGGATCGGGCCTGCAGGGTGTGCGGATTGCCTTTGCCAAATGATACGGATGTCGGGCGGAAAACTCGTCGGTAGGCCGTCCGTTTGGTTGTAGGAGGCGGACTATTCAACCGGTCATTCGCCCGGAATCGCTGCGGGCGGCGGCGGCCCCGCGATTGCGGGAAGGACGCCGCCGGCAATGCGACCGGCGGTGCGGATCAGGGCTGGTGGGGAGGCAGATAGCCCAGCGCCCGCAGTTCCTTCAAGTCGTGCCGGGCGACGCGTTCCCCGATGTCGAGGCGGTAGCGAATGTTGGGGATGACGACTTTGCGCGCCAGCGCATAGGCCTGCTCGCGCGCCTGCTCGACGGAACTGCCGGTGCCGGTGCAGACGCCCACATAGCCGGTCTGGCCGCTGGTGACGAGTTGTTCCCCGATCAAGGCGACTTCCGCAAGGTGCAGCCGATCGTGATCGGATTCCGCCATGGTCGGGGCAAAAGTGATCGGGGCGCCCTTGGACAGCTCGGCGTAGCCGTGGCTGTAGGGGAATGGCGGCACGGTGAGAACCACGCCGGCCGCAAACCCCGCCGAAGTCGCAAATTCCAGACTGTCGCGGTTCACCATTTTGCGAAAAATCGCGTCCCACGGCTCCTGATGGAGCGCCTCGCAGATCGCATAGCCGGGGTAGCCGAAGCGGCTGGTGAATTCAAGCGGCCACAATCCGTGCTCGTTGGCGATCAGGTTGAGATTGATATAGCCGCAATAGCCGCCTTCGCGCAATCGATCGGCCATGCGCCCCAGTGTGGCGTCGAAGATGCGTTCCGCGCCGCGATAGGAGACGATGGTCCCCATCTCCCCTGTGAGTTCGCCCAGGTCGCCCGGAAAGAACCGCTTGTGCTCCCAGTCGAGGCAGACCGGCTTGAGAAATGAGGTGCCGTTGAAATACGCGCCCACGCCCACTTCCACGCCCGTCACATGCTCCATCAGCACGAAATCCGGCTGTTGCGGTCCCCGCCACTGCGCGCGATACAAGGAAAGGAGCGCGACCATGTCCGAGCCGTCCTCGAGTTCGCCCACATAGTTTCGGGTTCGGACCGTATCGCCGCCATTGTTCTTGAACACGTAGCGGGACGGCGAGGCGCGCACGAAATCGATGGCGGCGCCGAAATCGGAGTGCTGGAACGAGCGCGCCGTGCGCAATCCCAGGCTGCGCAGCACCTCCTGGCCAAACTGGCGGTCGCCTTCGATGCGGTCGCCGAAGGCGCTGCCGCCGATCACCCGGTAGCCGTCGCGGCGCAGTTCGTCCTGCAATTCGCCCTTGGTCGCCGACTCGAACAGCACGATGCCGTTTTCACCGGCTTCACGCAGCCAGGGCAGTTCGTTCCGCCAGTCCGGCGTGAAACTCAGCATGCCGCCGAAAACATCCTGCGCAGCAGGAGATTCGACGTAGACCCGCACTTCATGCCCGCCCGCCTGCAGGCGGCGATACATGGCCCCGAGGTCGCAGTATTCACCGATGCCGAGAAATCTCATTGCGCAATATGCTACCGGAACTTCTGAAACAAACTGAATATCACATCAACCTGGATCGAGGTTCGGTCTGAAGTCGAGGGATATACAAGGGGTGGAATCCCCTTGTTCAAGGATTACCCACGCGAATCCTGAAGGCTGAATCGCGGCCGGCGCCTGTCGTCCAGAAGACATCAATGCCGCCAGGTCATGCGATTGGCCAGGCGCAGCATGATCACCGCAACGCACACGGTGATCAAGCCGAACGAGGCCAGCGCCGCCGGCGCGCCGAAAACATCGGCCAGCGCGCCGGTGGCCAGGCTGCCGAGCGGCATGACCCCGTAGTAGAGCATGACGAACAGCGCCATGACGCGGCCGCGCAACTCGTTGCGCACCAGGCTCTGCAGCAGGGTGTTGGCGCCGTTGGCGCAGAACACCACACCGAAACCCACGGGCACCAGCACCAGCGCGCCCAGCCACGGCTGCCCGGTGAAGGGGAAACACGCCAGCGCGACGCCGGTCACCATCACGGCCGCCGCCATCGAGCGCGGCAGCCGGTCGACACGCTTGTAGATGGCCAGGTAGAAACTGCCTGCCAGCGACCCGATGCCCGCGGCGCCCAGCAGCAGGCCCAGCAGCTCGGGCCCGGCGCCGAACACCTCGCGGGCGAAATAAGGCATGAGCGTCAGATAGGCGGTGGCGAAAAATGCCACTGCCGCCGCAAATCCCAGCATGAGACGGATGGTCGGGGTGCGCGCCGCGTAGGTCATGCCCTCTTTCATCGACTGCCAGGCATTGGACTTCTCCTGGCGCGGCTGGTGCGGCAGATGCAGCATGCTGATGCACAGGTACACGGCGAAATAGGAGGCGGCATTGACCAGAAAACACCCGGCCTCTCCGACCAGGCCGACCAGCACGCCGCCGATGGCCGGCCCCGCCATGCGCGCAGTATTGGTGGTGACGGCGACCAGGCCGATGGCATTGGTCAGGTCGCGGCCGTCGCGGATCAGGTGGATCGGAAGCGACTGCCGGATGGGCGCGTCGATGGCATAGAAGGCACCCAGCAGCAGCGACAGCACCACCAGATGCCAGGGCTGCACGGTGTCGGTGAGCGTGAGCACGGCCAGCGCCAGCGCCTGCAGGCCGACCAGGATCTGTATGACCATGATCATGAGCCGCCGGTCGAAGCGGTCGGCCAGCATGCCGCCCACCGGGGCGAGAAACAGCAAGGCGATCTGTCCGGCGAAACCCACCACGCCCAGCATGAACACCGAGCCGGTGATGCGATAGGTGAGCCAGCCCATGGCCACCAGTTGCACCCAGCTGCCCATGGCGCCGCACAGCTGGCCGATGAAGAAAATGCGGAAGTCGCGGTGACGCAGCGAGCGGAAGACTTCAGGCACGCGCGGCCCTTGTGGGAGCGCCGGCGCGCCGCGAGGCGGCCTTTGCGTGTCGCCTCAGTGTTGCGGCGGCGAAAATCCCGCTGCCTTCATTGCAGGTCCAGCGCATGCGCCTTCAGCGCTTCCAGCGTCACGTAGCGCAGCGCGTTCTCGTGCGTGGCCTCCAGCACCACGTGCGGCGCCTTTCCCGCCTGGAAGGCCTGCACCCAGCGCAGGATATGCAGGCACCAGCGGTCGCCGGGCTTGAGGCCGCGAAAGCGCATGTCCGGCAGCGGCGTCACCAGGTCGTTGCCGCGCGACACGCTGAAGTCGAGGAATTCGCGCGTGACCTTGACGCACACCAGGTGCGCGACTTCGGCGCGGCCTTCGGTGGCGCAGCAGCCGTCGCGAAAATAGCCGGTGAGCGGCGCATAACTGCAGGACAGCAGCTCGCCGCCGAGCACGTTCTTTTCAGTCGAGGGCAGATGGGTCTTGCTCATAGTGAAAACTTGCTCATGTGGCGTTCCTGGCAATGAAGCTTTTGATCGCAGTCGCGTCGGCATCCATGACTTCGCAGCGCTGCGGGAGCTGCTCGATGTTCTCGTAACCCGCGGGGCGGGCCGGGCCCCGTCCCAGTGCTTCGTGGACCGTGGCGTCGAATTTTGCCGCCAGCGCGGTTTCCAGGCAGACGAGCGGCACGCCCGGCTCGCGATGATCGCGGCCCACCTTGATGCCGTCGGCGGTGTGCGTGTCGACGATGTAGCCGTAGCGCGCATGGATGTCGCGCAGCGTGGCGAGGCGGTCGGCGTGGGTGCTGTGCCCCGAAACGATGCCGCTGGCCTTGACGCGATCGTGCGGCGGCGTGCCGGCCAGGTCGAAATAGCCCTGGCGGTCCACTTGCGACCACAATTCGCGCACGCGCGCGCCGTCCTGCCCGACGATGTCGTGGATGTAGCGCTCGAAATTGGAGGCCTTGGAGATGTCCATGGAGGGGCTGGAAGTCTCGTGCACCTCGGAGGATTTGCGCACCCGGTAGGCGCCGGAGGCGAAGAACTCCTCCAGCACATTGTTCTCGTTGGTGGCGAGGATGAGCCGGCGGATGGGCAGGCCCATTTTCTTCGCGATATAGCCGGCGAAGATGTTGCCGAAATTGCCGGTGGGCACCGAGAACGACACTTCATCGCCCTCGTTTTTCGTCGCTGCGAAATAGCCCTTGAAGTAGTACACCACCTGCGCCACCAGCCGCGCCCAGTTGATGGAATTCACCGAGCCGATGCGGTGCTTCTGCTTGAACGCCAGGTCGTTGGACACCGCCTTGACGATGTCCTGCGCGTCGTCGAACACGCCGCGCACGGCGATGTTGAAAATGTTGGGGTCCTGCAGCGAGTACATCTGCGCCGCCTGGAACGGGCTCATCTTGCCGTGGGGCGAGAGCATGAACACGCGCACGTTCTTCTTGCCGCGCATGGCGTACTCGGCGGCCGACCCGGTATCGCCGGAAGTCGCGCCCAGGATGTTGAGGGTCTCGCCGCGCCGGCCCAGCTCGTACTCGAACAGGTTGCCGAGCAGCTGCATGGCCACGTCCTTGAAGGCCAGCGTGGGGCCGTTGGACAACTGCAGCAGCGCGAAGCCGGGCTCGAGCACTTTCAGCGGCGTTATTTCGTCGGAGCGGAAGGCCCTGGCCGTATAGGTCCGCTCGACGATGTCGCGCAGGTCGGCGGCGGGAATGTCGTCGATGTACAGCGACAGGATCTCGAAGGCCAGCTCGCGGTAGCCCAGCGGCCGCAACCGGCGCAGGTCGGCCGGAGACAACCGCGGATAGCCCTGCGGCACTGCCAGGCCGCCGTCGGAGGCCAGTCCTTCGAGCAGGATGTCGCAGAAAGGCTTGCCGGCGGACCCCTGTCCGCCGCGGGTGCTGATGTATTTCATTGTTACTTGAGCTCTTCCAGGCGGATGCGCGTCACCTTGCCCGTTACCACGGGCAGGCCCTCGATGCGGACGATGGCGGCATTGATGTTCTTCTCGCGCGTGGCATGGGTGAGCATGATGATGTCCACCTGCTCCTCGCCCTCCGAGGGCTCCTTCTGCACCATGGCGTCGATGGAAATGGTGCCGTCGGCCATGATGCGGGTGATGTCGGCCAGCACGCCGGGCCGGTCCACCACGCGCATGCGCAGGTAGTACGAGGTCGTCACCTCCTCCATGGGCAGGATGCGCGTGCTGGCCAACTGGTCGGGCTGGAAGGCCAGGTGCGGCACCCGATGCTCGGGGTCGGCGGTGTGCAGCCGGGTGATATCGACCAGGTCGGCCACCACGGCCGAGGCCGTCGGCATGGACCCGGCGCCTGCGCCGTAGTACATGGTCGCACCCACGGCATCGCCGTTCACCAGCACTGCGTTCATCACGCCCTCGACATTGGCGATCAGGCGCCGGGTGGGGATGAGCGTGGGATGCACGCGAAGCTCGATGCCATCGGCCACGCGCTTGGTGATGCCCAGCAGCTTGATGCGATAGCCCAGTTCCTCGGCGTAGCGAATGTCCGAAGCCGTGAGCTTCGAAATCCCCTCGGTGTACGCCTTGTCGAACTGCATGGGGATGCCGAAGGCGATGGCCGACATGATGGTGAGCTTGTGCGCCGCATCGATGCCCTCGATGTCGAAGGTGGGATCGGCCTCGGCGTAGCCCAGCTTCTGCGCCTGCGCCAGCACGTCGCCAAAGGCCAGACCCTTGTCGCGCATCTCGGACAGGATGAAGTTGGAGGTGCCGTTGATGATGCCGGCAATCCACTCGATGCGATTGGCCGTGAGGCCCTCGCGCAGCGCCTTGATGATGGGCACGCCGCCCGCAACCGCCGCCTCGAAGGCCACCATGACGCCCTGCTTCTGCGCAGCGGCGAAGATTTCGTTGCCGTGGGTGGCCAGCAGCGCCTTGTTGGCCGTGACCACATGCTTGCCGTTGGCGATGGCCTTGAGCACGAACTCCTTGGCCACGGTGTAGCCGCCGATCAACTCGATGACGATGTCGATTTCAGGATCGTTGACCACCTCGTTGGCATCGCCGGTCACCGCCGCCTTGCCGCCTGTGATCTTCCTCGCGCGCTCGATGTCCTTGTCGGCGACCTTGGCGATGACGATGCCGCGGCCCGCGCGCCGGGTGATTTCTTCCTGGTTGCGGGCGAGTACCTCCCAAGTGCCGCTGCCCACCGTCCCAATTCCCAGCAAACCTACCTTGATTGGCTTCATGATGGGTACGATTCATTGACTGATGTGGAGGATATACACGGGGCGCATTTTCGAAACTGAGCCCCTTGTTCGTATCCGGTCCAGGTGCCGGAGCCGACCGTTCCAATACCAAGCAATCCAACTTTGATGGGCTTCATGTGAGCTTCTTCGCAAAGTGAAACGAGGTGACGACCATCCCCTCGCGAAAATAGAATTTGTGCGCCTGCTGCCGATGGGTGCCCGAATCCAGCGTGAAGGCCTCGCAGCCGCCGGTTCGCGCACGCTGCTCGAGATGAGCGAGCAGCGTGCGGCCCACCCCATTCGAGCGGCGCGCTTCGTCGGTCACCAGGTCGTCCACGTACATCTTCACGCCGTCGGCGGTGTTCTCGTGCACGCGATACACGGCGACTCCCGCCACGGCGTCGCCCTCGGCGGCCACGCACATGCGCCCGCCGCCGGCAAACACGCGCGCCATCTTGGCCGCGTAGTCGGCGGGCAACGCCGGGCGCAGTTGGCGGTGCACGCGCTCGGCCTTCGTCAGCCAGCCGGGCTGCGACACCCTTCCCTGCGCATCGGTGACATCGACGATGATCATCGCGCTCGCTCCAACGCGCTTCACGCCGGCGGATTCTTGCGGTAAGACTCGCAGAATTTCGCAATGCGGCCGATGGCCTCGATCAGGTCGTCGCTGTTGGGCAGGAAGACGATGCGCAGGTGGTCGGTCTTGGGCCAGTTGAAGCCCGTGCCCTGCACCACCAGCACCTTCTGCGCCTCCAGCAATTCGAGAATGAATTGCTGGTCGTCCTTGATCGGGTAGATCTTCGGGTCGAGGCGTGGAAACAGATACAGCGCCGCCTTGGGCTTGAAACAGGTCACGCCGGGAATCGACGTAATGAGCTCGTGCGCCAGATCGCGCTGCCGGCACAGCCGGCCGCCCGGCGCAACCAGGTCGTTGATGCTCTGGTACCCGCCCAGTGCCGTCTGCACCGCGTACTGCCCCGGCACATTGGCGCACAGGCGCATGGAAGCGAGGATGTTGAGCCCGTCCAGGTAGTCGCGGGCATGACGCTTCTCGCCCGAGGCGATCATCCAGCCGGTGCGGTAGCCGCAGGCCCGGTAATTCTTCGACAGGCCGTTGAAGGACAGGAACAGCACGTCGTCGGCCAGCGAAGCCATGGCCGTGTGCTTTCCGCCGTCGTACAGCATCTTGTCGTAGATCTCGTCGGCCATGACGATGAGCTGGTGCTGGCGCGCCAGGTCGACGATTTCCTTTAGCAGATCATCCGGATACAGCGCCCCGGTGGGATTGTTCGGATTGATGACCACGATGGCGCGGGTGCGCGGCGTGATCTTGGCGCGGATGTCGGCGATGTCGGGCAGCCAGCCCGCGCCCTCGTCGCACAGGTAATGCCTGGGCTTGCCGCCGGACAGGCTGACCGCCGCGGTCCACAGCGGATAGTCCGGCGCGGGCACCAGCACCTCGTCGCCGTTTTCCAGCAGCCCCTGCATGGCCATGACGATGAGCTCGGACACGCCGTTGCCGACGATGATGTCGTCCAGCTCCACGCCGGCGATGCCCTTTTGCTGCGCGTACTGCATGATGGCCTTGCGGGCTGGAAAGAGGCCGCGCGAGTCGGTGTAGCCCGAGGCGTTGCCCAGGTTGACGATGACATCGTGGCGCACCTCGTCGGGCGCGTCGAAGCCGAAGGGGGCGAGGTTGCCGATGTTGAGCTTGAGGATCTTGTGACCTTCCTCCTCCATCTGCTTGGCGCGCGCCATCACCGGTCCGCGGATGTCGTAGCAGACATCGGCCAGCTTGGAGGACTTGGTGACGGGCTTGAGCACGCTGCCGGTTCCGGTCTTGAGGACGGCGCTCATGCCGCCGCCTGTGGAAGAAGCCCGTCCTTGCGGAACATTTCTTTCAATCCCCGAATCGCCTGCCTGCTGCGTGCCTCGTTTTCAATCAACGCGATGCGCACGTGGTCGTCGCCATAGTCGCCGAAGCCGATGCCCGGCGACACGGCGACCTTGGCCTCGCGCATGATTTTCTTCGCGAAATCGAGAGACCCCATGGCGGCGTAGCGCTCGGGAATTTTCGCCCACACGTACATGGACGCCTTGGGGTTGTCCACCATCCAGCCCATGTCGTGCAGGCCCTTCACCATGACGTCGCGGCGGCGCTGATAGGTGGAGCGGATTTCCTCGACGCAGTCCTGCGGCCCTTCCAGCGCCACGATGGAGGCCACCTGTATGGGCGTGAAGGTGCCGTAGTCGTGATAGCTCTTGATGCGCGCCAGCGCATGCACCAGATCCTTGTTGCCTACCATGAAGCCCACGCGCCAGCCGGCCATGTTGTAGCTCTTGGACATGGTGAAGAACTCCACCGCCACGTCGCGCGCGCCCGGCACCTGCATGATGGAAGGCGCCTTCCAGCCGTCGAACGTAATGTCGGCATAAGCCAGGTCGTGCACCACCAGCATGTCGTGCTGCTTGGCCAGCGCGACCACGCGCTCGAAGAAATCCAGTTCCACGCACTTGGCCGTGGGGTTGGACGGAAAGCCGATGATGAGCATCTTCGGCTTGGGGAAGAGCTCGCGAATGGCCCGCTCGGTCTCCTCGAAGAAATCCACGCCCGGGGTCATGCGCACCGATCGGATGTCTGCACCGGCGATGATGGCGCCGTAGATGTGGATGGGATAGGAGGGATTGGGCACGAGCACCGTGTCGCCGCGGTCCATGGTGGCGAGCATGAGATGCGCCAGCCCTTCCTTGGAGCCGATGGTGACGATGGCTTCGCTTTCAGGATCCAGGTCCACTCCGAAGCGCCGCTGATACCAGGTGCAGATGGCACGGCGAAGGCGCGGGATGCCTTTGGACACCGAGTAGCCGTGGGTGTCCTGGCGCTGCGCCGCTTCGACCAGCTTGGCGACGATGTGCGGCGGCGTCGGCCCGTCCGGATTGCCCATGGACAGGTCGATGATGTCTTCGCCGGCGCGCCGGGCCGCCATCTTCAACTCATTGGTGATGTTGAAGACGTAGGGCGGCAGGCGCTTGATGCGCGCGAACTCTTTCATGGCAGGGGCACTCTTTTATGTGCGGAGGACTGCAAAAATCCCCTCGGGGACCCGATTCCGGCCGCGCTGCGGTGCAAAAAGATATAATTCTAACCGACACTTACGAGCAGTTGCAGTCCAAACACTGCAGCTTGCGGAATTTGGCCCCTGCGCCGGTTGGAATCCCGGCTTTTGGACAAAATGCCGGCAATTCGGGGCCAAAAACGGCCCCGAAACAAGCATCCCCGAACCCACCCCACATCACCCACCGCCAGACCCACCGTGAAACTGCACCAGTCCACCCCCACTGCCATCAACACTTTTTCCGGCTACGGCGAGGGCTACGTGATGGTGAACGGCCGCCGGCTGGAGCAAAGCCTGATCGTCCTCCCCGAGCGCCTGATCGAGGACTGGGAGGCCACCATTTTCGAAGCGCTGACGACGCCGCAACTCGAAGGCCTGCTGGCGCTGGCGCAGGAAGACCGGCTGGAGGTGCTGCTGCTGGGCACCGGCAACCGTCTGCGCTTTCCACCCGCGGCTATCCTGCGGCCGGTGGCCGGGCGCTTCGCCGCCGCGGGCATCGGCTTCGAATTCATGGACGTTCATGCCGCCTGCCGCACCTACAACATCCTGGTCGCCGAGGAGCGCAAAGTCGCCGCCGCGCTGCTGATCGACGCATCGCCAAAGCCGGCGGCCTGAATTCATGCGCATCACCGCACCCGGCTTTCGCTGGATCACGCTGCTGGCCGTGCTGTTCGCATTTTCGTGGTTCTGCAATATCGGCTACCGCAAGCTGGTGAAGGCCGACGAAGGGCGCTACGCCGAGATCCCGCGCGAAATGGTGGCCAGCGGCGACTGGCTCACGCCTCGGCTCAACGGCTTCAAGTATTTCGAGAAGCCGGCGCTGCAGTACTGGGCCACGGCCGCCGCGTTCACGCTGTTCGGCCAGCAGGACTGGGCGGCGCGGCTGTGGACGGCGCTCACCGGTTTTCTCGGCATTCTCATGGCCTTCTACGCTGCCAATCGCATCTGCGGCCCGCCCGACGGGCGCCCCGACTACAGAGAGGAACACGACAGCTCTGCGGGGCTGCTGGCCGCCCTCGTGCTCGGCAGCATGGGCATTTATGTGTTCTCCGGGCATTTCCTGACGCTGGACATGGGCGTGGCCTTTTTCATGTCGGCCGCCGTATTCGCCGTGGCGCTGGCGCAAAGGGACGACGCATCCGCCACCGAGCGTCGCGGATTTATGCTGGCGGGCTGGGCGGCCATGGCGCTGGCCGTGCTGTCGAAGGGACTGATCGGTTTCGTGCTGCCGGTGGCCGCGGTCGGCGCCTACATTCTTCTCCATCGCGACTGGCGCCTGCTGGCGCGGCTGCACCTCTTGTCCGGGCTGGCGGTCTTTTTCGCCATCGCCGCGCCCTGGTTCGTCGCGGTGTCCCTGGCCAACGACGAGTTCGTGCAATTTTTCTTCGTGCAGGAGCATTTCCAGCGCTTCCTGACCAAGGGCCACGGCCGCTATCAGCCGGCCTGGTACTTCATTCCCATTCTCGCCATGGGTGCGACGCCCTGGCTGGTGTCGCTGGCCGCGGGCTACTGGAAGGCGTGGCGCGCGCAGCCCAGCCGGCGCTTCCAGCCGGCGCGCTTTCTCGCCATCTGGTGCGCGGTGGTATTCCTTTTTTTCTCCGCGTCCAGTTCCAAACTGGGCTCCTACATCCTGCCGCTGTTTCCCGCCGCCGCCGTGTTGGCCGGCATGCACCTGCGCAACGCCTCGCGACCCCTGCTGGTTGCGCAGGCGCTGCTCGCCGCGGTGATCGGCGTGGCGGCGTGGGTGCTGGCGCCGCGCATCACCGGCTTCGCCGAGCCCGTGCTGCCGGAAAACATGTTGGCCGGCTACGTGCCCTGGGTGGCCGGTGCGGGTGCGATGCTGGCGCTGGCCGGCTTTGCCGCCGCGGCGCTGGCCTGGACCCATCGGGCACTGGCATCCGTGCTGATTCTCGCGGCGGGCGGACTGGGCTTCACGCAGATCGCAGGCAGCGGCCACGAGGTCTTGTCGCCGCTGTATTCCGCGTATGATGTGGCACAAAAAATTCGCCCCCAATTAAAGGCGGACACCGCGGTCTACACCGTGAATACTTTCGATCACACCCTTCCCTACTATCTCGGCCGCACCGTCACCATGGTGTCGTACAAGGACGAGCTCGCCGTCGCCATCGGCTGGGAGCCGCAGAAATTCCTGCCCGACCTGCCGGCATGGGAACGCGCCTGGGCCGCCGACCGGCAGGCTTATGCCGTGTTCGCGCCGCAGGATTTCGAGGCGCTCAAGCCGGAGATCAAATCGACCATGCGCATCATCGCCACCGACCCGCGGCGCGTGGTCGTGGAAAAGATGGCGGCCGCGGCGGCCGAACCCCCCGCGCCGCCGGCAGGGACAGCTCAATGAGCGCGGTGAGCCTGTCGCTGCTGCTGGCCGGCGTGCTGCTGAACGCCACGGCGCAATTGCTGCTCAAGGCGGGCACCAATGCCGTGGGACATTTCGAATTCACCACCCAGAATCTGCTGCCCGTGGGCATGCGCCTGGCGCTGCAGCCCCATATCCTCGGCGGCATGGCCTGCTATGCCGTCAGCCTGGTGGTATGGATACTGGGCCTGTCGCGTGTGCCGGTGAGCGTGGCCTATCCGCTGCTGTCCATCGGCTATGTGATCAACGCCGTCGCTGCCTGGTACCTGTTCGGCGAATCGCTCACGGCGCAGAAACTGATCGGCATCGGCTTCATCGTTCTGGGCGTGGTGCTGGTCACGCGGACGTCTTCCTGAATGCGGAAGCTGACACCATGAGCGCGTTCCTTCCCTTCACCCGCCCCTCCATCGATGAGGAGACCATCGCCGGCGTGGCCGAGGTGCTGCGCTCGGGCTGGATCACCAGCGGGCCGCAGGTGAAGGCCTTCGAACAGGCGCTGTCGGACTTCTGCGGTGGGCGGCCGGTGCGCGCCTACAACTCGGGCACGGCCGCGCTGGAAATCGCACTGCGCGTTGCCGGCATCGGCCCGGGCGACGAAGTCATCACCACGGCGCTGTCCTGGGTGGCCACGGCCAATGTCGTTCTCGCGGTGGGCGCGAGCCCGGTGTTCGTCGACGTGGATCCGGTCACGCGCAACATCGACCTGGCGCTGGTGGAAAAAGCCATTACGCCGAAAACCCGCGCCATCATTCCGGTGCACCTGGCGGGGCTTCCGGTGGACCTGGACAGGCTGTACGCCATTGCGCAGCGGCACAAGCTGCGCGTCATCGAGGATGCGGCGCAGGCGATCGGCGCCACCTGGGGCGGGCATCGCATCGGCGCGCACCCCCTGAGCGACATCGTGGTATTCAGCTTCCACGCCAACAAGAACATCACCACGGCCGAAGGCGGCTGCATCGTGCTGCCCGACGAGCGTCGCGTGGCGCTGGCCGAAAAGCTGCGCCTCATGGGCGTGGTGAGAAGCGGCGAGGACGGCATCGAAGTCGATGTGCTGGGGGGCAAGTTCAATCTCACCGACCTGGCGGCGCGCATCGGCGTCGGCCAGATGAAGCGCGTGGCAGAGTTCACCGCGCGGCGCCATGCGCTGGCGCGCCGCTATTTCGCCCGGCTGAATGCGCGGCTGGCGACGCTGGAATGCGAGCTGCCGCCGGAAGATTTCGAGCATTCCTGCTGGCATATGTTCCAGCTTGTCCTGCCGGCCAACGTGAAGCGCGCCGACTTCATCAAGGCCATGCGCGAGCATCATCAGATCGGCATCGGCGTGCACTATCCGGCCATGCACCTGTTCAAGCTCTACAGGGACCGCGGCTGGAAGGCGGGCGACCTGCCCAATGCCGAGCGCATCGGCCGCGGCATCGTCACGCTGCCGCTGTTCCCGGCCATGGCCGATAGCGATGTGGACAGGGTGTGCGACGCCATCGCCACCGTTCTGGGAGCGGCGCATGTCCGAGCTTGACGGCACGCGAACCCCGGTCACGCCTGTCTCGACCGGCATCGGGGCCATGACCGGAGTGAATTCCGTGCCGGCTTTGGCTGCGCCCAGGGTGTCGGTGATCGTCCCCGTGTACAACGAGGAGCCGGGGTTGCCGGCGCTGTTCGAGCGCCTGTACCTTGCGCTGGACGCGCTCAAGCAAAGCTACGAAATCATTTTCATCAACGACGGCAGCCGCGACCGCTCCGCCGCGCTGTTGCGCGAGCAGTTCCAGCGGCGGCCCGATGTGACCCGCGTGGTGCTGTTCAACGGCAATTTCGGCCAGCACATGGCCATCATGGCCGGCTTCGAGCAAAGCCGCGGCCAGCGCATCGTCACCCTGGATGCCGACCTGCAGAACCCGCCCGAGGAAATCGTCAAGCTGCTGGCAAAAATGGACGAGGGCCACGACTACGTGGGCACCATCCGCCTGCACCGCCAGGACTCGGCCTTTCGCCGCATCGCCTCGCGCGCCATGAACGGCTTGCGCGAGCGCATCACGCGCATCCGCATGACCGACCAGGGCTGCATGCTGCGCGCCTACAGCCGCGACATCGTCAACGCCATCAATGCCTGCCGCGAAGTGAACACCTTCATTCCCGCGCTCGCCTACACCTTCGCGCGCAATCCGGTGGAGGTCGAGGTGCGCCATGAAGAGCGCGCCGCGGGCGAATCCAAGTATTCGCTGTACAGCCTGGTGCGGCTCAATTTCGACCTGGTGACGGCGTTCTCGGTGGTGCCGCTGCAGTGGTTCTCGCTGGCCGGCATTTTCATATCGATGCTGTCCATCCTGTTCGTGATCTTCCTTGCCATTCGCCGGCTGGTGGTCGGCCCGGAAGCCGAGGGTCTGTTCACCCTGTTCGGCGTCGCCTTCTTTCTCATCGGCATCGCGCTGTTCGGCATCGGCCTGCTGGGCGAATACGTGGGCCGCATCTACCAGCAGGTGCGCAACCGGCCGCGCTATCTGGTGGATGCCGTGCTGGAGAAGAAGGAGTGAGCGGGGCTTCTGCTTCAACGGCTTCTGCCCACGCAACGCCCGCCACCGCTGTCGTTTTCGCCTATCACGAGGTCGGCCTGCGCTGCATGGAAGTGCTGCTGGCGCAGGGCGTGCGGGTGCCGCTGCTGCTCACCCACGAGGACGACCCGAAGGAGCGCGTCTGGTTCGGCAGCGTGGCGGCGCTGGCGGCAAGGCACGGCATCCCCACCATCACGCCCGAAGATCCGAACACGCCGGACATCATCGAACGGGTGCGCGCGCTGGCGCCGGATTTCATTTTTTCCTTTTACTACCGCCGCATGCTGTCGCCGCAGCTGCTGGCGCTGGCCAGGCGCGGCGCCTTCAACATGCACGGCTCGCTGCTGCCCCAATTCCGCGGCCGCGTGCCGGTGAACTGGGCGGTGATCAAGGGCGCCACCGAGACCGGCGCCACCCTGCACGAAATGGTGGAAAAGCCCGACGCCGGGCGCATCGTCGACCAGGAGGCCGTGCCCATCGGTCCCGACGACCTGGCGGTGGACGTGTTTCGCAAGGTGACAGCAGCGTCGTCCGCGGTGCTGGCCCGTGCCCTGCCGCGCCTGCTGGACGGCAGCGCCGAACTCAAGCCGCAGGATCTCGCGCGCGGCAGCTATTTCAGCGGCCGCAAACCCGAGGACGGGCGCATCGACTGGGCGCAACCGGCGCGCGACATCCACAACCTCGTGCGCGGCGTGGCGCCACCCTATCCGGGGGCATTCACCAGCGCCGGCGGGTCGCCGGTTCGCATCCTGCGTACGAAAATCGAGGCCGGACGCGCCGCGCGCCCCGGCGGCCCCGGGTTATATTGCGACGGCGGCGCGTACTATGCGGATTGCGCCGACGGCGGTGTGCTGCGATTGCTCGAAGTCGAAGGCGCGCCGGAGCCAACCCGAATTGGAAGCGAGAAAATATTTTTTGACCACCCCCGACAGAATTGATTGCAGTGCGGTCATTGCCACATTCATCCGCTCGTTCGACCATGAATGACCACACCGCTATTTACCGTCATTCCCGCGAAAGCGGGAATCCAGCGTCGTCACTGAAAGTCACTGGATCCCCGCTCATTTTTAAAATGCGGCGGGGATGACGAAAAGAATTTTTTGCCGTCCCTAACGAATCGTCCCAAGCCCATGAAAAAAATCCTCATCCTCGGCGTCAACGGCTTCATCGGCCACCACCTGTCGCGGCGCATCATCGCCAAGACTGACTGGGAGGTGTTCGGCATGGACATGCACACCGACCGCATCGAGGGCCTGATGAAGGAGAAGCGCTTTCATTTCTTCGAAGGCGACATCACCATCAACCGCGAGTGGATCGAATACCACATCCGCAAATGCGACACCGTCCTGCCGCTGGTGGCCATCGCCACGCCCGCCACCTACGTCAAGCAGCCGTTGAAGGTGTTCGAGCTGGACTTCGAGGCCAACCTGCCCTTCGTGCGCTCCTGCGTCAAGCACGGGAAGCGGCTCATTTTCCCGTCCACCTCCGAGGTGTACGGCATGTGCGAGGACGGCGAGTTCGATCCGGAGTCTTCGCACATGGTGTACGGCCCCATCAACAAGCCGCGCTGGATCTATGCCTGCTCCAAGCAGCTCATGGACCGTGTCATCCACGCCTACGGCATGCAGGAGGGGCTGGACTACACGCTGTTCCGCCCGTTCAACTGGATCGGCGCGGGCCTGGATTCCATCAACACGGCCAAGGAGGGCTCGTCGCGCGTCATCACCCAGTTCTTCGGCCACATCGTGCGCGGCGAGCCCATCAAGCTGGTGGACGGCGGCACGCAGAAGCGCGCCTTCACCTATGTGGACGACGGCATCGACGCGCTGCTGAAAATCATCGAAAACAGGGACGGCGTGGCCAGCAGCAAGATCTACAACATCGGCAACCCGAAGAACAATTTTTCGGTGAAGGAACTGGCCGAGATGATGCTCGAGCTGGCGGCCTCCTATCCGGAGTATCGCGCCAGCGCTAAAAAGGTGAAGCTGGTGAAGGTGTCGGCCAACCAGTACTACGGCAAGGGCTACCAGGACGTGCAGAACCGCGTGCCGAAAATTACCAACACCATGGCCGACCTGGACTGGAAGCCGCGCTTCACCATGAAGGAGGCGCTCAAGCGCATATTCGACGCCTATCGCGGCGATGTGGCGGCGGCGCGGCAGCTGGTCGAGTAGGGCGCCGGTGTTCAGCGCACAGCAGCGGGTCATGCAATCCCGGCTCCTGATCACAATGGCTTCTTCCATCCAGGTGTGCCGGTGACTCCAGTTAATACGTGATAACAATAAAGCGGACGCCTCGTCCGGGCTGGCCGCTTGCACCCCACCTGATTTCATGCCCAAGCTCGCGCTGAAAATCGATGTCGACACCTATCGCGGCACCCGCGAAGGCGTGCCGCGGCTGGTCGAGCTGCTGAAAAAGCACGGTGCCGGCGCCACTTTCCTGTTCAGCCTGGGACCCGACCACACCGGCCGCGCCATCAAGCGCGTGTTCCGCCGCGGCTTCATGCAGAAGGTCTCCCGCACTTCGGTGCGCGAGCATTACGGGCTGAAGACGCTGATGTACGGCACGCTGTTGCCGGGGCCCGACATCGGCAAGTCCTGCGCCGGCATCCTGCGCTCGGTGCGCGACGAGGGCTTCGAAGTCGGCATACACACCTGGGACCATGTGAAATGGCAGGACGGCGTCGCCACTGCCAACGCGGCCTGGACCGAGGCGCAGATGCGCCGCTCCATGGAGCGCTTCGAGGAAATCTTCGGCGAACCCGCGCGCACCCACGGCGCCGCGGGATGGCAGATGAACGTCCACGCCCTGCGCCTGACCCAGCGCTTGGGATTTCACTACTGCTCGGACGCGCGCGGCAGCGAGCCCTTCGTTCCCATCGTCCGCGCCGAAATCGTCGCCTGCCCGCAGCTGCCGACCACGCTCCCCACCCTCGACGAATTGATCGGCATGGACGGCATCACCGCCGACAATGTCGCCAATCGCCTGCTGGACATGACTCTGACGCCGCCCGGCCCGGGCCATGTGTACACCCTGCACGCCGAACTCGAAGGCGGCAAGCTCGCGCCCGTGTTCGAGGAGCTGCTGAATGGATGGAAGGCGCAGGGCTATGAACTGGTGGCCATGCGCGATCTCTACCTTTCCAGCACATTGGGATCCTAAGCTTAGAATTCCACGTGGACAAGTTGTCGCG
>JADMIO010888882.1_pt1 | contig 53250 bp, 32 predicted proteins | sample 8958161 | NCBI WGS metagenome assembly JADMIO01 (sample SAMN16585339, study PRJNA669376) | soil metagenome | isolation source: Crop rotation soil | place: USA: Cullars Rotation, Alabama | collected 2011 | reverse complement strand
ATTAAAGCCGCTGTCCAGGGTGCCATCGGCATTCAACCGAGCACTGTAGTTGCGCGGCTGACCACCGAGAGTGGTGAAACCACCTCCCATTAGAATTTTCCCGTCCCCCTGTAACGCCAGCGAATACACAATGCCGTTCGCTGCGGGATTGAAGCCGCTGTCCACAGTCCCATCGGCATTCAGCCGCGCCACACGGTTGCGTGGCTGCCCACCGAGGGCAGTAAAGAGCCCTCCCGCCAGAATCTTGCCGTCCGCTTGTATCGCCAGCGAATACACTGTGCTGTCGGCTCTGGGATTAAAGCCGCTGTCCAGGGTGCCATCGGCATTCAACCGACCCACGCGGTCGCGCGGCTGCCCGCCGAGAGTGGCGAAAGTTCCTCCTACGAGGATTTTCCCATCCGCTTGTATCGCCAATGAATTCACCGCGCTGCTCGCTCCGGGATTGAAGCCGTTGTCCAGGGTGCCATCGGTATTGAGCCGGGCAACGCACTTACGCGGCTGCCCACTGAGGAAGAAAAACAACCCGCCCACGAGGATCTTCCCATCTGCCTGAATCACCAGGCTATTGACCGCGCTGCTCGCTCCGGGATTGAAGCCGTTGTCCAGGGTGCCATCGGCATTGAGCCGCCCAAGGTAATTGCGCGCCTGGCCACAGAGGTTGGTGAAGTACCCGCCCACTAAAATCTTCCCGTCCGCCTGAACTGCTAATGAATACACGGTGTTGCTCGCCCCAGGGTTGAAACCATTGTCCAGGGTGCCATCGGCATTAAGTCGCGCAAGGTAGTTGCGCGGCTGCCCACCAAGAGTGGTAAACTCACCTCCGACCACGATCTTCCCGTCCGCCTGGACCGCCAATGAATACACGGTGTTGCTCGCCCCGGGGTTGAAGCCGCTCTCAATTAAGTATACTGTTAGGAGCGCCACGGCACTGGTCACACCGCTATAGGGGTTTTGTATAGTGGCCATGTATTCACCCGCATCAGTGGCTTGGAGATTTGTCAGGGTCAGGCTGGCGTTGGTGGCGCCAGTCATTAACAATCCCTTGTACCACCATTGATACTCCAGCGGCGGAGTACCAGTAGCGTTTACACTCAAAATGACGGATTGACCGAATTCCATGAACTGGCTGAGCGGTTGCACGGAGATGAACGGGTCCATGACAGTCAGCTGGGCCACGAGGCTCGTGACGCTGCCCTGGGAGTTACTAGCAACCACGCTGTAGCCGCCTTCGCTGGCATGCAAGAGGTTGCTCAAGGTCAGCGTGGGCGAGGTTGCTCCTGATATGTCCGCCCCATTCAGTAAGGCTATGCCGTCTTTGAGCCATTGATAGCTCTTGGGTGTGCTACTCCCTGCCATTACGACCTGAAATGTTCTGCTCTCACCCGCATTATTGGTCTGGCTGGCGGGTTGGGACAGGAAGGCTAATGAACCCAAATAGTTCTCCACAAACCAACCGGAACCGTTTTGGTACCCTCCAGAAACGTAACCCCGCGCCCGCAGCGTCCCGGTAGAGGGAAGTGCCACGTTCGTCAATTGCCAACCACCCAAGCTGTGCGCTCCAGCACCCACATTAGTCCATAGAACGCCATCAGCCGAAAAATCAAAGGTGGTACGCCAGACTTCTGGACTTGTGCCACCCCGCAGCCAGGTAACAGTCGAGCCGTCATGGCTTAGGTTTTGCGTGGCTGGCTCAGCATTGTGCAGACGAGCAATGTGGTTGCGCGGCTGCCCGCTGAAGGAGGCAAAGGCGCCCCCTACCAGAATCCTCCCATCCGCCTGGACCGCCAGCGAATCTACTATGCTCACATTGCTGTTCACCCCGGGATTGAAGCCGCTGTCCAGCGTGCCATCGGCATTCAATCGCGCGATGCAACCACAGAGCTGCCCGCTGAATTTATTAAAAATTCCCCCCACCAAAATCCTCCCATCCGCCTGGACCGCCAGCGAATCTACTACGCTCACATTGCTGTTCACCCCGGGATTGAAGCCGCTGTCCAGCGTGCCATCGGCATTCAATCTCGCAACCGTATTGCGCGGCAGGCCGCCTAAGGTGGTGAAACTACCTCCAACTAAGATCTTCCCGTCTGTCTGTATCATCAGCGTATTCACTGCGCTGCTCGCTCCGGGATTAAAGCCACTGTCCAATGTACCGTCGGCATTAAGTCGAGCAATGTAGTTGCGCGGCTGCCCACCAAGGGAGGTGAAGAGTCCTCCCACTAGAATCTTCCCGTCCGGCTGGACCGCCAGCGAATACACTTGGTTGTTTGCCCCAGGATCAAAGCCACTGTCCAATGTGCCGTCGGCATTAAGTCGAGCAATGTAGTTGCGCGGCTGCCCACCAAGGGAGGTGAAGAGTCCTCCCACTAGAATCTTCCCGTCCGGCTGGACCGCCAGCGAATACACTTGGTTGTTTGCCCCAGGATCAAAGCCACTGTCCAATGTGCCGTCGGCATTAAGTCGAGCAATGTAGTTGCGCGGCTGCCCACCAAGGGAGGTGAAGAGTCCTCCCACTAGAATCTTCCCGTCCATCTGCACCAACAGCGAAAACACTGATCTGTTCGCTCCGGGATTAAAGCCGCTGTCCAACGTGCCGTCGGCATGTAGCCGCGCAATATAGTTACGCAGCTCCCCACCGAGACTGGTGAACCACCCCCCCACCAGGATCTTCCCGTCCGCCTGTATCGCTAGCGACTTTACTTCGAGGTTCGCCCCAGGATTGAAGCCGCTCTCCAAGGTAGCGAAATTCAGTGTTAGAAGTGCTACGGCACTGGTCACACTGCCAAAGGGGTTGCGGGCAGTGGCGAAGTAGTTACCCGCATCAGCTCGTTGAAGGTTTGTAAGGCTCAGACTTGCGTTGGTGGCACCTTCCAGCCGTTCGGCATTGTGCCACCACTGATACTCCAGCGGCTGGGTGCCTGCAATCCGCACATTCAAAAGGGCGGATTGACCAAAATCCTTCAACTGGCTGAGCGGCTGTACTGAGAGGTATGGGTCAATGACGTTCAATTGGGCCAAGAGACTCGTGACGCTGCCCTGAGAGTTGCTCACAATAACGCTGTAGCTTCCTTCACTGGCGTGCAGGAGGTTGCTCAACGTGAGTGTGGGTGAGGCTGCGCCCGTGATATCACCTCCATCCAGCAAGGCGACACTGTCCTTGAACCATTGGTAACTCAGTGGTTGGCCACCACCGGCTACAGCCCAAAATGTTGCGATGTTGCCGGCACCGTTCGCCTGGCTTGCTGGTTGGGACACAAAAACTAACGAACCCAAATAGTCCTCCACAAACCAACTAGAACCGTTGAAGAGTCCTCCAGAAACATAACCCCGCGCCCGCATTGTTCCTGTAGAGGGAAGCGATACGTTCGTCAATTGCCAACCACCCGGGATGCGTGCGCCGGCACCGAGCAGTGACCAGGCAAGGCCATCGGCAGAATGTTCAAAGGTGGTGCGCCAGACTTCAGGGCTGGTGCCACCCCGCAACCAGGTAATACGCGAGCCGTTAGAGCTTAAGTTCTGTGTCGCGGCATCGGAATTGCTCAGCCGCGCAACATGGTTACGCGGCTGCCTACTGAGGGAGGTAAAATCACCTCCCACCAGAATCTTTCCGTCCCCCTGTATCGCCATCGAACGCACTGTGTTGTCCGCTGCGGGATTGAAGCCACTGTCCAACGCGCCATTGGCATTCAGCCGTGCAAGGTAGCGGCGCAGTTGCCCATCAAGGATGGTGAAATTACCTCCCACTAGAATCTTGCCATCCGTTTGCATCGCCAGTGAACCTACTGTATTGTCCGATCCGGGATTGAAGCTGCTATCCAAAGTGCCATCGGCATCCAGCCGTGCAAGGTAGCGGCGCGACTGCCCAGCGAGGGTAGTAAAACCACCTCCCACTAGAATCTTCCCGTCTGCCTGCATCGCCAATGAAAACACTATGTTGTTTGCCCCGGGATTGTAGCTGCTGTCCAAAGCGCCATCGGCATTCAGCCGCGCAATGGAGTTTCGCGCCTGTCCCCCAAGGGTGGTGAACCACCCTCCCACGAGAATTTTCCCGTCCTCTTGTATTGCCAGCGAACGCACTGTACCGTCCGCCCCGGGATTGAAGCTACTATCCAAAGTGCCATCGGCATTCAGCCGCGCCATACCGCTACGCAGCTGCCCACCCAGCATAATGAAATCACCTCCCACTAGAATCTTCCCATCCGCCTGGAGCACCACTGAATTCACTGGATTGTTCGCTCCGGGATTAAAGCCGGCGTCCAACGTGCCGTCAGCATTGAGTCGAGCAATGTAACTGCGCGGCTGCCCACCAAGGGAGGTGAAGTACCCTCCCACTAGAATCTTCCCGTCCATCTGCACCACCAGCGAATACACTGAGCTGTTCGCTCCGGGATTAAAGCCGCTGTCCAACGTGCCGTCGGCATGTAACCGCGCAATGCAGTTGCGCGGCTGCTCGTCGAGGGAGGTGAAACTACCTCCCACTAGAATCTTCCCATCCGCCTGTACCGCCAGCGATAGCACTAGGCTTTCCACGTTGGGATTGAAGCCGTTATCCAAGGAGGCGAAATTCAGCGTTAGAAGTGCTACGGCACTGGTCACGCTACCGTAGGGGTTGCGAATAGTGGCGAAGTAGTTACCCGCATCGGCGCCTTGAAGATTAGTCAGCGTTAATGTGGCGTTAGTTGCACCTGTCAGTAGCAGACCCTGGTGCCACCACTGATACTCCAGTGGCTGAGTCCCTGCAGCCATTACATTCAAAAGGACTGATTGACCAGTGTCCTTCAATTGGCTGAGCGGGTGCACGGAGATATATGGGTCAATGACGGTCAATTGGGCCACGAGGCTCGTGAGGCTGCCTTGGGAATTACTTACAACTACGCTGTAGCCTCCTGCACTGGCATGCAGAAGGTTACTCAAAGTCAGCGTTGGTGAGGCAGCTCCCGTGATATCACCTCCATCCAGCAAGGTTATGCCGTCCTTGAACCATTGGTAACTCAGGGGCTGGCTACCACCGGCCATAACATGAAATGTTCCGGTCTCGCCAGCATTGTTTGTCTGGCTGGTCGGGTGGGACACAAAAACCAATGAACCTAAATAGTCCTCCACAAACCAACCCGAACCGCTGTGGTATCCTCCAAAAATAAAACCCCGCGCCCGCACGGTTCCCGTAAAGGGAAGTGAAACGTTCGTCCTTCGCCAGCCTCCGAGGATGCGTGTGCCGGAACCGAGCATGGACCAAGTAAGGCCGTCCACGGAATGTTCAAAGGTAGCATGCCAAGCTTCAGGACTTGTGCCACCCCGCAGCCAGGTAATACTCGAGTCGTCAGAGCTTAGGTTCTGTGTCGCGGCATCAGTGTTGTTTAGCCTGGCAACACGGTTACGCGGTTGCCCACCGAGGTTGGTAAAACTTCCTCCCACCAAAATCTTCCCGTCTGTCTGCATCGCCAGCGAACTAATTACGTTGTCCGCCCCGGGATTGAAGCCGCTGTCCAAGGTGCCATCGGCGTTCAACCGGGCAATGTAGTTGCGCGGCTGCCCACCGAGGTTAGTAAAACTGCCTCCCACCAGAATCTTTCCATTCGCCTGTAATGAAAGCAAAGACACCGGAGCATTCGCTCTGGGATTAAAGCTACTTTCCAAAGTGCCGTCGGCATTTAGTCGAGCAATGTAGTTGCGCGGCTGCCCACCGAGAGTGGTGAAGTACCCTCCCAGTAGTATTTTCCCATCCGACTGTAATGCCAGCGAATACACGGCGCTCGATATGCTGCTCGCCCCAGGATTAAACCCGCTGTCCAAAGTGCCATCGGCGTTCAGCCGGGCAATGCCATTGCGCGGCTGACCGTCGAAAGTGGAGAAGTACCCTCCTACCAAAATCTTCCCGTTCGGCTGTATCGCAAACGAATTCAATTGAAAATTCACCTTGGGATCGAAGCTGCTGTCCAAAGTGCCATCGGCATTCAGCCGGGCAATGCCATTGCGCGGCTGCCCACCGAAGCTGGTAAACCATCCTGCCGCCAAAATCTTCCCGTCCATCTGTACCGCGAGCGAATGCACAAAGTAGTTCGCTCCGGAATTTAAGCTGCTGTCCAAAGTGCCATCGGCATTCAGCCGAGCAATGTAGTTGCGCGGCTGCCCGCCAAGGGTCGTAAAATTACCTCCCACTAGAATCTTTCCATCCATCTGTAACGCCAGCGAATACACGTCGCCGGCAGCCCCGGGGTTAAAGCCGCTGTCCAAAGTGCCATCAGCCTTTAATCGCGCAATGTGGTTGCGCGGCTGCCCGCCAAGGGTCGTAAAATTACCTCCCACTAGAATCTTTCCATCCGTCTGTAACGCCAGCGAATACACTCCGAAGTTCGCCCCGGGATTGAAGCTATCAGGAATTGGGGTTTGAGCCTGGGCACAAAGCGTTAGGATACACGCAGCGGTAAATGTAAATATTCTGAGCCGAAGCCACAACGCAGTTGAGGGGAGGAAAGGACCAGGCATGATCAGCATAGGTCAGCGGTGTAATAATCAGTGAAGACTTGTGTTCATTCCAACCCCTGCTGGATAGCCAAGGAATACTCCTCAGTTATCAGCGATGAGCCATTAGACGCTGTCCGCAGGGAAAGACAAGACTAATATACGAGGTAAAAAGAGGCGGGGTGCATCCTGACACTGCCCCCGACTACCGGTTCCAGAGCTGATCCCAGTAACCGTTGTGGCGTGCTTCGGTGAGTGCTCCGAGATTGTGCATTCCTGACGGAGTCCAGCTTTGTCCGGGTCGTTTGAAACGGCATTGACGGCTCCGGCACTCCGACTCAACCGAACCGGAGCCAATCGGCCAGCCCCGCTGGTGGACTCGCCTGTAGTTCATCCGGCGAGCGTGTTCGGCGAAGTACTTTTGTTCCCGTTTGATTACTTTGCCCGTCTCGGTAGGGGGCACTGCCAAGGCCGCGATCTCCGCAAGCACCGCTCGCTCCTGGCCCTGGCGTAAGTGGTGCCGTCGTGGCTCGACCCACTGCGCCAGCTTTGTTTCATCGTTATCCACCAGCGCACGTCCTAATTCCCACAGGTGCTGACTGGCATGGTAGAAGTCTAGTATCTCCGTGGCTCCAGCCCACCGGTCTGGCGCGAGGTTCCAGATCCAGGGGGCACCATCGCCGACAATGAGTTTGGATTGCGCACGCCCTAACCCACCACGCATGGCTTCCCAATGCAGCCGCTGCCCAAACTCCCCTGGCCCACCCTGCCACCCTACCACCCACTTCTCGGCCAGCACCCCGCGTCCACCGGCAGTGCGTCCCGATTGGTCGTGCCGAAAATAAACGCCCGTCTTCCATTCGTGCCATTCGACGCGGGGTTTGCTCGTTCGGCGTTTACCCCAACCTGGACCGCGCTGCCGCACTGGCCACCCATCCAGCATCAGCACCGCCAAAGCCGGCGCTGCCCGTTGCGGCTCCTTCTCCACCGGGGCCCGGGCCAAACGTTCTTGAGTCCTCGCTTCGGCTCGCCTGCCCAACCGTTGCGTCAGACCGTGCATCCCCGAGGTGCTGATCGCCACACCCCACTTCTGCGCCACTTGCGCTGCCGCCTCATAGGACCCGGTGGCGGTAACCGTGAAAGCAAGTTTGTCTTCCAGTGCCAGGCTAAGCTGCTGATGATCGCGCAAACCCCAGCGTTCACGCATAGGGCAGCCCCAGTGCCGGTCGGTTGGATCCTGCCCGTGAACGACCTCCAGTTCAACGACGCCGACGGCGCTGCGCAGGTGAAGCTTGCGCCTTCGCCGATGCACGGCCCGTTGCCCGCTGTGGGGAAAAACGCCGCCATGTCGGTCGGCTTCCTTTTGCAGTTCCTGTTGCAGCCGCTGACGCGTCCACTCGCGCCCTTCAGCTTCCACGGCCAGTTCAATCTCCCGTAACGACCGCGGCTGCTCTGGTTCGAAATTCATCCAGTTCCTTTCGTCGGTGGGTTTATATGGAATGAGGAACCGGTCACCGCCCAATTATGGGGGCAGTGTCAAGATGCACCCAAAGAGGCGGCTGCAAGCAGATTAAAACGGAAACGGAATACCCCGAAGAGACCCATACGCAAGGACCAGGCTCGTACTGAACGATTCTTGAATTGAGCCGCGCCGAACCTCGCGTGCGTGCGGTAAGTGGTGGGCAGCGAACACGGACGAGCGCGGACGATCAGGGTCAGGATTCCGCGATTGTGACGGTGCGCATTAAGCGGATTCGAGGCAGCGCGCAGTTGAGCGGCGACAAGTTATCTACCGTCATCTGCATCCATTATCCTTTGGAGGTTTATTTGACCTTCGGCGGTATTCCTCCCGAGTTTGTTAGCTCGGGCAAATGCCTTGGGAAACACTGCGAGACTTAAAGCGACCAGTATCACTATGATGGCAATCACGCACAAAAGTTCCAGCAGTGTGAAAGCCCGGGTCCCAATTCGTCCAGATGGATTCATCCCAGCATTGGACAGTGCCCGGTTGCGCAACTCACGCACACAGCGAACCGATGCGACAAGGCGATTCGCTCCGCGAAGGCTGCAGGTGTAGCCGGCAGAGTACCCGCCGAAATGGGTGGCTTGAGGGCGGCAGAGGGAAAGTCCGTTTCGGGCCGGGCGCGCACTCCCGAATGGAGGAATTGAAACGTTGAAATCTTCGCCCGCTTAGCGCATCGTAGCACAAACTATGATCCCGGCATCAACCGAGCCAAGTCCGCGGCGATCGCCCGACGCGGAGGGAATTGAAGGTTTCACTTTGATCGAGTTATTGGTCGTCATCGCCATCATCGCCATTTTGGCGGCCATGCTTTTACCGGCGCTTACCCTGGCCAAGGAAAAGGCGCGGGGGATCAAGTGCATGTCTAATAATAAGCAATTAGGCCTCGCCTGGCTTCTGTACGCGGACGACAATAATGGCGTGCTGGTCAAGAATCAGCCTTTCACCAGTGGCACGATCAACGACTGCTGGGTCGGCGGCTGGCTCAGTTTCGCGGATTACAATACCGATAACACCAATACGATTTTTCTGGCGGAGGGCAAGTTAGGCTCATACGTCAGCCGAAACATTGGGGTCTACAAGTGTCCGGCTGACGTCTACACCGCCAAACAAGTGAGCGGAAAGATGCCCAGAGTTCGAAGCAACGCGATGAATGGTTATTGCGTTGGTTATGGGTACGGGAACAGCACGGTCTCGGCATGGCCCGACTCTCCGAATTGCCGGCAGTACAATAAGGTGAGCGATATCAACCGGCCGAGCCCTGCGGGATTGTGGGTATTCGTGGACGAACACCCGGACAGCATCAATGATGGATTTATCATCATTGGCGCCAATAATCCGAGTTTATGGGTTAATGATCTACCGGCCAGCTACCATAACCGCGCTTGCGGGTTTGGCTTCGCCGACGGGCACGCGGAACTCCATAAATGGCGTGAACCCCAGACTTGCGCGCGGGTCACCCAAAGCTCACATGGGGGTTTTCCGGCGGCTCCGAACAGTTTGGATCTAAAGTGGATCCTGGAGCGCGCCACCGCCCCAATCCATTGATAGAACATTAGCATACACGGCATGAAATCTTTTATTATTTACCTTTTGGCAGCAGCATTCACGCAACTCGGCCGGGGAGCTGAGCCCGCCCAGCTCAAAGACAAGACCCTGGTGGTCTGGGCGGCTCCGGCGAACCTAACACAGCAGGGCGGCAGCGCACTCACCCTCGAGGACGAGCAATCCCATTTCGACGGAATTGTTTTGGGAGAGATTACACCGAAGAAGTGGATGCCAGGCAGTGATTTTTACCGCCGGACAATAAAGGAACAAGCGACCTGGGAAAACGAAACGGCTGATGAAAGCACGTTTGTTCAAATGGCGATTGTTTATCAGGGGCGCGAGGTGTCAGTCTTTCGCAATGGGCGTGACTACGCTCATTATACCATGCCTGAAGCACCGCAGGCCTTTGGTCCGGGGGCAGTCGTCGTGTTTGGACGGCGGCACGTGCTCGCCAATGATTTGGAGCACACCTTTGCGGGGAGGATTAAGGATGCGCGCATTTACGACAAACCGTTAGATCGGGAGACGATTGCGGCCCTGGTGCCGGGCAAAGTGGCCGGCGAGGTGAAGCCCTGGGCCTGGTGGTCTTTTGGAGACGAGGGGCTCCGGGAAAAAATGGGGCGCTTCACGGAGATTAAACTGGTGGGAGATGTTCGCCTGCAAGACGGCAACCTCGTGCTGGGCGGCAAAGGGGCCACGGTCATTACGACCTGCACCGGAGGTGAAGAAGGGAAGTCCATTTCCGTGCCCAAGACCTGGTCCTCGAACAGCGCGGTCCCTGACGAGGTGGTTCGCTCCGCACGTTTGTTGCGCGAGCGCTTCCTGGCCGATCCCTACCGCCCGAGATATCATTTTTGCGTGCCCGAGGATATGGGGATGCCCGGCGATCCCAATGGGGCTTTCTACCATAATGGCCGCTACCACTTGATGTATTTGTACAACCGCAATGGATCGGGATTTTGCTGGGGCCACATCTCCAGCAGCGATCTGGTTCACTGGCGACAACATCCGGACGCCATTGGTCCGGGGAATGGTGATGAAGGTTGCTTCAGCGGCGGTGCTTTTGTGGACGAAGATGGCAGCGCGTATCTTTCCTACTGGATGCTCTGGGGGGCTAAAGGCATAGGGCTCGCCCGCAGCCGCGATGCAGAGTTCGATTCCTGGAAGAAGCTGGAGAGCAACCCGGTCATCAAATCCACCGAGTGGGGAGTCACGGAAGCCAAGGATCAAGACGGCAAAACATTCTTTTACGGTTCGGCAGACCCATCGAACATCTGGCGAAAGAACGGGCGCTATTACATGCTGACGGGCAATCTGCTGGTGTTGAACAAGATCGGCCGGGCAACAAGCGCGCCGCCCGCCGAACAGGGGGACCGGCTCTACCTCTTTGTTTCGGACGATCTAAAAAATTGGAAATATCTGCACGTGTTCTACCAACGGAATCCGGCATGGACCAGCCCCAGTGAGGATGACATGTGCCCAAGTTTTCTGCCGCTGCCTTTGAATCCAGAAGGAGGCAAGCCCAGCAGCAAACATTTGCTGCTTTTTATCAGCCACAATAAGGGGTGCCAGTACTACGTAGGTGATTACCGGAACGACCGGTTTTTTGCCAACAACCACGGCCGCATGACCTGGGTGGACAACACCTATTTTGCTCCGGAGGCGTTGGTCGACGGCAAGGGGCGGCAAATCATGTGGTCATGGTTGCTCGACAATCCATCGGGGGAAAAAGAAAAAGGGTGGTCAGGAGTTTATGGCCTCCCCCGTTCGCTCTGGCTAGGCGGAGATGGCACCTTGCGGATGAGACCCGTGAAGGAACTGGAGATGCTTCGGGACCACGAAAAATCCTGGAGAAACCTGACGCTGGCTGATGGCGAAACCCGAACCCTGGGCGGGGTGACGGGCGATTCCTGTGAAATTGAACTCGAAATCAAGCCCGGCACGGCCACTGCCAGTGGCCTGAAAGTCCGGGCCTCCGCGGGGGGTGAGGAGGAAACCTTGCTTTATTATGACGCGGGCAAAAAGGAGCTGGTTTTCGATTCCACTCGGAGCGGGAATGAAGGCCGCAAAGTGGTAGAACGGGCCCCATTTGCTTTGCGGTCTGGCGAACCCCTGAAATTGCGGGTCTTTGTGGACAAGTCCGTGGTGGAAATCTATGCGAATGATCGCCAAGCCATTGGGCGAAGGGTTTACCCGACTCGGGCAGACAGCAGCAGCGTGGTTTTGTTTACCAAAGGCGGCAGCGCGCGGTTCAAGACCGTGAACACCTGGGAGATGATGCCCGCAAACCCTTATTAAGGATGCACCACACAGGCAAACCCGTAGTTCCCAGGCCGGGGGGAAATCCATGCAAAAAATAGAATTGTTCGTTGAATAACCGTGCCGATCCTGAAAAAATTGCAGCCATACTTGCACTCCACACGTGAACCATGAATAAAAGTTTTCGCCTGCTCTGTTTTATTTTAAGTCTGCTTCCCCTGCTGCCTGGTTGCGGCGACAAAACCGAAGCGATCAAAGCGCCAGCGACTTCGAGCAGGCTCTTTGGAGTGTCCTTTCAGACGATGAACAATCCCTTCTTCGTGGATCTAAACGAGGGTTTGAAAAAGGGGATTGAAGCTCACGGTGACCGGCTCACCACGCTCGACGCGCAGTTCAACAGCCTTAAACAGAAAAACGATATTTCCGACCTGATTCAACAGCAGCCCGCCGCAATTTTCATTAATCCGGTGAATTGGGAAGGCATTAAGGGGAGTCTGATTGAGGCAAAGCGTAAAAACATTCCAATCATCGTCGTGGATGCACCGGTGAGCGATCCGGAACTGGTGCTTTGCCAAGTGGCCAGTGACAATGTCGAAGCGGGCCGGCTGGCTTGCGAAGCATTGGCCCGGGTGAAACCGAACGCCAGGGTGGCGATCCTGCATCTTTCGGTGAACAAAGCATGCATCGATCGGGTGGATGGATTTAAAGCCGAACTGGCGAAGCATCCCGGAATGAAATTGATCGACGTGCAGGAAGGCAAAGGCACGGCGGAGGCAGCCCGCCCAGTCATGCGGGATTTGCTGGGCCGCTTGCCCGAACTGGACGCCGCGTTTCCCATCAATGACCCGAGTGCGCTGGGTTGCATTTCCGCGATTGAGTCGGCGGGGAAATTGGGACAAGTCACGGTGGTGACGGTAGACGGTTCACGTGAAGGAGCAGCCGCGATTGTGAGCGGGAAACTGTATTCCACCTCGGCCCAATTTCCCCGAGAGATAGGTCGCATCGCGGCCGAAAAGTTCTACGACAATTTGGCGGGCAAAACAGTAGAAAAGGACGTGAAAATTCCCGTCAAACTGGTCACCAAGGAAAACGCTGCTGACTTCCTCAAATAATTCTTGAAGCACCTACTCCATACCATGAAAGGCATCCGCCGATTCGCGCTTCCGCATTTGTTGTTCAGCCTCGCGGCCATGGCCATTGGTGCAGGGAGCCTTGGCGCCGCTGAGGACATTATCATCGCCGATTTCGAAGGCACTCACTATGGGGACTGGAAAGTGGCGGGCGAAGCTTTCGGCCCTGGTCCAGCGCGGGGCACGTTGCCGAATCAGATGCAGGTAGACGGTTTCAAGGGATTGGGATTAGTCAATTCGTTTTACAAAGGAGACGCCAGCACGGGCACGCTGACTTCGGCCGAGTTTAAAATTCAACGCCAACGGATAAATTTTCTCATTGGCGGCGGAAAGGATCACGAAAAAACCTGTATGAATTTGCTGATCGGCGGCCGAATCGTCCGGAACGCCACCGGCCCAAACGATCGGCCGGGAGGCAGTGAGACACTCGCGCCCGAGTCATGGGAAGTGGGCGAATTTGCAGGCCAATCGGCGGTCATCCAAATTGTGGATCAGGCTACCGGCGGCTGGGGGCATATCAATGTGGACCACATCGTGCAGAGCGACCGCAAGCCACCCCAAATTCTGTCCAAGGCAAGCCGAGAGTTCAAGATCTCGAAGCATTACCTGAACTTGCCGATTAAGAACGGCGCGCCCAAGCGCCGGGTGACGACGCTGGTGGAAGGCCAGGTGGCCGTGCAGAACGAAATCGAGCTGGCTAACGAAGCGCCGGACTGGTGGGCAGTCATGGACGTGAGCGCCTGGCGCGGGAAGAAGGTGACTCTACAGGTGGATAAACTCGCGGAAGATTCCACTGCGTTGAGCGCGATCGAGCAGAGCGATTCCATTAAGGGGGGTGAAGAGATGTATGGCGAGCCATTGCGCGGGCAGTTCCACTTTTCCTCCCGGCGCGGCTGGAATAATGACCCGAATGGGCTGGTCTATTTCAATAACGAGTATCATCTCTTTTACCAACACAACCCTTATGGCCGGCCATGGGGGAACATGCACTGGGGGCACGCGATTAGCCGCGACCTGATCCACTGGCAAGAAATTGGCGACGTGCTGGCGCCGGATGAACTGGGACCGATGTTTAGCGGCAGCGCGGTGGTGGATTGGAAAAACAGCAGCGGCCTGGGAACAGAGGGCAAACCACCGCTCGTGCTGATCTATACCGCAGCGGGCAATCCGACCGTGCAGTGCATCGCTTCGAGCACCGATGGACGCTCATTCAAGAAGTTCAGCGGCAACCCGGTGCTGAAACAAATCACCGGGGGCAATCGCGATCCGAAAGTGTTTTGGCACGAGCCGACCCAGCGATGGATTATGCCCCTTTACGTTGAACTCAACCACGTCCACACGATTCATTTCTTCGGTTCGCCGGACTTGAAAGAGTGGACTTATCTTAGTCACACCGACGGGTTTTACGAATGCCCGGACTTTTTCGAATTGCCGGTGGATGGCGATGGGGCGAACAAGAAGTGGGTGCTTACGGCGGCCAGTAGCGAATATAAGATCGGCTCGTTTGATGGCAAAACCTTCGCGCCCGAAACGGCAAAGCTGCCTGGTCATCGGGGCCGCGGCTTTTACGCGGCGCAGACGTTTAGCGACATTCCCGCGAAGGACGGCCGGCGGATCCAGATCGGCTGGTTTCAAACGGAGACGCACGGCATGCCTTTTAACCAATCCATGACCCTTCCGCTGGAATTGAAGCTCATAGCCCTGGCTGAAGGCCCACGCCTCACCTGGAGGCCAGTAAAGGAAACGGCCGCCCTACGCGCAAAATCCTATCGAGCCGGTCCATTGAACCTACAGGAGGGAGGAGTAAATCCGCTGGCCAAGTTCAACGCTGACCTCATCGAACTGCGTTCCGAATTTGAACCGGGCGCTGCCAGCGTGGTGCATTTTGACGTGCGTGGGGTCAGGATTAGCTACAACGCCGCGCAGCATAAACTAACGGTGAACGGCCATGAAGCCCCGGCCCCTCTGCGCGGTGGAAAACAGAACGTCACTATCTACGCGGATCGCACCGGTCTGGAAGTCTTTGCCAGTGACGGGCTGACGTACGTGCCGATGCCGGTCACGCTCAATACAACCAATCTTACCGTGGGGATCGCTGTCACTGGCGACCCGGTAAAGTTCAGCTCGCTCGACGCTTACAAACTGCGCAGCGCCTGGAAATGAAACGGAGTCCAAACAAATGAAACTTTTCATTAACCGGAAATTGTTTCGATCGTCCCGGGCATTTACCTTAATCGAACTCCTGGTCGTTATTGCCATCATTGCCATCCTGGCAGCGATGTTGTTGCCGGCGCTCAGCAGAGCCAAAGAACAGGCGCGCAAGACCGCTTGTTTCAACAATAATCGCCAAATTATCCTGGCCTGCCTGGTCTACGTGGATGCTCAAAATGGCCGATTGCCGTGCGGCTCAATGAGTGCACCTGGCCGCAACGCGAAAGGCTATCTTACCTGGGATGAATTGGTGCTGCCATACGGTGCGCCAACCAACCTGCTCATCTGCCCAAGCCATAAATTGGGCCGGCGACATTACTGGGCCAACGCCAACATCGATGATTCCTCGATGCAGGAAGGGAATGCGAGACAGACCGGGGTGATGGCTCTCGGCTATTCGGTGAAGCCAGAGAGTCTCGCGCGCTCATCGGGCACGGTTGCCTTCACGGAAATACGGGATCAAAATGCCACCTACGCCTTTGGCGGTGTTTCCAATCCCGGCGAAGGCTGGGGCTCGATGCTTTTTGCTTATGAAGACTTGTTTATTCTCCAATATCGTCATCTACAGCGGGAAACGGTTCCATTTTGTGACGGGCACGTGGAGTCCATGCGGTCGAACATTCTGATGTCGCCCATCCTGGCGAATGGCAAGCCCACCTTTGAGAAGTTCTATCGAGACAAATCCCGGGTCCCACAAAGTTAACCAAGAATTTGCAACGCCACCGCCATACCAGTCCGCACAAATTCATGGAGCGGTTCGCCGAAGTGAAAGCTCAAAAGACGGGGTCAGTCAAACAGGTCGAACGTTACCCTGCCACCGGGACTTCCGGTCAACCTGGTCAGTAAAAAAGCTGGCGTGGGTTTGGCTCCATCAAGATCAATGACCAAGCCCACACTGCTGACGCTCCACAAGATTGGCAAAAGCTTCAGCGGCGTTCCCGCGCTGGATGGTGTGGATTTCGAGTTGCGGGCCGGAGAGATTCACGCCCTGCTGGGTGAAAATGGCGCCGGCAAGTCGACGCTTACCAAAATTCTGGGCGGCATTTACCAACCTGATACTGGCGAAATCCGGATCGATGGCCAAGTCGTGCAAATTCTCGACGTCGGCGCTGCGAACCGACTCGGCATTCGACTCATTCATCAGGAGCTCTCGCTTGCACCCAACTTGTCCATCGGCGAAAATATTTTACTAGGCCGGGAGACGGGCGCATTTGGTTTTCTGAATCGGCGCGAACTTTTTACAAGGGCGCGAAAGATCATTGAGGAGCTGGGCTTACCGGAAATTGGTTCCGTAGAAAGTATCGTGGCCGACCTGAGCGTGGCGCAACAACAGTTGGTCGAAATCGCCCGGGCACTTTCAACTCGCGCACGCATTCTGATTCTGGATGAACCGACCGCTTCACTTTCGGAAACCGAGACGGAGGCGCTGTTCATCCGATTGCGGGGGTTATGCAGTCAGGGGGTGGGTATTATTTACATTTCGCATCGTCTGGAGGAGATCCAGCGGCTCGCTCAGCGCATCACCGTGCTTCGCGACGGACGGTCCGTAGGCACCCAGATCGCTGCTGAACTGAATCAAAGCGCTTTGATTCGCATGATGGTCGGCCGGGACCTCAAGGCGCATTACCCACGTCCGCCCTGGAAACCAGGCAACGTGGCCCTCGCGGTGCGCAACCTGCGCAATGCCCAGGTGCACGGGGTAAGCTTTGAGCTTCGGTACGGTGAAATCCTGGGCTTCGCGGGCCTAATGGGCGCTGGCCGGACCGAACTCGCTCGCGCTTTGTTCGGCATTGATCTCCATCAGGAGGGGGAGATTTTCGTCGATGGCAAACCCACCCAAATAAACTCGCCCGCTGATGCCCTGGCTGCCGGTCTGGCCCTGGTCCCGGAAGATCGTAAACGCCAAGGCTTAGTCATCACCAGGTCGGTGGCCTACAATCTGGCGCTTCCGTGGACGCGGGATTGGATCCATGGCGCGCGAATGGACGGGAAACGCCGCCGCGAGATCGTCGCCCGCGCGGTGCAGGATTTCGGAATCAAAATCTCCGATATCGAGCAGCCGATCGACAGTCTCTCGGGCGGGAACCAGCAAAAGGTGGTCATCGGTAAATGGATGGAACGACCGCCGAAAATTCTAATTCTTGACGAACCGACGCGGGGTGTGGATGTGGGCGCGCGTGAAGAAATGTTTGGCTTACTCCACCGGCTGGTGGCGGAGCAAAATATGGCGGTGATCCTGATTTCTTCCGACCTGCCTGAAGTGCTTAATCTTTCACATCGCCTCGCACTCTACCGCGACGGCCAAATTGTGCGCGAAGTCGCAGCACAGGAGATCACACCGGAAGCGGTCATGGCCGAACTGACCCGAAACTGACGAGCTTAATGAATCCGCGTTTAAAATCCTTCCGTTCAATGTTGCCGTTGCTCCTGGCGATTCTTGGGCTGCTGGGGCTTTTCCGGATTTGGGTGCCGCAATTTCTCGGCTTCGAAAACCTGCTCGACCTGGCTCAACAGATTTCCGTGAATGCGATACTCGCATTTGGCATGACCCTGGCGATTCTCATTGGAGGCATTGATCTATCAGTCGGGGCAGTCGTAGCGCTCATTGGGACAGTGACGGTGGCCGTCCTCGGGGGTTACGGGCTTGCGCTCGGGTTAGGAGCCGGGTTTTGCGTGGCAGCGATTTTTGGAACCATCAATGGAGTTTGCGCCGCACGCACGCGGATGCCCCCGTTTATCATCACGCTGGCGACAATGCTGATAGCACGAGGGGTTGCGCTGCGTTTCAACGAAGGCCGTCCTTTACCCGTGGCAGATACGGAGAAGGTTTTTCTGGCGTTGGGCAATGCGCGTTTAGCCGGCTTTCTCCCGGTGCCGGTGCTGCTGATGTTAGGAGCGTTCCTCGTCACTGCCACCCTGCTGCATCGGACCCGTTTCGGACAGCACCTGTATGCCATGGGCGGCAGCCGGGAGGCAGCCCGTTTCACCGGCATTCCGCTGGCGCGCAACGAAGTCATCGTGTACGTGGTCTGCTCTTTGCTAGCAGGCCTGGCCGGCATCATTCACGCATCCCAACTCTACTCGGCCGAACCGGCGTCCGGGCAGGGATTCGAGCTTAACGCCATTGCCGCAGTTGTGGTCGGCGGCACCAGCTTCACTGGGGGCATCGGGACGGTCCGAGGCACTTTGATAGGTGCGATCATCATCGGAATCCTAGACAAAGGACTGAACCAGGCTGGCGTTCACTTCTCCCTGCAATACATTGTTAAAGGAGTGGTGGTACTCCTGGCTGTATATCTTGATGTCCGGCGACGCAAGGCCTAGTCAGGTCACGGCGTTTAAGTAGAAACCGCTCCATTTACTTCCCAACACAATACAAAAATTCCTGCCGCGGAGTTCCCTTCACGGCGGCTCGCAGGTAGATGCGGCTCCCGCAGATCACTGGCGAAGCATACATTTCGTTGCCTAACTGATTTTCCGCGATCAACTTGAAACCCTGGGGCACCGCTTCAAACACAAAGGTCCTTCCCGCCACGTTTGAGGCATAAACTCGCTCCCCCACCATGACTGGCGAGCTGTAGAAATCGCCGCCCAAGCGCTCCTTCCAAAGTTCTGCACCGGTTTCCGATTCCCAGCAGACGGCGAAACCGGAGTCGAGCACTGCGTAGAGATGCTTGTCTTTGGCGATCATAGAAGGAACGTACACGCGCGCCGTGTTTTGCCATGCTACTTTGCCCGAGCCGTCGGCCAGAATTGCAGCCACGTGGTTTTTCGGGTAGCCACCGCTGACGAAAATGCGCTCTCCATCGGTCACCGCCGTGGTCACACATTCTTCGGTAGAGCCGTCGACCTCCCACAACTTCCTGCCGGACAAAGGATCGAAACTGGAAATTAAGTTGCACCCGGCCAGCACCACTTGCGTTTTTCCACCAGCCTGTATTACTGAAGGCGAAGTGTAGTTGGGGATTTTCGGCCTAGACTGGCTCCAGAGGATTTCCCCGGTGTTCCGATTCAGGCCCGCGAGCACGCCGCCACCTCGGTGGTCAGCGGACACCAGTATTACACCTTCATGCACGACCGGTGACGAGGCAAATCCCTGGTGCACCACATAGTCGCACACTTTGCGTTGCCAAATTATTCTACCCTGGAGATCCAGCGCCGAGGTGTAAACGGCTCCGCTATTCAGAAAGTTGATGAAAAGCCGATCGCGATCATAGGCAATGGTTGAGGATGCCGCAGAAGAGTTGGGATGATTGCCGGCCCCGGCACCGTTCGTATGCACCGCCGTTTGCCAGATCATGTTTCCCTGTTTCCGATCCAGGCACAAGATTGACTGCGAACGCTCAACTGGGTCCGAGGTGGGTAGATAAATGCGATCCTTCATCAATGTCGGCGAACCATGACCACGCCCGGGTATCGCCACTTTCCATAGAATATTTTCCGTTTCACTCCAATGCGTCGGTGGATTTTGTCCGTCCGCTGCCATCCCGTCCCGTGTCGGGCCGCGCCACGATGGCCAATCGTCCGAGTTTTTGGTAGGAGATGCCACTGCTAGAACAATGGAGCTGGTGAGGAAAATACCAAGGAGTAGGCTTCGGTGCATCATACGGTCAGGCGGCAGAGTGCGCAATTGAAGGAAGGTAAAGCAATGCAGAAAAGGAATGCCCTTTCGAGATAGCTGTGACCTTGCCGGTCCCTCTTCACATCTGGTCCGCTCATTTCGACGCAACCTACTTTCATTTTACTTTCCATAGAGGGTTTACTCAATTCCTTAAAGCGTTGCGTTGAGGCTTGCAACAATCTTTCCAGGTTCCTACTCGGAGTCAATTCCGGCTGACTGGTCGTGAGCGGAGATTGGGCGGCTTGCCACCGAAAGCAACATCAAACGGACAGGACGTTGGTGAGGGATACCGGTGACTAAAGATGCGGGCTTAGACAAAGATGGGAGAGCAAGTGCGATAAATATGCGGTGCTGTGGGAGAACGTCGGAGCAGGCATCCTCTGCTTCCACTCGGCGATCGAGCCGAAATCGCATTCATTCCGGGGCAACAAACGATTTGAATGTGCTTTCGGTTAATGGGTCCCGCCAGCTAGGATCAAGGCCTGGTATGGCAGAACAGCCGAAGTATTATCGCGAAATTGTAATCGGCGCCCTGCTCATTGGCGCGGCCCTGGCTGTGTATCTGCCGGTCATCTACTTCGATTTTACCAATTACGACGATCCAGCTTACATTCTCGAAAACATTCCGGTGCTGGCCGGGTTGAATTGGGAAAGCATTCAGTGGGCTTTTACCCATTCGCATTCTGGCAATTGGCATCCCCTCACCTGGATGTCGCACATGCTGGATTGCCAGCTTTACGGCACCAACGCGAGCGGCCATCACCTGACGAGCGTGGTCTTTCACTGCTTAAACACCCTGGTGCTCTATGGAATGCTTCGGTCTCTCACGGGAGCGATGTGGCGCAGTGTGTTCGTGGCCGGCTTGTTTGCGTTGCATCCGCTGCACGTGGAATCAGTAGCGTGGGTTGCCGAACGCAAGGACGTGCTCAGCGGCGGGTTCGGACTGCTCTGCCTTTGGGCCTATGGCGCATACGTGAAAACTCGTGCCGACCTGCCCGAACCTGCGCCGGGAAAAGCTTCCTTCAGACGGGGACCGCGACCGGAGGCTTATTACGCGCTGAGCCTCGCGCTGTTTGCGCTCGGGCTCATGTGCAAGCCGATGCTGGTAACGTGGCCTTGCCTAATGCTGGTGCTGGATTATTGGCCGCTACGGCGATTACCCCGGGCAGGTGAAACCCAAACCCGCATGGCTCTACGGTTAGTTGGCGAAAAGATTCCATTTTTTGCGCTCTCCGTCGCTGGCTGTTTCATTACCTTCCTGACACAACAAGGCGCAGGCGCCCTGGCGCCATTAAATTCGGCCCCAATGGCTGCGAGGATCAGTAATGCCGTAACTGCCTATTTCCTGTATATCAAAAAGCTGGCATGGCCCACGCGGCTCTCGGTGATCTATCTGGACACCGGCACCTCGTCCGCGGTGTTCGTGTTAGTGGCTTCCCTGGTACTCGTGGCACTAACGGTACTGGTCTGGAGGCTGCGGCGCTCGCGACCGTATTTATTGACAGGCTACGCCTGGTACCTGGGAACGCTGGTGCCCGTGATTGGCATCATCAAAGTGGGCAATCAATCCATGGCCGATCGTTACAGTTATCTTCCCGCTATCGGACTGTTTATCATGCTGGCCTGGGGAGTGGCGGAATTGAGCTCCGCACGACATGGTCGCACTGTCATAGGGACCTTCGCAGGCGCGATGTTGGCGGCTGCCGCGCTGCTGGCGCAAAACCAGTTACGTGTTTGGCAGAACACGGAAACCCTTTTTCGTCATGCGATCGCGGTGACCGAGAACAATTACATTGCTTACAATAGCCTGGCGTTTTACCTCGCCGATCTGGGGGAGTCACGACAAGCAGACTCGTGGTTACGCGCTTCACTTAGCATTAATCCCAACAGCGCTCCGGCCTGGAATAAACTGGGGAGCGTACTGGTTAAACAAGAGCGTTACACTGAAGCGATTAGCAATTGCCTCGTCGCTTTGCGAATCAATCCCGGGATGCCAGAGGCGCATACGACACTCGGGCTGGCACTGCTCAAGCAGGGGCAAACTAATGAAGCACTCGGCCATTATGCTGAAGCACTACGGCTGAGTCCCGATTATGCACCAGCACACTACAACCTGGCCAATGCATTGGCAAAGCAGGGGCAATATGAAAACGCGCGGGAACATTACGAGGCTTCATTGCGCTCTGATCCTTACTCAGCCGATGCGCACAACAACCTTGCATACCTTTTGGCGCGCGAAAAGAGACTCGACGAAGCCATTGCGCATTTCAGGATCGCACTGCATCGCCAACCTGGGTCGTGGCAAGCGCGCTATGGATTAGGAGAGGTGCTGGCCAAGCAAGGACGATTTGCCGAGGCTGGTCTGGAATATTCCGAAGTCGTTCGGCAGCGACCAGAGCTGGCGATTGCCCATTTTCAACTCGCGGTGTCGCTGGTGCGCCAAGGAAAGATCTCCGAGGCGCTCTCGTCCATTACCCAAGCGCGCCGCTATGCAGCCCAGACGGGGCAGCAGGAGTTGGCCCGAAAAAGCCAGGAGCTGCAGGAACGACTCGAGGCGAGCCGGGTAACGCAGCCCAACAATGAATTGCGTTCACGCTAATAGAAAACGTTGAGTTGGCGCCGGAATATGGGACCTTCGAAGAATGAATGCCCGCCTGCGAGTTATCCTCGTCTGGTTATAGGCGCAAGGACTGGCTGGCGCTACGGAAGCGAAATACGCACGTTTCATTCAGGACGGTTTCGCCATTGGGTTGTGGTCGAACCATCCGCCGATCAGGAGATGGACGCTCACTATGCCGAATTGGCACAGGGCAATTTTACTTTTCTAATTGGTTTTCGGAGCTGCGCAAAACGGTCGATCTTTTGCGCGCAGGGCTGAACAGAAGCTACGAGTTTGCTTACTGTGCGTGGCCCACGGTGACTTTTGATGCCGCCTAAAATCGTGAGACAGAAGTCAGCGCCACCACAGGTGAGGAAATCCCAACCATCGATGACAGCCCAGACATGCCAGGCCCACCACTATCACTTGATGCAGGAGCAGGGCGGCTCTTTCTGTTGGCGGCTGCTGGGAGCGAGAAGCAAACCAGCACACGAAGCGAACAAGGCTCTTCGGAATCCGTGGTTTGCTCCAACTGAACGGCTAGCGAGCCGTAAACATTTTCAATCGAGATCCCATTTCTGAATCCTGAATGAGCCGGGCCAACCGTCGAAGTCGTGTTTCTTGCTTTCGGGCGCTAAGCACCCACCAAGTCGCGGCATGCTGGTAACCACGAGGTTGGGATGAGAAAAAGGTCCAAGCCTTTTTATTTTGACGAAAACTTCGTCGGGAATTCGCATCCAATTTGCAGGTGGTATTTTCGAAGGAATAAATTCCGCTTCGGTGGGGATCCCGCGCCGCGAAAGCTTTCAAGCCCGCGGCCAGCAGGCGACCCAAACGTTTGAGCTTCTCGGCCCGCCGGATATTTACCAGACTCCAGATACTTTTCGGCCTGCGTGGCGTGAACCGATGGCAGTAACTGGTTTCGTTCACCCGTTTCACAATGCCGTCGATCCATCCGAAGCAGAGGGCCTCATCGATTGATGCCTGATAGGAGATACCCTTTTTGCGAGAATCTTTTTTATGAAAACCAACCCACACCTCCGTTACCTGATTATGGTTCTTCCGCAGCCAGATTCGGAATTGGGCTCCCGATTTAAAGAACTACACTTTCACTTCGCCAAAAACGGTCGCACTCGCTGGGCCAATAATTCATAACCTTTTTCGCTGAAATGAAGTTTATCCTCCACGAATAACTCAGGCCTGGGTTTCCCATCCGCACCCAGGACCATCCTAAAAGTGTCGATGTATTTGAGAGAGGGCTTTAGAGCCATGAATTCCTCCACCAACCAGTTGAATGCTCTCTCCTTATTCGCCTGCTCCCAACGAGCAATACTTGGACTTAGCGAAATGAAAACGATCTCCGCGTTTGGAAGTTTTGAGTGAACCGTGGCGACAAATTCTTTAAAGTCCACAAACACCTGTTCAGGTGTTTTTTTTGCCCAAAGATCATTTCCGCCAGCCCGCAGTACCACCACCCTTGGTGCGTACGGAATAATAATGCGGTCGGCGAAGTGGGTTGAGTCGACGATCTCCGAGCCACCAAATCCGCGATTAATGACGTGCTGAGCGGGAAAATCCTTGGCCAGCGATTTCCAGCGCGCGATGGTAGATGAACCGATGAACACCACTCCCCCTTTCGCGGGCGGGTTCGTCATATCCATTCGTTCATAGGCGGAAATCTCATTTTCCCATTTTTTAAAATCGTGTTCCGCTCCGGCACAAAGGGCCTTCGGCGAGGGTGATAGGAGGAGGAATGCCGTGAGGATTACTCCTGGTCTTGCAGCACAGAAAATGGAAAGAGACGATGCCATTAAAAGAATTCCTAAACTAGCCGAGAGATCCTCGCAAGCATTTACGCGCCTCAGCGCGGCCCGGTCGCGCTCGCCTTCAGTGGAAACCCACGTTATTGTCCAACGCAATGCCAGACACCCGGAGCAAGTCGATTCACATTGAGAACTTCAAAGTTCATTCCTACGAAGTGAACTCCAAACAGGAGGCCACACTGGAAACGCTGAGCCGCTATTTTCAGGAAGCGGCGTGGAACCATGCCGAGGCACTGGGCGTAGGATATAAGCGACTGGTGCAAGACCACAAGCTCTGGGTCTTATCACGGCTAGCGGTGCGGGTCGACCGTTACCCGCGATGGGGGGAAACAATCCAGGTAGTGACCTGGCCCCGTGCCGCCAAATCGGTTTTCGCCATGCGCGATTTTGAATTTGCCGACTCTGATCAAAACCGTCTTGTGGCCGGAACCAGTGCCTGGCTCGTGCTCGATGTGGTGACAAGAAAACCTCAAAGGATCGATAAGCTGGTGGCGAAACTTCAGCCACTCTCGGAACGCCGTGCCTTGCCGCAAGACCCGGAGAAAATACCGGCTCCTGCCGCTGTCTTGAACACCATGGCCCCCGTGCGAATGACCGCGCGCTACGGGGATATCGATGTGAATGGCCATGTGAACAACTCGCGCTACATCGGCTGGCTACTGGACGCCTACCCTAGTGATTTCCATCAGCACCACTCAATCGCATTCCTTGAAATCAACTATTTGGGCGAAACCTTAAGTGCAGAGCCGGTGACTATCCAATCCGACGAGACGTCATCCGGGGAATTCGTCCACACTCTGGGAAAGGCGAACAGCCAAGAACCTATTTGCCGAGCCAGAATAAAGTGGAAGGGTAACAAAGAGTAAATTCAGCCCATCTTCAGCCACTCATTCCACTTGCAGACTGCCTCACCGATTCGGCAATTTAGCGTTTCCTTGTCTTTCCGCTTGACTTTAAAGTCGTCTACCCTTTTAATGCGCAGATTCCCAAGGATGTTTTCCAGGATCGTTTGTTCCTGGATTATGGGTTAAACCCATGCACAGCGTAACGAATCAATTTGCAATCTACCTAGCGGCCGAACTCCTAACCTATTGTATACCAGCAACGCAATGGTCATCCGCCCCCGAGGTGGTCGTTTTTGCCAATTTGAGTTAAAAATTTCGGTAACAATTCACAACTTTTGTTTAAGTAAGGAGTAACGAATCCAGAACCAGGAGCCTAAAGAGCTCAACCTATAAAAACTAAACACTGCCAGGCGCTTACGCCTGCTGCAGAAAGGAGTCCATGAAAACATTAACAAAACAGGAAGTAAAAAACCTCGCCCTAGCCATGAGCCTGGCCGCCGTAGTGCTGTTCCAATCGCTCCCCGCACGTGCGGGCGGAGATAACGATGACAAAGAAGGGAACCGCAACAAAAAGCCTCAGGTGCTTTCCCCCGCTGGCAAGCACTATGGCAAAACTTACGGGGAGTGGTCGGAAGCCTTTTGGCAATGGGCCTTCTCGATGCCGACGACTCGACACCCCATGTTCGATAGTGCTGATGTCGGTGCCGGCCAGCAAGGCACGGTCTGGTTTCTTAGTGGTAATTTCACCGGCACGCCGGTCACGCGCAATGTAACTATTCCCTCTGGAACCGCGTTATTTATTCCGCTCGTGAATATTTGGGCGGATAACACCGACTGCAATGGCAGCGGCCAAATCATTTCGGATGAGAATTCAGAGTCAGTTCTCCGAGCGAATGCCAAGGCAGTTGAAGACACCGCTTCAGATTTGAGCTGCACCATCGACGGCATTGCAGTTCCGGGTTTGGCGAATGCCCTCACGACCCCCTTTCGCATTCAAAGTTCAACCCCAGGTGGTTTTTCCTATACGCTGCCCGCCTCACAGAACCTGTTGAATTATTTTGGGCTTGCGTGCTGGACGGATCCCAACAATGTGCCTCTCAGGGTAGACGCTTCCATTTACCACGCAGTCGCAGATGGTTATTATGTCCTAATAGCTCCGCTGGCTCCCGGGCCGCATACAATTACGTGTCACGGAACAGCGAATGGCTTTACAGAAAGCTTCACCTACAACATCACGGTTTTATCCGAAAATCTTGGTAACGAGGGCATCTTCCCGCCAGACTCGAAGCCGTACGGCCGATCTTATGGTGAATGGGCTGCGAAAGACTGGCAATGGATTTACTCTCTGCCGATTGACCATCATCCCTTATTCGACACCGCTGACGTAAGCACTGGACAGTCCGGACCACTCTGGTTTCTAGGGGGCAGCTTCACCACCACTGGTGATGGTACCCACGTCAGTGCGGTGGCGGATCGCAGTGTCAACATACCATACGGCAAGGCCCTGCTTGTTCCAATAGTTAATGCCGAATCGGCCAGTGCGGAAGGAAACGGCACTGACGAAAGCCAGTTCCGCGTCAATTCAATTGGTCTACTGAACCACGCTGCCAACCTCACCTGTGTAATCGATGGAAAGGCCGTGAAGAATATCGAAAAATATCGTTCGCAGAGTCCATTATTCAGCTGGGGACCTCTGCCAGCTAACAATATCTTTCAAAACCCCGTTGACTTCCCCGCGGGGCTCAGCAGCCCTTCCGTTGCGGATGGATTCCAATTAATCCTGGCCCCGCTCAAGCCGGGTCTCCACACAATTCATTACACCTCCGCCATAAGCTTTACTGAAGCCGAAGACGGTTTCGATTTAGAATTCACGCAGGACATCACGTACCACATTAGTGTAGGCAAGCCGAATTCTTAGAACGGCGACTAACTTCCGATTCAGAACAACTGCGGACGTAGTCTGCAGAGTTGCGCCCCTTGGCGATGGACAACACCATGCCAAGGGGCTTTCCATCCTGCCACCTTATTGCATGGCCGGATGAAATGATCCCTAAACGCCACGATTAGCATCAGCGAACTAATTAAATTAATCCCCACCTCCCTGGTGCCGTGACCTCGGCACACTCTTCACAACCACCAATCAAACTCAGCAAGAGCAGTTGGACAATTCCACCCTTACTTCGTCACGCTGAAGGAGGTTACCGATGAGAGACACCACGCGCAGAGCTTTCTGGCCCAGTCGGACGTTCCCAGTCGTGACGATTGACTGCCTCACCAATCCAACAATTGATGGATTTAGCCGATATTGATAGTCTGAACGGTATTGGCTCCATGGCGACATCGAGTAGAATCATTCTATGCAACTACGCTTACTGAGGATTTTTCTTGGATTCGCCGCCATCGCATGGGGTGCCTCAGTCTTTGGCGTGTTCGCCTCATGGTCTGGTGCCGTCCATACCTTGCAGGGACTAGGGGCGCAAGCCATTGTTTATGACCGAATGCTTGACTATTGGCTGCGCATGACTGCTGGTGCTTTCGCGCTGGTTGGTTGCTGGTATTTCGTGCTGATGTGGCAACCCAGGAAATATTACGTTGCGATCCCGTGGTTCGGCGCGCTTATGGTGGTGGAAGGAATCATCCTGCTCGTCCATGGAATCCGTCTTGGTCTTGCACCACTGCCTTTTTACGCAGACACTGCCGCCTGCCTGGTCGGGGGCAGTGCGATCCTATCCCTGGCACGATTTGCTAAGCCGGCCGAAGCGGACCACGCTCACTGAACAATAGTTGCATGATTGCTCCTGTCACTGGTGAAATTATATTTCGGGACGGGTTGCATATCGTTGCTCATTGTCGAGTTCAGCCGCTTCTTGACACCATTGGCAAGTCCAACTCCAGGAGATTACCAGTGCCAGGTTGGGACCAGCACAATCTTGGCTTTCATGATTCGGAGTTTGGCAAATTCGAGGTGGAAGTTGCTTCCGGTCCAGAAGGGAGGATCCACATCGTATTTTTGGCTCATTCACATGCATTTTATCAGCCGGCAACTCCGGATGACAACGAGCGGCGCACATTTCATGAAGGTGTAATCAACAAGGACCTGCGCGGGCAACGTGAGTTTGCCTGGGGAGAAGCCTTGTGCCGTCTGGACCGCGAGGCAAACCTTGATTGGCTTTTGGTCGCCTACACGCAAGGCCCGCACGTACCGATGCGAGTCAAAAGCGTCCTGAAGCAGATCTCTGTAAAGGCAGAGACGCCCGATTGAAGGGAACGAAGGGATGCTCGAAACTTGCTGCCTATTGCTGGCAGTTGATCTGGGGCGAAAAACTTTAGCCTCAACGCCAGGAAAATGCTCCCGCGCGCGTTCGGATAAGCACGGGAGGGGCAGATTTCAGTCAGTCCTTGTGATAGGGATCGTCTTCGGTTGACGAATTACGATAGGACAGGAGCCAAGCGATTATACAGGGCCCAAAACAAAGCATCAAACCAATTGGCATCGCAAAAATGCTCCAAAATTTATCACTCATCATGTCGAGGCAAAGATTTAGAGCTTTTGGGTCGTAAAGTAAAGAGCCTTGAACTACGGCAAATTGGATTCCACCAAGCGAGTTGCGATAGTTCGCTTAGGGTCCAGAAGCCTACCGGTTCAGTGAATCAGTATCTAGTACGGTAATATGCTTGGGAATGAGTGGGATCGATTGTGATTGGGTGGGGGCTGGTGGCATTTAGGACATCGCTCCAAGGGCCGGAAAGGCTCTGGGACTGCTGCAGAACACCGACTCGCCAACTCAGTTGCAGTGTGTTTCCACCCAAGCTGAATGACAGAACAGGGGAAACCAAGGATTTGATCTGATAAATGGCCCCGGTGCCCCCGCCGGAGCCGGTGTTTCCGGTCGCCGTAAGATCCGCGAGAAATAAAGAATCGTCGGTGGGCAACAAGCCATCCAAGTGACCGATCCCGGCCTCGTTGTTGCCAATGATTTGGAAATAATTGGTAGTGGTCAAATCGACAAAGACGACGGGATTTTCTTCGTTAGCGATTCCGCCGCCATCAAATTTGCCGTGGAAGCCAATGAATACTCCGTTGTTAAGGCCGTTGGGAAAACCGCGGGGTGCGAAGGCTATATCGTTGGGGCCTTCACTTTCAGAGCCGGTGAAAGGATCAGGAAGCGGCTGAAAGGCAACAAGCGGTTGAACCCCTGCGCCACCGACTACGTTGCCGGTACGATAAGCAGTATAATTAGAAGGAAAGCCAAAACTAGGCACCGTTCCGTTGCCGACTTGGGCGACAGGAATAAAATTCAGTTCATCAGCACTGTGCGGTTCATTTACGTTTACGAGACCATCGATGCCATTATCTTCAAAATATAAGTCCCCGGTGACAGGATGGAAGGCGAAGCCGGCAGGATTGCGGAGCCCTTGAGCAAGCCGGGTAAGATTGGAAGCCACCACGTTGGTCACATTATCCGTGAGGGTTAACATGTAAATGGATTCACCCATAAGCGTACCGGTAGCACCAGCGATCTGGGTGCTGCTGATGGTGGCGGTACGAACTGTATTCGAGAAGTTTTTTTCCGAGCCAAGCTGGAAGAGCAGGTCGCAGCTATTGTTGGTTCCAGGGGTCGGGCGAATACCAAGCGCAGAGTGCGGATGTAACCAACCGCCTGAGGGATAGTTCACATTGATTTGACCGACAAAGGTTAAGGGCGTACTGGGAGTGGCACCAGTTCGGAGAATGGAAATAGGCTTGCCGACACCCTGTCCAGTGACGAACAACAGATTTCCCCACAAGCGAAGCGATGTCTGCCCACCGGGCAATCCAGTGTAAAGGACGGCAGCAGGGCCGTCGGCAACACCATCCTGATCGGCATCGACCAGGCGTATGATTTGGCCGACGGAACTCCAGTAAGAGGATGTCACAGGCTGGCTGACCGCGACTAGAAGCGAACCATCCGAAAGTTGAACCATCCCGAGCGGAAAATTCAGATTGGTGGCCAGAACGGTGATCCGGAAATCAGCGGGATTCACGCCAGGACCTTGGAGGCTGAACAGAGCAGCATAAGCAGGGGCCGTGAGGAGATGCAGGAGAAGCAGCGCGAAAGGTGCACAAAAGAATCTAAGATAGGGATGCATGGCGTGGAAAGTAACACTATTTTCGTGACGTGCAACGCCGAATTCAATTCCGTCCACAATTGGATCTGAGCAGCGCGTAAGGAAGCCAGGAAGACTTGCAGATTGAAGGCGGGAGAGAATCAGTTCTCGCCTGGAGTCCACTTCAGATAACCAATCAAATCGGCCAAATCCTGTTTGCTCAAGCCAACTTCCAAGCCATCCGGCATTAACGATGTTTTTCCGTTATGAAGTGATTTGATCTCACTTCGCAGGATGTTTTTTACCGTGCCATCGGGAAGTTTCATTTGAATGCCGTTGCCGGTCTCACTGCCCACGAGGCCGTAGAGTTCTTCGCCATTTGACAGTGCGCAATTGTATGCCAAATAACGCGGTTCGACTTCACGGCTGGGATCGAGAATAGATGTCAGCAGTTTCTCAGCTGGATGGCCGCGCACGGAAATGAGATTGGGCCCGATTTCGCGGCCGACCCCTTCCAACTGATGACACACAGAGCAGGCACGAGTAAAGACTGAGCGGCCCCGCTGGGGGTCACTAGCGAGCGTGAGTGCAGGACGAAATTCATCTATCGCTTTTTGGCGATCCGGGTTGGAGGACGAGGCAAAGAGCTTTTTAGCCAAGCGACTGATGTTTTCGGCCCGGTGTTTGAGCAAACGGTCGGCTCGAGCTACACCGAGGTCACTCGTAGAGAGTTCTCCCCGTTCAATGCGGTGGCAAAGCTCCAAGGTCCATGACTCGCGGGCCATCAGCTCATCAATGATTACGGATCGGATTTCCGGAAGATGACTAGGCCAGTTCTTGAGAAATACATCGGGAACGTTAGGATCGTTGCTAATGGCGGCGGCTTTTACGGCAGCGCGCTGCACTCCGCCTGGCGTCCGAGGCGTGAGCAAGGTGGCGAGAATGCGGAGGTCATTCGTGCACTGGGATTCATCTCGCCCAAGCAACGAAACGGCAGCAATTCGTTTGGAAACCGACTGATCGGATGTGGAAGCAATCTGGCGAGCGGCGACGAACAAGTCCCCTGCCCTGTGCAACAGGTGCGTTAATGCATCGTCTTTAACAGTGAGCACCTGGGCCAGGGAAACGTTCCGAAGTTTGAGAATATCGAGGAAGCCAGCGAAGGATTGCATTTGAAAGGCGGTATACTGTTCCTGGCTGGGCGCAAGACTGGGGGCCAAAAGCTGTGCGACCAGGTCCCGGCGATTTAATGCGATCGTCAGGGAGAGCAAGGGCCCGGTAAAGGTCTGTGCGGCCGAATCGACACGCCCGGCGATGGCCGTGACCAAGGCGGCAACATGATGAGGAGCGGAACTCATGATAGCAGCGGACGTATAGGGATCAGACGGGTTGGCCAAAGCAAGGTGAGCCAAGGCATCGCCTGCTCTGGAGTCGTCCCATTGTCCAAGGGAACAGGCCAATTGAAGCCGCACCTTGGCATCGGAGTCATTGGCCAGTTTGGCCAAGGCTTCCAGTAATGGAGGTGAAGCAACGGCCATTGATTCGGCGGCACGCACTGCGTGACGTCGCACAGCAGGGGCCGCGTCGAGCAATGCGGATTCGAGGACCTCGAGTCGGAGTGCGCCCAAACCATCCAAGGTGCAGAGAGCGTGGAGACGAGCTAGAGCATTGGCACTGGAGGCACAAACTTTTTCCAGAGGGTCCACTGCCGACCTATCGTTGCGCCACAACAAACATTGTTGAGCTTTGTCCCGAATCCAGCCATTGGGATTGCCCAGTGCGGCAACGAGTTCGCTGGAGGAGAGTTTATCGAGCCGGATGAACGATCGCGAGGCCAGCATCGGTGCATCACTCCGCACGATTCGATAAATTCGCCCGCGCTCCTCGCCGGCACGGTAAAAAGGTTCCAATTCCCTTCGGCCTTCAGGCGGTAACCAATCGGGATGCTCGATCATGTAACGATACATATCAACGATCCAGAGCCCGCCATCGGGTCCCGTGCGGGCCATTACGGGGCGAAACCATTGATCTTCGGAGGCGATGAAATCGTTTTCTGATTCACTTTCGGCACGATGTGCACTGAAGCTGACACCCTCTTCACGGACAAGCAGGTGCTGAATGAGGTTATGGACTGGTTCGCAGCTAAACACATGTTGATCTCGACCGCGTGGGAAAAGTTGTTCGTCCCGATAAAAGTCGGTGGAGCAGGCGGAAGTGAAATGGCTGACATGCTCAAAGCTGTGATACCGTTTTTGTTCACTGCTACGTGGATAGACTTTAGGATTAGAGGGGAGATAAAGCTGGCGCTTTGACTCGGGAGCGGGCACGTACGGGTTGCGGCCCATGTAACGATCCTCAAGCACAAAATGGAACAGTGGGTAGCTGTTGTCGCAGCCAAACGCGCTGCCCCAATCGTCCGGATTGCGGCCGAATTCGGATTGGCCGGATTCGGCTTCGATCCACCCCTTGTCCGGCTGGAAGCGCAAGTCGCGGCCGTTGATGTTCACCTTCGCCCCCGTCTTGATGGAGCGAGGCTCCCCACCGCTCCAGCCGTTGGCACAATGAAGCCAATTATCGAGTCCCCAGCGCAACCCGTTTACACGCAGTTGGAGGTTTCCCTGGGCAAACCCAGTGAAGAGAACCTCACGCTTATCGGCTTTACCATCACCATCAGTATCTTCGGCATAAAAAATGTCAGGGGCAGCGGTGACGATTACTCCATTGCGCCAAGTGATAATACCGTTGGGAAAATTCAGGCCTTCGAGGAATATAGTAGACTTGTCAAACCGGCCATCGCCATTGGTGTCTTCCAGAAACTTCACGCGTCCACCCGGCTTCATTTTACCGTCGATGCCATAGGGATAGTCGGCCATTTCCACCACCCATAGCTTACCATCCAGGCCCCAATCAATGGCTACCGGGGAGGAAACCATTGGTTCGGCGGCGACTAGTTCGGCAGCGTAGGAGTTAGGCAAGTGGAGTAAAGCCATTGATTCTGGCGGTGATTTGGGAAGCGAACTCAATTTAGGTGGAGGACGCGGAACAGCCAGCGGCTTCGAAGGCAGCCCTGAAACACGGAAAGTGGAGACCACTTCATCAGGAGTAAGCGCGCGGTTGAACAGAGCGACCTCGTCGATGCGGCCCTGAAAATTGGCAAAGTTGTCGTTGCGACCACCGATAAAAACCTGCTCTACGGTCGAGCTGATAGCACTTTCGGCTTCGCCGGAGATCTCCGGCCGGGCATTGCCATTCAGGTAAACAGCCAGCTTCTTTCCGTCACGCACAAGGACAAGGTTATTCCAGGAGCGCGGTTCGATGACTGTGTCGCCAACCAGCACCTGGTCCAGTTGGTTGCCATTGAAAAACAGGATTCGACCCTCATGTTGCTGGTGCGTGCCACCAATCCCCAGATGATCACCTGGTGCACCCTGGGCGCCGTCAACACCACGGGAGAAGAGATAGCCGGTAACGGGCCGCTCATTATTGGGCAGTTCGTTCCGCAGCCAAAAGGACACGGAATACGTGGAGCCGAGGCCTTTGGCGAGCGCCTTAATTCGACCGCCGTTAAACAAAGGCGCGTGGTTAGTTGCGGATCCGGAGAAACCTGAAGATTGGGGCCCGAGTTGATGGAGCTCCACGCCCTCCTCATCGACGGCAGCTGTGATTTTTCCGATTAAGTCTGAGACAGCGCGACCTTCGGAGCCATTTTCGCTTAAACGCCAATAGGAAAGCGGTTTCAAAGCGAGCACATTCTGCACATAAGCACCATTGGGTTCCGGTGGCACGGGTTTTGAGGCGAGCGGAACTTCCATACGTGAGATTTTAAAGTGCCGCGCCACTTCATCCGCAGTTAGTGCGGAGTCATAGAAAGCGATTTCATCGACTTTGCCTTCAAGATTGAATTGATTTTCGACGTTGCCGGCAACTATCCATCGGGCCGCCGGTTCGAGGGAGACGGGTTCGGCCTCGCCGGAAATGTCCAATTCACCGTTGAGATAAATGGAGACCTGCCGGCCGTGCCGAACAAGCACAAGATGATTCCAAGTGCGGGTCTTAACCGCAGATTTACCTGGGAGTAAAGCGTCAAGCCGAGTTCCGATCGTAAACAGCAAGTGACCAGGCGAGCTGTTGGTGCCACCAATGAACAACTGATCACTTCCCGGGCCAAGAGAAAAAAGGTAGCCGGTGATGGAGCGCGCAGCCACGGACAACCCGTTCCAGAACCATAGCTCCATGCTATAAGAGTTGGTTCGCAAGCCAAATGATGACTTAAGATAACCGCCAGCAAAATGAGGCGCACGATTGATTGAACCACCGGAAAAAGCTGAGGATTGCGGGCCATCGAGGTAGAACGCTACGTTCCCTTCAAACTCGCCGGATCGGCCATTTCCGGTCGCATCGGTCGCAGTTGTGCCGGAGAATTCATTAAGCCGCCAGTATGAGGCAGGCTTAGACGCAAGAACCACCTGAGCGTATTCGCCATGCGTTTCAACAACCGGGTGGCGCTTTTGGCCAGAAATCTTTTCAAGCAGTTTAATGAGAGCCTCCACGATCTGGGGCTCTGCATTAGTTTCAAGGCCGGCTGTCCGGGCCGGCCAAGTGGTGTACCCACCTAACCGATGCTGCTCGGGAGGAGGAATATAACCTTCGCTGCCATTGGCTAATTCGATGTTAAACGTGAGTGCAAGCGGGCTTTGGGCTTTCAGCTTTAGCCCCGTGATGGCATAAACTTCGTTGGGGATGGCGGTGATGCCCAAATCACCGATGCGGAGAGCTTGCAGAATCAACTCGGCGGTTGGACGCTGGTGCAGATAAATTGCTTCTTTTGCGTAGATCTCCGCCATGCCGCGGGGCGAGCGATCACCGATTCTCCCAGCCAACTCGTTAGCCCAAGCGAGGCGTTTCTGGTCCGGGAGGCGAAAGCCGAGCGTGAGCTTGGTTTCGGCCATTGCGAGTGGAACCCAAGCGTGATACTCGATCCGAGAATAAGCCTGGGCAATCAACTCAGCAACTTCCTGGGCATAGGCATTCATTCCAATTTGTTTGGGAGATGCACCATAGTTCATCCACATTTGATCCCCGCTGGTGCCTTGGGACATGATGCCAACGAATGGCTCGTTCCCACCTACCGCTCCGATCCGATCCGCAATGTTAGTGGCAAAAACCCCGTAATAATCTGCACTGAGGAGAGGGGACTCATAATAATGCATGGAATAATTGGCCAGCAGCGCCAGAGGTTTGCCATCCGGGGTTTGCACGGACAGAAAGGAAAGCGCAGGATCAACCGGGCCACTTGGGCCAATAGCATCGGGGTTTTGGTAGCCGGGATGCATGTTCGCACGCACGTTTTTCTCGCCGAAGGGATCGGAAAGCATTTTGTCTGGGCGACGAATCCAGCGGCGACAGAAAGTATGTTTATAATCATCTACGCTTCCCCAACCGATGCGAGCGGGCGCCAAATTCCTGACGGCCCGCTCAATCCCTTGTGCAATTCTGCCAGGGAGAAAACGCGCATATACGGGGTCCACACGACTGCCGAGACAACCCATTGCCGAAGGGGCCGAGTGCGTATGAGTGGCACTAATGAGCATGCGCTCCGCCGGGATCCCAGTGGCGCTGGAAGCGATCCGCTTAGCTTCATCGAGCAGGTCCCTAGGGACCATGCAACTATCGACGACAGCTATCACGATACTCAGGTTACCATCATTGAGTGCAAGTGAACGAACCCGGAGGGGATCGTTCGCCTTCGTAGCGGTACGCTCCTCGAACATAGCATTGACAATCACTGGGAAATTGGTGGGTGTAATGTCCGCTACGGAAGCTCCAGCACGGAAGGTTTTCTCTGACTCCGCAGCGAAAGCCGTCGAAAAGAGAATGGCCAAAATAAGGGGACCGAGAGCTAGGGCGCCGAATGCCTTACCAGTTCGAGAGTTCAATGAGGGGATACTAAAATAAAGCAGCAAGCCCTGGCAATGGGATTACCAACTAATGAAGTCATATTGTGAACTACGGCGTGCAAGAGGCGTGTTCTCCCAGTCCTTTTGGCTTGCTCGTGATACCTTGCGACCACAGGCTTGGGTAACAGCAACGAAGATTATGAAACAAGACACGTCGCAACGGTCCAAGGAAAGCCAATTAACGAAAGTGGACAGGCGTTCGTTTGTGACGCTTGGAGCGGCGGCGGTAGTGGGCACTTCGTTGTCTTCGGTCTGTGCGGGAGCGGGAAACGATTGGAGCGGCAAGGAACCCGTTCGCTATCCTGATGGGCGAATCGTGGTACTCGAGCCGAAGTTTGCGAAGTACAAAATTGGTAATACATCTATAGAGCGTCTCTGGACGGGAGCACTCTGGGCAGAAGGCTGCGCCTGGAATGCAGTGGGGCGATACCTAATCTGGAGTGATATTCCGCGCAACCGTCAAATGCGATGGCTAGACGAGGATGGACATGTGAGTGTCTTCCGCGCTGCATCCAATAACAGCAACGGAAACACATTTGATTTTCAAGGACGCCTGTTGTCCTGCGAACACGACACACGACGAGTGGTTCGATGGGAGCATGACGGCAGCGTAACGGTGCTTGCAGACCGTTGGGAAAGCAAACCACTAAATGCGCCAAACGACATCGTAGTTCATCCAGACGGAGGAATCTGGTTCACCGATCCGGGTTATGGCAGCATGTCGAATTATGAGGGCCACAAGCATGACCTGGAATTAAAGGAAGCAGTTTATCGCATTGATCCAAAAAGCGGTAAGTTGGCGCGGATGACGGACGAAGGATATAAACCAAATGGCCTTTGCTTCTCCCCTGATTACAAAAAATTATATGTTGCCGACACAGGCGGGCCGAATCCAAAAGGCATTGATGTGTACGACGTAATGGAAGGAAAGAGGCTCGGAAAACAACACCGCTTCTGCTCAATGGAAATGGGCGGGAAACAGGGTGGCTCCGATGGAATTCGAGCGGATGTGGACGGTAATATTTGGTCGGCAGCCGGTTGGGCAGGCGAAGGATATGACGGGGTGCATGTCTTTGCACCGGATGGGCAGCGCATCGGTGTGATTCAACTGCCGGAGATATGTGCCAATCTCTGCTTTGGTGGTGAAAAACGGAACCGACTCTTTATGGCGGCGAGCCAATCCATTTACGCTGTGTACGTGGAGACCAAAGGGGCACATATCACCTGAGACGCTATGGAAGGTGAGCCTAAGAAAACCAGGCGAGCCAGCAGCAACAATTGGGCCTGGCCAGTCGCGTGGATGATGACCTTACTGACCATCGCTGCGGCGGGTCTTTACGTATTCAAATCGTGCCGCGACATGCCAGGTCAGGCGATTGGTGGAGCGACTCAATTGGCAAAGCAGATCGGGAAAGGGATGGCGGAAGTGGCCGCAGCCTTCAACCAGGGAACTGTGACGACAAGCTTTACAAGTTATGCGACGTCCATTAGTGGCAGTCAGTACTTGCAATTTGCGACTCTCACTCAGCAGGAACGATTTACTCGCACTGACGAGGCAAGCACAGCCTTCGGCTATCTTCCGTTACCAGAGGTTATGGTCGAAGCCGATGCACCAGTGAATTACACTTACTATCTGGACCTGAACGACAAATGGGAATTCCAGCTTCAGAAAGGCATCATTAATGTGATCGCACCGAACATTAAATTCAATAAGCCGGCGGTGGACGTTTCCCGGATTACTTACGAGGTAAGAAAGGACAGTCACTTCCGCCGCACTAGTCAGGCAATGGAGAATCTCAAGAATTCAATCACATTTATGGCGCACCAGAAGGCCAGAGAGAATGTGAACCTGGTCCGTGAAACCGGACGCAGGCAAACGGAAATGTTTGTCCAAAATTGGCTCTCCAGATCTTTTGGGGACGGGACGAACTACGCGGTAAAAGTCATATTCCGGAACGAGGTTCAGGCCAGTAGGCCAACGATAGAGAAATAGGCAGAGAAACAACTCAGAACACAGGTCCAAGATGCCAGGGCGCAAATTCTTCATCACCGATACCAGCAAGTTCGCTTTTGGTCTTTTCACCGCCCGCCACGGCTATGATTTTTTGTAAGATGCGCTGTCCCACCTGGGCCACGGTTTCTGTTCCATCCAAAATGGTGCCGGCATTAATGTCCATGTCCTCCGCCATCCAATTGTAAAGGGGGGTGTTGGCCGCTACTTTAATACAAGGCGCAGGTTTGCAACCGTAAACGCTTCCCCGCCCGGTCGTGAAAACACCTATATTGCAGCCGCCAGCAACCAGACCGGTCATGCTGACCGGGTCGTATCCCGGTGTGTCCATGAAGCAAAAGCCGGTGGTGGTGATGGGCTCCGCGTACCGATAAACCGCCGCGAGCGGGGATTGGCCACCCTTGGCAACCGCGCCGAGGCTCTTTTCGTAAATTGTCGTCAACCCGCCTTCCCGGTTCCCGTGCGAAGGATTGTTATCGATGGACGAGTTGTGCTGACGAGAATGGTTCTCCCACCAACGGATGCGTTCGATCAGCTTTTCCGCAATCTCACGCGAGAGTGCACGACGAGTTAACAGATGTTCGGCGCCATAAATCTCGGGAGTTTCAGCCAGTACAGAAGTTGCACGGTGCCGGACTAATTCGTCCGACGCGAATCCAAGAGCCGGGTTGGCGGTGATGCCACTGTTAGCATCCGAGCCGCCACAATTTTCTGCGAGGATCAATTTGCTGACGGGTTGAGGTTTGCGGCGGAGAGAGTTGGCGGGGCCAAGGAGCTGAAGCACAGCAGCCACACCCGCTTCAACGGTTTTGCGCACACCGCCTGCAGCCTGGATGTTCATGAACACCGGTGCTGACTCACCCGAGGTCGAAAGACCTAACTTATATGCCCTGCGTATAGCGTCGACCTGGTTGGTTTCGCAACCCAAGCCAATCATAACATAACCGGCAATATTGGGGTGGCGCGCGATGCCGGCCAAAACCCGTTGCAAAAGTTGTTGGGGTTCACCTGGATCAAGCGCACAACCGCTTTTGTGGGTAAAGGCAATAACTCCGTCCACATTAGGAAAGTCGCGCTGGAAGCTTTCGGTGCGAAAACGGTCACGCACATAGTGCGCAACTGAGGCTGAGCAATTTACGCTGGAAATGACGGCGAGGTAATTGCGTGTGCCGACGCGTCCATCCGGTCGAGCATAGCCCAAAAAGGATGGGGACTGTTCGGGAGGGTAGTAGGCTACGGGCACAACATCGGTACAAAATTGCCAATCCCGTGCAAAATCTTTTATTGTTAGATTGTGCGTGTGAACATGCTCGCCCGGGGCAATGCGGCTCCGGGCGAAGCCGATCACCTGGCCGTATTTTCTAACCGGTGCGTCCGGGGCGATTTCCTGGAGAGCAATTTTGTGCCCTGCCGGAATGAGTTGCAGAATGTGGAGTTGTAGAGGACCATCTACCAATTCATCGCCCGCTTTAACGGGCCGCTTCAATACGGCCACATCATCGGCTCCATGGAGGATAATCGCAAAGTCAGTGAAGGCTTTTTGCGGCACGTCAAAGCGTAAGTATTAGTGCGCTTATGGTCAATTTTGGATCAGTAGCTTTAATAGAGGCTGTTGGGCCAGTAATAGGAGAGGCACCACTTAAGGATCGCAGAATGCCCTGGCGCGGTCCTCATGCTTGGAATTCGGAGATAGACAAACACTTATTGGAATATCTGAGCATGTCATATGGGGATCTTTAAGTTCAATCTATGAACATAGCTTCGTTAGAGAGAAGTAGGATTTGGGAATACTTTTCGAAGGGTCCCAGATTGGCGGAACCGTGGGATTGTGCGGACAGAAACCTTTCCGCGAGCTCGACTTCGGCACGGGCCGCGGGCCGCTGAAAGATAAGACGGTAAAGTGCCTGGATTCGTTCGGCAGGAGAGGCCGTGTTACTAACCTCTGGCCGTTGCGCCACACGTTTAGCCTGCTGAATCACAAAAGGGCTGTTCATCAAGAAGAGAGCTTGTTGCGGAACGGTAGTACGGAAGCGACTCTGGTTGCTAGTATCGGGATTGGCAAAGTCGAACATGCGAAAAACGCTGGGGAGGTTTTGGCGATCGATCAAGCCGTACAGCGTTCGACGCGTGGAAAATGGCTCGTCCTGAAGATCGACAGGAAGGCCGCCAATGCTGGGGTCGAGCTTACCGGCGATCTTTAAGAGGGTATCGCGCAGGGCTTCGAAGTCGAGCCGTTGACGGTTCATATGAGATAGCAAAAGGTTTTCAGGATCAGACTTTAGGCTGGCGGACGGCGCGTCGCTTTTCTGTTGGTAAGTTGCCGAGAGCAAGATGAGTCGGTGCAAGGCTTTGGTGCTCCATGCGTTTTCCTTGAAAGAGGCCGCCAGAAAATCAAGTAACGGCCGGTGTAATGGTTCAGGCGTACGGACACCAAAGTCGCCCGGAGTGGAGACAATTCCCTCGCCAAAGTGATGAAGCCAAACGCGATTCACGTAGACCCGGGCTGTAAGCGGATTATCCGCGCTGGTAATAGAACGGACTAATTCCAAGCGGCCGCTGCCATTCGTAAAGGGAGGCAGTTGGGGAGGGCTCAACACTTCCAGGAAACGCCTTGGCACTTCCTCCCCCGGGCGACTCGGATTGCCGCGAATAAGGACGTGCGAATTAACGGGGGTGGCTCGATCAGCCATGGCCATAGCCCGTGGTGGCGCTCCGGGATGTGTCCAACTTAGAGCCTCAATTCTATTACGAAGCGGGGCCAACACTTCGTTTAGCCTACGGGCTATAATGCTTTCGGCTTCTATTTGGGGGAGATTAATCGCGGTTCCGCCTGCGTAGAGCACCTGGCGCAAGGCTTCTTCATCATCATCTGGAAGAACAACAGGGAGTGACTCATGTTCCTTCGTAGCGGTCTCCAGCGAAGTCTTCCACCCGGCGTCTATGCTCTTGAAGATGCCATTATAAGCTTCAGCTGCATCTTTTATCGAATTTGTTACTTGTGCATTCAATGCCTTAACGACCACCTGGTTTACGTTTGCCGAGTCGGTCGCGAATTTAGCGAGCAAAGGTTTGGCGTTGGCAGCGAAGTCCGCATCCGGGAGTTTAGCCAGTTCAAACCAGGGAGAAAAAATCGGGTCCCACTTTTGGGCTCGCGTTACGAGATCTTTCATCCAACGACGGAGGATGGCAGTGTTTAATTTACGTTCACCGGCAAAGGTATCGAATTTAGATTCGTCCGTCAGCCTGGCAGCATCACGAGCACCGAGTAGGTAATCGCCAACATTTTGACGCAGGTCACCGATAAATTTTGCGACTTCTTTGCCTTTAGCCTCGACGATCTCAGCTTCAATTTTAGATTTTTGTTTGAGGTAATCGTAGTAATCCGGGGATTCCTGGAGTGGCCCAAGCAGGGGTTTATCAGCTGGTTCCTCGCTGCTGGCAAATACCCCGTGCAACGCGTAATAATCCCTCGTGGGAATGGGATCGAATTTATGATCATGGCACCGAGAACAGGCGACTGTGAGACCGAGCGTGCCACGGGTAAGCACATCAATGCGATCATCAATAATGTCGTTTTGATTGTTTAGAAACCTGCGTCCCAGAGTTAGGAACCCAAGAGCAGCCAAAGCACGTTTGTCGTCGCCAAGAGACAACTTATCAGCGGCAATTTGTTCCGTAAGAAACTGATCATAGGGCTTATCCTCGTTAAAGGCGCGGACGACGTAGTCACGATAGGTGTAGGAGAATTGGTAGCGACGTTCCTCTCCCCCTGCGAGATATCCTTTCGTGTCGGCGTAACGTGCGACATCGAGCCAATAGCGTCCCCAACGCTCCCCATAATGAGGAGAGGACAGAAGCCGGTCTATGAGCATGACATAGGCGTCAGTTCGATTGTCTTTAATGAAGGCCTCGACCTCATCAAAAGTAGGAGGAAGACCTGTGAGATCATAAGTGATCCGTCGGATGAGAGTGCGGCGATCGGCCCGCGGAGCGGGTTTTAACCCTTTTTGTTCCAACGTCGCGAGAATGAAATTGTCTACGGGCGTTTGGGCCCAGCGGGAGTTGTTTACACGAGGCGGAACGGGTTTCCTGACCGGTTGAAATGCCCAATGCCGCGCGCGGATCGCAGCGATGCTCGCAACGGCAGGCGACTCAGGCGTAGAGTGAGGAAGCGGAGCGCCCATTTTGACCCAACTTCCGAGAGTGGCAATTTGATCAGCGGAGAGCCTCTGGTTCCTAGGTGGCATTTGTAGATCGGGGTCGGTGTACCGCACTGCCTTGATAATCAAGCTGGCTTCGAGGTCACCGGGGACAATTGCTGGGCCCGAGCTGCCACCTTTGAGTAATCCTTCAGGGGAATCGAGCAAAAGGCCACCTTTTATTTTTTCCGCCTTCACACTATGGCAGTTGTAACAATGGCTGGCTAACAAAGGTCTGATTCTTGTCTCAAAGAAATCCAGTTGTTCAACAGTCGGATCGGCAGCGAAAGAGGGAATAATAGAAAGTGTGACGAGGAAGAGACCGAGGAGGGTAACAGAACGAAAGCAGTGCATAATAACCAGCATGATCCTGTTCGGTGCAAAAATGTTGACTCTAATTCTTCGTATCACCATTCGTCAGGCAACCAAAATTCACGATGCGCTCTGGCAGCGAATCGGTCACCGCTTTCCAGGCACGCTTGATACGATTGAGGTTGTTATTTTGCTAGACAAACGATGAATTTGGATGAGTGCACCGGCTTAAGCCAGTAACTCCTTCACGACGCTGCCATGGACGTCGGTGAATCGAAAGTCGCGCCCAGCGTGTCGGAAAGTAAGTCGAGTATGATCAAAGCCGAGCAGCTGTAAGATCGTAGCATGGAGGTCATGAACATGGACCTTATTTTCCACGGCTCTGAATCCGAATTCATCGGTAGCTCCGTGGACGTAGCCGCCACGCACACCCCCACCAGCCAGCCACATGGTGAAACCATGATGGTTATGATCGCGCCCATTAATTTTTCCCGCATTAGCACCTGGGGTGGGAAGCTCAACAGTTGGAGTGCGTCCAAATTCGCCGCCCCAAATCACGAGCGAATCTGCCAGCATGCCACGCTGCTTCAGGTCAGCGAGAAGACCAGCTATCGGTTTATCGCATTCGCCAGCGAGCTTCCGGTGGTTCTGCTCAAGATCGTCGTGATTATCCCAAGGTTGCCCGTGCCCGTGCCAAACCTGTACGAAACGAACGCCACGTTCAAGCAGTCGACGAGCGATGAGCAACTGCCTTGCCTGAGTACCGGAGCCATAAAGTTCGTGGACACTGGGAGGTTCTTTGGAAATATCGAAAGCTTCGGTGGCATCGATCTGCATCCGATAAGCCAGTTCAAACGATTGTATGCGCGCTTCCATTTGTGCGTCCTGAGCCCGGCGACGTGCATGTTGTTCGTTGAGCTGACGCAGTAAATCCAGTTGCTGACGTTGCTCATCCATGGACAGGGATGCATTTTTGATGTGTTCGATGAGCTTTTCAACTTCCGGGTGCTTGGTATCAATGTACGTACCCTGGTAAATACCGGGTAGAAAGGCGCTCTGCCAATTCTGGGATTCCTGAATAGGGTAACCGCCGGGGCACATAGAAATGAAACCGGGGAGGTTTTGATTTACAGAACCCAAGCCGTAAGTAATCCAGGAGCCCATGCTTGGTCGCGGAAGCCGGGCTTCACCACAATTCATGAGCAAGAGGGATGGCTCGTGATTGGGCACATCAGCATGCATGGAGCGGATTATGGAAATGTCATCGATATGCTCGGCAACGTAAGGGAATAGTTCACTAACCTCGATGCCACTCTGGCCATACTTCTTAAATGCAAAGGGGGAACGAAAAGCCGCACCGGTGCGGCGTTCGGTTTTCAGATTATCGACCGGGAGCGGCTGGCCGTGCAAGCGGGTAAGCTCAGGCTTGGGATCGAAAGAATCGACATGAGAAGGCCCACCGTTTGCAAAAATGTGGATAACGCGTTTTGCTTTTGCAGGGAAATGAGGGGCACGAGGAGTCAACGGCGAGTTGCTCGTAATCGGTTCGGCTGCCTGGGTGGACACAAGCAATTCCGGTCCCACCATGTTTGCAAGGCCCAGCATCCCAAATCCCATCCCGCAACGATGAAGGAAGTCGCGCCGTGTCAGGAAGCAATCTTCCAGCCGGGGTCCATGATGGGCCGCGCTCATAATAAACGGCAAGTATTGGAAACCTAGGGTGAATTTCTGCTTTTTGACGTTAGGGTCAAGCCGCAAATTCAACTACATCTCGCATAAAGCCAATTAAGCCTTTAATTGCTAAAGCGGAAAATGATGCAAGATCTAATTTCCCTTAGTTGACAGAAACAGCGAATGCTGTAGGGTGGCCACATCGGCCTCCGCCTCAGCATTGCTGGGGTAATCCTGCGAGGCCGGTTTAGGGGGCCCGGAGGCCCCCTTCCTTTTTAAGAAGTGGTGAGGTTCTTATTCTTAGAACGCGACTCTTCAGCAAGTCGAGCTTTGAACTCCAAGACCTTCTTTTGTAATGTCGAGTTGCCCGCAGCAATGATTTTTACGGCAAGCAAACCAGCGTTGCGACCACCGCCAATAGCAACGGTAGCAACAGGAATGCCACTGGGCATTTGAACAATTGAGAGCAGGGAATCCAAGCCTTTAAGCGCTTTACTTTCAATAGGAACGCCAATTACGGGCAACGGCGTATAAGCGGCGGTGACCCCCGGCAAATGGGCAGCACCTCCAGCGCCAGCAATGATGACCTGTAACCCACGTTTGTGCGCATTGGTGGCGTAGCGAGAGAGGTCTAGAGGCGTACGATGGGCGGAAATAACACTTACCTCGGTGGCAACCCCAAATTCTGCGCAGGCATCAGCGGCTGCCTTCATGGTGGGCCAATCCGAGTCACTTCCCATAATGATGCCAACAAGGGGCTTTACTGATAATTTTTTATTCATTTCGACTTGTTCTAAAGCAAATTGCCGATTTATCAACTCTGTTCAGAAAAACATCGGAGCCAAGCACGAAGCGTAGAGAAAAATGTGCTTGGGGAAAGTGAAAATTCGCTTGCCGAACGGAACGGCGACCGACCAATTCGCAATGGGTACCGGATTGGCAGGAAAACGCTTTTGCACATTTTGAGTGACGTTTGCGAGCGCTCAAGGGATTGGTAGGATATTTGCTGTGTAAATGTGAGACAAAGCTAACACCCTGTATGGACGCAGACGAAAAAGAGATAAGCAATTTTCTCCGATCATTCCGGGGCCAATTCATCTCAGGGCGCGAGATTGCCAGGCGCGCTGGAGGCAAATGGAAGTTTCGACAGGATCCCCATTGGGCGGTACCCATATTGACGCGACTTGTAGAAAAAGGGGTTTTAGAGCGCGATTCCACCGGTCACTTCCGCCTGCGTCCCAAGGAGAAAAATGAAAAGAAGAAATGGGTTTCGCCGGAGGTGCAAAAAATTCTCGCAAAGAGCGGAATAGATTTCAAGGAAATTATCGAAATAGAGGATGAACCCGCTTAAGTCCGAGAATTAGAGTGATTCGTCGCAACGCTCAATGATTCGGGGGGAGCCAGTAAAACAAAATTGCTAAAATCAAGTAGAGGGACAAAAGTTGAACTCCTTCAAACCAGTTGGTTTCTCCATCACCACTGATCTGAGCCGCAATGTGCACGGCAACAATTACGGCGACGATCTCGGGGATCGAAAACTCTAAATCCATAGGGCGTCCAAACGCGTAGGACACAAACACAAGGACGGGCGCGACAAAGAGGGCAATTTGAAGACTGGAACCAATGGCAATGCCCAAACTCAAATCCATCTTGTTTTGCGCCGCCATCCAGACCGCAGTTGAATGTTCCGCGGCGTTACCGATGATCGCTACGACAATCAATCCGACAAACACGTCGGTAACACCCATTTTTTCGCGAGCTGCCTCAACCGAGCCGACGAGGAATTCAGACAACAGCGCTACCAATGCCGTGGAGAGCAGCAAAACAAGAAGGGATTTTCTGAGGGACCAAGAAGATTCGCCGCGAAGCCTCGAAGGCAAATCCTTCAAGGTGCCTTCAAAAAGCTGCCGATGTGTAAGCAACGAAAAAACCAAGGTGCAAAGATAGGTTCCGAAAAGCACAAAGGCAATCGCGAGTGATAGCCGTTGTTCGGTAATAGGGTGCCAACCGCCCGGCCGAGTAGCGGCAGTATGATGGAAAACTGCAGGTATCAATAAACCCACCGCGGCGAGCATGAGGGAAGCCGTGGAACTTCTAATAGCCGTCCGGTTAAATCGCTGTTGTCGATATTTGACGCCGCCCGCAAGGGCGGACATGCCGAAAACGAGCAAGACGTTTCCCAATATTGACCCGGTCAGGGAGGCTTTCACGACATCGACAAGTCCCTTGTGCAAAGCCATTAATGCAATGATAAGTTCCGCGGCGTTGCCGAACGTAGCATTCAGCAGTGCGCTCACACCTTGGCCCATACGATCACCCAAATTCCCGGTAGCCCGGCCCATTAAACCGGCCAAGGGAATAACGCCGAGACATGAACAAATGAATAACGCGACATCATTATTTAAAGCCGGCCAGAGCTTAACAATCAATGACGCCGGAACAAACACAAGGAGCCAATTCAATGATGGTTTCAAATGCTTAACCATGGCAACGCCGCCGCGGATTGAAACAGCCTCTGCCCTGGGTTGCAAGGTCGGCTACCTGGACCGGCCAACTTTGCCCTGAATACCGGTGGGAGGGAATTCCCAGGACGCCACGGTTACCGGAACTCGACACAGGTGCTAACTCCTCTTAGTCAAACGCATTTTAAAACCGTTGGTACCTTTGAGCTAGCGAGAATGTGCCCCATCGACAGAGTGAAAAGACTTTCGGAGGCTTGCGCCCCGTGAGCCAGCCCTTGGAATTCGGTAGCCCACCGCCTGGCTAATGATCACAGCTGCTGGCGCACTTAGCCTCTGAAAACTCAGCTTCGACTATGCTTTTAGACGAGCCATGGGCTGCAGGTGATCAACAAACCAATCCGAGGCCATCCTAGCAACCGATTCGAGTGCACCGGGCTCTTCGAATAGATGAGAGGCACCAGGCAAAATGCGAAGCGCGCGTTCACATTTCATTAGCCCATAAGCCTCCTCATTGAGCTCGATAACGGACTTATCCTCTCCGCCTACGATTAACAAAGTGGGAGCAGTTACTCGCAGAAGAGATTCGCCGGCGAGATCCGGCCGACCACCCCGCGAAACTACACAGCGGACTTCTTCCACCAATTCCGCCGAGGCAACCAAAGCGGCGGCAGCGCCCGTGCTGGACCCAAAAAACCCCACATTGATATCTCTGGAGATCTCCTGCTCGAGAACCCAGCGGGTCGCAACTACCAAGCGTTTCGCCAGAAAAGGAATATCAAATCGGAGATGGCGGGTCCGAGCTTCGAGCTGTTCCTCCTCGCGGGTGAGCAAATCGAATAAGAAAGTGCCTAGCCCTCCCGCACGCAGCAGCCGGGCTACATATTGGTTTCGAGGACTATGCCGACTGCTGCCGCTTCCATGGGCAAAAACGACAAGCCCCAATGAGCGGTCAGAAAGGTTGAGTTCGCCAGCTAAACGCACCTCCTGAACCGGAATGCTGATTCCATTATCCGACATAAACACCTCGTAACGCAATAGACTATGGCGAATACACCCTTTCAAGTACTCATTTCACCCCACGTCCGTAATGATCCTGATGGGAAAAAACTTGTTCACACGGTATGACACGCTATTATTTGGCTCGAAGACCCAGAGACTTTAAGTCCTATTAAGATAGGAGAACCATGAAGCACATTGCCGCTTTCAAATTTGGAGCCGCCCTATTGTTGGCCGGCACACTCACTTTGCCCCGCCTCGTAGAAGCAGGCCAGTATACGCTGTTGTTCGACCAAGCAATTAGCGGCACGGCTCCCTCCTCCACAGAGAAGCCCTGGTTAATTGCAACTTTTGCGGATATTTCGCCTGGAGTGGTGACATTGACGGTCTCAAATCTGAACCTAAACGGCAGCGAAAATATTGATAAAGTTTATTTTAATTTGAATCCTGGGCTAAATCCAAATAAATTGAACTTCAAACTTTTGGATACGGAAGGAACCTTCATCCGACCATCTGTTTCAAAGGGAGTAGACCGGTTCGAGGCGGAAGGCGACGGGAGTTACGACATCCGCTTCAGCCTGAGTGACGGCCACGCACAACGAGACCGGTTTATGGATGGTGACGCTTTCACATTCCGCATAACGGGGATTGCAAATTTGAGTGCTGCGGATTTTCTTTTTATGAGCGCATCGGCCTGTTCCCCATCGGCCGGACCGTTCTATGCTGCAAGCCACTTAGATCGCGTTAGCGACTGCAACAGCGGTTGGGTGGGAGCGGACAAAATTCTTAGCTCGCAGCCGGTGCCCGAGCCAAGCGTTAATTTTCTGTTATCACTCGCGGGGGCGATTTGGCTAGCAGTGGCACTACGGCGTCGTTGTAATCAAACGTCCACAGCGCTGAAAGCGGTACGTTCGGTGCGGCCGATTGAGAAGCGGGGACGGTAGCCTTAAACGTCTAACGCTTGAGTGTCACAAAGGTTTAGGAATGCCACCCCTACGCCTCGGCATTCCGACTTGCGGCAATCACTTCTGAAAAGATACCCAGCACCTCCGCACGCGCGAGAGCGCCTACAAGGCGGTTCTCCTTAAGTGTGCTCACGACAGGGATATTTCGTTGCTCGCTTGCTAAAACCACAGGCAGGACGTCCAGAAGACGCTGGTTCGGTGTCACGCAAGATGGCGGCGGGCGCATGAAATCATAAGCGATTACGCCCCGCAATTCTTCACTGGCGCCAAGATATTCTTTCAAGTCGTGCAGTGCAACCAATCCAACCAACTGGTTTCTGGCATCTACTACAGGGAGGAAGTTGTTAGCGCTAGTGAGAAAACGATCGGCGATTTCCCCCAGCGTAGCAGTTTCACGGACCGGTGGGACCGGAGCGCGCATTAGGTCAGCCACTGTGCGCTCAGTCGCGGCTTCAGATGCAGTTGCATCCTGGGAGACGGTCAAACCTTTTCGGCGCAAAGGTTCCGTGTAAATGGATTCTGGATGTAACTTTCGGGCGACCAGCACTGAAATTACGCAAGCCAACATGAGCGGAGGCATGAGCGAATAATCAAGAGAAATCTCGAACACCATAATCATGGCGAGGAGCGGTGAACCGGTAGTAGCTGCAAGCATGCTGCCCATACCCACTACAGCAAACGGTGCAATGGGAAGTCCTTCACCTCCTCCAAGTTGTTGCAAGGCGAGCCCAAACGTGGCACCCAAGCTAGCACCCAAAAACAAAGTCGGAGTAAAAACCCCCCCCACGGCACCCGAGCCTACAGTTGCCAAGGTGGCGATGAGTTTCGCCAGAAACAGCCCAACCAAAAACCATAATGCGGCTTGAGCTTTGACAGAGCCACCATAAAGAGAAATGGCTTTAGGATAGGCGTCCATCAGCAGCATGCGATTCAAGCGCGCAAGATCCGCGCCTTCTGGTTTTTGCTGCAACAAATTCATCGTACTGGAAGACAAACGCAGGCCGGCGAAACGGTGTGCCTCGTAGAGCGGCCCACTGTGGATTAGCCGATCAATATCCTGGGCAAGTGTTGCCTGCAGACGCACATCATTTCCCGATGTGTATTTCGCCAAGGCATCCTGGGTAACCGTCGAAAGCTGGCTTTTCAAATACGAAGCCACAGCATCGTTCGTGGCTGGATGCTTCAGACTGTTCGCCAAGGAGTCGAGGTCGAGGATGTCCGTGGTGGTAAAAACCGGCGAGCCATACTGTCCGTGCAGAATGCGATTGGTAATTACGTACCCGTTCCCCCAAACACCCGGGAATTGCAGGGCAATAATCCCGACCACTAATCCTCCAATGGCGAGCCGGATATAAATGGGCACGCGCATTCTTTTGAACGCTTCCTCCGCCTGCTGGAGGAGCTTGAGAAAGCCCGCACCGATAGCTCCCGTGAGCAACCCAAGGAACACAAACCAAGAAAGTTGTGCTATGCTCGTAAATTCAAAAGGTGGAACAGTATACCAGGGCCGAATCCCAAAAAAACTTCGTGAGACCATGGTGGCCACTACCGATGCGAACACCAGCGGGGCAAACATGCTCATGGAAAAATTTCCAAGTACGACAAGAGCTGCGAACACCGCGCCGGAAATTGGAGCGTTGTACGCTGCGGAAATTCCCGAGGCCGCGCCGCACCCAACTAATAGTCGAAGTCGATAGGGATGCCATTTGGCAATTTGACCCCATTTTGAAGCTATGGTTGCAGAAAGCTGGGTGATGCCACCTTCGCGCCCAATCGAACCACCAGAACTGATAGTGATCAATGAGGAAAAGAACTTTACGACGGCGCTGCGGAGTGGAAGCCGCCCATCTCCAGCCACAATGACTTCGAGCAGGTTGCTTGAGCGTTGTGGCCCCGCCAAACGCAGACCCCAGTACAGGACTAAGCCGGCACAAAGGCCGCCGAGAGTTGGAGTGAGAATCAATTCCCATCGATTGGTCATCATTTCTGCTACTTCCACCGGATCCCCGGGCCGTCGCAGGAAAAGATGCTTTACGGATTCATTGGCATAATAGAAGAACAGGTTCACAAGGCCGCCAATGACGCCGACTCCGCCAGCAAGGACAAGATGAAACGCTTCCTCGCTAAAGCGGATCTTCTCACGAATTCGCAACGCACGCTGCCAATGCCGCCGGGCGAGAGCATGTGCCTTGACGGCAAGTTGTTCGAGATTCTTGAGAGCGGACTGCATGGCCTAGCTTATTAAAATCAGTTGAGCCGTCAAAAGCGATTCGCCACAGTAAGGACAGATGAGCAAGCGCTTTTATATTACTACCGCCATCGATTACGTTAACGGGCAACCGCACCTCGGTCACGCCTACGAAAAGATTATTGCCGACGTGATCGCGCGGGCACGGCGCAGCCTCGAGCATCAAACATTCTTCCTGACGGGGCTGGATGAACACGGCCAAAAGGTTCAGCAAGCGGCGATTTCAGAAAGCAAGAGCCCGCAGTCTTATTGCGATGAACTGGCTGAAGTGTGGAAGAGGTTCGTCGCCAAACTCGGATTAACGAATGACGACTTTGTCCGCACGACAGAGTCGCGGCACCAAAAAATCGTTCAAGCAATCCTCTTAAAACTTAATGCGGCGGGTCACTTTTACCGGGACACATACCGCGGGTTTTATTCCGCCAAAGAAGAAACCTTTCTAACTGAGAAAGATCGACGCCCGGACGGAACATTTGACCCGTCATACGGTGATGTGACCGAACTCCAGGAGCAGAATTACTATTTCAAGCTGAAAGATCAACAACAATGGTTGATTGATTACATCGAGCAGAATCCCACCTTCATTTCCCCGGACTACCGCCGCAATGAAGTATTGGGTTTTTTGAAGCACAATACTCTGGAAGATCTTTGCATTACTCGTCCGGCGAATCGTCTCAACTGGGGCATTCCCATACCATTTGATCCCAATTTCGTGACCTATGTCTGGTTTGATGCCCTCGTTAACTACTTCAGCATTCCGGCGAGCCAAGGGGATCCAACCGCCGCTAAAGTCCTTGGGTCGGAAGCTTTACCCCAATCCCCTGCACTTTCGCTATGGCCAGCAGACATCCATGTAATCGGCAAGGACATTCTCAAATTCCATGCCGTCTATTGGCCAATTATGCTTAAAGCGATGGGGGCAGCATTGCCAAAACAAATCCTTGTGCATGGCTGGTGGCAAAAGGATGGTCAGAAGATGAGCAAGACCATTGGCAACGTCGTTGATCCCATTGCGGTAATTGATGAATGGGGGCTGGACGCGTTCCGCTTCTACGTTTTGCGCGAACTCGATATCGGTCCGGATGGAAACTGGACGGAGGGGGGATTTAAGGCGCGCTACTCTGCCGAATTGGCCAACGGCCTCGGGAACCTCGTAAACCGCTCCCTAGCGATGCTTAAACGCTACCGAAATGGCCTGGTGCCGTCCGTTTCAACCGAACTTGCAATCGACACCGAACGGGTGGTATTGGAGGTGCGCGCGGCTTTAGAACTGAATCAATTACAAAGGGCCCTACAAAGTATTTGGTCTCTGGTCACACGTGGGAATCAATATGTGGATCATACGGCACCATTCAGACTGGCTAAGGACCCGGCCAATGCGCAACGACTCGACGAAGTGCTTTATAACTTAGTTGAGGTTTGCCGCATCATTGCCGTCCTCTTATGGCCGTTTCTACCGGGAACGGCGGAAAAAATCTATGCACAGTTGGGGCTGCCCGCCAAGCCGGATAAATTTTCTTTGACTCGCTGGGGGTTGTTGCGTTCCAGCCACAGCATTGGTTCACCCGCCCCGCTGTTCCCGCGCATTGATGCCTGATGCAGGAAAGGGGTGCCAGAAGGCAGATGGAATTGCTCTGCTTTGCCGGCAACCCGGAAACCTTTTGTTACTTTACACGTTTCTGGCAAGAGGTAGCTCGTCAAACGAAATCCCCACGATGAGATCCTCCGCGATCTTTTCCAATTTCTGCCGGAGTTCCGCCGTGTTGTACTGCTCAGGCACACTCAATCTAGCTCGTGCTTTGAAGAGCATTTCTCCTGACATTGCGGCACTGGCACACTCGGTCTGTAATTCCTCAACGTTTACGCCATCTTCCGCGAGAGCACGTGAAATTTGACGGATAATACCGGGCCGATCCTGGCCCACAATTTCTAAGACGCTTAGCCTTCGCTGCCGGACTGCCTGCTTGGGCAGGTCGGGAGTAACAACGACGGACAATCCCTTGGAGGAAAGCGCATTTAAACCAGAGATTAGCTCGTCCTTATTTTCGAGTGGAACCTCAACCCTGAGGATCCCCGCAAATTGACCACCGAGCCGTGACATGCGGCTTTCAAGCCAGTTGCCTTGATTTTCCGCAACGATTGCCGCGACTAAATCCACCAAACCAGGCCGGTCCTGGCCAATTACTGTCATTACCAGTGAGCTTTGCATGGCCCCTCCTACCCTTACTTAGGAGTTCTGGCAAGCATGCTCTTATGCTGGTGTGAAGCACTGACCTCAAGCTCACGGAGATTATGGCAGGCGGGGCTGGTCCACCCTTTACCGG
>JADMIO011631534.1_pt1 | contig 53253 bp, 46 predicted proteins | sample 8958161 | NCBI WGS metagenome assembly JADMIO01 (sample SAMN16585339, study PRJNA669376) | soil metagenome | isolation source: Crop rotation soil | place: USA: Cullars Rotation, Alabama | collected 2011 | reverse complement strand
GCCGCGACTTCAAGTCACGTGAATTCCAAGCTTCGGATCCCACTGTGCTGGAAAGGATCCGGCGTCTTGTAGAACTTGACGTTCTGCTTCTGCTGCATCTCGACGTAGTCTTTCGAATAACGGTCGACCGCCTTCCATGACATGTCCTGCGAAGCCGCTTCGACCGCGTTTTCGATGATCGCCTTCATCTTCGCCGGCAGCGCATCGAACTTCGGCTTGTTGAACATGATCTCGAACTGTTCCGCGTTCTGGTGGTAGCTCTGGAGCATGCAGACCTTCGATACGTCGGGGAAACCGAGGATCCGGTCCGAGCTCGCGTTGTTGAACTCGGCGCCGTCGAGGAGGCCGCGGTCCATTGCAGGGACGATCTCGCCGCCGGGCAGCGCATTGACCGCGGCGCCCATTGCCGTAAAGACATCGATCGAGATGCCGACGGTGCGGAACTTCATGCCCTTGAAGTCCGACGTTTTCGTGATCGGTTTCTTGTACCAGCCGAGCGGCTGCGTCGGCATCGGGCCGTACGGAAACGACACGACGTTCGCCCCGATCGAGCCATAAAGCTTGTTGAGCAGCTCTTTGCCGCCGCCGTATTTGTGCCACGACAGCAGCATGTTCGCGTCCATGCCGAACGCCGGGCCGGAGCCCCACAGCGCAAGGGCATTCTGCTTGCCGTAATGGTAAACGAGAACGCCGTGGCCGCCGTCCAGGGCGCCCTTGGAAACCGCGTCGAGCAGGCCGAAAGCCGGAACGACCGCGCCGGCCGGAAGCACCTCGATCTTGAGGTCGCCGCCGGTCATGTCGTTCACCTTCTTCGCGAAGTCGAGCGCGTACTCGTGGAAGATGTCTTTCGCAGGCCACGTGCTCTGCCAGCGCATCGACTGCGCGCCGGTCGACGACACCACGGCGGGCGCCGCGGGTGCCGGTGCGGGAGCGGCCGCTTTTGCCGCCGGTGCGGCCGCTTTCTTGTCCTGCGCCATGGCGAACACGGGAACTGCCGCAGCCGCACTCGCGGCGACGCCGGTCAGAAACTTGCGGCGCGACGTGGTCGGCTCGGTTTTCACAGGTTGCGCGGGTTCTTTTTTCGACATCGACTTCCTCCGTTGGCAGTGAATGCTTGTTTGATTGATTTTGCGTGCTGGAACGCCGCGATGGCGCGCCGTTATTATCGGTCCGGTTTAAGCCAGGGCGGGCGAAATCCTATACCCCCATAGGGGCGAAAGCAACGCCCGCATGCCGGGGCACGGCGCCCCTGAAGAAGCGACGTCACTCGAGCGAATGCTGCCGGACCGGGGTCATGGCCAGCGTGAAAACCGTATTCGGATGTGTTACACAGCATGCAAAATACTCGAGGGGACGCGATGGCACAGCTTCTGCGGCTCGCTTACGCGATCGATGCCTTCAACATGCGCATCGGCAAGACGGCCGCATGGTTCGGTCTTTTCTCCGTCATCGTCTGCGCGGTCACCGCTCTCGCGCGCTACTCGCTCAACATCGGCTCGAACGCGTGGCTCGAGCTGCAGTGGTACTTCAATGCGGTCATGTTCATGCTGGTCGCCGCGTGGACGCTCAAGCGCAACGAGCACGTGCGCATCGATGTGATCGCCGGGAAGCTCTCGCCGCGCGCGCAGGCCTGGATCGACATTTTCGGAGCGGTGTTCTTCCTTCTTCCGGTCGTCGTCGTGATCGGCTGGTACAGCCTGCCGTCGCTCTTCAACTCCTACGACATCACTGAATACTCGTCCGACCCGGGCGGCCTCCTCCGCTGGCCGGTGAGACTCATCATCCCGATCACGTTCGCACAGCTGCTGCTCCAGGGCTTTTCGGAAGTCGTGAAGCGCGCCGCATTCCTGCGCGGCATCGCGCCAGATCCGGCCCAGCAGAAACACGAGGTCGTCGAATCATGAGCGTCGATGCGCTTGCGCCTCTCATGTTCGGCGGGCTGATCGTTTTCCTGCTGCTCGGCTATCCGGTTGCGTTCTCGCTCGCGGCGAACGGCCTCTTTTTCGCGATCGTCGGCATCAACATGGGGCTGCTGCATCCGTCGCTGCTGCAGGCGTTGCCGGAGCGCGTGTTCGGGATCATGGGCAATTCGACGCTCCTCGCGATCCCGTTCTTCACGCTGATGGGCCTCATCCTCGAGCGCAGCGGCATGGCGGAGGAGCTGCTCGACACCATCGGGCAGGTCTTCGGCTCGATTCGCGGCGGTCTCGCGTACGCGGTCGTGTTCGTGGGCGCGCTCCTCGCCGCGACGACCGGGGTCGTGGCCGCGTCGGTCCTCGCGATGGGCCTCATTTCGCTTCCGGTGATGCTGCGTTACGGCTATTCGCACCGACTCGCGACCGGCGTCATCGCCGCATCCGGAACGCTCGCGCAGATCATCCCGCCGAGCCTGGTCCTCATCGTGCTCGCCGACCAGATGGGCACTTCCGTCGGTGACATGTACGAAGGCGCGCTGTTCCCCGGCCTCGGCCTCGCCGCGCTCTACGCGGTCTGGGTTTTCATCGTCTCGATCATCAAGCCCGAAGCCGCGCCCGGCTGCCCGCCCGAAGCGCGCACGCTGCGCGGCGGCAAGCTTGCGCTCAAGGTCCTTACGTCGATGATCCCGCCGCTGCTTCTCATCTTCCTCGTGCTCGGCACGATCTTCCTCGGCGTTGCGACGCCGACGGAAGGTGGCGCGATGGGCGCGACCGGCGCCCTCGTCATGGCGCTCGTGAAGCGGCGCCTCTCATGGAAGCTCCTCAAGCAGGCCGTGGAATCGACTGCGACGATGACGAGCTTCGTCATGTTCATCCTCGTGGGCTCGACGGTGTTCAGCCTCGTCTTCCGCGGAGTGAACGGCGACCTGTGGGTCGAGAACCTGCTTCTCCACGTGCCGGGCGGCGCGCTGGGCTTCCTGATCGTCGTGAACGTGATGGTGTTCCTGCTCGCGTTCTTCCTCGATTACTTCGAGATCGCGTTCATCATGGTGCCGCTGCTTGCGCCCGTCGCGCAGAAGCTCGGCATCGACCTGATCTGGTTCGGCGTGCTGCTCGCGGTGAACATGCAGACGTCCTTCCTGCATCCGCCGTTCGGCTTCGCTCTCTTCTACCTGCGCAGCGTCGCGCCGAAATCGATCCGGACCGGCGACATCTACTGGGGCGCGATTCCGTTCGTGGCGATCCAGATCATCATGGTGTCACTCGTGATTGCGTTCCCGCGCCTCGTCACCGGAAACGTCACGCAGACCCAGGGCGTCCCCTCGGGGTCCGTCATCGAGGAGCTCAACAAACAGATCGGCACACCCACGCAGCCCACGCCGCCGCAGACGCCCGGCGCCGCGCCCGATTCCAACGATCCGGGCGCGGAGATCGAGCGCATGTTGCGCCAGAACAAATAAAAAAGGCCCCGCTCGCGGGGCCTCGGAATGACGCGGGCCTGGGCTACTTCTTGCCCATCGGATTGTTGTAGACGAAGTTCGTATACGTGAACTCGGCGGAGCGGTGCCACAGGAACTCGCTCTGGCGGAAACGCTTCCACGGCTCGTACATCTTCTTCCACGCCGGGTTTTTCGCCGCTTCTTCCTCGTAAAGGTCGTAGGCCGCCTGCTGCGCGGCTTTCAGAATGTCGTTGCTGAACGCGTGCAGCTTCACGCCGTTCTTGACGAGGCTCTGGAGCGCGATCGGGTTCTTGAAGTCGTACTTCGCCATCATGTCGACGTTCGCCTCGTACGCCGCCGCTTCGAACGCGGCCTGATATTCCTTGGGCAGCTTCTCCCATTCCTTGATGTTCACGTAAAAGGAATACATCGAGTTGCTTTCCCACCAGCCGGGGAAGTAATAGTGCGGCGCGACTTTGTAGAAACCGAGCTTCTCGTCATCGTACGGGCCGACCCATTCCGCGGAATCCAGCGCGCCGCGCTCGAGCGCAGGATAGATGTCGCCGCCGGCGATCTGCTGGGGAACCGCGCCGAGGCGTGCCATCACCTCGCCGCCCAGCCCCGCGATGCGCATCTTCACGCCCTTGAGGTCCTTCACGGAGTGCACTTCCTTCCGCCACCAGCCGCCCATCTGCACGCCCGTGTTGCCGCCGGGGAACGAGATGATCCCGAAGTCGCGGAGGAACTCACGCACCAGCTGGAGGCCGCCGCCGTAATAGATCCAGGCGTTCTGCTGTCTCTGGTTGAGTCCGAACGGCAGCGTCGTGTCGAAGGCGAACGCCTTGTTCTTGCCGACGAAGTAATAGCTCGCCGTGTGTGCGCATTCGATCGTGCCCTGCTGGATCGCATCGACGACGCCGAATGCCGGAACGATCTCGCCGGCGGCGAACACGCGAATCTGAAAGCGCCCGCCGGTGATCTGCTCGACGCGCTTTGCAAGCACCTCCGCGCCGCCGTAAATCGTGTCCAGGCTTTTCGGAAAGCTCGAGGCAATTCGCCAGCGGACTTGCGGCTGCGATTGTGCAATCGCCGGTGCAGCCACGCTCGTCGCCGCCGCACCCGCGCCCACGCGCGTCAGGAATTTTCTGCGATTCATGTCCCCTCCGAAGTTGATGTTTTGACGCGACGCAGCTTTCTGAAAAGCGCCCTCGCGTGTGCGGCAATATACCCCTAAGCCGGGAGAGACACGCAAGCGCCTCGCGTCACGCCGCCGGCTTGCGGCTCTTCGAAATCGCTTCGGCGATCGGCGTGATCACGTCGACCGGAACGGGGAAAACGATCGTGTTGCTCTTGTCGCCCGCGATCGAGGCGAGCGTCTGGAGGAACCGGAGCTGCATCGCTTCCGGCTGCTGCGCGAGCATCTGCGCGGCCTCCAGGAGCTTCTGCGCCGCCTGCTGCTCGCCTTCGGCGTGGATCACCTTCGCGCGCCGCGTACGCTCGGCCTCCGCCTGCTGCGCGATGGCGCGGATCATCGATTCGTTGATGTCGACGTGCTTGATCTCGACGTTGGAGACCTTGATGCCCCACGCGTCGGTCTGGTGATCGAGAATCTGCTGGATGTCGATGTTCAGCTTGTCGCGCTCCGAGAGCATCTCGTCGAGCTCGTGCTTGCCCAGGACGGCGCGCAGCGTCGTCTGCGCGAGCTGGTTCGTTGCCTCGAAATAATTCGCGACCTGGATCACCGCCTTCTGCGGATCGATCACGCGGAAATAGACGACTGCGCTCACCTTCACCGAGACGTTGTCGCGCGAGACGACGTCCTGCGAAGGTACGTCGAGGACGACGATGCGAAGATCGATGCGCACGGCCTGCTGCACCATCGGAATCACGAGGATGAGGCCCGGGCCCTTCACTTTCCAGAAGCGGCCCAGCATGAAGACGACCGCGCGTTCGTATTCGCGCATCACGCGGATCGACGAAAAAAGCAGGATCAGCGCGAGGACCAGCACGATGCCCCCGAGTCCGAAGTTGAGAATTGCGCCCATCAGCCCTCCCGGAAATTTTGGAGTTTTGAATTTCTAGTTTCTCAATGGCGAGATTCCGCCGCTTCGGCACTGACCACTAAGCGTTTCTAACGACGGTGAGAACGAGCCCTTCGACGCTCATCACCCTCACGCGCTCGCCGCGCTTCAGCGGCACCGCGCTCCGGATACGCCACGTCTCGCCGCGCACGCGGGCCCAGCCTTCTCCTTCGAGGTCGCCCAGCACTTCGCCTTCGGCGCCCGCCAGGTCTTCGCGGCCGCTGACGATGGGCTGCCTGCGCGCCTTCAGCGCGAGATACGCCGTGCCGAAGAGGAGCAGCGTCGCAACGCCCGTGAGCGATGCGATAAATCCGAGCGGAATCTCCAGGCCGGGCGCGGCTTCGGTGTCGATCAGCATGACGAGCCCGAGCGCGAGCGCGGCGATCCCGCCGAGGCCGAGCGCGCCGAAGCTCGGCACGAAGGCCTCGGCGACAATGAAGCCGATACCGAGCAGGATGAGCGCTACGCCGGCGTAATTGACCGGCAGGAGCTGGAACGCGAAGAGCGCCATCAGCAGGCAGATCGCGCCCAGCACACCCGGCATGACGAAGCCCGGGTTCATGAATTCAAACAGCAGCCCGTACACGCCGATCATCATCAGGATCACGGCGACGCTCGGGTCCGTCAGGACCATGAGCGCGCGCGTGCGCCAATCGGGCTCGACTTCCACGACCTCGGCGCCGGCGGTATCGAGCGTGCGCTCTGCCCCCAGCACTTTCACTTTGCGGCCGTTCAGCTGCCTCAGCAGGTCGGGGATGTCGCGCGCGACGAGATCGACGACCTTGAGCTTCTGCGCTTCTGACGCCGACAGGCTCACGGACTCGCGCACGGCTTTCTCGCCCCAGTCCGCGTTGCGGCCGTGCATTTGCGCGAGACTGCGGATGTAGGCCGCCGCATCGTTCACCTGCTTCTCGCGCAGTGTGTCGCGGTTCGAGCGCGCGGCCTTGTCCTGTTTGCCGTCGCTCTTCTTCGCCTTCGGCGATTTACCCGTGAAAGGCTTCTCATCGGGCTCATCGCCGCCCCCGCCGATCTGGACCGGCGTCGCAGCGCCGAGGTTCGTCGCGGGCGCCATCGCCGCGACGTGGCTCGCGTACAGCATGTAGGTGCCTGCGCTCGCGGCGCGCGCGCCATCGGGCGCGACGAACGTCGCGACCGGCACTTTCGAAGCCAGGATCGCCTTGATGATCGAGCGCATCGAGCTGTCGAGGCCGCCCGGCGTATCGAGCTTGAGCACGACGAGCGATGCATCCTGATCGGCGGCCTTGTGAATCCCGCGCACCGCGTAATCCGCCGTCGCCGGCGTGATCGCGCCGTCCAGCGTCACGACGAGCACGTGACTGCGCTCGGCGGCGAATGCCGGCACCGCGATGAGCGCGACCACAAGAAGGAGCAGGCGGTACATGAGAAAAGCCGCCCGGCGGGTTGCCGGACGGCTTTCGGAACTATATTGCGGAAGGTGCGGCGCTACAAACCGCGCCGCACGCGGCGGTTAGCGCCCGCCTTGCGGCTCTTCCGGCCCGGTGCCGAGGATCTGGCCACCGGCATCGGCGCCCGCGTTCGCGCCCACTGCGCCTTCGACGCTGGCCGGCCAGCGGAACTGCGCCGTCTTCACGCCTTTGCCGGCGCTGAAGTTCTGCGTAACGGTATGGCCGTTATACGTCGCGCTCGCGGAATAACTTCCCGCGGGCAGCTGCGCATAGAGCCACGGACCGTTCGACACGTCATCCAGCACGACCTTGCCGCTGCGGTCCTTCACCTGCACCCGCACGTCGGAAACATAGTTACCGGTGTTCAGCGCGAAGACCATCTTCACGTTGTGGGGCGGGACCTGGGCGCGCATGTTGTCGCGCGCATTCAGGCTCACGCCGCCGGACACCGCCGGAACACTGGCATTCACGCGCGCGGTATCGCTTTGCAGCGCGATGCCGCCATCCGACCGGACGGTGCCCTGTCCGTCGCGGCCCGAGCTCGCGCCCTGGTTCATGCCGCTCGTGTCGCGCATCTCGCTCGACATCCCGAGGTTGCCGCCGTAAGTCGTCGTGCTCTGCACGTGGGTTTGCGCCCACGCTCCACTCGCCAACGTCGCGAGGATCAAAATAGTTCCTGTTCTGCGCATGAGAGTCTCCCAATAGGGGTCCGGAAAAGTGACTCCGGACACAGAGCAATAGCCGCGCCTGAATCACGCGTGAGCTAGCTGCAATTTCGAGAAGGGAGGTAACGGAGGGAAACTGCGGTTTCCCTCTGTTCGTTTACCGGCCCGCCGAGCGAAGCGAGCCTCGCGGTGCGAGGTAATGGAGGGAAACCATAGGTTTCCCTCTGTTCGTTTACCGGCTTTTCAGCGATCTAGCTAAAAGCTAGATCGGAACGTAGTCCGCGGTGGATTCCGGGGCGGGTTGCTCGGGCTGAGGGTAAGCGGAGAGATCGCGGTCGATCGCGGCCTGGAGATACGTGTCGACCCACCAGAAGATGTCGCAGTCGCGCACATTGCGGCGCAGCCGCGACATGCGGTTACGCCGCTCTTCGTCGCCCATCGTGTAGGCGCGGTAGATCGCGTCGGCGACGCCCTCGATGTCGTACGGGTTCACCAGCAGCGCGCCGCGCTGGAGCTGCGCGGCGGCGCCCGCGAATTCCGACAGCACGAGCGCGCACGATTCGTCGATTGAGCACGCGCAGTACTCCTTCGCGACGAGGTTCATCCCGTCCTTGAGCGGCGTGACGAGCGCGATGTGCGCAGCCCGGTAATACGCGAGCAGGTCGCTGCGCGAAAGGCTGCCGTAGACGTACCACACCGGCACCCAGCCGCCGGGGCGCATGAAGGTGCCATTGATCTCGCCGACGAGCTGCTCGATCTGGACCTTGAGATCGTAGTACTGCGGAATGTCGACGCGGCTCGGAACGACCACCTGGATCAGCGAAATCTTCTCGCGCAGCTCCGGATAGCGGTCGAGCGCGTTCCTGAACGATTGCAGCCGGTGCGGGATCCCTTTCGTGTAATCGAGCCGGTCGATACCGAGGATCAGCCTGCGGCCGGGCAGCAGGCGATAGAGCTCTTCAGTGCGCGCCGCGATCTCGGGCGACGACGCCTGCTTCGAAAAAGTCTCGTAATCGATGCTGATCGGGAAATTGCCGACGCGCGTCGTGTAATTGCCCGCGGTAACGGTCACGACGTTGCCCTTGCCCTGCACCGTCACGTGCTCTTCGATCAGGCGCACGCACTGGATGAAGTTGCGGCGGTCGCGCTGCGTCTGGAAACCGATGAGGTCGTAGCGCAGCATCGCCTGCAGGAGCGACGCGCGCCACGGCAGCTTGAAGAAAATGTCCGGGGGCGGAAACGGGATGTGCAGGAAAAAGCCCATCCGCACCTTGCAGCCGAGCTGCCGCGCTTCCGACGCGACGTTCATCAGATGGTAGTCGTGGACCCAGACGAAATCCGCCTTGCTGCACGACTCGACCACCACTTCCGCGAAGCGGCGGTTCACTTCCTTGTAGCTGCGCCAGTACTGCGGCGCGAACACGCACAGCGCCTGGAGATCGTGGAACAGCGGCCAGATGATCTCGTTGCAGAAGCCGTTATAGAAGTTGTCGACGTCCACGGCGTCGAGCTTCACCCCGCGCAGCTCGATGCCGATTTTCGTGCTGCTCTCGCGCAGCGCTTCGTCGAGGCCCGGGCCGTCGTCAGCCGTTCCCGGCCAGCCGATCCACGTTCCGCCGCGGTCGCGCAGCACCGGCGTCAGCGCCGTCACGAGCCCGCCCGCGCCGCCCTGCGTCTTCCATTTCCCGTTCGGCTCGCGATGAAAGACGTACGGAAGCCGGTTCGATACGACGATCAGACGTTGTTTACTGCGTTTCATCGGTGTTCGCTGGCGCTGGAGCGGCTTCGTGCAGTGCGTGTCATGATGTTAATCAAGAACGGTGCCGCGATCAGCACATTTCGCGCCAGCGTCCCAGGAATTCGAGCAGCTCGTCCGGCGGCTCGAGCCACACGTCCGCCTCCGTAGCGCGAAGCGCCTGACGTACGAGCACGCCCACGCCGCGCCCCTTCACGGCACGGAACGCATCCTCGTCGGTGATGTCGTCGCCGAGATATGCAATCGCGCTGTCACCGTGTGTCTCTGCAAGAATCGCGTTCACGGCCGAGGCCTTCGTGAAGCCGCGGGCTCGCAGCTCGAGTCCGCCATCGAACGGCAGGATTTCGAGATCGGCGCGAGTCACGAAACGCGCCCATGCATCGGCCGCTTCGCGGCGGATCTCACCGGCAATCGCTTCAGAAAGCCCGCGCCAGTGGAGCGCCACGCTCGCGCGCTTTTCTTCCAGGCGCGCGCCACGCGCGACGAGGACCTTCGCTGCATCGCGCGCGCCGTCGAGCGCGGAGCGGGCTTCCGCCGGCAGCGTCTGCAGCTCGAGTCGTCCGTCAATCGTCAGACGCTCCCAACCGTGCGCGCCCCATATTTCCGGCGCCGGCGAAGGCGTGAGCAACGGCGGCACCTCGCGTGCGGGGCGGCCGCTCACGATGACGACGCGTGTCGAGCGGGATTGCACGATCGCCTCGATCGCCTCGGGCACTCCGGGGTAAGGCACCGCCTCCGCGGGATTCACGCGAAACGGCGCGAGCGTGCCGTCGTAGTCGAGCAGCAAAATCCGTGAGGGCGCGCGCGCTGCGCCGTCGAAGAACGCGTCGAGATCGAAGCCTGGATTGAGAACCTGCACGTAATTCTTACTGCGGCCGCTGCAAGTTTTGCCGTTCTATTGCAGCACCATGACGAGATGCACGCGGTAGGGTCCGTGCGCACCGAGCGTGACCGTCTGCTCGATGTCCGCGGTGCGCGAAGGTCCGGAAATGAAGTTCACGGCGCGCGGCATGACGCCGGGTCCCGCGCGATGCCGCGCCCACGCGTCTTCCATCGTGCGCACGACCGCCGACGCCCGCACCACGGCGATGTGCGTCTCCGGCAGGAGGCTCACTGAAGGGGGTGTATCCGGACCCGTCAGCGTCATCAGGGTTCCCGTCTCGGCGATCGCGCAATACGCGCCGGTGATGCCGACCATGTCGTCACCGCGCGCGGGACGCGCTTCGACGCTCATGCCCTGCCCGGCCCAGTCGAGCTCCAGGAGCTCGCGCCAGCACACCGCTGTCATCGGCAGCGAACGCTCAGTGAGATAGCGAGCGACGAGCGCCGGGACATCGGTCATCGCAAGCGCTTCGTCGTACGAGGACGCGAGCGACAGCGCGCGCTCCTTGAACCGCACGAGCGGCGCCCACTCGTCGCGCGGCTGGGGATTCAGCGGGTGAGCGGCAATGTGCGATCGCACCGCGTCGATCTCGCGCGCGTCCGGCTGCGGCGCTTTGCGCTGCAGCTCACGGATGCGGGCAAAGATTCGATCTCGCGCGGTCATCGCGCGGCTTATCCCAGCGTCGGCATGTGGAAGCCGGTCGGGATCGCATCCGAATCGGGCCAGCGCGTCGTCACGACTTTCGCGCGCGTGTAGAAACGCACGCCTTCCATTCCGTGCACGTGCGTGTCGCCGAATAGCGATCCGCGCCAGCCGCCGAAGGAGAAGAACGCGACCGGCACAGGGATCGGCACGTTGATGCCGACCATGCCGACCTCGATCTCGCGCTCGAACTTGCGTGCCGCGCCGCCGGAGCGCGTGAACACGGCCGTGCCGTTCGCATACGGGTTCGAGTTGATGAGCTTGATTGCCTCGTCGAGCGTTTTGACGCGCACGACCGACAGCACCGGGCCGAAGATCTCGTCCTTGTAGATCGCCATCTCGGGCTTCACCTCATCGAACAGAGACGCGCCGAGAAAGAAACCTTTCTCGTGGCCCGTCACCTTGAGCTTGCGCCCGTCGAGCACGAGCTTCGCGCCCTCGGCGACGCCCTTGTCGACGTAGCCCGCGACCTTGTCGCGATGCGCAGACGTGACCAGCGGTCCCATGTCCATGTCCTTGCCGCTGCCGGGACCGACCTTCAGCTTCGAGGCCTTCTCAGAAAGCTTCTGCACGAGCGCGTCACCGACGTCGCCCACGGCAACGATCGCGGAGATCGCCATGCAGCGCTCGCCGGCGGAGCCGTATCCCGCGCCGATCAGCGCATCCGCCGCGAAATCCAGGTCCGCATCCGGCAGCACGACAGCATGGTTCTTCGCCCCGCCGAGCGCCTGCACACGCTTGCCCGATTTCGCGCAGCTTTCGTAGATGTATTTCGCGATGGGTGTGGATCCGACGAACGAAACGCCGCGAATGTCGGGATGGTTGAGGATCGCATCGACTGCGGTCTTGTCACCATGCACCACGTTGAGAACGCCATCCGGCAGGCCCGCTTCCTTGAAGAGCTCGGCGAGACGCATCGCCGTCGAGGGCACTTTCTCCGAGGGCTTCAGGATGAACGTGTTGCCGCACGCGATTGCAACCGGATACATCCACATCGGGACCATCGCCGGGAAGTTGAACGGCGTGATGCCGGCGCACACGCCGAGCGGCTCACGCAGCGAATGCGTGTCGACGTCGGTGCCGACTTCCTCGCTGTACTCACCCTTGATGAGATGCGGGATGCCCATCGCGAACTCGACGACTTCCAGTCCGCGCTGGACGGACCCCATCGCATCGATCAGCGTTTTCCCGTGCTCTTCGGTCACGAGGCGCGCGAGCTCCTCGCGGTTTTTCTCGACGAGCTCCTTGTAGCGCATGAGGATGCGCGCGCGGCGGAGGACCGGCGTCTTCTTCCAGCCGGGAAATGCGGCTTTCGCCGAGGCCACAGCCGCATCGACGTCGGCGTCGCTGCAGAACGGCACCCGGCGCACGACCTCGCCGGTCGCCGGGTTCGTCACGTCGCCGAAGCGCGTCGTCGTCGCCGCGTGATTGCGTCCATTGACCCACATCGACAGCGTTTCCACCTTGAGATCTGTGGGCTTGTTCATCTCGTTTCTCCTGATTGGCTGCCGCGCGCGGCGCGGCGTTTGGCGTAAAGGTCTCTGAACGTGCTGCCCTCGGGCGCGGGAAAATCGCGGCCGTCGGTCCACCCGCCCGCCCCGGGCAGGCGGTGTATGCGTCTCGATGTGCCGCCGGCCCACGCGAGGATTTTCGCCCCGAGGCTCGCGAATGCGCCGTACAAATGCGGCCGCTTTGCGAGCGCGCCCCACACGGCGAGCCCCGCGCGTTCTTTCCACGGCCTCAACCGCCGGGCGAACTGCTGCTCGCGAAGCTTCCGCAGCAGGTCCGGCAACGGAATTTTAACCGGGCAGACGACGCCGCACTGATTGCAGAGCGTCGAAGCGTTCGGCAGATCGAGCGTGTTTTCGAGCCCCGCGTACGTCGGCGTCAATATCGAGCCCATCGGTCCGGGATAGACCCAGCCGTACGCGTGGCCGCCGATCGTCTGATAGACGGGACAGTGATTCATGCACGCCCCGCAGCGGATGCAGCGAAGCATCTCCTGCATCTCGCCGCCGATCAGCTTCGTGCGGCCGCCGTCGAGAAGAATCACGTGGAAGTGCTCGGGACCTTCGACGTCGCCCGGACGCCGCGGGCCGGTCGTGATGGAGACGTAGTTGCTGATCGTCTGCCCGGTGCCGTGGCGCGGCAGGAGTCGGATGAGCGTCGCGATGTCCTCGAGCGTCGGCACGACCTTCTCGATGCCGGTGATCGCGACGTGCACGCGCGGCAGCGTCGTGACCATACGGCCGTTGCCCTCGTTCGTGACGATGAGCGTCGAGCCCGTCTCCGCAACGATGAAGTTGGCGCCGCTGATGCCCATGTCGGCGGAGAGGAAGTGCGGCCGGAGAATCTCGCGCGCTTCGCGCGTGAGGTCCGCGATCACGGTTTGTCGCGGCCGCTTGTGTTTCTCCGCGAAGAGATCCGACACCTCGTCGCGCGTCTTGTGCACGACCGGAGCGACGATGTGCGAGGGCGGCTCCTTCGCGAGCTGCAGGATGTATTCGCCGAGATCGGTCTCGACGACCTCGATGCCCGCGGCTTCGAGCGCGTCGTTGAGCGCGCACTCCTCGGTCACCATCGACTTCGACTTCGTCGCCTTGCGCACGCCATGCTTCGCGGCGATCTCGCAGACGATGCGGTTCACGTCTGCCGTCGTCTCGGCCCAGTGCACGACCGCGCCCTGCGCGGTGGCGTTGCGCTCGAATTCAGCGAGGTACAGATCGAGGTTCGCCAGCGCGCGGTCGCGTATCCCGGCAGCCGCGTCGCGGATCGCCTCGAAGTTGTCGAGCTCGGCGACGCGGTCCGCGCGGCCTTTGACGAAGTTGCCCTGGAGCTTCTCCAGCGCCATCTGCAGCTTCACGTCCGCAAGCTTGATGTGCGCGGTCTGCTTGAAGCGGTCCGACGTCAGCTGCATGAGAATCGCCTTACCGCGTCTTCATTCCATTCGATCCCGATCCCGGGACGATCCGGGCAGACGGCCATGCCCTCTTTCACCTGCAACGGCTCGGTCACCACGGCGTTCATCCAGTCGACGTACTCGAGCCAGTGCGCCGTCGCGGTCGCGGCGAGCAGATGCACGCTCACCTCGGGATAGAGGTGCGACGACATCGGGATGCCGTCGGCCTGCGCCAGCGCGGCCGCGCGGAGCCAGCCGGTGACGCCGCCGATGCGCTCAAGGTCGGGCATGACATAGTCGCAGGCGCCCGCGTCGAGCGCTTTCCGCATGTCGTGGATCTGCGAGAAGTTCTCGCCGATCTGCACCGGCGTGCGCACCTCGCGCGCGATGCGTGCCGCCCCGGCGTAGTCGTCGTGCCGGATGGGCTCCTCGAGCCAGTACACGCCCTCGCGGTCGAGCGCCCGACCGCGGCGGATCGCTTCGGGCACCGAGAGCGCCTGGTTGTAATCGACCATTACCGGCGTGAGGTCGCCGACGCGGTTCCGCACCGCACGCACCGCGGCGAGATCCGCCGCGAGGGTGGGATAACCAAGCCGTAGCTTCACCGCGCCGAAGCCGGCACCCAGCAGCTTGCCGGCCTCGTCGGCGAGCGCAGTCGTCTCCATCAATCCCAGGCCGTTACTGTTGTAGGCGCGCGCCGGACGCGGCGCGGCGCCAAGGTAGCGCGCGAGCGGCAAGCCCGCGGCCTGTGCCAGCGCGTCCCAGCACGCGACGTCCGCCATCGACATCGCCATGCGCACGATGCCCTGCACACCGATGAGCGTGTAGCGTTTCGTGAGCTTCGCCCACAGGTCGACGGGAGCAAGCGCCGCATCCCTGAGCGCTTCTGCGATGTCGTTGAGAAAGCGCACGATCGCGGGCGCGGCGGCGGCCGTATAACAGAATTGATACGCGCGGCCCGTGATGCCTTCGTTCGTTTGCAGATCGACCAGCAGCATCGGCGCACTGCGCACGGCCGCCGCGCTCGTCCCGAGCACGTAGGTCATCGGCAGCATGACGGGTCGTGCGCGGATGCCGCGCAGCGTCAGTTCTGAATTCCCAGCTTTCGGTTTCGAGTCGACGGTGGCGTTCACTAAATCACTGATAGCGGCACTAGGAACGGCGCTTCGCGCCCGCGGCGTGCAGCGCCAGGATGTCCCACACCGCGCGGTTCGCCGGCGTCGGCACGCCGGCTTTTTCCCCGAGCTGGACGACGCCGCCCGAGAGCCATTCGACTTCAAGCGGATTGCCCTGCTCGAGATCGTGATGCAGCGACGAGCTCATGTCGGCCGGCACGGAATCGGCGAATGCGAGACGCTGCTCGGCGTAGTCCTCCGGAAGATTCACGCCGAGCGCGCGGCCGACGGTGACCGTTTCCCGGATCAAATCGAACAGGAAGCGGCGCGATTGCGGATGCGCGCGAATCTCGCCGATCGGTTTGCGAATCGTCGCAGTCGTGCCCGAGAGGCCCACAAGAAACGAATACTTTTCCCAGAGCGTGCGGCGAATGTCAGGAGACAGCTCGGATTGCACGCCGGATTTGAGCAGCGCCTCGTGCAGCCACGTGAGCCGCGCGGACTGGCTGCCGTCGTATTCACCGATCACGACGCGCTGCATGGCGCCTTTCTGGTGAATCACGCCCGGCGCGGAGATGTGGGTACCGACGTACGCGACACCACCCATCACGGCCTTGTCCCCGAATACCCGCCGGAGAATGTCGTCCTTGATGACGCCGTTTTGCAGCGAAAGAATCGCGGTGTTCGGTCCGACGACGGGCTTCACGGCCTCGGCAGCGGCCTCGGTGGCGCCGAGCTTCACCGCAATCAACACGATGTCGGCCGGTCCCGCCGTGGCCGGATCGTCGGTCACTTTCACACGCGGAACGACGATGTCGCCCTGCGTCTCGTTTTCGATCCGGAGCCCGCGCTCACGCATCGCAGCGAGATGCGCGCCGCGCGCGACGAACGTCACGTCGTAGCCGGCGTTCGCGAGCCGCCCGCCGTAGAAGCCGCCCACGCCACCCGAACCCATCACCAGAATTTTCATGACTGCTGAGCCTCGCTTCGTTCGGGAACAGAAAACCACGATCGATTTTTCATAAGCCTGCCAGGACCTCCGCGATGTGCAGCACCTGGGTTTTTGTGTCACCGCGCCGGCGCAGCCGCCCTTCGATGTTCATCATGCAGCCGAGGTCTCCGAGCACCACCGCGTCCGCGCCTGCCGCCTCGATGTTCGCGCACTTGCGGTCCGCGATCCGCGTCGAGATCTCACCGAACTTCACGCAGAAGAGCCCGCCGAAACCGCAGCACTGCTCGGCCTCGTTCATCTCTTCGAGCTCGAGCCCCGCCACCTTCGCGAGCAGCGCCCGCGGTTGTGTCTTCACGCCGAGCTCGCGCAATCCCGCACAAGAATCGTGGTACGTGACTCGCGCGTCCATTTTCCCCGGCACGCGTTCGACCTTGAGCACGTTCACCAGGAAATCCGTGAGCTCGTAGACGCGCTCACAGACCTGACGCGCGCGGTCGGCATCTTCCGGCGAGTCGCTGAACAGATCGGCGTAATGCGTGCGGATCATTCCGGCGCACGATCCTGATGGCGCAACGATGTAATCGCAGCCTTCGAATTCCGTGACGACCTTTTGCGCAAGTGCCAGCGCCGAGGCACGATCGCCCGAGTTGTAGGCCGGCTGGCCGCAACAGGTCTGTGCAGCCGGCACGACGACCTCGCAGCCGGCGCCTTCGAGCAGGGCGAGCGCCGCGAATCCGATGCGCGGGCGCATGAGATCGACGAGACAGGTTACGAAGAGGCCGACGCGCATGGTGTAGAAGCAAAAAGGAGGGTCGCCAGACCCTCCTTTTCGTTCACAGGCTGGGTGTTACTTGGGCTTCTTCGCGTCCGCCTTGGCCGGAGCCTTGCCGCCATCCTTCACTTCGACATTGGTGGCCGTCATTTCATACTCCACCGTCACCTTCGCGCCCTTCTTCAGGTCGCCGGAGACTTTCGTGTCCTTGTCGCGCTTGATTTTCCATTTCTCCTTGCCCTTCTCGACGACGACTTCCTTGTCGTTCACGTCGACGACCGGACCGGTCACCTGATAGGCAAATGCCGTAGCTGCGAGAGTGAGCCCTGCGATTAGTGCGACAGCGCGTTTCATGTCTTCTTCTCCTTTGGTAAGCCTGCGTGGGGTTGAACGAATTTTAAGCTACATCGGCTTGATGCCCGCGCGATCGACGACCTTCTCCCACTTTGCGCGCTCGCTGCGGATGTGCGCGGCGAACTGCTCGGGCGTCGATCCGACCGGCTCGATGCCGTCCTTGAGGAAGCGTTCCTTGATGTCAGGCAGCTGCAACACGCGCGCAACTTCGTCCCGGATGCGCGAAACGACGTCTTTCGGCGTCGCCGCCGGTGCCGCAAGCCCGTTCCATGAATCCGCCTCGTAGCCTTTCACGCCCGCTTCAGCGATCGTCGGCACGTTCGGCAGCGACGGGAAGCGCTTGGCGCTCGTAATGCCGAGCACGCGAAGCTTGCCGGCCTCGACGTGCGGATACGAGCTCGTGATCTGGTCGAACGCGATCGGCACCTGCCCGCCGATGACGTCGACCATCGCCTGGCCGCTGCCCTTGTATGGGATATGCACGATGTCCACGTTGGCCATCATGCGAAACACTTCCGCGACCATGTGCGTCGCGCCGCCGACGCCGGAGGAGGCGTAGCTCAATTGCCCGGGCCTCGCTTTGGCGATCGCGATCAGCTCCTTGACCGATTTCGCGGGCAGTGACGGATGCACCACGAGAATCAGCGGCAGCGATCCGAACTGCGTGACGGGCGCGAAGTCCCGGATCGCGTCATAGGGCAGCGAGCGATAGAGCTTGTGGTTGATCGCCATCACGCCGGTCGTGGCGACGAGCAGCGTGTATCCGTCCGGCGGCGATTTCGCCACGACCTCCGCACCGATATTCCCGCCGGCGCCGGGACGGTTGTCGACGATCACCTGCTGCTTCCATGCTTCGGTCATCTTCTGGGCGATGATGCGCGCGGTCACGTCGGTCGAGCCGCCGGGAGAAAAGCCCACGATCATTCGGACCGTCTTGGCCGGATAAGTCTGAGCGTATGAAAGCGGTGCGATCGCCGCGAGCGACAGAGCGATCACGAGACCGTATCGTGCGCCACGAGATTGCGTCGTCACGGTGTTCCTCGGAATGACCTTGCCGTGGGAGTGCTTCGTCCTGGCGTTCGTCGCAGTGATATTGCCGTCACAGGTCGTCATGGTGTTCCTCGCAAAATCAGAATCGGTTTGGGGCACGAGCTAAAGGACGCGCCACGGCCGCAGGTAATCCATGCGGTCCGCCGTGCGCACGAGCACTTCGGTCACGGCCTTGTTGTGCAGAACGTGGAGCTTCACGTCGCAGCCCGCTTCGCCCGCGGACCAGAGCTTGCGATAGAAATCGCCCTGTCCCGCGATCGGTTGCCCCGCGACGCCGAGGATGACGTCGCCGCGCTGGAGGCCGGCGCGGTGCGCGGGCGAATCCGGCAGCGTGCGCGACACGAAGAGGTGCCCTTCGCGCTGCTCGGAATAGAGCCCGAGCCACGGACGCGCCGGACCGCGGCGCCGCCCCGTCGCGATGAGATCGTCGAGCAGCGGTTTCAGAAGATCGATCGGAACGAACATGTTGCCGGGAAACGCGGCGCCGACTTCCAGCGCGTCACTCACCCACAGCGACGCGATGCCGACGAGCCTTCCGCGGTCGTCGAGAAGGCCGGCACCACTGTGCTCGTAACGCGGCGGCGCAGTGAATATCGCATCGTCGATCATGTATTCCCACCAGCCGGTGAACTTGCGGCGGGCCACCACGGCGGCCTGCGAGGTCCCGCCCGCGGAGCTGTGCGCGGCGACAGTGACCGAATTGAGCTCGCGCACGGAGCCCGATTCTCCGAGGTCGACGGCTTCCGAGGAAAGACCGCTCAGCGCGCGCACGAGACCGAAGCCGCTCGCGTGATCGAATCCGGCGACCGTGGCGGGATAGATGCGGCCATCGCGCGTCATGACGAGGATCGAAGCGGCCTCGAGCAGGAGGTAGCCGATCGTCAGCACGAGACCGCGCTTGTCGATGATGATGCCGGTGCCTTCGCGCTCCGCGCCGAGCGTGTCGGCCGTGCGCGCATCGGCGATGGCCTTGATGCTGAGCTTCACCACTGCGTCGGGCGATTGAGAGGCTTCGGCGCGACGCGGCAGATCGACGTACGCGGCACGCCACGCCGAGAGTGTTGCGCTGAAAAAGGATACGGGCATCAGTCGAGCGGTTCGTAACGCACGTCGACCACCTCGATCTCTTCCACGCCGCCCGGGGTCGCGAGCTTGACGATGTCTCCGGCCTGTTTTCGCAGCAGCGCTTTCGCAATCGGCGAGATCCAGCTGACGCGCCCGCGCGCGGGATCGACCTCGTCCATTCCGACGATCGCGATCGTGCGCTCTTCGCCGGCGCGCGCTGCCTCCTGGGCCCGGCGCACTACATACATCACCGTCGCGCCGAAGTAAATCTGATCGGTTTCACCGCGTGCTGCCGGATCGACGACCACGCTCGATTCCAGTCGCCGGGTGAGAAAACGGATGCGCCGGTCGATCTCGCGAAGCCGCTTCTTTCCGTAAAGATAATCACCGTTTTCGGAGCGATCGCCGTTCGAGGCCGCCCATGCCACGACTTTGACGAGGTCCGGACGCTCGGCATCGAGCAGCTGTGTCAGCTCGCGCTTCAGCTTCGCGTAGCCTTGCGGCGTCATGTAGTTGCGCGGCGCTTCGCGCGGAGCGTCGCCGCGCACGGCGCGATTCCTGGTGAGAGGTCGTGCGCTAGCCATACGAGATTTCATCATATAAGATTTTTGAGTGAATCCCCGCGAAGGAAAATCCTCGATCCAGGTGATCGAGCGGATGATGAGCCTGATCGATGCGCTGTCGAGTCACAGCACGCCGGTCAACCTCAAGCAGCTCGCGCTGCAGACCCAGCTGCATCCCTCCACCGCACACCGCATCCTCGGCGTCATGGTCGGCGCGCGCCTCGTGGAACGCATCGAGCCGGGCACGTATCGGCTCGGAATGCGTCTCCTCGAGCTCGGCAATCTCGTTCAATCCCGCATCGGCGAAGCGCCGTCCTCGAGCGAAGGGCCGGGCGGCTCGGCCTGATTTGATTCTCGACGACGTCGTTTTTCTCGATCTCGAGACGACGGGCGGCTCGCCCGAGCTCGACCGCATCATCGAAGTCGGCCTCGTCGAAGTGACGAACGGCGTCATCACCGATGAATGGTCGACGCTGGTCAATCCGGGCCGCCACGTTCCGCTGGCGATACAGGCGCTGACCGGCATCACCGCGGACATGCTCGAGACCGCGCCGGCATTCGCCGACATCGCGCCTGCTCTCGCGGCTCGACTGGACGGCAGGACGATCGCCGCGCACAACGCGAGCTTCGATTACCGGTTTCTACGACACGAGCTCCTGCGCGCGGGCGTGCGCTACGCCGCGCCGGTGCTCTGCACGGTGAGGCTCTCGCGGCGCCTCTATCCGCAGCAGCGCCGCCACAACCTCGACGCGCTGCTCGTCCGCCACGCGCTTTTCTGTATCGACCGGCATCGAGCTTTGGGAGATGCTCGCGTCATCGCGGACGTCGGCGTCGTCTGGCGGCGCGAATTCGGAGACGCGCATGTCGATTCGATCTGCGCCGAGCTCGTGCATGCGGTACGACTCCCGCCGAATCTTCCGCCGGACGCCTTCGACGCCATTCCCGAAGCGCCGGGCACCTACGTGTTCTTCGGTCAAAACGACACGGCTCTCTATGTCGGACGCAGCGCGAACCTGCATTCGCGCGTCCTCTCGCATTTTTCAGGCACGCGTTCGGGAAAAGATGCCGCAATCGCCGAGCGCATTACGCGGATCGACTGGACGCGGACGGCGGGCGAGCTCGGCGCCGCGCTCCGCGAGACTGAGCTCATCAACGCGCTCGCGCCGGTCTACAACCGGCCCCGCGCCGACGACGGCGAGCTCTGCTCGTGGCGCTGGCGAACGTCGCATCCGTTCGATCCGCCGGAGCTCGTCACGGCGGCGTCGGTCAGCGAAGACATGCTCACCGAGCTCTACGGCGTTTTTCGCACGCGCGCCGCCGCGAGGCAGGCGCTTCGCGCGCTCGCGCCGCCGCCGATCGAAGGCGAAAAGCCGATCGGGCACGCCATGCGGCTCGCGGCCGCGCTCGCCCCGCTGCGGCTCAAGTCCTGGCCTTATGCCGGCTGCATCGGGATTCGCGAATACGACGCCGGCGGCGAGCGCTCGGAGGTCCACGTGCTGGATCGCTGGCGCTACCTCGGCACGGCGCATACCGACGCCGAGCTCGGCGATCTGCTCGACGCGCGGAGGCCCGCAACTTTCAGTCTCGACAATTACAAGCTGCTCTCACGGTTCCTGAAATCACCGCCGCCGCGCTGCCGGATCGTGCCGCTTCAGCGCGTGCACGCCGCAGCCGCGTGAATTAGGTCACAGGACCCTCTCTTTTTCACGTTTAAAAGCAAGTTGCAGGGCATGGGCATTGCATCGGCTCTCGCCGCAAAGACACATGGCGCGACAAATGAACGCGCCTCCGACGGCGAACCGGGAGCACTATCAGCCAATGACCGATCATGAGATCGAACGCACGGCCGACAAGGCGAAGATCCTCATCTGCGACGATCGGCCTGCGAATCTGCTCGCGCTGCAGACGACGCTTGAGGAGCTCGACCAGGACATCATCACCGCGGGCTCGGGCCGCGAAGCGCTGAAGCAGCTGCTCGACCACGAGTTCGCGGTCGTCCTTCTCGACGTCGGCATGCCCGACATGGACGGGTTCGAAACTGCGGAGCTGATTCGCGGCAGCCGCAAGACCGCGCACACACCGATCATTTTCGTGACCGCAGAGCCCGCGCACATTCAGAGCGCGAAGGGCTACGCGCTCGGCGCGGTCGATTACATCGTCACACCGGTCATTCCCGAGATCCTCCGCACCAAGGTTCGCGTGTTCGTCGAGCTCTTCCTGATGACGCGCGAAGCGAAGCGCGCGGAAGTCCAGCGCACGACGCAGCAGATGATCGAGGCGCTTCCCAATCCGATCTATTTCACGGGCATCGACGGCCGGTACCGCGGCGTGAACGAGGCGTGGGAACAGTTCTTCGGCAAGCCGCGCGCAGCCGTGATCGGCAAGACCGCGCACGAGCTCTTCGAGCAGAACGTCGCGGACAAGCTGGTGGAGTTCAACGCCGAGCTCATCTCCGGCGAGGCACCGCGTCCGTACGAGGGCGTGCTTCACGGCGCGGATGGCTTTGCGCACGACCTCATGTTCCACAAGGCCACCTACGCGGGCCACGACCACAGGACGGCCGGGATCATCGCAACGATCGTCGACATCACCGACCGCAAGCAGGCGGACAAGCGCGAAGCGATGGAGCACGCGGTCACGCGCGCGATCGCGGAGGCGGCTTCGCTCGGCGAAGCGATTCCGCGCATCGTGCAATCCGTTTGCGAGACGCTCGGCTGGGATTACGGTGCGCGCTGGGAATGGGATTCGAACGCCAAGGTTCTGCGCTTTGCCGAGAGCTGGTCCGGCGAAACGCCCGAGATGCTCGAATTCACCAGCACCGTGGTCGGCAGCCATTCGGTGATCGAACCCGGCGAAGCCGGCCTCGTGCGCCGCGCCTTCGCGACCGCGAAGCCGGTCTGGATCTCCGATCTCGCCGCGGAGTCCGGTTTCAGCCGCAAGGATGCGACGTCGCGCGCCGGCCTGCACGCGGGCTTTGCTTTCCCGCTTCTTCGCGGCAACGAGGTCATCGGCGTCATGGAATTCCTGCACCGCGATGTGCGCACGCCCGATGCGAGGCTCGTGAAGATCGCCGAATCGATGGGCCGCGAGATTGGCCAGTATCTCGTGCGCATGCAGGCGGAAGAGGCAGTCAAGTTCATCGCCATGCACGATGCGCTCACGGGGCTGCCGAATCGCGTCCTCTTCAACGAGCGCCTCGCGAGCGCCGTCGCGCAGGCGCGGCGCCACGAGCGCGGCCTCGCCGTGCTGTTCGTCGACCTCGACCGGTTCAAGCTCATCAACGACACGCTCGGACACGAAGCCGGCGACGATCTGCTGCGCGAGACGGCGCGTCGCCTCATCGAAAACCTGCGCGCCGGTGACGCGGTCGCGCGCCTCGGCGGCGACGAGTTCGTCGTGCTGCTCGAGGAAGTCGCCGAGCGCCACTATGTCGCAAGCGTGAGCCAGAAGCTGATCGCCGCGCTCGCCGCGCCGTTCGTCATCAAGGGGCGCGAGTACCACATCACCGCAAGCGTCGGCGTGAGCGTGTATCCGGAAGACGGCGACGATCCGCCGACGCTGCTCAAGCACGCGGACAGCGCGATGTATCGCGCCAAGGAACAGGGGCGCAATGCGTTCGAGTTCTATTCGGCGCACATCGGCGTCTCCTCCCTCGAGCGGCTGTCGCTCGAGAACGGGCTCCGCCGCGCGATCGAGAACAACGAGCTCGAGCTCTACTACCAGCCGCAGATCGAGACGTGCAGCGGCCGCATCGTCGGCATGGAGGCGCTCGTGCGCTGGCAGCACCGCGAGATGGGGCTGCTCCCGCCGGCGCGCTTCATTCGCATCGCCGAAGAGACGGGTCTCATCGTGCCGCTCGGCGAATGGGTCGTGCGGGAAGCCTGCCGCGCGCACCGCGAATGGGAAAAGCTCAAGCTCGCTCCCGCGCGCATGGCGGTAAACCTTTCACCGCGACAGTTCCTGCACGCGGGGCTCGTCAAAGACATCCTGCGCGCGCTCACCGACACGTCATGCAAGGGCCAGTATCTGGAGCTCGAGATCACCGAAGGCATGGTGATGCACGACCCGGCGGGCGCGGTCGCGCTCATCGAAGAGCTGAAGGAGATGGGCGTGCGCATCGCGGTGGACGATTTCGGCACGGGCTATTCGTCGCTCGCGTACCTCAAGCGCTTTCCGATCGACAGCCTCAAGGTCGATCGATCGTTCCTGGCCGACGTCCCGGCGGATTCCGGCAACGTGGCGATCACGCAGGCGATCATCGCGATGGCGCGCACGCTTCACCTCACCGTGATCGCGGAAGGTGTGGAGACGCGTGAGCAGTTCAACTTCCTGCGCGCGCGCGGCTGTGACGAGGTGCAAGGCAATTACTTCAGCCCGCCGCTGCCGTTCGACCAGGCGACCACGCTGCTCCGCGAAGGCGCTGCGGTCGTACACACGCCGCCCGAAAGCGCTTTGCGAAGCGTCTAGTCGGACGAGCCCCGAGGGAAGCCCGCGCTTCCCTCGGTAACCTGCTTTCCTTCGGCAGCAGACCCTCGACCTATAATCGGTGCTTCCACGAGGAGGAAGCATCATGCGCCACGCCTTGCGCGCGCTCGCCGCAGCCGCGCTCACCGTTTTCGCAGTCGCCGCGCACGCCCAGCAATATCCGACCAAGCCGGTGCGCGTCATCATCCCGTTTCCACCGGCCGGCCCGACCGACATCATCGGGCGCATGGTTGCCGAGATCCTCACGAAGACGTACGGCCAGCAGTTCGTTCCGGACAACCGCGCCGGCGCGGGCGGCAACATCGGCACCGAGCTCTGCGCGAAATCGCCGCCCGACGGCTACACGATCTGCATCATGACGGTGGCGCAAAGCATCGCGCCGGCGCTCTATCGCAAGCTTCCATTCGATCCCATCAAAGACCTCACGCACGTCACGCAGATGGCGACGCTGCCGAGCCTGTTGACGGTTCATCCGTCGCTTCCGGCGAAAACGGTAAAGGACGTGATCGGCCTTGCGAAGGCGAAGCCCGCACAGATGATCTATGCGTCGACGGGCAACGGCACCAGTCCGCACATGCTGATGGAGATGTTCAAGTCGATGACCGGGACGGACATGGTCCACGTCCCCTATAAAGGCCAGGCGCCAGCCGTGCTCGACCAGATCTCCGGCCAGATCCAGCTTGCGTTCAACACCGCGATCGGCGTGATCCCGCAGGTGCAGGCAGGAAAGCTCCGCGCCATCGCGGTCTCGACACGTGAGCGTTTTCCGGCCATGCCCGATCTTCCGACCGTGGAAGAAGGCGGCGTCAAAGGGTTCGACGGCGGCTCGTGGAACGGCGTTGTCATGCCGGCAGGCGTGCCGCAGGACATCGTCAACCGGGTCTACACGCCGCTCGTCGCCGCGCTGAAAACGCCCGCGGTCAGGGAACAGCTTCTCAAGAACGGCGGCCTCGCCGGCGGGGGGACGCCCGCGGAATTCTCCGCATTTATCCGGCAGGAAGCTGCCAAGTGGGCGAAGGTCGCCAGGTTCGCGAAGATCCAGCTTGATTAGCCGCCTCGCCGTCGCACTCGTCGCGCTGGTTGCGGTGAACGCGAACGCGCAGACCTATCCATCGAAGCCGCTGCGCTTCGTCGTGCCGTTTGCCGCCGGCGGCGGCACCGATCTCGTGGCGCGCACCGTGGCGCAGAAGCTGACGGAGGCACTGGGGCAACCGTGCGTCGTCGACAACCGCACCGGCGCAGCCGGAACGATCGGCGCCGACATCGCCGCGAAATCACCGCCCGACGGACACACGCTGCTCCTCGGCAGCAACGGTCCGCTCGCGATCAATCCGAGCCTCTACGCCAAGCTCCCTTACGACGCCGCGCGCGATTTTTCGCCGGTCGCGCTCGCGACGATCATGCCCTTCCTCCTTGTCACGCATCCATCGCTGCCGGTGAAATCGGTGCGGGAGCTGATCGCGCTCGCCAAGGCGCATCCGAACCAGCTCAACTACGGATCGCCGGGCAGCGGCTCGACGACGCACCTCGCGAACGAGCTGCTGAAGTCCATGACCGGCATGAAGATCGCGCACATTCCCTACAAGGGCGCCGCGCCCGCCGCGACCAACCTCATCAGCGGTGAGGTGCAGATGATGTCGGGCGATCTCTCGACGCTGCTGCCGCACGTGCGCTCGGGTCGCATGCGCGCACTCGCGGTGACGTCGGCGAAACGCTCCACGCTGCTGCCCGACATGCCGACCGTCGCGGAATCCGGCGTGCCCGGCTACGACGCGAGCGGCTGGTTCGGCGTGCTGGTGCCCGCGGGAACGCCGCCGGCGATCATCGAGCGCCTGAACGCGACCATCGTCAAAGGGCTCGCCGCGAACGATGCGAAGGAGCGCCTCGCCGCGCTCGGCGGCGACATCGCAACCGGAACGCCGGAGCAGTTCGGCGCGCATATCCGGACCGAAGCCGCGAAGTGGGGCAAGCTCATTCGCGCGATCGGGCTGAAAGCCGAGAGCTGACCATGGGCAGCACGATCGCTGAAAAAATCCTCGCGAAGAAAAGCGGGCGCGATGTCGTTCGCCCCGGCGACCTCGTCACCGTCGAAGTCGATACCGTCATCCTCTTCGACAACAACTTCATGCCCGCGAACTGGCGCGACATCCTGCGCCTGCGCGATCCGGAGCGCATCGTGGTCGTCATGGACCACCGCGTGCCGGCGCCGAACGCAATGGCCGCGGGCGCGCACGTCACCGCGCGTGCGTTCGCCAAAAAGTTCGGCATCAAGCGCGTCCACGACGTCGGCTTCGATCAGGGCATCAGCCACCAGCTCGTGGCCGATCTCGGCTACGGCCTGCCCGGGACGGTGCTCGTCTGCAGCGATTCGCACACGTGCAGCGCCGGGGTCTTCAACTGCCTCGCGCGCGGCGTCGGCGGTCCCGATGTCTTCTATTCCGCCATCAAGGGCGAGACGTGGTTCCGTTGCGGCGAGACGGTGCGCTACGAGCTGACCGGGCGGCTTCCAAAAGCGGTGACGACCAAGGACGCCTTCCTGCAGATCGCCGGCCGACACGGCGCGCACGAGACGATGAACGTCGAGTACGGCGGTCCGGGAATCGAGAGCCTCTCGATCAACGCGCGGAAGACACTGACGACGATGTCGGCGGAGCTCTCAGCGGAATTCGCGACGTTCGAGCCGGACAAGGTCCTCACCGACTGGGTGCATCTGCGAAGCACGCGGCCGTTCGAGCCCGTCTATCCCGACAAGGACGCGACGTATAAGGCGGTGCGCGAGGTCAACCTGAGCGCGCTCGAGCCGCTCGTCGCGTTTCCCGATTCCGTCGTCCAGAACTCGCACCCGGTGAAGGAAGCCTCCGGAACGCGCATCGACCAGGCTTACGTCGGCTCGTGCGCGAACGGGACGATCGACGACATCGAGCTCGCGGCGGCGGTGGTGACGGGGAAACGCGTCGCGGCGGGCGTGCGGTTCATCGTGACGCCGGCGTCGCAGCGCGTGTACCGCGAGGCGCTCAAAAGCGGCGCGCTGGAGAAGCTCGCGGACGCGGGCGCGGTGATCGCGCCACCGACGTGCGGGGCTTGCGGCGGCGGGCATATGGGCGTGATCGGGCCGGATGAGGTCTGCATCACTGCGACGACGCGCAACTTCAAGGGGCGCATGGGAGACCCGAGCTCGAAGGTGTTCATGGCGTCGCCGGCGACAGTGGCAGCGTCGGCGTTGACGGGGTTCATTACGGATCCGCGGGAGTTCTTGAGCTAGGCAAAAGCAAAGTCAAAAGCTTTTAACGCGGAGGACGCGGAGGAAAGCAAAGAGAAAAGCTTTACCGCCAAGGACGCAAAGGACGCGAAGGAAAATCATTGAAATTCAGTGCGCGGGTGTGGAAGTTTGGCGACAACATCAACACAGACCTGATCCTCCCCAACGCGGCGTTCTATCTGACTCCGCAGGAGCAACTCAGGTACGTGTTCCGCGCGAATCGCCCGGGCTGGGTCGATCTCGTGCGGCCGGGCGATATCCTGATCGGCGGAAAGAACTTCGGGATGGGCTCAAGCCGGCCCGCGGCTCGGAATCTCAAGAACCTGGGGCTCGCGTGTCTGGTCGCGGAGTCGATCAACGGGCTCTTCTATCGGAATTGCGTGAACTTCGCGTTTCCCGCGACCGAGTGCGCGGGCGTTGAGGCGCTGTTCGATGAAGGCGACGTCGCCGAGGTCGATTTCGACGGCGGCAGCGTGACGAACGTGACGAAGGGAAAGTCGCTGCCCGCGCGCAAGATTCCGCCGCAGCTCCTGAAGATCGTCGAGGCCGGCGGGATTTTTCAGCTGCTCGAATCCGAGGGCGCGATTGCGCCGAAGGCATGATCGTTCGCAACGAGATTGCTTCGTCGCGTTGCTCCTCGCAATGACCCATAGGTTGTCATCGCGAGCCGGGCCGCGACAGCGCGGCGTGGCGATCGCGTGGCGCACGACGCTCTGCGCCGTGGCTCTGGCGCCTGTGCTTGCCGTCGCGCAGCAATACCCCACCCGCCCCATCCGCCTCCTCGTCCCCAGCACGCCCGGCGGCAGCGTCGACACGCTGGCGCGGATCGTCGCGCCAAAGCTCTCGGAGAAATGGAACCAGCAGGTCGTCATCGACAACCGCGCGGGCGCCGGCGGCATCGTGGCCGCCGAGACGACGGCGAAAGCGCCGCCGGACGGCTACACGCTCATGCTGGGCACGGTGTCGTCCCTCGCGACGAACGTAAGCCTCACTGCGAAGCTTCCCTACGATCCGGTGAAGGACTTCGCGCCGGTCAGCCTGCTCGCGACGCAGCCGCTCATGCTCACCGTGCATCCGTCGGTCGCGGCGAATTCGGTCAAGGAGCTGATCGCGCTCGCGAAAGCGAAGCCGGGAACGCTGACACATTCATCCGCAGGCAACGGCACGGGCAGCCATCTTTCGGCGGAGCTCTTCAAGGCGCTGACCGGCGTCGACATGGTGCATATCCCTTACAAAGGCGTGCAGCCGGCGCTGCTCGACGTCATCAGCGGGCGCGTGTCGCTCACGTTTCCGAGCCTGCTTTCGGGCCAGCCGCACGTGCGCGCCGGCAAGCTGCGGGCGCTTGCGGTGACGAGCGCGAAGCGGGCGGCCGCCGTGCCCGAGCTGCCGACGATGCAGGAAGCGGGCGTGCCCGGCTACGAATCGAGCACGTGGTACGGCGTAGTGGTGCCGGCTGCGACGCCGTCGCCCGTCGTTCAGAAGCTGAGCGCTCAGCTCGCGGACACTGTCCGAAGCGACGACGTGCGCGAGAAGCTTTCGCACGAAGGCCTGGAGCTCGTCGGCAGCACGCCGGCGCAATTCCGCGACTTCATGCGGAAGGAAATCGACAAGTGGGGGAAGCTCATCAAGTCGCGCGGCATCCGGGCCGGCTGACGAGCGCCTCGAGATCGCCACGCTTGCCGGCCTCGCGATGACGGCGCGTTGCCTTCACGAGGAGCGCAGCGACGAAGCAATCCCGTGGCGCACCATCCAGCCTACCGAGCTATCGAGCGCCTCGCGATGACAAGGACTTGTCTTTGCGAGGAGCGCCGCGACGAAGCAATCTCGTGGCGCACGATCACCAGTCGAAAATCTCCGCCGCGCTCCCGAGCTTGTCGAAGCCCCACACCACTTCCATCAGCCGCTCGCACTTCGCCTTCCCCGCGATCGATTCGCAGTTCACGACGAACTTGCGCCTGAGGTCCTCGTCGGTCATCGGGTTCTCGCCCTCGCCTTTGGGGTCGAGCACGCGCTTTTCCACGCTGCGGCCATCCGCGAGATCGACGCGCACGAAGCCCGAGCGCCGCCCCGGATAGATCCGCTCGCACTCCTCGTCGAGCCGCGCGTCGCTCAGATCGATGGCGCGCCTCACTTCCCGGCGCTCCAGGCTTTGGGGCAGAAACGACGGCGCCGCCACCGCGCCGTCGACGATCGCCAGCGCGGCAGCGACGGGCGCGCTCATCTGCGCGTCAAGTAGGCCGTCACAGTGCTTGTGGTCGTGGCCGTTGACCCCGACCGCGTAAAGTCCGACGTCGACGTGCCGCACGTCTGCCGCGCCGAAGCCGTGCTCGGACCTCAGCGCGAGTATTCCGTCGATCGCGGAGTGATAGTGCCGGCAGCACGGGTAAGGCTTGAAGTACGCGTGCTCGATCTCGTAGCGCTGACCGAGGTCGAGCAGGAGCCGCTCCCACTTCATCTCGCCGCCGGCGTGCGTGTTGGCGAAGCCGTAGCGCCCTTCGAGGACCTTGCTCGGCCCGGTCACGCCGCGCTTCGCGAGCTCGGCGCACAGCAGCCCGTCGCGCCCGGCCTTGCCGGGATGGATGCGCTTCACGTCAGCACCCTCGGCGAGGTATTCGCGGATCCCGCCCGAGAAGCTGCCCGCCAGACCGAGCGCGTCGCGTGTCGCTTTCGCATCGAGGTTGAGCAGCTTCGAAACGGCCGCCGCGGCGCCGAAGACGCCCGCGATCGCGGTGTTGTGCCAGCCGTGTCTCGCCGTGAACGGATGGCTCGCCGCGGCGATCCGGCACATCACGTCGTAGCCAAGCACCGCGGCGAGCATCATCCGCTGCGGAGACAGCGCGTACTGCTCGGCAACGGCGAACACGGCGGGGAAGATGACGCCGGATGGATGGGCCGAGCCGTTGGTGTGGCCATCGTCGAAATCGAGGCCGTGCGCATTGGCGCCGTTCATCAGCGCCGCATTCTGCGGCGAGAGCTTCGCACCGCTGCCGATGACGGTCGCGATGCGCGTGGTGTCGGTCTGGCCGAAGTAATCGAGCAGCGCGCGCGACACCGGCATCGCCGATCCGGCGATCGCGCACGTAAGATGGTCCTGCAGCGCGCGCTTGAATGCATGGATGGTGTCCGCGCCGAGGTGCTCGCGCTTCGTCGCAGCGACGTGCTCCGCGAGCTTCGTAGTCGCGCCTTCGCCGATCATCGGCCCTCCCTGAGCCCGGCGGTCCGGATGACCTTGGCCCACTTCGCATCGCACGCGCGCAAGTAGGCGCCGAACTGCTCGGGCGTGCTTTCCGCGGGCTCGGCCCCGTCGGCGTACATGAACTCGCGCACTTCCGGCGTCTGCAGGATTTTCACGATCGCGGCGTTGAGCTTCGTCACGATGGGCCGCGGCGTGCCCGCGGGCGCGACAATGCCGTTCCACGTATTCGCTTCGTAGCCGGGATAGCCCGACTCGGCAACGGTCGGCACGTCGGGCAGCGCACGCGCTCGGTGGTCTCCCGCCACGGCAAGCGCGCGGAGCTTGCCGTTCTTGACCTGCGGCGTCGTCGCGATCGATCCGCCGAACATCACCTGCACCTCGCCGCTGATGATGCCGATGAGCGCGGGACCGGTCCCCTTGTAGGGAACGCGGTTCAGGTCGATCCCCGCCATGATCCTGAAGAGCTCCATCGGCAGCGCAGTCCCGTTCGAGCTCGCGCCGTAGTTGATCGCGCCGGGCTTCGCTTTCGCCAGCGCGACGAAATCTTTCACGCTGCGAACCGGCACGCCCGGATTGACGACGAGCACGGTGGAAGAAAGCGTCGTGAGCGTGACGGGCGCGAAATCTCCGAGCGCGTCGTACCCGACCTTGCGCAGATGCGGCGTCATGCAGAACGTCCCGAGGTTCGCCATGAGCAGCGTGTAGCCGTCGGCGGGCGACTTCGCGGCGAGCTCGGTGCCGATCGTGCCGTCCGCGCCCGCGCGGTTGTCGACGACCACCTGCCGGCCGAGCGATTCCGTGAGGCGCTGGGCGATGGCGCGGCCGACGACATCGGTGCCGCCGCCGGCGGAGAACGGCGAGATGAAGCGCACCGGCTTCGACGGATAGGGATCTGCCGCGGCCGCCGCGAAGCACGCGGCGGCGAGCGCGAGCAGCGCGGCCGCTCTAGCCGAATACGACAAGGCCATCGACGGCGACCGCACCGCCGCCCTCGTCTTTGACGATCAATGGATTGACTTCGGCTTCGAGGACGTCACGAGAGCAATAAGCAAGCTGCGACATCGCGCAGATCGCGGCGGCGACGGCCTCGCAGTCGCCGCGCGGAAGATTGCGGTAGCCGCGCAGGATGCCGAGCTCGGCGATGTCCTCGATCATCTCGTGCGCCGTTGCGAGCGTGACTGGCGCGACGCGGATCGCAATGCTTTTCCGTAGTTCGGCGGTGACGCCGCCCATGCCGAGCAGCACGACGGGACCGATCTCGGGATCGCGACGGTAACCAACAATCACCTCCGCGAGCCCGCGCTCCGTTTTCTGCACGAGTGCGCCCTGGATATGCGCGCCTGGGAATTTCCGCGCCGCATCCGCGATTATCCGCTGCGCTTCCACGTTCACGTCCGCGGCGGCAACGCTCAGCTTCACGAGCCCGGCATCCGTTTTATGAAGGATGTCCGGCGAGAGCACCTTGACGGCATATAGCGAGCCCGGCTCGCCAGTCCGCATGGCAGGCGAACCCGAGTCCGCCGTAACAACCGTCGACTCCGCGGTGCGGACGCCGAGCGCTGCGAAAAGCTCAGCCGCGTCGCGCTCGTTCAGGCGCTTGCCGGAATATCCCCCAGCGATCTTCGAAGCAGCCGCCGCCGCTTCGGTCGGGACGGGCCGCTCGCCCGGCGATTTCCAGTTGAGGTACGCGTTGACCGCATCCGCGCACGACTCCGGCGTCCGAAAGCTCGCGACGCCGTTCTTCTGGAGCTGCACCAGCGCATCGTCGGCACGCGGGGCGAGGAACACCGCGAGCGGCTTTGCGTGCCGCGATTCGACCTTGAGCACGCGGTCGACGATGATCTGCGGGTTCTGCGCGCTCGAGCCGATCACCGAGACGACTGCGTCCGTGTGGTCCGATTCGAGAAGCATCGACAGAATCGTCGAATAGCGCCCTTCGCTGCTCCCCATCGGCAGGTCGATCAGCGGCGCATCCGAGATCACGATGTCTTTTCTCGCGAGCGCGTCGAGCATTCGTTCCGACGGCCCGACGACGTCCGCGCCGAGCATCCCGAGCCGGTCCACGACCATCGCTGCCGCTCCGCCGGTCCCGGTGATCACCGACGCGCGCTTGCCGCGTGGCGGCTTGTGGCACATCACGAGCTGCGCGGCTTCGAAGAGACCCTCGAACGTTTCCACGCGCATGATCCCGTGCTCGCGGAAAAACGCATTCGCGACTTCATCCGGACCCGTCAGTGCGCCGGTGTGCGAATTCGCGACCGTGCGCCCGACACTCGAGCGCCCGAGCTTGAACGCGATGACCGGTTTGCCGGCGGCATAAGCGCGCCGTGCGGCGCCGGCAAGCGTGTCGGCATCGCGAAACGTTTCCAGAAACAGCAGGATCGCGCCGGTGTCTTCATCCTCGGCGAGCATCTCGGCAAGCTCGCCGACGCGGAGATCCGATTCGTTCCCGACGGACACGATCTTCGAGAAGCCATGCCCGCGCGCCTGCGCGCGCGAAAGAATGCTGCCCGTCATGCTGCCGCTCTGCGAGACGAGACTCAGCGGTCCGGGCACAAGCTCCTCGCGCTCGATGACTGCGTTCACGGTAAGTGGAATGCGGTCGTGCACGTTGATGAGCCCCATGCAGTTGGGGCCGAGGAGCCGCATGCCGCCGGCGCGCGCTCTCGCCACCATCGCGCGCTGGCGCTCCGCGCCTTCCTCGCCAAGCTCCGCGAATCCCGCGGTAAAGAGCGTCGCGACGGGCACACCGAGCTCGCAGCACTGGTCGATCACGTCCGGCACCGCCGCAGCCGGCACCATGATGAAAGCGTGATCGATCGGGCCCGGCGCCGCCTTCAGATCGCGGTAGGCGCGCTCGCCGAGAATTTCTTCGCGCGCCGGATTGATCGGATAGACCTTGCCGCTGTAGCCGAAGCGCTTCAGAAAACGCTGCGGCCGCGAGTTGTTCTTCTTGAGATCGCCCGATGCGCCCACCAGCGCCACCGAGCGCGGCTGAAGAAACGCCCTGCGAAGCGCCGCGTCGATCATTCGATCGCCATTCCCGCCTCGCGAACGACCTTCGACCACTTCGCCTGCTCCGACCGGATGTACTGCGTGAACTGTTCGGGCGTGCTGCCGACGCCGATGCTTCCGTCCGCCGCCAGGCGATCGAGCACGCCCGACGTCTTCATCGCGCGCGCGATCTCGACCGCGAGCTTGTCTACGATCGCTTTCGGCGTGCCCGCCGGCACCACGATCCCGTTCCAGGAGCTGGCGTCATAGCTCGGCAGTCCGGCCTCCGGAAAGCTGGGCACCTCGGGCACCGCCGGCGAGCGCTGTCCGCCGGTGATCGCCAGGCCGCGGATCTTGCCGCTGCGGACATGCGGCGCAGCGATGAGGATCGTGCCGAACAAGCTCTGGACCTGGCCCGAAAGCAGATCCGTGAGCGCCGGCGGCGCGCCGCGGTACGGGACGTGGACGATATTGACGTGCGTGATGCTCCTGAAGAGCTCGCCCGCGAGATGCCCGGAACCGCCCGGCCCCGACGATGCGTAGTTGATCTCCGCCGGCCTTGCACGGGCGAGCACGATGAATTCCTTCAGCGTTTTCACCGGCAGCGACGGATGCGTCATGAGGAGAATCGGCTGCGCGCTCGTCTGGCTCACCGGCTGAAAATCGCGCAGCGGATCGTACTGAATGCTTTTCTGGAGGAACGGCGCGAGCGCGAGCGTCGTGATGCCGCCGAGAAACAGCGTGTAACCGTCAGGCGGCGATTTCACGGCGAGGTTGGCGCCGATCATGCCGCCGCCGCCCGGCCGGTTGTCGATCACGATGTTCTGTCCCCACGCGTCGGTCAGGCGCTGCGCGAGAAGCCGGCCGACGATGTCGGTGGGCCCGCCGCCGGGAAACGGAACGATCATCTTCATCGGCTTCGCGGGATAAGACGACTGGGCGAGCGCCGGGGGGATCGACGCCAGCGCACAAAGCTGCGCGACCGCTGCCGCAAGCCTCGCAGGTCTTGATGTGAATACTACGGCCGCTTGAATGCGACGTTCGCGGCAGACGCCTGTTCCGGGCCTGCCGCTCACCGGACGCGGGTCAGTGCGATCACGCGCCCGCCTTCGGCGGGCGCTGCGAGAACCGTCGCTCGAACACGATCTCGGCGAGCCGGTTTTTGAGCATCTCGATCGAGCCGCCGGCGATCATCCAGCCGCGCGAACGCCGGACGCAGTACTCGACGAGCGTCTCCTGCGTGTAGCCGAGACCACCCATCACCTGGAGCGATTCGTTCGCGACGTCGAAGCCCGTCTGGTTGCACATGAGCTTTGCGACCGTCGTCTCGTCCGCCGCCGGGAAGCCGCGGTCGGCATTCGTCGCCGCGCGATAGAGCAGCAGTTGCGCCGCGTCGAGCTTGACCTTCATGTCGGCGAATTTCCATTGCAGCCCCTGGAACTCGCACAGCGGCCGGCCGAATTGTTCGCGCTCCAGCGCGTATTTGCGCGCCGCCTCGAAGCAGTAGCGCCCGTAGGCGAGCGAGCGGGACGCGTTGCCAATGCGCTCGGCGTTGAATCCGCTGATCTGTTTCTTGAAACCGCCGGCCGGAAGGAGCACGTCCTCGGGCGGCACGTAGACGTTGTCGAAGAAGATCGGCGCCCACTCTGCGCCCGACATGAACTTCGAGACCTTGCCGATCGAGAAGCCGGGCGCACTCCGGCGAAGCATCACCGAGCCGATGCCGCCGAGACCGGGTCCGTAACGCACGTAGACGAGATACTGATCCGCGTGCGGATTGGGAAACACCTTCGACCCGTTGATGCGGAAGCCTTCGCCGTCCGGGGTCGCGGTGGTCTTAAGGTCCGTCGTCGCAGAGCCTGCGTCGGGCTCGGTCATACCCACCGCGATCACTTCTTCTCCGCGGAGGAGGGGCGCGAGGTAGCGCTTCTTCTGGTCTGCAGTCGCGAATTGCGCAAGCACGCGGATCGCGCCGAAGTTGCCTTCCTGGATGACGTCGGCGCTGCGCGGGCAGAACTTCGCGATCTCTTCGATCGCCAGCACCGCATCCATCAGCGTGCCGCCGGCGCCGCCGTCCGCTTCAGGCAGCGTGATGCCGAGAAGTCCGGCCGCCGCCATTTTCTTTCCGACGTCGTGCGGAAAGTGGGCGGCGTGCGCGCGCTCCAGTGCGCCGTCGGCAAGCTCCTTCCGCGCGAATTGAGAAACGGAATCGCGGAATATCTGCTGCTGTTCCGTGAGGCGGAAGTCCATGGGAATGACAAAATTCGGGTCTGCCCGCATTCTAGCGCCGTGAACGTCACGCCCACTCCCAACGGCATCGAGCTTTACTTTCCGCCGCTTCGCAATCTCACCAGCGCGGTCGCGCTCGGCGCGTTCGGCGTGATTGCGACCGCGCTCGGATCGATCGGCGCCATTGCGCTCGTCCCCGGCGCGACGAGCACGAGCGGCCTGATGAGCTCGGTGCTGCTCGCCGCATTCGTGCTGCCGTTCGCCATGTTCGGCGCGGTGTTCGTGCTGATCGCGCTCTACATGGCGCTGAACGGCCTCATCGTGCGCGTGACACCGCAGGGCATCACGAGCATCCGCACGCTCTTCGGCGTCGCGCTCGTCAAGCATCATATGCAGAAGATCGACCTCGCCGCGATCGAGCCGCAGATCGCGAGCCGCGATCAAAGCCCATTCACGCCGGAAGCGGTGTTTCGACTCGTGGCGCTGGACCGCGCGCGCGTCCGGCGGGTCATCGTCGCCGAAAGTCTCAACGGAGAATCCATAATGGAGGACGTGAAAGCCATGATCGAGCAGGCGGCCGGCCGCACACCGAACAAGGAGCAGGCATGACACAGCAGGATCTCGAGTACGAAGCGCGCGTCGACCTCGCGGCGGCGCTGCGATGGGCATCGAAGCTGGGATACGTTGAAGGCATCTGCAATCACTTCAGCATGGAAATCCCGCCGAGCAATCTTTCTCCCCGCACCGACAGCCGCTTCCTCATTAACCCGCAGGGGCTCCACTGGTCGGAAGTCACGCCGGACGATCTCGTGATCGTGGACGCGCACGGTCGCAAGGTTTCAGGCAAACACAGCGTCGAGCCGACCGCCTTTTTCATCCACGGTGCCGTCCATCGCGGAAAGCCATCGGCGAAATGCGTGCTGCACACCCACATGCCGTACGCGACCGCGCTCACGGTTGTGCAGAAAGGGCGTCTGGAATGGGCGAGCCAGAACTCGCTCAAGTTCTACGACCGGATCGCCTACGACCAGGAGTACAACGGGCTTGCGCTCGACGATGCCGAAGGCGAGCGCATGTGCTCGAAGCTGGAAAACGCCGACATTCTGTTTCTGGCGAATCACGGCATTATCGTGACGGGTCCCACGATGGCGGCAGCGTTCGACGATCTGTATTACCTGGAACGCGCCTGCATGCTGCAGGTGCTGGCGGCCGGAACGGGCCAGCCCCTCAAGCTCGTCAACGAAGCGATCGCGGCGAAGACCGCGCAGCAGATGGCCGAGGAATCGCAGCAGGCCGAGCTGCATTTCGCCGCGCTCAAGCGACTGCTCGACCGCGACGAAAAGGGCTGGAGGTAACTCTAGGTTAGTGGAAAACGATCGGCTGATTCATCAGCACGTCGAGACCGTCGAGGAATTCGTCGACGTGCTCCGCTGATGCGTCTTCCGCAATCGTGCGTTTCATCGACTCGAGGAACTTCTCGGCGACGTCGCCACTAATGAAACCACCACGCGCGGCGTGCTTGTCTACGAGCTCGTAGCCGTGCTCCGTCGGATATTCCACGACGTAGTAGTTGTCGCTGTTATAGATCACGTTCATGTTCATATCCATTTCACGCGCTCCCTGCGCCTGGTGTCACCCTGTTCATAGCAAGGGCGGTGCCCATAACTGAATATCGGGCATTACGACCGAATTTCAAGCCGTTACTGACATTAACGCGCGACGCTCTCAGCCGCGTACAGCGGCACGGCCGCGCCACTGGCTGAGCGCAATGCCGCTCAGGATGAGCACGAGACCGAGATACGCGGATAGCGCGGGCGTCTCGCCAAGCAGCGCGACACCGAGGAAAACGGCGACTGCGGGACTCATGTAATTCACGAGCGACATGAACGTCGGACCCGCCGAGCTGATAAGGCGGTAATAACAAATCGTCGCGAACGCGGTGGGTCCGACGCCGAGCCAGATCACCGCGAGAAGCGAGCGCGGCGTGGGCGATGCGAGGAGCGTCCCGTCCTTCAGAATCAAAAGCGGAATGGCAATCACGCTCGACACGAGCAGCGTGCCGGCCGCGGCGACGAGGAATTGCTCCTTGATGAGGAGCCGTGCGAGCACGCTGTTCGTCGCATAGCAGAGCGCGCCGCCAAGGATGGCGAGCTGCGAGAGCACGCGCACCGTGGAGCCGCCGAGACCGGACAGCGCGGCGGGCTCCATCAGCGTGACGATGCCGCAAAAGCCCGTGACGAAGCCCGCTGCCCGGAAGCGCGTCATCGGCTCGTGCACGATGAAATAGGCGAGCACGAGCGTCGCCAGCGGCATCGCGCCCATGAGGATGCCTGCGAGCGCGCTCTCGACCGATTGCTGGCCCCACGTGATCAGGTAGAACGGCACGCAGTTGCCGACGACGCCGAGCACGGTGTACGCGACCCAGATGCGGCCAGGCGGCGGGAGACGCATGCCTTTCGCGTAGACGACCGCCACGAGCGTCAGCGCGCCGAGCGTGAGACGGCCGGCGACGATGAAGCCGGGCGACAGGCTCATCAGGCCGAGCTTGTTGAAAAGAAACGACGAGCCCCACATCGCGACGAGCGCGAAGAGGAGCGCCCAGTCGGTTAACGGGCGGGGATGGAGCATGGGGTTCTGTATTTAGGGCTTATCGTGCGCCACGAGATTGCCGCGCCGGCTAGCGCTGCCGGCTCACAATGACAAACGGGATCATTGCGAGCTTGCCGTGCCGCCGAGCGAAGACGGCTGGCCCTGATGAAGTGGTCATTGCGAGCTTGCCGCGCCGCCTAGCGATGGCGGCTCGCGATGACGAAGGGTCATTGCGAGGAACACGGTGACGAAGCAATCGAGAAGCGTTCGACGGGCCTTCAATCAAAGAGCGGCGTCAGGCTCGCCTCGCGCTCGAGTCCGTCGAGCCTAGCGAACACGCGCTCCGGATCGTAGGCCTTCGTGCCGGCGGTGAGCTTCATGAACTTCGCGCGCAGCGCATCGCGAGAGAGCGGCCGCGCCGGCATGCCTTCGAAGTCGTGCGACTCGATCTCGAGATCGCGCCCGTCCTTGAGCCGCACTTTGAGCTGCGTCGAGAAACGGCTTTTTGCCTTGTCGGCCGCCAGCTCGGTGACCGTCGCCGAACGGCACACGCGCCGGATCTCACGATCGTTGAGCGCTTCGTCGCTGAACACGCGCGGATCGAGAGGGTCGCGCGAAAGCGCGAGCGCGACGCAGAACGGCGCGCTGTATTGGCCCATCATGATGTCTCTAGGCTCGAGGATGTTGTGGTGGCTCACGACCTTCGCGTCGGAGGCGATCGCGATCGACTCGACGTCCTCGATCGCGAAGCCGTGCTTTGCTTTTAGGTCGAGCGCCGCCGTGACGGGAACATGCGCGGTGATGTGACAGGCGTAGCGCTTGAGCATGCTCTTGTTCGTATGCCATTCCTCGCCGAGCTTTGCGGTCAGCCGCGGCGGGTCCTTCTCACGTGCGAACGCGTTCAGGAACCCGAACGGCCCTTCCAGGATCGTCTCGGGGCCGGTGAAACCTTCGCGAGCGAGGGTCGCTGCGAGCGCGCCGCCTTCCGCGGCACGTCCGAGGTGCAGCCGCTTCACCATGCCACCCGACTTTGAAAACTCGAGAAGGCCCGAACACATCGAACCGCCGACCCCCAGCGCCTGTGTCATGCGCTCGGCATCGAGCTTCATGAGAAGCCCGGTCACCACCGCGCTGCCGAATACACCGGTGAGCCCCGGCGCATGAAAGCCGATTTTTTCGCTCGAATGCCGCGCGGCATCGCCGATGCGGTACATCACCTCGAAGCCCGCGACGAGCGCGGTGATCAGCTCCTTGCCGCTCCGACCCTGTGCCTGCGAGACCGGTATGCCGGGGGCGACGAGCGAAGCGCCGGGATGGACGCCCACGCTCGGATGCACGAGACCGTCGAGCTCGTATGCATGCGCGAGAGCACCGTTCGCCAGCGCGGCAAGCTGGCCGCGGCCTTTGACGTCGGTGCCGACGACGGAGCCCTTGCCCGGCGCGGTCGTGCGCTGCACGTACTCGATGATGATGCGGCTCCACGACAGCGACGCGCCAAACGTCATCGCGCCGATCGTGTCGATGACGACGGATTTGGCGCGCTCGACGACTTCGCCTGGAATGTCTTCGTATTTGAGGCCGACGGCGAATTGCGCCAGCGTGCGCGCGGCAGAGGTCATGAGCGCTCCGATGATAAAATTCGAGCTGAAGTATAGCCCGCGATGCCTTCCTCTCTTACAGCACTCTCCCCTCTCGACGGCCGCTACGAAAGCAAGGTTTCGCCGCTGCGCGCGCTCTTCAGCGAGTACGCGCTCATTCGCTTTCGCGTGCAGGTCGAGCTCGAATGGCTGAAAGCGCTGGCTGCCGAAGCAGCCATCTCCGAAGTGAAGGCTTTCTCGAAGAACACGCTGACCGCACTCGACGAGCTCGTCTCGAAATTTTCGGAAGCGGATGCGGCGCGCGTGAAGGCGCTCGAAGCCGAGACCAATCACGACGTCAAGGCGATCGAATACTTTCTCAAGGAAAAGCTCGGCGCGAACGAGGAGATCTCACGGGTATCGGAGTTCATCCATTTCGCGTGCACCTCCGAGGACATCAACAATCTTTCCCACGCGCTCATGCTTTTGCGCTCGCGCGAAACCGTGATGCTGCCGATCCTCGACAGGATCGTCGACGCGCTCCGCGCGCAGGCGCATGCGCTCGCCGACACGCCAATGCTCGCGCACACGCATGGCCAGCCGGCGTCGCCGACGACGCTGGGGAAGGAGCTCGCGAACGTCGTCCATCGGCTTCGCCGCGCCCGCGAACGTATCGCCGGCGTGTCGCTGCAGGGGAAAATCAACGGTGCAGTGGGCAATTACAACGCTCACCTCTCCGCCTATCCCGATCACGACTGGGAAGGCTTCTCGAAGAAATTCGTGACCAGTCTTGGCATCGAGTTCAACCCGTACACGATCCAGATCGAGCCCCACGATTCGTTCGCGGAGCTTTTCGACGCTTACGCGCGAGCGAATACGATTCTGATCGACCTCAACCGCGATCTGTGGGGCTATATCTCGCTCGGCTACTTCAAGCAGAAGCTCAAGGCGGGGGAAGTCGGCTCATCGACGATGCCGCACAAGGTGAACCCGATCGACTTCGAGAATTCCGAAGGGAACCTGGGCGTTGCGAACGCACTGCTGCGGCACATGAGCGAGAAGCTGCCGATCTCGCGCTGGCAGCGGGATCTCACCGACTCGACCGTGCTTCGCAACATGGGTGTGGCGCTCGGCCACACCCTGCTCGCCTACGACTCCTGCCTCAAGGGACTCGGCAAGCTCGACGTAAACCGCCAGCGCATGACGGAAGACCTCGAGGAAAACTGGGAAGTGCTCGCCGAGCCGATCCAGACGGTGATGCGGCGCTACGGCGTGTCCGGCGCGTACGAGCAGCTGAAGGAGCTCACGCGCGGCAAGCGCCTGACGCGAGAAGCGCTGCATGCGTTCATCAACGGGCTGACCGGCATCCCCGCCGCCGAGCGCACGCGTCTCCTCGCGCTGACGCCCGCCTCGTACACCGGAAAAGCGGCGGAGCTCGCCCGAAAAATCTAGCGGGCGCGCGGTCGTTTTTTCCAGCCGCAACAAAGTGTAAGCCTTTGTAATTCCCTATCGTCACCGTGAAACCATCCGCCTAGACTCCGCACAAACATCAAGCGGGCCTGAGTGATGCAGGGCTCCGCAAGCCGAGTGAGGCGCATATGAAAAGCGTGTTGAAGTTCGTCGTGATGCTGGGTCTGGCGATTCTCGCCGGGACGTCTTTCGCCGATCCGCCGGGCCGCGTCGGCCGCGTCAATCTCGCGAGCGGCGCTGTCTCCTTCGCGCCGGGCGAAGCGCCTGACGAGTGGGTGCAGGTGCCTTTGAATCGGCCGCTCACTGCCGGCGATCGCCTCTGGGCCGACGCCGACGGGCGTGCCGAGATGCACATCGGCTCCACGGCGCTGCGCATGGGGCCGCGCACGAACGTCGACGTGCTGAATCTCGACGATCACACGATCCAGCTGCGGCTCGCGCAAGGCGATCTCGTGACGCGTGTGCGCGACCTGCCCGCCGGCGATCGCATCGAGATCGCGACGCCGAGCGGCGCCGTCGTGCTCCAGCAGCCCGGCAGCTATCGCGTGAACGTCGATCCGCAGAGCGACTCGGCGCGCGTGATCGTGAATTTCGGGCAGGCGCAGGTCATCACGCCCGCGCAGTCGATGAACGTTCCGTCGAGCCAGGCGATGTGGTTCTCGAACAGCGCGCCGCCGCAGTTCGAAATCGTAGGCGCAGCAAGCGCGGATCCGTTCGACCGCTGGAGCGCCGAGCGCGACCGCGCAGAAGACCGCATCGCATCGACGCGCTACGTCTCGCCGTACATGACCGGTTACGAGGACCTCGACCATCACGGTCAATGGACCAGCTATCCCGAGTACGGTGCCGTATGGGTGCCGACGCGCGTCGCGCCGGGCTGGGCGCCGTATCGCTACGGCCACTGGGCCTGGATCTCGCCGTGGGGCTGGACGTGGATCGACGACGCGCCGTGGGGTTTCGCGCCATTCCACTATGGGCGCTGGGTCTACGTGGGCAATCGCTGGGCGTGGGCGCCGGGGACGTACGCGCCGCGGCCCGTGTACGCGCCGGCGCTCGTCGCGTTCATCGGCGGCTCGAACTTCTCGGTGTCGGTCTCGACCGGTCCCGCGGTGGGCTGGTTCCCGCTGGGATGGCGTGAGCCGTACCGGCCCTGGTACAACGCGAGCCCGACGTACGTGCGCAACGTGAACGTCACCCATGTCACGAACGTCACCAACATCACGAATGTGACGTACGTGAACCAGGCGAATCCGCAGGCGGTGACGGTCGTTCCGCAGCAGGCATTCGTCTCAGCCCGCTCCGCTGCGCAGAGTGCGGTGCGCGTCGACCAGTCGACGCTCGCGAGGGCCGACGTCGCCCAGGCTGCGCCGCCCGCCGCACCCGTGCGAGCGAGCTTCGCGCAGCAGGATCGGCGCGGACGGCAGCCGCCGGCGAACGTCGTGTCGCGGGAAGTGGTCGCGGTGACGGCGCCAGCGACACCCGCGACTGCCGCAGCCGTCGCACCGCAGTCGGGCGCGGCTGCGCCGGCAGCGGCGTCGCAGCCGCGCGGCGAGCGTGACTCTCGCGTGCGTGTGATCGGTCGCGAGCGTGGCGAAGGGCGGGCGGCGGAGCGCGGCGAAGGGCGAGCTACGGAGCGCGCCGAAGGCCGCGGCGCCGAGCGTGCGCCGGCCGCTCCCGCTGCCGCGGCGCCGGCTGCTGCTGCACCCGCTGCTGCACCAACTGCTGCCGGACCTTCAACTCCACCGGCCGCGACCGCCGCGCCGGCGGCACCGGCAGCTGCACCCCCCGCTAAAGTGGCCCCTGCTCCGGCGGCGGCGACCGCGCCGGCACCTGTAGCGCGTCCACCGGCGCAGACCGAGCAACGGCAGGAACGCCAGCGCGAGCGGCAGGAGCGCGCGGAGCAGCGTGCCGCTCCAGCGGCGGCCGCACCCGCCGCAGCGCCGATGAGGCAAGTGCGGCCGGAGCCCGCCGCGCGTCCGGAGGCGCCGCGCGCGCAGCCTGCGCCACCGGTCCAGCGCGCCGAGCTTCCGCGCGCGCAACCGCCGGTGCAGCGTCCCGAGCCGCAGCGCCGCGAAGGGCCGCCGCCGGCCGCGCGCGCCGAGCCCCCGAGGCCGCAGGCACAGCCGCAACCGCAGCATCGCGAAGCTCAACCTCAGCAGCAGGAGCGCCGCCGCGAGCAGCGTGAGCAACGGGAGCGTCCGCCGCAGGGCTAACGCCGAGAGCTCGAGGTGGCGTGCGCCTTGTCGTCCTGCTCGCGAAGCGGAGACGCACCAGGCCCTATGGATTCCTGATCGCTCCTCGCTGCTGCTCGGTCAGGAATGACGGGATTTTTCGTCGTGCTCGCGAAGTCGGGGACCCGTAGGGCTCTATGGATTCCTGATCGCTTCTCGCTGCCGCTCGGTCAGGAATGACGGATATGTTTTTCGTCGTCCTCGCGAAGGCGGGGACCCATAGGGCTCTGCGTGGTGTGACGGATCCCTGATCGATCGTGCGGGCGAACCGCCACTAATGACGAGCAGTTTTCGGCCCTGGACACCGCCGGAACGTGCAATAACATGGCGGTTCTCAAACGCTCCCCCGGAGGTCGCATGAAAGTTGTCACGCGCCGACTCGTTTTCCTGATCGCGGCGATGTTGCCGCTCGCGGTGTCGGCAGAAACGAAGGAAGTCCGGCTCGCCAAGCAATTCTCGATGGGCTATCTCCAGTTCAACATCATGGAGCGCCAGAAGCTGATCGAGAAACACACCAAAGCCGCGGGACTCGATGACGTCAAAGTGAGCTGGCTCACGTTCAACGGCCCGAACATCATGAACGACGCGCTGCTCGCGAACAGCGTGGACGTCGTGTCGGGCGGCGTTCCCGGTCTCGTCACGCTGTGGTCGAAAACACGCGGCACGCCCCAGGAAGTCCGCGGCATCTCCGCCCTCTCCTCGCAGCCCTTCCTCCTGAACAGCCGCAATCCGGCGATCAAATCGATCCGCGACTTCAGCGCGAAGGACAAGATCGCCGTGCCCGCCGTCAAAGTTTCGGTGCAGGCCGTGACGCTGCAGATCGCGGCCGCGAAAGAATGGGGCGACGCGGCTTACAACAAGCTTGATTCGCTCACCGTCTCGATGTCGCCGCCCGACGCGACGACCGCGATACTTTCCGGGAGCGGCGACGTCACGAGTGTATTCAGCGTGCCGCCGTACCAGTTCCAGCAGCTCGAGAATCCCGCGGTGCACACGGTCATCAATTCCTTCGACGTCATGGGCGGCCCGCACACGTTCACCGTTGCGTGGACTTCGAAGCAGTTTCACGACGCGAATCCCAAAACCTATGCCGCGATCGTCGCGGCGCTGCGCGAAGCGACGGAGATCCTGAACAAGGACAAGCGCCTCGGCGCTCAGTACTGGGTCGAGGACTCGAAGTCGAAGATCCCGCTCGACATGGTCCAGAAGATCGTCGCCGGGCCGCAGGTCGAGTGGACGCTCACGCCCAACAACACGATGAAGTTCGCGACGTTCATGCAGAAGGTGGGCTCGATACCGACGGCGCCGGCGTCGTGGCGCGATCTCTTCTTTCCGGCGATTCACAACCTGCCGGGAAGCTAGCGCGCGTTATTCGATGTAGGCCGGCGCCTTGGGGATCGTGTCGCTCTGCGCCTTGTCGTGGTTGATCCAGAGCTGCGCGCCGGTCTTCTTCATGACATCCGCGAGCTTGTCCATCGAAGCGAGACTCTGCTCGCGGCTGTAGTTGAACGACGGCACGCGCCGCGCAGTCCAGTTCTCCTGAAGGTGCACGGCGTCGCCGGTGAGAATCACCGGACCGCGTTTCGGAAGACGCACCAGCAGCGACTGGTGTCCCGGCGTGTGCCCGGGCGTCGATAGGATGACCACCGAGCCATCGCCAAAGACGTCGTGGTCTCCGTTCAGCTTCACGAAGCGATTGGCGCTGAGCCTGCCGTAATCCGCCGGCTCGAAATTCCACTTCGCCGCCGCGTCCGGCCCGAACGCCGCGTCGTATTCCGCCTGCTGGATGTACACCGTCGCGCCGGTGAAGAGATTCCCGTTTCCGACGTGATCGCCGTGCGTGTGCGAGAACGCGACGTGCGGCACCTTCGCCGGATCGACGCCGAGCTCCGCGAGCTGCGCGCTGAACGGTTTCCTGAGGACGTAGCGCGGCGCCACCGCGCCTCGCTGGAAGCCCTCGGGCATCGCGGCGACGCGGTCATTGATGCCCGAGTCCCAGACCATCAGGCCTTTCGCGTGCTGGATGAGATAGCAGTTCGCACTGAACGCCGCGGGCTTGCCGACGTTCGCGCCAGGCGTCCAGCGTGAGACATCCTTGACCGTGGAATCGCCGCAGTTGAAGACGTACAGGCGCTGCACGCCCGCCTGTTGTGTCGCAGTCGTGGCGCAGCCGGCGATCAGGACGAGAGCGGCGAATAACGACCGCCGCATCACTGACTGCTTCCGTCCGGCCTGAACTTCGTTTCGGGCTTGAGCCCCTTCTGCCGCTGCTTCTCGCTGATGCGCCCGTTCTCGAGATAGCGGCCGGAGGCCGCGCGCGCCGCGGCCGCATCCCATTCCGGCAGCCAGTCGCCGAGCGAATACCCGAACCACGGCGACTGCGGGCGCAGCGCGGGCAGTCCCAGCCGCTCCCAGACCTTCCTCGCTCGCTCCATGTATTCCTTCGTCGGCAGCGCGAGCGGCGGCATGTCGCCCTTCATCGTCGCGTCCATGAGCAGCGTCGAGTCTTCCTCCTGCTCGCTCTCGCGCTTCGGGCCGTGACCCTGCCCGCGGTGCGGGACCGTCTTCACGTCTTCCACGGGGTTCATGCGATACGCCATCGCCCACAGAAGCGCGTTCGCGTTATCGGGATCGATGTCATCGTTGACTGCGATGGTGATCTTCCCGCAGTCGCCCTTGAAGAATGCGGCGCCGTGCAGCGCGCGCCAGATTTCCGTGCGAGGCGTTCCTTTCTCGACCGTGATCAGCGTCACGCGCAGGAGTCCCGTCAGCGGCTCGTGCAGCGACACGCGCTTCACGCCGCGGATCCCGAGCGTGCTTCGCAGATGCGTGAGAAAGAGCGGCTCGTAGGCGACGCGCTTGATCACGCTCGACTCGCTCGGCGCGACCTGGCTGATGTAGGACGGCACGATCGCGTTCTTACGGTGTGTGATCGCCGTAATCCGCATCGGCATGTTGTATTCCTCGAGCGCGACGTGCCCGTGCGATTCGCCGAACGGCGCTTCGGGCTCGACGTATTCCATGTCGATGAAGCCTTCGATGACGATCTCCGCCTCGGCCGGCACCAGCAGGTCGACTGTCTTCGCCTTCACGACGTTGATCGGCACGCCCGCGAGACCGCCGGCCACGTCGAACTCGTCGACGTCCATGGGCAGCTTCTGCGGCCCCATGAACGCGACGTAAGGCGGGCAGCCGAGGACAATCGCGCAGGGCATCGTCTTATCGCCGCGCTGCTGGTGTTTCCGATAATGCTGGTACCCACCTGCGCCGCCGACGCGAGTCGCCATGCGCACGACCAGCCGGTCCGGCGCCTTGAGCGCGGCGCGATACGTGCCCTGGTTCTGCACGCCGGTCTCGGGGTCGCGCGTGATGACGTTGGTGGCGGTGAGCGTGGGCGCGCTGTCGAAGCCCGGCGTCGAGACGGGAATCGGCAAAGCGTCGAGGCCTTTGCCTTCGCCCTTGAGCGCGTCGCCCTGCACGACGACTTCGTGGCACGGCGCAACGGTCACGACGCGCGGCCGGATCGGGTGCGCGATCGCGTGGTCCCACTTCGCCTGAATCTCCTCGACCGGTGCGCCCATGCCAACGCTGTAGATCTCGCGGTTGGCCGCGATCGCGCCGACGACCACGGGCATCTCGTACTTGCGCCCGAGGCCGTCGATCACGTTCGTGAAGAGGAACGCCTTGCGCTCCGCTTCTTCCATGCCGCCGACGAACTGCCAGCGCACCAGCGCGTGCATCTCCGCGTCCTTGTCGATCGGCTCGTTGATCCGCAGCAGGAGCCCACGCGCTTCCAGCGCGTCGAGGTGGGCGTGAAGATCGGGGTATCCGCGCGTTGCGTCGTTCATGGTAATTTCGCTCAAGGAAAGTCCCTTCGATAATAACTTCAATTGAAAGCCGCCGTTTTCGACTACCTGCGCGCCGCTTCGGTCGACGAAGCGTGCGAGCTGCTGGGTCGCGACGGAGACGATGCGAAGGTCATCGCCGGCGGCCAGAGCCTCGTGCCGATGATGGCGATGCGGCTCACGCGGCCTTCGCGGCTCGTCGATATCAACGAGATCGCGGCCCTCAGGATCGTGACGGTCGGCGCCGACGCGGTCACGACGGGCGCGTGCGCGCGGCAGTGTGTCGTCGCGCGCGACGACGCGCTCCATGCGCGCGTACCGCTGCTCCGGCGAGCGCTCGCATGGGTCGGCCATACGCAGACGCGAAACCGCGGAACGCTGGGCGGGAGCCTCGCCCACGCGGATCCGGCTGCGGAACTGCCGCTGGTCGCGCAGGTGCTCGGGGCGCGGATCAAGGCGCGGTCCACACGCGGCGAGCGCGTCATTCACGCGGCGGATTTTTTCGATGGACCGCTGACGACCACGCTGGCGCCTCACGAATGCGTGGTCGAAATCGAGTGGCCCGCCTGGCCCGAACGCCGCACCGGCAGCGCGTTCACGGAGGTCTCGCGCCGCCATGGCGACTTCGCGATCGTGGCGGCGTGCGCGCAGGTGGCCGTGGACGAAACCGGGCGCTGCACGCGCGTGGCATTCGGTCTGGCCGGCGGCGCGACGAAGCCGATGGCGTTTCCGGCGCTCGCGAAACGCCTAGTCGGAGGCGGCATGGACGACGCAGCGCTCAAGGACGTCGCAAGGAAAGCCGCCGCAGAGCTCGATCCGGCCGGCGATCTGCACGCAAGCGCGGCCTACCGCAAGCATCTCGCGGCGGTGCTGGCGACACGCGTGCTGCGCGACGCATACGCCGAAGCACTGAGCAAACGATGAAAGAAAAGCTTCACGAGATCTCGGTCGAGGTAAACGGCGTCCGCCGCGACGGACAGGTGCCTGCGCGGCTCTCGCTCGTCGACTGGCTGCGCGATCACCTGCGGCTCACCGGCACGCACATCGGCTGCGAGCACGGCACCTGCGGCGCGTGCTCGGTCATGCTCGACGGCGAGGCGGTGCGGTCGTGTCTCGTCTTCGCGGTGCAGGCTGACGGGCATCGGGTGAAGACCGTCGAAGGCCTCGTCAATGCGGACGGCTCGCCGGGCGTGCTCCAGGACAGCTTCTGCGAGACGCACGCCATGCAGTGCGGCTACTGCACGTCGGGGATGTTGATCGCATCGCAGGCGCTGCTCGACGTGAATCCGCAGCCCACCGACGCGGAAATTCGCGACGCCATCGGCGGGAACCTTTGTCGCTGCACGGGTTATCAGCAGATCGTCGATGCGGTGAAGCTCGCCGCGTCGCGGCTCGCCTCCCCTCACCCCAACCCTCTCCCCGGCACGGGGAGAGGGTGCTAAACGTGGATACCTTCCGTTACATCGGCAAGAAGAGGCGCGCCAAGGAAGATCCGCGCTTCGTGATGGGCCGCGGGCGCTTCGTCGCCGACATCGCATTGCCGGGCATGAAACACGTCGCGATCGTCGCTTCGCCGCATCCGAGTGCGCGCATCGTGTCCATCGACACGAAGGCCGCGCTCGCGATGCCCGGCGTCCATTACGCGCTGACCGGTGAGGAATTCTGCGAGGCGTGCGACACGCTGATGATCGGCGTCGACGCGCCGAAGGTGACGCGCTTTGCGCTCGCGCGCCACGTGGTGCGCTACGTCGGCGAATGGGTCGTAGCGGTCGTCGCGGACACGCGCGCGCTCGCCGAGGACGCCGCCGAGCTCGTCGAAATCGAGTACGAGCCCGCGCCTCACGTCGTCGATCCGGAGCAGGCGGTGAAGGAAGGCAGCCCTCTAGTGCACCCGGACCACGGGTCGAACGTCATTCTTCACAAGCATTTCAAATGGGGCGCCGTGGACGAAGCATTCGACCGCGCGCCGCACAAGCTGTCGGTCCGCGCCGTGTGGGGCCGCAGCTCCACCGTCCCGATCGAGACATTCGGCGTCGCAGCCCAATGGGATCCCGGACAGGAGCTGCTCGACGTCTGGGCGTCGATTCAGATGCCGAAGTTTCCGGACCAGCTCGCACGCGCGCTGCGGCTGCCCGGGAACGCGGTGCGCGTCCATTACGACGTCGACGTGGGCGGGAGCTACGGCGTGAAGCGCGGACTCAAGCACACCGTGCTCGTCGGTTATCTCGCGAAACGCATCGGCATGCCGGTTCGCTTCGTCGAAGACCGGCTCGAGAACATGCGCGGCGGCGACATGCACGGCCCGGATCGCGTCTTCAATGTCGATGTCGCGTTCGAAGGCGACGGGACGCTGCGGGCGCTCCGCATCCGCGCGCTCGATGATGTCGGTGCGTACGCCGGACGCTCGCCCTTCCAGCTCGGCAAGCCCGTCACGGCGATTTGCGGCCCATACAAAGTGGCCGCAGTCGAATACGAGCCGATGGCCGTGCTCACGAACAAAACACCCGAAGAGGCGGTCCGCGGCTTCGGGCAGTCGCCGACGAATTTCGCGCTGGAGCGCACGCTCGACACGGTCGCGCGCTATCTGAAGCTCGACCCCATCGAAATCCGCCGCCGCAACCTCATCCGCAAAGACGAATTCCCCTATCGCATCCCGAGCGGCTCGACGTACGACTCCGGCGATTACCACACGGTGCTCGACAAGGCGCTCGCCGCGGCGGGCTACACGGAGCTGCTCGCGCGGCGCGACAAGGCGCGAAGCGAAGGCCGCCTCGCCGGCATCGGCATCTCGACGTGCCTCGAGCCGAATGGCGGCAATTCCGGCTTCGAGCCGCTGCTCAATCCGAAGAACGACACCACGACCTGGATGGACTCGTGCCTCGTTCGCGTGGACCTGAACGGCGCGATCACCGGCGTCATGGGCACCTCGTCGTCAGGTCAGGGCCACGAGACGCTCGTTGCGACGTGCGTCGGCGAGATCCTCGAGCGCGATCCGGCGACGATCCGCGTCGTGCGAGCCGACTCGCTGCAGGCACTGCCTTCGAACAGTCCGGTCGGCAGCCGCATGGCGATCATGCTGGGCGGCGCGGCCGCAGGTGCCGCGAAGAACATCAGGGAAACGTTGATCGGCATCGCCGCGCACAACCTCGGCTGCACGCTGGAGTCGATCGAATATCACGACGGCAACTGCTCGATGCGCGGAAAGCCCGACAAGCGGCTCACCTGGGACGAGCTCGTCGCAATCGCGCACCGGAAGATCCATCGGATGCCGTCGGGAATGGAGCCGGGCCTGCAGGCGAAGTTCGTGTGGGAAGTCCCGACGGGGGGCGCGCTGCCCGCGCAGGACAACACGATCCAGATCTATCCCTGTTATTCCTTCGAGGCGCATGTCGTATACATGGAGATCGATCGCGATACGGCCGCGCCGCAGATCCGCAAATACGTCTGCGGTCACGACTGCGGCGTCATGATCACGCCCGACATCGTCCACGGCATGACTTACGGCGGCATCGCGCACGGCATCGGGGCGGCGCTATACGAGAAGTTCAGCTACACCGAAGACGGCCAGCTCCAGACGGGGACGCTCATGGATTACCTCCTGCCGAGCGCCATGGAAGTCCCGCCGATCGAGATCGTCGATCACTGCACGCCCTCGCCGCTCACGACCTTCGGGCAGAAAGGCTCAGGGGAGGCGGGTTATCTCGGCGCGCCGGCCGCGATCGCGAATGCCATCAACGACGCGCTGTTTCCGCTCGGCGCATCCATCAACGAGACGCCCATGACGCACGATGCGCTGTGGCAGATCATTCACAACGCAGGACACGAGCCCGCATGAAGCCGATCGTCATCGACATCCACGCGCACTTCACGCCGAAGCTCCTCTTCGAGCGCTTCGACGATCACGCGTCGAAGTTCAGCGGCGTCAAAATGAAGCGCGACGGCAAGAGCATCACGCTGCAATTCCCTGGCACCGAGCCGACGCGCCCGATCATGCCGCGGCTGTCGGACCTCGACGATCGCCGCGCGTGGATGGACAGGAACGCGATCGATCATCAGCTGCTCGGAGGCTGGCTCGACAGCTTCGGTTACGAGCTCGCGCCAAAGGAAGGCCTGGCGTGGAGCCGCTTCATCAACGACTGCATGTGGGAAGCGCTGAAAGAAGAGAAGCGCTTCACGCCGCTCGCGACGGTGCCGCTTCAGGACGGGAAGCTCGCGGCGGATGTGCTCGGCGAAGCAATCGACAAAGGATTCGCCGGCGTGATGATCGGCACGCTGCCAACTGGCATTCGCGGGGGCAATCTCGACGATCCTTCGCTCGATCCGTTCTGGGATACAGCGTCGAAGCTCGGGGCAGCGGTGTACCTGCACCCGATGTTCGTCTGCGGCGAGCCGCGGCTCGCGGACTACGATCTCGTCAACGCGATGGGCCGTCTCGTCGATACGAGCATCGCGGTGTCGCGGCTGCTCTATTCCGGCCACCTGCTCAAATATCCGGGCATGAAGTTCATCCTGTCGCATGGCGGCGGCGCGCTGCCGTATGCACTCGGCCGCCTCGCGCGGAGCCACTCGTCGTCAGCGGGCAAAGTCGCCGACCCGCGCGAAGGCTTCGCGACGATGTACTTCGACTCGTGCGTCTTCGACGTCGATTCGCTGGAGTATCTGACGCGCAAGGCCGGCACGGAGCGCGTGATGCTGGGCTCGGACGCACCCTTCCCGATCGGCGACCCCGAGCCGCGCAAGGTGATCGCGAATGCGAACTTCAAAGAGGAGGAGAAAGAAAAAATGCTGACGACGACCGCGCAGAAAGTGTTTCGCGTGCGCTCTGACTGCTGGTGCGGGAGCTAACGCGTGAGCGAAAACAACTCCGGATGGATTCCCGATCGCCTGGCTGGCGCCGTCGGGAATGACGCTTTTTTATCTTTGCGCAAAGCAGGCACAGAGCGCGGCACTCACGCTCCTGTTCCGTCATTCCCGCGCAAAGCGGGAATCCAATGGCGCGCGAGCGCACTCGCTCTTGCGGCCCTGCTGCTCAGTGACAACGCCCTCGCGCAGCAATGGCCCACGCGACCCGTCCGCGTGGTCGTGCCGTTCACCGCCGGCAGCGCGACCGACGTCACCGCCCGGCTCGCCGCGGAAAAACTCGCGCAGCAGCTCGGCAACACCTTCGTCGTTGAGAACCGTCCCGGCGCAGGCGGCACGATCGGCATGGGCATCGTCGCGAAAGCCGAGCCCGACGGCTACACGATCCTCATCCATTCGTCATCGTTCACGATCACGCAGTCGACTTACTCGAACCTGCCCTTCGACACCGCGCGCGATTTCGCCGGCGTCACGCCGCTCGCGAACATCCCGAACATCCTCGTGATCTCGCCCTCGAAGGGCCTGCGCTCGGTGAAGGAGCTCGTGGCGGCGGCGAAAGCAAAGCCCGGCTCGATGACCTACGCCTCGGCCGGCGCGGGCACCGCGACGCAGCTCAACGCCGAGCGCTTCCGCCTGGGCGCGGGATTCGAAGGCGTGCACGTCCCGTTCAAAGGGACGCCGGAGGCGCTCACGGAGATCATCACCGGGCGCGTTGATTACTATTTCTGCCCGGTTATCTCGATTCTCGACTTCGTGAAATCGGGAAAGCTCCTCGCGCTGGCCGCCGGCAGTTCCAAGCGCTCGTCGGCACTGCCCGACGTGCCCTTTCCAGCACATTGGGATCCTAAGCTTAGAATTCCACGTGGACAAGTTGTCGCG
>JADMIO011306023.1_pt1 | contig 53255 bp, 33 predicted proteins | sample 8958161 | NCBI WGS metagenome assembly JADMIO01 (sample SAMN16585339, study PRJNA669376) | soil metagenome | isolation source: Crop rotation soil | place: USA: Cullars Rotation, Alabama | collected 2011 | reverse complement strand
GCCGCGACTTCAAGTCACGTGAATTCCAAGCTTCGGATCCCACTGTGCTGGAAAGAACTTTTTCCTGATTACGAACTACGTAGTCCTGATATTGCAAGGTACACGTTAAGCCTATACAAAATGTGAGAACCGCAGCCAGAAAACGAAATTTGAAGTTCTTCATAAATCTACAATCCCGCAACCAGGAGTGAAAAACCAAGTAGATCGCGGCCATCATTTTAGTTCCAGGCGAAAGAATCGTACAGCATTGTTATAAAAAATGTCTCGCTTTTGTTCTTCGGTCAGGAATGTTGCCGATTCGACTCCCTCAACCGCCATCCCGCCCGCCTCAGGCCAAACCATGCTCTGTTGACGCGGTCAATGGCTGTCCGGTAACCGGGTTGGGGACTTTATAAGTCCATCTATCGTCCGTTGCATAGACGTGCATATGAACATCGATGATAGGTGGCCGGCTTCGCTGATTGTTTTGAGCATGCATAGCTGACGCAGGTACCGTCAGTAATGATTAAGATAAGAATCTGTCTCCTCATTGGGTTCTCCAATACAGTTCCACGAGAAGCGGTCTATGTCAGTATTCACACGACCCGAATGAATCGGCAGGCCGGGATTCAATTTATCACAGCGCAGGCTCCAATTGCGTTGCCGCTGGTTAACTAAAGTGATTCAAGCAACCTATTCCAGAAGCCTGTCGACCAACGCCAATCCTTCCGGCCAATCTCCGAGGTTGCTGTCCGAATTCAAGTGGCCGCCCCCAGATACCAGGATCAGTTCACTGCCCCAGCATTCTGCAAAGTAGCGGGCCCGTTCCAGGGTGACATAGTGGTCGTCATCACTTGTCACAACAATCGTACGAAAGGGAATCGGGTCCAGCGGCATCGGCCCAAAGCCGGTCGGTCCGACGGGATAGCTAGGTGCATCGACGTCGCTCGGTCCGACTAAAAGCGCACCTTTCACGCGTCGACGAGTATTACGGCTCCACCGTGCGACCAGCGCGCAAGCGGAACTGTGTCCAACCAGAACGGGTTCGACCGGATGGGCGGCAACAGCGGCTTCCAGCACCGCGGCCCAGTCGGCAAACGAAGGAGTTTCCCAGTCGGTCTGATTCACTCGTTGCATCTCTGGATGGAGAGTCTGCCACCGCGATTGCCAGTGCATCGGCCCTGAATTGAAGAGCCCCGGAAGAATTAATACGTTGTCGTACATGTCACCTCAGTTTTTCTATTCAGCGAAACGATCCCGCCTGCAACACATTCGGCTATCTTCATATCGAAACGCAGGCGTGAACTCATCTTCGGTGGACCTTTATAAACGTCGTGATTGAGAAAGACAAATCCGGCGGATCATTTATCGATTTTCAATAATTTTCTTGACGATAATCGATAAATCATTTATTGATATTCGATATGAACGGAGTGAAGTCATATGCGAAAATCAATCTCGTCGTCTCCAGCGCTGCCGATTGCGTACTTCGGGCTGAAGGGTCTGATCATTCTGAACTGGTTTGGCGGAGTCCTGATCCTCGCTCTGCTGGTTATCATGCCAAACGAGCAGTGGATCATGGCGGCTTTCAAACTCACGCCCTCGCCTGAGGCAGAACGGCTGGTGATGGGTCTGCGTATAATCGCCGTGCTCGGCCTCGCTTCGATACCAATCAATTATTTGGTTCTAAAACGTCTGCTGACGATAGTTGAAACGGTTCGTAATGGCGACCCATTCGTCTCGGCCAACGCCGCACGTTTGCAGGCGATCGCCTGGTCGCTGTTGGCGCTACAGATTCTCAGCATCATTATCGGCGCGATCGCCAAAGCCGTTTCCACTCCGGCGCATCCGCTGCGTCTCGACGCCGGTTTTTCGGTCACCGGCTGGCTGGCCGTACTGCTCACCTTTTTGCTGGCGCGAGTGTTTGCGGAAGGCGCAGTCATGCGCGAAGACCTGGAAGGGACGGTATGACATGGCGATTACCATCAAACTTGACGACATGCTCCACGATCGGCGGATGACGCTGACTGAGCTTGCGGATCGGATCGGAATGGCGCTGGCCAATCTTTCGATCCTCAAAACCGGCAAGGCGCGCGCGATTCGCTTTTCGACACTGGATGCGATCTGTCAGGCGCTTTCGTGCCAGCCTGGCGATATTCTCCAGTTCGAGCCTGATCCGGCAGAGTACGAAGAGTCGGAAGCAGCCAGCGAATTTAGCGCAAGTCGCTTAACACCCGATGTTTTGTAGGTGGACGACACGCGCACCTGACTAGAAACACACGAATCGAACAGGGACATCGAATGAAACAAAATTTAATATTAACCGTAACATCTCTGATGTCGATCCTCTTCTTTACCATTCACTTGTCGGACGACATCGCACGCGGGTTCGAGCCAGGAGGGTTCAAACAGACCAGTGGGTTGGCTATCCTGGTCGTATACCTGTTTGGAACGCTGGTGTTGGCCGGGCGACGATCGGGGTACATCATAATCCTGCTCGGGTCGCTGCTCGCGTCGCTGATGCCTCTTGCGCATATGCGAGGAGCCGGACTTGTCGGTGGCAGGATAGTAGGCTCCAGTGGAGTCCTGTTCTGGGTCTGGACGTTGATGGCGCTGGGCGTAACTGCGCCGTTCTCCGTCATTCTGTCGGCGCGCGGTCTGTGGAATTTGCCGTGGCGTCGAACTGCTGGGCGTGGTTTGTCGAACGGAGGAACAAAATGAAAACCGCAAGTTTGGTTTTTCTGGTATTGGCTGCTGTGGTGACTCTGCTGTACAGCTTTCTACAGGTGCAACGGGCATATGGGACATACCGCGACCAGCTAGGCGGAGTTAGCTTGAGCAAATTGTCGGCCGATCAGCCGGCGGTGGAAACGGCCGTGCGGTCGCGCCGGGCAACGGCGGCGGCGTACAGCATTGGCTACGCGACACTCTTTCTGTTGATCACTCTTATTCCTTATCGACGAGGAGAGGTGTGGGCCTGGTGGACATTGCTGGGTGCAACTCTGGTTGTGTCGGTGATAGTCCTGCTGAGAATTCCATTGCTTGAAACTGGCGTGGGCGGGACATTGGGTGGTGGAGGTGCTACGGCGTCGTTTGCCCAAATCCTGATAGTCGGTATCGGCTTAGCACTGGGAGCGGGGCGTTTGCGGCATGGGAAATCGGCTTAATCGGCGCAAAGAGCGGGTGGCTTTTACAGTAGCTGCTGCCATTCAATAACCCATCCCGTTTCTTCGAGGTGTTTATCAAGATCCTCTCTGGTCTCGACCCAATCGTCAAAAGCGTTATTGGCGTTTGGGCCGTCGGACCCTTTCCACCACAGATAAATAAAACACCCACCGGTATTTTCTGAACCATCCTCTATGCGCGTGCGCATTTCGGGATGCTCGCCATTTGTAATGATGCCGACGACACCTATTCTAATATCTCTCATAGGTGGTCATATAGAAACCTAATCTGTGCTCGATTTCAAATCGGTCGGCAGGTGATTATGGATTTGGCCAGGTAGGTTTTTCAGGCGACTGAGGGCCGCGGGGTGATCCGTCAATCTGTTCCTTCCCAGTTTAAGATTAGCAAACTAAATCACTGAAAACAAGACTAGTTATCGCTGCCTTATTACGGTATCTTCAGCAACCGTAACGGGAGGTGTTGATGAGTTCATACGTGCTCGGTTTTCAGGATATCGACAAAACAAAAATCCATATTGTCGGCGGTAAAGGCGCAAACCCGGGAGAACTCTCCAGGATTGAGGCGATACGCGTACCTGACGGCTTTTGTATTTCTACGGAAGCCTTTAAAAGAATCATCGGGGAAACGCCGGCGCTTGACGAATTACTCGATCGATTATCGCTTCTCACAGTGAAAGACCGCGATAAAATCAGCGAGCTTGGCAGAATGATCCGCAGCGGTATCGAAGAGATAGCCATCCCCGAAGACATTAATGGAGAGATTCTGGCGAGACTGGATGAAAGAAATGCCTATGCCGTGCGGTCCAGCGCGACGGCAGAGGATTTACCTAACGCTTCTTTTGCCGGCCAACACGATACCTATTTAAACATTATCGGAAAGCAGGCAATCCTCACGCATATCAGCAAGTGCTGGGCTTCGCTGTTTACCGACCGTGCAGTAACGTACCGCATCCAAAACGGTTTTGACCATCGCAAAGTCCAGTTGGCCGTGATCGTTCAGAAAATGGTCTTTCCGCAGGCAGCCGGAATTTTGTTTACTGCCGATCCCGTTACTGCTGACAGGAAAGTATTGTCCATCGATGCCAGCTTTGGACTTGGCGAAGCCCTGGTCTCCGGTCTGGTGAATTCTGATGTTTACAAAGTGCGCAACGGCCAGATTATCGATAAGAAGGTATCAACCAAAAAGTTGGCTATTTATGCCTCAGAAGATGGCGGCACAAAGGAACAGGAGATTACGCCCGAGAGGCAGACGCAGCAAGCCTTGAAGGAAGAGCAGATTTTAGAACTTGAGCGAATCGGCAGAAAGATCGAGGAACATTTCGGTTATCCCCAGGACATCGAATGGTGTCTGGTTGACGACGCGTTTTATGTTGTCCAGAGTCGGCCGATCACGACCTTATTTCCGATTCCCGAAGCAAACGATCAGGAAAACCACGTCTATGTATCTGTCGGTCATCAGCAAATGATGACTGATCCAATGAAGCCGTTTGGATTGTCGTTATTTCAACTAACTGCTCCTCCTGGCCACATGTACAAAGCGGGAGGAAGGATGTTTGTTGATTTGACGCCTTACCTCAAGTCGCCTGCTGGAAGAGGAATAGTAGACGTTTTGGGAAAATCTGATCCCCTGATAAAAGATGCGTTAACGACCATCCTTGAGCGCGGAGACTTCATACAGCCGTTACCGAACAACGAGCAGGAAACAACGCCAGGTAAAAGCAATCAACTGCGCTCGATTGCCGATTTTAGCACTCTAAACGAATATGATCCGACGATCGTTTTTGATTTGATCAAGAGCAGTCAGACATCGATAGAAGAATTAAAGCAAAACATCCGAACGAAATCAGGATCCGATTTGATGGATTTTATTCTGGAACACATTCAGCAATCCAGACAGCGTTCCACTGATTCCCAAAGTTTGGGCGTTATCATGACTGCAATGAATGCGGCGTCGTGGATCAACGACAAAATGAAAGAATGGCTGGGTGAAAAAAATCCGGCCGACACGCTTTCACAATCTGTCCCAAATAATGTTACCTCGGAAATGGGCTTGGAGTTACTGGATGTCGCAGATGTGATCCGTCCTTATCCGGAAATAATTGAATATCTACAACGAGTAAAGGATGACAACTTTCTGGATGAACTGGCCAGGTTTGATGGCGGGCAAAAGGTCAGGGAAGCGATCGATGTTTTTCTCAACAAATACGGAATGCGGTGCGCCGGGGAAATCGATATCACCAGACCCAGATGGAGCGAAAAACCAGCCATTCTTGTCCCGATAATTCTCAGCAATATCAAAAACTTTCAGCCAGGTGAAAGCACGCGGAGATTTGATCAGGGCCGACAGGAAGCGCTGAAAAAAGAACAGGAGTTATTGCAGCGATTGCAGGAGCTGCCAGACGGCGAAGAAAAAGTCAGAGAAACAAAACGGATGATCGGTCTGGTTCGGAATCTGGCCGGGTATCGTGAATATCCAAAATACGCGATTGTGAGTCGCTACTTTGTTTATAAACAAGCGCTATTGAAGGAAGCCGAACGACTGGTGCACGCCGGCGTCATTCGTGAAAAAGAAGATATATACTTTCTGACTTTTGATGAGCTTCGCGAGAGTATTCGCACACAGAAACTGGATTACCAGATCATCAGCAAACGAAAAGACGAGTTCAAATCATATGAAAAGCTGACTCCTCCGCGTGTCATTACCTCTGATGGTGAAATCGTTGCAGGTCAGTACAAACGCGAGAATCTGCCGGCCAAGGCTATTGTTGGTCTGGCTGTTTCTTCCGGCATTATCGAAGGACGAGGGCGTGTCATCTTAAATCTGGAAGATGCTGATCTGGAAGACGGAGATATCCTGGTCACGCGCTTTACTGACCCAAGCTGGACGCCATTGTTCGTATCGATAAAAGGTTTGGTTACGGAAGTAGGCGGAATGATGACCCACGGTGCGGTGATTGCACGGGAGTACGGCTTGCCTGCCGTTGTGGGTGTGGAAAACGCAACCAAACTGATTAAGGATGGCCAAAGAATTCGGGTCAACGGAACAGAAGGATATGTAGAAATCCTGTCTTAGCGCATTGGTCCCGCTTGTTCGTAGTACCGCCTTCAAGCGGAAGGAGCCATAAGATTCCGCCTAAAGGCGGTACTACGAACGGATTGGGTCCTCGAAATCAAGCTTGAATTCTTTGGTGTGATCACTTACCCACTCGCGGAACGACCGCGGCGCGTTTCCCGTTACGTCTGCCACAGTAGAGGTCACTAACGCAGGCTGACCAATCGCGGCAGCCCACGCATCCAGCAGCATGGTTATGGCCGTCGCGGGAAATGGCAGTTCACGCAATGCTTCGTCCGGCGAGATTTCATCATACTGTAAGGACCGGCCGATCACTTCGCCGATTGTCCGCAACTGTTCCATCTGGCTGAGCGATTCCGGGCCGGTCAGCACATACTCCGCCCTGTTGTGGCCGGAATCCAAAAGTGCGCGGGCCGCAACTGCCGCGATGTCGTGTTCATGGATCGGCGCAGTCGGTGCGGTGGGATATGGCCAGCGTACGATATCGCCGGCACGGATCTGTGGCGCCCACCACGTCAGGGCATTGGCCGCGAACATCCCGGGCCGCAGGAACGTCCACTCAATGCCTGATTTCTCAATCAGCCGTTCAATCTCCGCAAATAGCAATCTGAGCGGATTGGGCTGCTGAAAAAACGGATGTGGAGTTTTGTGTGGCGCTGTCAGCAACACGACGCGTTGCGCATGACGTGCGATCTGGCGCACGGCGGCATCTGCGGCGGTGAGAGGCGCCATCCACACCAGAAAGACCGCATCGACGCCATCGAGACATTGCTCCAGAGAGTCAGGGTCAGAGAGATCGCCACGTACGATCTCGACCTCGGGCGGCAAGTTGGCACGCTCAGGGTTCCGCGTCATTGCGTGGAGTCGGCAATACGCGCCCAGCAATTGAGACACAACCTGACGGCCGACAGTTCCAGTTGCCCCAGTGACAAGAATGTTTTTCATGCGACCAGTTTAAGACAGACGAAATCAGGGTCAATGGCATCCGCCACTTCCGATCGTCGATTATGTTGTTACCGGACCGCGAGTCGGGTCTGTGAACCACTCTCCGAGTTGCAGGTTACCCAGAACCGTCTTCCACGCATGTCGGCCGCGCAGAGTATCGTCAACCCAGAATTCAAATGTGATCAGAACCTGAATGCGTCCCTCGCGTGCCAGGCACAGCCGAGAATAACAATCGCGTTTCTGAGCCGGATCGATAAAGCGCATCTCGCGCCATGCAATCGTCAATGCACCTCTCCGTTCTTCGTGGATAGGCCCGAAGTTATAGATAGGCCGGGTGTCGCCGGCCGTTGCGCTCTCTACCAGTGAGGAGAGCGATAAACCCTCCCAATTGGCTGGAGGCAACGTGATGTACGAAACTGCCATGCAACTATCATCGTCGGGCGGAGTTTTGTCGTAGAATTTGATGCTGTCGTCGTCGGGAATGACAACCCAGTTCTCAGGGAAATCAAAACGCACGGCTCCTTTGTCGGCAACAAATGTGCGGCATCCGGGCGTGACATTCCAGGTATGGTCTTCTCGAAGCTTAAGCTCTTCTTTGTCCCACTCAGCCATTGGCCTGTCCTTTCCGGCGGGTTGTTATATACAGCGCCTTCGGCACCACGTTGCTTTCTGAGTCCTTAAGCACTACCAAAGTAGCAATTCCACCGTCGAGATTCAAAAACTGTTTAAGCTGGTCTTTTTAAAATCTTCGTTCGCCTTTTTCCAGTAGTGAAATGCCGGGCTATTAAAGAGAGTCCCTCTGGGGCAAAAAGGAGTTTATGCTCCATTTCAGCCTGGTTTGATTTAGTCGATTCTTTTGATTTCCTTGATTCCGAGCTTCAACCGACGCCGCAAAAGGTTGCGTAAGGTTGTCCCGTCTGTGTAACCAACGTCGCCGGCGACCTCGTCTACACTGGCATCGCCGGTTTTCAGCAGATGGACCGCGCGCTCAACACGCAGGCTCTGGAAATAAGATAACGGCGATTTGCCCAGGACCGCCTGCATGTGTCGTGCGAGTGTTCGCTTGCTGGATCCAACTGCCCTGGCAGCATCGTCCAGGGAAAATCCCTGTTTTAATCTCGCGCGAGCCCACTCTTCAAAACGCTGAACAAGAGGATCTGAGTGGATAAGGTGATCGGTCAATGCATAGGCAGACTGCGAGGGCCGCGAGTCGACGATCAGATACTTCGCTGTCAGTGAGGCGAGTTGCGGACTGACTCCCCGGATGATCCACAGCGCGAGGTCGATGTGACTCAGCGCGGCTCCTGCAGTTACGAAACGTCCAGAGGTCACAATCATGTTCGATTCGTCCAGCAACACCAGCGGGTAACGCTGTCGAAACATTGACGCAAGCCACCACGTGGTAGTGGCACGTTGATTATCGAGCAACCCCGACTCAGCCATCACAAACGTTCCAATACAGGCTGCGGTCATCATCGCGCCTTTCCGAGCCCACTGCCGCAGAAGAGCAGCCGAATCCTGTATGTCCGGCCGTGCGAGCGCTGCCTCCAATGGCTCGGGCATCTTGAACCCAATCGCCGGCACCACAACGCAATCGGGTGAGCGCCAGGCGCTCGCGTTTACCGGCACGGTCAGACCCTGCGATGTTTTGACCTTCTTGCGCACTCCAGTGATCCTCACTTCAAATTGAGGTACCGCAAGTCCCGATAGGCCGATTAACTCGTTCGCCGTCTGGAATGCGTCCAGCACAGCCGACAATCCCAGGTCAAAAACAGCATCCAGAACCAGCACATTTACCTTCATGGCAAAAATGGTATCATATATGGCATTCTTGCCACTAGCATAAAAACGCTCCGGGACTAGTATCTTGACAGGTCGCACGACGGCCTGACGAGAATTGAAAAAGGAGAATTGAAAATGCTTACACTTGGATTGTTTGTTCGATTGGAAGCGAAACCGGGAAAAGAGAAAGAGGTCGAGGGTTTCCTGAAGCAAGCTGTTGAAATGGCAAATCAGGAATCGACCACGCCGCTGTGGTTCGCGTTGCGCCTGGGCCCATCCACATTCGCAGTATCCGATGCGTTCGTCGATGAAGCGGGACGACAAGCTCACCTGAACGGGCCTATTGCCAAAGCACTCTTTGCCAACGCTCCAAATCTTTTGGCGGCACCGCCTTCGATAGAAAAAACAGAAATTCTGGGCGGCAAGTACTAAACAACAGCAAGGTCCTCTTTTCATTTGAGTCGCATTTATTGCGAATTTCAAATGATTGCTTAAAAACAAAGGATTGAACCGCAGAGGACGCAAAGGACACAGAGATTGATTTGTCTTCCTCTGTGCCCTTGGTGTCCTCTGTGGTTCGTCTTCGCTGTAGGTGTCGGACCGCTCTCCGAATAGCCTGCATGAAATGGGCGTAACGGCATGACGAAATGAATGTAAATCAACAAGTCTAACGAAAGGAGACGAACAAAAATGAGCGCAACCGAGAAAGGAATAAAGCCGAGCCGTCGCGCGGCGGCGCTGGCCAAGCGCATAGAACAAGGCGCAGCCCTTCTGGCAGAATTTGCTGAAGGACTTTCTGACGAACAATGGCAACAAGCCGCATCCGAAACTGACCGCCGCCCTGTCGGCGTCATTGTCCACCACGTTGCCAGTATGTATCCGATTGAAATTGAGGCCGCACGTGCCATCGCAGGCGGCAATCCCGTGACGGACGTAAGCTGGGAGGCTATCGCCGCTTTAAATGCCAAACATGCCCAGGAACAGTCGGGAGTAAATAAGCAGACCACGCTCGAACTCCTGCGACAGAATAGTCAACAGGCAGCCGACGCTGTACGTACTTTCACAGATGAGGAGTTAGATACAGCAGCTCCGTTCTCTTTGAGCTTCGGAGCGCCGATGACGGCCCAGTTTGTCATTGAGGATCACGCGCTGCGACACAGTTGGCACCATCTGACGCGCATACGCAGAACTTTGGGTCGGTGATCTGCCGCCGGTTGCCACAAGAGCGAATCGCGGATTAGCACGGAGTTGCCGAGGCGAGCAACCTCTGCAACTCTTGTTGATAGATCACTTTTGAAGCGGCGCGTGTTTTGGCGGAACCCGGCGTCACATCTGTCACAGCGGGAACTTTGACCGCACAACAATCAGTATTGCGAACATCCGTTTACAGGAACTTACTTCACAGCTCGAACCAGTATGTATTCCAGCAAACCTGATTTATATGCCTGGTAGACTATATAATCGATTATGGGTCCCCACCGTCCTGCGAGAAAGCCGCGAATCCTGGTCGTTTCACGTATGATTTCGGGTCGCGTATGCTCGCGGTAATAACCGGGAAACGTAAAATCTCCTACACATTGAATATCGATGTCGCGAAAACCAGCGGCCGCCATTCGATCGCGATAACTGTCTGACGAATAGACATTTTCTCGTGGGACCTGCCAGAACCAGCGCGCGCATTCGACAAGCATCCTTTCATAAACGTTTCGCGGTGTGCGCTTGAGCGTAAAATCGGCCAGTGCAATAACACCGCCGGGTTTCATTACTCGCCAGGCTTCGTGCAAAAATCTTTCTCGAGTGTCGCAATGTTCCGCGCCTTCGATGCTCATCAGATTGGTGAAACTTTCGTTGCGGAACGGAAGATGAGTCGCAGTACCGTGATGAAAATGTACACTATTTTCGCAGTTGGCCTCGCGTGACCTTCGCCTGGCGTGTTCGACGTGATGCCAGGTTACGTCCACACCATCGATGCTATGGGGAGCAAACGCGTTCAGCAGATAGATATCCTGCGAACCCATTCCGCAGCCAATATCGAGAAGCGTGCTGTCGCGATGCAGACCCAGTAATTCACCGACGCGATGAACCAGGGTATTCGCGGCTGCTATATAATCGCTGACGCCATCTTTCCACAAACCAAAATTCAGATAGCCATTGTGAAAGTCCGCGAACCGTTCGACGCCCCAACTATAAAAAGCTTCGACCCGATATTCGTGACTCTCCCTGGGCCATCTTTTTCGTTGCCGTGTACTGAAAGACAAATCCAGTATGGCCGCCATACTATATCTCCAGAATTTCCAATACGATTTATCGTTTTGTTAACGTTTCGCTAACTCTTCGCCATAGTTTTGCAAACCAGGGAGACAAAATTCCCCTGAGCGTTGGACAATTTTCTTCATTAAATTAAACGTGGGGATATTTAAAGGAACAGCGGGGAGCCTGCACAAACTCCTTTCCCATTGTGGGGAGGTTTATTAACCAAAGGAGTAGCAAGCTCTGTGCCGGTAAGAATTTCGGATTACTTTTTCGCCAGAGATTTAACGATCTCTAATGTCGCATCGATCTCTTCGGCGCTGTTGTAGATGTGAACCGATTGGCGAACGCCTTCGTCGCCCTGCGATCTGACGCGGATCTTTTTCTTTTCCCACAATGCATCCTGAATCTGAGCGCCGGTCACACCTTCAACACCGTATGTCACAATCGCGCCAGCCATTGCGGGATGTACGGATGAGTAAATCTTTGCGCCTTTGATCTCGCGCAGACCTTCGCGTAATCGGTCGGCCAAACTGATATCGTGTTTTTCAACACGTTTCGATCCAATCTTCAGGTGAAAATCGAGCGCGGCATCCAAACCCGCAAGCAGCGACAGATTGCCGGTTCCATTTGCCATGAATCTGAACAGACCATCGGCCTGATTGTGATTGTCCCATTGCGTGCTGGCTATCGAAGGCCATACATCGTTTTCGCGTTCCTCACGAATGTAGAGGAGTCCATTACCCGGTGGCGCCAGCAGCCATTTGTGCGGACTGGTGGCGTAGGCATCACATCCAATGTCTTTAACGTCGACGTACAAATGTCCGACAGCCTGCGCGCCGTCGACAAAGGTAAAGATACCCTGTTTGCGGCCGAGCTCGCACAGTTGTTTCACCGGCAACACGATTCCGTATTTGCTGGCGATGTGCGGAACCGCGATAACACGCGTGCGCGGGGTGATGGCTTCGGCGAATGTTTTTACCACGACATCGGGATTCGGTGTGGGGATTGGTATTGGCAGTTTCTTTACAACGATGCCCTGACGCTTCGCGCGCAGATCCCATCCGCCTTTTCCACTTGGGTGTTCCTGATCGGTCAGCAATACTTCGTCACCCGGTTTTAAATCCAGACCGGCAGCAATAAAGCTGATGCCCATCGTCGCATTCTGCGTTAGTGCGATTTCGCGCTCGTTTGCATTTATGACGGAGCCAGCTTTTTTGCGGAGCTCGACTTGCGGCAGATAACCGGCAAAATATTCGGGCTTGCCCGGTTTGTAATCAAAATGCGCGAGCGTTTGTTCGATTTCACGCATGTGATTGACGACGGCTTCGTGCACCTGTCGCGGTCGTGCGCCGAGAGTGCCAGTGTTGAAGTATGCTTCGTCGGTCGGGATAAGGAATTGTTGTCGAATCCAGCGCCAGTAATTTGGATCGTTATCTTTTGGCCAGGCCTGGGTGGCGCGGGCCGCAGCGGTTGAGGCTCGGCCGGGAAACTTAAGGAGCGGAAGCGCACCCAGCGCCGCTAATCCCTGAAAAAAACCACGACGATTAATCATGATGTATCCCTCTGTCGCAATACTTTGTCCGAGTGTCCCTATCATCGGACATTGCGACGGTTCTTACAATGATTAATTGAGCTATATATAGCCAACGAAATTAATCATCCCAGAGCATTTTCATTTTAGTCGTATACAGCGTCAGTCATCGGCTCGCCGTGCTCACGTACCAAAGCGTACTCCGGCGCGTCTCGCCTCGACTTCCTTGTTTACGACTAAAAGCAAAACGCTCTAGTCCTTGCTGTATACGCGAATGAAGTCGGCTCTTCGGTTAATTGTCCGCGCCTGGCCGGTCTGCGTTAACTGCGTGACGATCGTCAGTTGCGCCATTATTTTGGCTTCGGGCTTTTCAAAGGTTTCCGAAAGTTGTTTTGCCTGATCAAAATCCTGCTGGGCAATCAAGGCTAAGACCGATCCGCACTGTCTGACCATTGACTGCAGAGAGCCGCCCTGCATTGTCAGCTCGCCATCTTTGAAATAATTAACGTCAAATCCATTTAACGTCTCAGCCGCGCGCAACAGATCGTTCAGTCGGGTAATTACTGGCTGCAGGTAACCGCCGGCTCTGACAGTGTCGACCGAAGCAAGCGCCATCGCCACATTTAGCTGCAATTGCAATTGATTGAAATTCGCCGCCTTTTGCGGTAACAGATTCCAGGCGCGATCAAGATAGAGAAAAGCTTCCTCCTTCTTTCCATTTTGCGCCATCATGGACGAGAGCTGCATCAATTTGTCGATCTGCTGCTGCTGTGGTAAGCGCGAGACCATCGCCAGAGCGTCATCCAGTCTGCTCTGCGCAACGCTGTCACGGAATTTCCGGTCGTTAATGTACGCAAGGGCATTGTTTCTGGCTGCGAGGTCTTCGATTTTGGAATCGATAATATTCGCGGCCTGATCAAGTTTGCCGTTGTTAACGAAGTTATAAGACAGATTCAAAAATCCCTGATCGCGCGCGTTGGGATCTTTGACATTGTCTTCGATTATCCGCACTGCCTGATCGTTATCGCCCTCGGCGCTGGCCTTTTGACTGGCTTGATAATAGAAATTGATTCGTTCTGCAGCCGAGGCATTCGCCGCAGCCTTTACGATCGCGTCAGGAGTAGCATTCTGCATCAACTGATTTAGATTCGGGCCCGCAGCCGAGCCACTTATCTGCTGGTATTGCGCGATCTTTTTCTGAAGATTCGCGTATTGTGATGACGCGTATTTCTGGACGAATGCATCCTGCGAGATCATCCAGCTCAGAATTCCAAACGCCACTCCCTTTTCGCTTTGATCATTGCCGGTCAGGTTTACTTTGAGGACCGTGGCAACCAGCGGGTTCAGCATCTTTATGAGGGTCGCGTCCGGCAATGTAACCGTATCAGTGGATAATCTGCTCCCAATAATGACGGACGGATTATTGTCTGGGCGCTGCGAATTGATTTGACCCTGCGCGGAAGCAGTCAGAATACTGGTGAGAATCCCGGAAGCCTGAGCGTTCTGTAACAACAGATCATCGGAACTGATTCTCTCAGCAATCTCTTCGGCCAGGGTCGCAGCCTTATCCGGATCTTTATGCAGTAGCTGCGTAACAACATTTGGCAGGTTCCACGACAGTCCTTTCGACAGGCTCTCTTCAGCCTTTGCCAGCGCGGTGGCAGGGTTTTTATAGGCGACACTTCCGGCGATGTGTAGTTCAATGTCAATTTCGTTTGTCTTTGCCCATTGCGGAGCAACCGAAGCCGGTATGCGTGTCGCGTTCAGGAACTCAAGCGCAAATTCCGGATCGTTTACAGCAATCATCTGCACAATTTCGCCTCTGACGTTTAGCAGATTCTGAATGGTTTCGTTCCAATCGGAATCTTCGGTTGTTATTGCGCTTTCCATCGTGATCAGGGTGTTTTGTGCTTGTCGAAACAGAGTTCTGGCGCGGTCGGGATCAACCGACCACAGGGTGTTGCCCAGCGATGCAGCTGTGCGAATACGATTTTCGGGCAGCTTTAAATCCCCAATACTGGCCGTCAGCGAATCGACCATCGCCAGGTTTTTCGCTTCCAGCAGTTTTTGTTTTTGAGCTTCACTGTCGGTTATTGTTTTGGGGTCTTGTGCTTTTACGATTGGAACGAGAATCGAAAACGTCAACGCGAAGACAAGGGCAGACGGGACACCACGCTTGATCATGACCTACTCCGTTAATACACCGTATAGCATTATGCAGAGGAGCCTTCGATATTATAGACGATTGAAAACCAGAGTTCTTGCGGTTTTTCTGCAACAAAACGAAGTCCTTGCCGTTAGTAATAACACCCAGTAGAATCTAAATCGATTTGATCGGATACTCTTGGTCCGTGCAGTTTTATTTCCTGTCTGGCGCTGACAAACTCGCTTGGTATAAATCGATGATCAAACGACACAGCAATTATTTTGTTCTGGCTGCTGCGGTGCTTTTAGCGATCTTCGCAGTGACCGCAGTCGGTCAGTCTTCAGCAAAAAGCAAACAGTCAACCGGGACTATCAGCGGTAGTGTTACTCTTGAAGGCAAACCCGTCGCCGGAGTCCCTGTGGTCATCAATCCCTGCGAAAATCGTGGATCCGTGACTGGTGCGCCGGCTGGCTCGGCCACTACGGACGCCGACGGTAACTACCGAATAACAGCAGTGCCTGCCGGTCATTATTGCGTGAACGCGTTTACACCCGCCTGGGTAGCGCAGGCAAAGGCCGGATTTTTAGGACTTGACTTGAATATCGCCTCGGGTGAAACGGTAGACGGCATCAATCTGTCTCTGATAAAAGGCGGCGTGATCACCGGTCGAGTTCTTGATACTGATGGCGAGCCGGTGATATTAGAAAATGTTCAGGCCGACATGTATGCTGAAAACGGCAACCGGTCAGGGTCAAAATCGGTGCAGACCGATGATCGCGGAATCTATCGGATATACGGATTAACGCCGGGTAAATATAAAGTACAGGCCGGGATTTCTGAAGGCGGCGGCAGCGCGCAGCCCGGACATCGAACACATCCCACCACGTATTATGCGGACGAGCCAGGTGTCACAGAGGCAAGTAAGGCGAAGGTTATCAATGTTGGTGCCGAAGATGAATCGTCGGACATCGACGTCATTGTTCAGTCCGAGCGTGTCTTTTCTGTCTCCGGAAAGGTCGTCAGTGAACAGACCGGGCAACCGATTCCGGGTGTCAAACTGGCCTGTTCAATCAGAGACGCTCAAGGCAGACCGACCAGGACCGTCTCAAACTATCAATTTGCCACAGACGCAAAAGGCGGTTTTGCGCTTCCTGCAATTACAGCGGGTCATTACCTGCTTCGCGTAACCCCGACTGACGGTTTCAGCCTGTACAGCGATTACCTGCCATTCGATGTCAGGGAATCCAATGTGACCGGTCTGACTCTAACGGCCAGGGTGTCGGCAAGCGTGTCCGGGATCGTCGTCTTTACTAATACGATCCCTCAGGAACTGGCTGATAAAGTATCAAAATTGTCTGTGATTGTTTCATCTCAATCACCGGACAAGAACTTCTATTCAGGGATGGCAACGTCAGTTCGCGCCGATGGAACATTTCGCGTAGATGGCCTGGCCCCCGGCAACACAAAGATATCTCTGAATGCGTTCGGTCCTACTGCGGCATTCAAAACTATTCGAATCGAACGAGCAGGGACAGAGATAAAAGAGCCCTTTACGCTTGCGGCCGGAGAGGCGATCGCCGACATTCGTATTATTGTGGGAATTGGTACGGGAACGGTTCACGGTACAGTTAAAATCGAAGGAGTTCCGATTCCAGCCAATATGTATATAAGGGTGCTGATGGCGGCACCGTTCGGACAGCCTGGAACATTTACAGTTGTTGAGGTTGATGCTCGTGGACATTTCACTGTCGCCAATCTGTTGCCGGGACAATACAGTTTTCAGATATCCACCACCCCTGCGCCCGCCAGGGCGCCTGTCAAAGTGGCATTGGAAGATGCCAAAAAAACGGTCCAGGTACCCGACGGCGCCGACGTTTCAGTGACGCTGACGATTGTGCTGAGCGAATTGCCGCCAAAGGCAGGCACACCATGAGAAAATCGATCTTTTCGTTTTTGTTGCGTGTTAATCGAAAATCGCGCAGCGCAACTTTTGCCGGGGTGTTTCTGATGGTTTGCGTTTCGGCGATCGGTCTGACCGGAGGCGCACAGAATACGACCGCATCCCAGAGCGGAGTCGGCAACATAACCGTCAAGGTCACCGGCGACGGTGGCCGACCGCTGCCGGGGGCAGGAGTATTTCTATTAAAGACGGCCGGCGGGACCACGAACGACGACAGAGGTGTTACCAACGAAAATGGAGAACACATTTTTACCGATGTTCCGACCGGTCGTTACAGCGTCTCGGCTTACTACTATGGCTATACCCAGATTGGTATAGAGAATCTGACTGAACATTCGCGTGGCGCGAGCGGCGTGATTCCAGGCGACAGTGTCGTCTTTAAATTCACAAAAGGTGGAGTGATAACGGGTAGGGTCACAGATCAATCTGGCGAACCGCTGGTGGCAATGAATGTAAGAGCAGTCCTGGTTCGCGACAGCAATGGTCGACAGGGCACTGGTGCCTCGTATAACGGGCAGACGGACGATCGGGGCATTTACAGAATCTTCGGAATGTATGTGGGATCATATATAGTCAGTGTCAGCGGCAAACAATACCCCGGACGTTTTACCTCGAATCCATATTACGACAGTTTACCGACCTATTATCCGTCCACTAATCGCAGCGGAGCCAAAGAAGTCGCGGTCACGCTCGGCGGCGAGGCTTCAGGTATCGATATAATGTTTGGTCCGACCATGGGACATACCATCAGCGGCAAGATAGTTAATTCCATTTGGGGGCCAAACGAAAACGTTTCGGTTAGTCTGTCTCAAATTGACGCTCGGTACAATAATCAGTCAATTCCTGTAGGCATAGATACTCCTGATCATTTATTCCAGTTTACCGCAGTTGAGGACGGAGAATACGAGATAGCTGCATATTACTATCCGAACGGCGGACAGGCGGCAAGAGGGAAGGCTCAGCGGTTCAAAGTTAAAGGCGACGATGTCACGGGGATAATTCTGACGCTGACTCCGACCGCTTCGATTGCCGGGAAAGTGATTTTCGAAGCAACTCCGCCTTCGGGACAATCGGCTTCCTGCTCGCAAAAACCGTCGACGTCGCTGTCTGAAGTAACGATTGGGGCCCTGAAAGACGATCACGGCGACATTGAATCTGCCGGTTGGCCTGCAGCGGCCCCATCTGAAGATGGAGAGTTTCTGATCAGAAATATAGATCCCGGACGTTACGCCATAGGCGCAGTTTTCCGGAACGATGATCTGTACATTTCGTCAATCGTCGACGCCAGAGGACGACCTGTCGGGGCAAGATCCGGGTCGTCAAAAACGCTGTCCGATCTTTCGCCTTTAGTCACGGTCAACCCTGCCGAGCGCGGCTCAGGAATTGTCGTAAAGCTGGCACATGGTGCGGCCAATATAGAAGGACGCCTGGAGTCAGGTGGCGGAGGATCAATAGCCATGGATAGTTTCCGGGTTTATTTGTTGCCCGCAGAAAACGATTTTGTTAACGACGTATCACGGTATCGCGAAAATTCAGTCCGTGAGAACGGCCGATTTGCGATCCTGAATCTGGCGCCAGGCAAGTATTGGATAGTAGCTGTGCCGACCCCCAAAAAGGGCGATCAATCGGCCTCTCCAGGTCAGTTTACGTTCGACAACAGTTTTAGAGCTATGATTCGAAAGCTGGCGGAAACAAAGGGAACTCAACTCGATCTTAAACCTTGCTACCGAAACAACGATCTTTCGCTGAAGGTGCAATAGGGAATGCTAATCGATAATCAGACAATCGACCTGCCAACATCAACAAAGGTGTGGATCCACTTGTTCTGGTACGGGGCTGTGCTCCTTTTTGTAATTGTTTATGTCGTCTGGGTAAGGTTTCGTGATGCAAATTCGGACCGACAATCAATCGAACAAAAATATCGACTGCGAATACAGGAAGCTAACGCCAGATCACGCCGTCCGACGGACCCGCCAACTCCAATAGCAGAGTCAGTGGAACAGGTAAGCGTTTCCAACGACGACCGTAAAATATCCGCTGATATGTTTGATTCGCACAAAAAGTGAATTGAATCACTCTGACGGCACCGTATGTGGGTGTCAGTACCATCTGCGGTAGCGGATGGGTCCACTTCTCGTCGAAACTAATCTGACGCGAGTAAGAACCCATCCGCTACTGCAGATGGTATTGACACTTGCGTGCGCTATCGTTTAATCCGCATCGTTGGATCGCCAAGCAAAATCCACGTGCGACGAACATCGTTGTCACTCGTCGCCGACTTGGCTACTTTGATCGCCTGGCCAATGGTGACGCCGGGGTGACCGAATAACTGGCGGAAGAACTCCTGATTCATTTCCGTTTGATTCCATGAATCCGTCATTCCTGAGGATGCCCATACTGAAACCGCTCCACCGTTGTTAACTTTGAGCAATGATTCGCCCAGACTCGCCAGCTTCGGATCCTGGAAATAACCATTCAAACAAGTCATCGTCACCACTAACGGTGAAGTCCGGTGATTTGCAAGGCTGGTCATATCGCTGTTTGTCAGCAATCCGCCTCGCCACTGGTTGACCGTACCGTGACCGGCATAATTGACAATCCGGCCACCTTGATTGAGTTGATCCATCAACGCTATCTTTGCATCAAGCACGTTTTGTGTTCTCGCGATATTCGTTACAAGCAAATTCGCTGGGATCGTCGTCCTGATCTGATTGTTTGCCCCATTGAAATCGATTCCATCGCTCAAATCAGACACCAGCACGACTCCCTGAGTCGAACCCGATTGTTCATAGGCGATGATCTTATTAACTACAGATACGGCTTCATCACTGGTGTTGACTGGCAGTCTGCCAATCGACATTTGCGGTTTGCCGTCGTTGTTGAAATCGACAAACCAGTCATCGCTGGCCGTTTCCATACTGCTGGTATCGATCAGTTTGGTCGGCACGAAATCCGCGTATCCGACACCAGTGTAATTGCGAGGATCAAGAGTTCCACCGCCTGCCAGCATCACGTACTGCGGCTGACGTGCCCAGTGGGTGTAGGTCCAGTTGAGGAAATCCTTGATTGCCTGCGGACTGTGAATGCCGTAATCGAATTCGTCGTAGATGTCTTCGACATCGACGACTTTGACCTGATAGCCCTGGCTCTGACGCAAATTCGCCAGCGGCTGAATGCTCGCCGCAAATTCTTTACTGGTGATGATTACAAAATCGGCGCCGTTATTTGCTTTGCTCAACGACGATAGTTGATTTGCAGTTATTGATACCGGCTGCAAAACGTTGTCCGGTGTAAACACAATCAGGTTGCGGCGTTTGGCGCCGCTAACAGAAATTGCATAGTTCCCTGCTTCGCCATCAATCGTGCCTTCGAGCTCGACAGGCTGATTTGCATTGGTAACATCGATCGCCGTGATTTGATTCGATGTGAAACCGCCAATCTTCACTGGTTGATTTCCTGTCACCGAAGCGGACAGCCAATTGTTATTCGCTGTGTACGTGTGTGCATAAGTGATTCGGACATAATCAATCAATGAAACATCGCCGCTGGCAGCGGCAGCAAAGGTGATCTGGTTGTTGCCTTCGATCAGTGAGCTTTCTGGAACCGAAAGTTTCAACACCTGATGATCCATTCCATCGAACGTTGTCGTGTTCAGAGCCTGACCGTTCAGACTGATGGTCACCTGGTGCGCGTTGGTTGTTACACCCTGGAGCGCGATTTCAATTTCAGCCTGACCAATCGCATTCGCATCGTGATTGTGAATATTAACGGTCTGCGATACGGGATTGGTATTGATCACAGGACCAAACCAGTTTTCTGCATCGCCGTTGCGGAGGCTTGAGAAATACAAGGAACGATCTTTTCGTTCAACCGTGTATTGGAACGATGAAGGACCGTTGTTGTTGCCGCCGGGCGATGACTGAACATTGATTCGTTTACCCATGCCCAGGTTCGAGGTCAGCCAGTAGATTTGTTTATCGGTTGTGGCCGTGTCCAGCGCGACTCCATAAAATTCAACCGAGTCGAAATGCAGACCATCGGCCGAATTGACCTTGATCGGGATTTCATTGCCACCAAGGTACATTCTCAAACCAAACGGGCCGCTGTTGTTGATCAGACCAGCCGCCAGCAGGTCGTTGGCATTGACCTTGTACCAGCCGGTTTTATTGATCGCGATCTTGACTGCATTCTGATTGGCAAGTTGCCATTGTTTTTGCAGCGACGACGTAATCGAAGTCGACTTGGTCGGTGTTCGACCTGCGTTGATCGTTCGAGATGAAACTGTGGTTGTTGTTCCTGTCTGTGCGGCGTACTCGCGTTGCATAACGGAATTCGCCTCACGTACCGCGCTGGTCGACAGGTTATTCAACAATGCCGATCTGGTTCGGGTCATCAATTGTCGGGTTGAAGATGTTATTCCAAACGGTCCATGCCACGTGCTGCTGCCGTTCAGATCGACGTCTTCGATCCAGTATGTGGCCGTGCGATCGGCCGTTTCGTCCTGCCACGAATAGGTGTAACCCGATTGCAAACGCACATCGCTGCCAACCATCAACGCGCTACCTGCAATCAACGAAGGATTGACCTTGATTCGCTGACCGCCTGACTGGCGATAGACGTTGAAGCCAAGATTGTTGACTTCCATACCGGTCTTCCATTCGATCACGGCCGAGTTGCCGACTTGTGTCACTTCAGCAAGATCGAAATTAACCGCCGTCGGTGAAATGGTACTGAACGTAAATACAGTACCGCTCAGTTCGGTTATTTTCGGTGTGCTGGTCGAATCAAAGGTAACCGAAAATACTCCGCCGGAAACGGTGCCGTTCTGATTGTCCGCAGTGAATTTGACCGGATCTACGCCACCGGAACTTTTCACCAATCGCCACCCGCCGCCAGTGTAGACAAGGAGGTTCAGGGCAGCTTCATCACTGCCAGTTATCGATGACGGATAATAGAAAGCTGCGTCGACGACATCATCCGCTGTTGCGTTAGTAACCTTGAGGTCGACAAATCCGCCGCCGACATCCAGCAGAGGCGAAGGCGTAGGATTGCCTCCCATATAATTCGCCACGTAGAGCATGGCATCACTGGGGGCTGCTCCATCGTGGCTCAGCTCTGCATCGATGCCGTTTGCCGCGCATCCTCCTGGCAGCACGACGGCGCGTCCAGACTGGCCAGGAGCAGTTTCGGTTGTTTGTGATGAGCACACATTCGCGGGATCGATTGTGAACAGAACAGTATTCGAATTGACTGAAACGGGATTTATGATTTTGACCGTCTTCGTTCCCGGACTGGCAGTGTCGGCCGCAGACAGGACAAAGGTCAATTGCAGATTATTTACAAACGTAACCGCGTGACTTGCTCCGTCATATAAGAGCGTCGATGTGGGAACGAATTCAGCGCCGTCGATGGTGACAGTTTGACCGCTTGAACCCACCTGAGCAGATGTCGGACTGATACCGGAAATTATAGGGCGCGGAGGTTCGGCCAGCGTCCAATCAGAGAAAGAGCTGACGCCGGTTATCGACGCAGTATTTGTCCCGGTGTTAATTGTGACTCCGCTTGTTCCATTCGGGAAACGACTCGACACGCCGCCGGAGACTTCTATCAGATCATAATTTGCTTCGATACTCGACACATCGGCGTTCAGGTAGTTGAACGTCAAATTGGCGGTGACATCCGCGGCCGTTATCGGCCAGTAACGCTGCAGACTGGTCAATGGATTCTGGTTTGGCTGTGGACCCTGCACTGCCTTTACTATAACGTCGGTTGGGAATGTTCCAGATGTCGCATTAAATGAGACAGGCGAATACCCGTTAGCAGTTCCTACTTCAAATGTTTTGCTGGCCGCCGCCGTATAAGTTTTCCTGAGATTGCCGTCAACGTATCCATTGGTGCGCAACACTGTTCCGGCGCCGCCGATGCCCAGTGTATTGACTCCTGTAATGATCCTTCCATTCGTCAAAGCAGTTGTTCCGGTGATGTTCACATTAGTTGTGATTGTCAGAGAATGGGTCGGGTTATTATCGTCGTACGTTAAGCCGGTCAATATGCGGGCCGGATTGAGCTCGTTACCGGTGGTTCTTGCGGTGGTTGTCCTCAAATATGAAACAACCTGACCTCCCGTGCCCAGAGCGAATTTCAACAGCACATCGAATGTACCTGCTGCTGTCGGAATCGCCGGGTCGCCTATTTCCACTGTTCCGGTTGTTGAGCCGCCACCACCAAGAATCAGCTTATTTGAATTTGTGACGCTGCCGGTCCTTAAATTAATTTTCACGACCTGGAAGTCATTGGCAGAAGACAAAATCACGCCCGCACTGTTATCGAACGTCATATTTGTCATCGGAACCGTAACAGCACCAGTGCCGGTATAGGTCATGGCTGAGCCGGTATTGTCCCAGTCGAAATTGGAATTCGCTCCGTTGGACGTTAGCGTTCCGTTGTTTGTCAGGGTCGTCCCGTCGAAAACGAGTTTCGTATTTCCTGTGTCAAATGTGGTTCCGGTGTTGATAGTAATGTTCCGGGACGTGTTGCTGTAATTCACCAGCGTGGTGCTCATCGTCGCCGTGTGACCTGCGCTGGTGTTTGTAATCACCAGGTTGGGCAGTACACCGCTGAGATTGAAAGTCCTTGCGGATCCTGAAGCGGCATTACCCAATTGGAGAGTTCCGCCGGTAATCGCGTTAATGCCAGTGCCAGCCTGATCGCGGTAATCAATGGCGGTGGCGTCCAGTTGTGTCACTATTGTGCCACCGCTGATTGCGATAGCAGAATTTAGACTGGTACCCAGATCGAAGCTTCCAAGAGTCGACGAGGAATTTCCGATGGTGCAGACGGTGACGGTACCGGCGGTCTGCGTGTAGGTGATTGAATTGCCGGCCGCAGCGACGCCGAAACCTCCGGTCGCATTCACCGCGCCTCCTTCAACAATGGTGGTACTGCCCGTGCCGAAGCCCATTGAATTATCCGCGGCAGTCCCGATGTTAAAGGTACCCTGACTGACCCGCAGCATACCGTTATTCGCAGGTGAACCATTTTGCCCGGCGACAGCGTAATTGGGATTATTCAACCAGACCCCAAAACTGGCCGGAATGGTATAGGCGGCAGTCGCAAAGACACGACTGGTGCCGGAAAACGTTCCGGAAATCTTGATCGTGCCATTGGTCGTTACCAGCCAGCCGCCGACAACCGTGTCGGTTGTTACGCCCCGAACAGTAAAGTTTGTCGGCGTCAATTCAATGATGCTGGCGGGGGATGTGCCCTTATTGACAGTTATCTGCCGTATATCAGTCACTGCGCCCGATCCGCTGAATGTGTTGTTGGTTGCGCCTGTAAATGTGATGTTTGCGCCGGCCAAATTGGCGTCGGTGCTGAAATCAAGGACACCGTTATTGGTTAAATCACCGCCTATTGAAACGTTGTGACCGGTCTGCGTGCCGGCAGGGTGCGATCGGAATGTTCCGCCGCTATCGATAGTTAACGAAAACGGAATCGTCAGTGTGCGTGCAGTAGTTTGCTCGAACTGCAATAGACCGCCGCTGTTAATCGTCAAATTCAATGCGGTTGCAGCAGTATCGATAACGACCGTAGCGCCGATGGCAATCGTAACGTTGTCGTTGGTGGTTGGCAGGGAACCGCTGCTCCAGGTTGAGGGGTCGCTCCACAATCCACCCTTGTTTAAGGTGGTAACTTCATTAGGAGTCGCTGTCACCTGACTGCCGGTCAGGGCCGTGCTAAATGCGCCCTCTGAAACCGCAAAAACCCGCCAAAAGTAAGTCGTACTGGGTAACAATCCGGTCGCGGAATATGACGTCGCATTCTGCCCTGCCGTGCCGTCGAATGTATAATTTACGCCATCCGTTGAACGATAAATCGCATACAGCAGTTCGTTCGAAGAGTCCGTCCAGTTCAGGGTGTAGGACAGTGTCGCGAGCGAGCTGAACGTCAGATTGGACGGTGCATTGGGCGTGGGCGGGGTATAAGTGTATACCCGATGTAGTATTTCGGCGCCCGGCATCCCAGGGAAGAGACGATTGTTCGGTACAGGGAAGAGAGCGGTGGAGAGGACCGGCGGAAAGCGTCCGATGTCTACAAAGCCGAATGTTCCGGCGGTGAAATCCGATGAAAATCCGATTTCTACGTTGTTTGAAAGAAGATTTGAAGAGTCGGCGGCTGCTGAGCTTATTGTCAAAGAATCATATATCGATTCGAATACACCTGTTGTTTCGTGGAGCTGGAGCTGATAAGTGAGATCCGCCGTTCCACCAGGAAAGGAATCCGACTGCATGTTTAGCCATTGAACCGTCATTACGCGATTTGGCGCGGAGCCTGTGACTTTGAAATGGACTTTGCCGTCTCCGGCGTGGGTGCGCTGATCTGAGGCGAATGCGGCGATCACCGACTGGCTGGGATTCCTCAGAACGTCGTTATAGACTACGTTCGAGATAACGGTCGATCCAAGCCGCAAACCACCGTCTGAGTTGACTGAAAACTGATTAAACCTGGCACCCTGAAAAAAGAAGTCAAACCCGATATCGGTGACCGCCGAAGCCACATCGTTCTGATCCGGTCCTATCAATTGTGTTGTGCCGCTGGTCATATTGGTCGCCTGAGCGGGGTTGAACGCCGATTTGAACGTGTAATTGCTGGCAAGTTGCGGAGTGAAACCAATTGATGATGTCTGTTGATCGGCTGTTGAATCATCTTTGGGTTGAGCCTTGCCGGACAAATCGTCCGCTTTTGTCAGCTTGTCCTGGAGTTTTCCGTTTTGTGACAGAACCGTTGCAGCAGTAATTGACAGCAGAAGAAGCGATGACAGAGCAATCATCAGACCGGGGAATCTTCTATTCATAGAATAAAACCTTCTTCTTTCAGAACGAACAAGCTCAGCGAGGTGCGCACTCATTTCAGAGTCTTCAGAACGTAATCGCCGTGTTGTGTCAGGGACGTGGGAAACTATTGAAGATCGAATAATACCCGCAAGTCATTGAAAAGCGGTAGCGGAAAGTACTACGAGGGAAGATAATGATTTAGAAAAGCCAAGGTATCGGCCGCACTTCTCAAAAAAATGTAAAGTAGTAATGCAATATTTGTTGTGTCATGGAGAGAAACGCGCAGCGCGGGAGCGCAGCCATCCTGGCTGCATGACTCTCGCCACTACCAATTCAGATGCAACTGAATGTGTTCGTCACGGGAAGCATGCAGCCAGGATGGCTGCGCTCCTGCGCTGCGCGTTTTTAAAGGCCTACTTGATACGAATTGTCGGATCGCCGAACAATATCCACGTGCGACGGATGTCGTTATCGTCGGTTGCGGACTTGGCGGCTTTGATTGCCTCGCCAAGGGTGATCGTCGGATTTCCGAATAACTGTCGGAAGAACGCCTGATTCATCACGCTCTGATTTCCCGAATCGGTCATTCCTGAAGAAGCCCAGACCGATACAGCTCCGCCGTTGTTTACCTTTAACAACGATTCGCCGAGGCTCGCCAGCTTCGGATCCTGGAAATAACCATTCAGACAGGTCATGGTCACGACCAATGGTGATGTCTGGTGATTAGCAAGACTGGCCATATCGCTGGCCGATAACAATCCGCCTCGCCAGAGGTTTACTGATCCGTGACCGGCGTAGTTGACGATGCGACCACCCTGATTCAGTTGCTCTAGCAACAGAGTTTTCGCTTCGGCCACGTTCTGGCTGCGGGTGATATTCACGACGGACAGATTCGTCGGGATGACCGTTTTGATTTGATTGTTCGCAAGATTGAAATCGATTCCGTCATTTAAATCGGAGACCAAAGTCACGCCTTGAGTTGGTCCTGATTGCTCGTAGGCGAGGATCTTGTTAACAACGATACTGGCTTCGGATGCAGTGTGAACAGGCAGTCTGCCAATCGACATCTGCGGCTTTCCGTCGCCGTTGAAATCGACAAACCAATCATCTGACGCCGTTTCCATCGAAGCGGTATCGATCAGTTTCGTCGGCACGAAATCCATAGACCCGACGCCTATGTAGTTGCGAGGATCAATGGTTGCGCTCCCGGCCAGCATTACAAATTGCGGCTGTTTCCGCCAGTGTGTATACGTCCAGCTCAGGAAATCTCGCACGGCGTATGGCGAATGCACACCGTAGCTGAACTCGTCATAAACATTGTCGATGTCGATGATGCTGACCTGATAGCCTTGACTCTGACGCAAGGCGGCCAGAGGCTGAACGCTGCTGGCAAAATCTTTGCTGGTGATGATCACAAAATCGGCACCGTTGCTGGCATTGCTCAGTTGTCCAGGATTATTTGCAGTGATTGATAAAGGTTGCAGAACCTTATCTGGTGTGAACACCAGCAGGTTGCGGCGCTTGGCGCCATTCACAGAGATTGAATAGTTGCCGCTGTCGCCTTCGATTGTGCCTTCGAGTTCGACAGGCTGGTTTGCATTAACAACATCGATTGCCCGAATGTCATTCGATGTGAAACCGCCGATCTTCACCGGCTGAACGCCGGTTATCGACGTATTCAGAGTATTGCTTTCGGCCGTGTAAGTATGAGCATAGGTTACGCGCACATAATCGATCAGCGAGACATCGCCGCTGCCGGCTGCAGCAAACGTGATTTGGTTGTTGCCTTCGATCAAGGAACTTTGAGGCACTGACAGTTTCAACACGTGGTGTTCCATGCCATCAAACGTTGTAGTGTTCAGTGCCTGGCCATTCAAACTTACTGTAACTTGATGCGCGTTGGTGGTAACGCCTTGCAAAGCGATTTCAATCTGCGCTTGAGCTACATCAGTCGCATCCTGATTGTGAATACTGATCGTCTGCGATACCGCATTTGAATTCACGATCGGACCGAACCAATTTTCCGCGTCGCCGTTTCGCAGGCTTGAGAAATACAGGCTACGGTCTTTTCGTTCGACAGTATATTGGAACGAAGTCGGACCATTGCTGGCGTTGCCGCCCGGCGATGTTTGAACGTTGATGCGTTTGCCGCTGCCATCGCCAGAAGTCAGCCAGTAAACCTGAGTATCCGATGTCGGAGAATCCAAACCGACCCCGTAGAATTCAATCGAATCAAAATGCACGCCATCAGCAGAGTTAACCTTGATCGGGATTTCATTACCGCCGACGTACATTCGCAGACCATCAGGTCCGCTGTTTACTAATCCAGCCGCAAACAGATCGCTGGCGTTGACCTTGTACCAGCCGGTTTTGTTAATAGCGATCTTGACCGCGTTCTGTTGCGCGATCTGCCACTGTCTCTGCAATGACGCCGGGACAGTAGCGGACTTGCTCGGAGTTCGGCCGTTGGTGATCGCTTGTGTGTTGTTGCTGGCCTGCGTCGTGTCGGCCGCGTATTCACGTTGAATAACTGAATTCGCTTGACGCGCGGCGTTGGTCGCAAGATCAGTCAGCAGTGCCGATTTCGCGCGCCCCACTGTGCTTGATGATGATCCTGAAATTCCAAACGGACCGTGCCAGGTACTGGTGCCGTTAAGATCGATATCTTCGATCCAGTAACCGGCGCTGGCATCCGCTGTATCATCGGACCACGCGTAAGTAAAACCGGAACGAAGATCAGCGTCGAGTCCGAACAACAGCGCGCAGCCCGCGATCAGTGAAGGATTGATTTGAATACGCTGACCGTTCGACTCGCGATAAACATTAAAGCCCAGGTTGTTGATTTCCATCCCGGTCTTCCATTCGATCAACGCCGAATTGCCGACTTGCGTAACGGTCGCCGAATCAAAATCTACTGCCGTCGGCGTCGCGACCGTACTGGTTGTAAAGACCGTTCCCGTCAATTGCGTAATCTGCGGAGTACTGGTCGCGTCGAACGCGAGTGTAAACGTCCCGCCCGATGTGGTTCCGTTCTGATTATCGGCTGTGTTCTTTGCGGGATCCAAGCCGCCCGAGCCTTTGACCGCTTGCCAGTTTGTTCCGTTATAGAAGAAGAGCTTCAGTGCGATTTCATTCAAGCCCGTGATCGTCGCCGGGTAATAGAATACGGCAGTTAGTGTGTCTCCGCTGTCTGCAGGTGTGACCTTCAGATCGACAAACCCGCCGCCGACATTGAATATAGATGATCCCGTCGGATTGCTTTGATAACTGGCCGTGTAGAGCGTCGCATCGCCGCTTGCGCCAGCATTGCGGGTATAGGTTGCATCAACGCCATTCGGTCCGCAGCCGCTGGGCATCACCGCAGCGTGACCAGTACCGCCTGGAGAGACGTTAACTGATTGCGAGTTACAGATCCCGGCCGGATCGATTGTAAACAGTACCGAATTAGATGTTCCGCCCGCTCCCGGAGAGTTAACCACCGTAACGGTCTTCGTCCCTGCTACAGCAGTATCCGAAGCCGACAGAGTCATCGTCAACGTCGTTCCGTTACCGAAGGTCGTTGCGTGATTCGAGCCGTTGTAAACAATCACAGAGCCCGGAACAAAATTTGTACCGTTTACCGTTACCAGCACGTTGCTGGAATTCTGCTGCGTGGACGACGGATTCAAACTGGTTATCGTCGGCCCATTGACCGTCAGAGTGAACGATGCGTCAGTGATGCCACCGCAGCCATCAGTAGCGCGAATGGTGATTGTGTGCGTCCCTACAGGCTGTGCCCCGGAAATCGAAACGATACCCGTTGTATTATTAACATTGATGGTCCCGGTGTATGTGCCCTGGCTTTGTACCGCGATTGTGCTGACCGCGCCGTTATCACTTGGTCCCGTTGCAGGGTTGATCGTCAGCGAGCCACCTGCAGACATAGTCTGATTGTTATAGGTAAGCGTCGGTCCCGGATCGCTGTTAACCGTAACGGTCAGATTGCCCGACGTCGATGCATTGCTGCTGTCAGTCGTCGTCAAGCTAAAAGTCGCGGTTATCGCGCCGCATCCGGTGGTAACATCGGCCGTGACGGCTCCGCCACCGCCGATTGACAGATTCGACACGGTCACGCCGTTGACTGTCGCGCTTGCTCCTGCATTGACCTTGATGCTCAGCGTGTTGGCCGGCTGATCGATATCGCTAACATTGGCCACAGTAAAGTTCGCCGTGACACTGCCTGCCGCGCGCGTGACTCCGATCGGAGTAATCGACGGCGGAGTATCAACCAACAGAGTATAGGCCCTGCTGCCGACGTGACTGTTTGTATCGGTCGCCGTCACCATGAATGAAAAAGTTCCGGCCTGAGTCGGAGTGCCCGACAACAAACCTGCCGCTGACAATGTCACGCCGTTGGGCAGCGTTCCCGTCGTTTTGGCGAACGTATACGAACCCGTACCGCCCACACCTGTAATTGTCTGACTGTAAGCGGTGTTCAATATCGCCGCAGGCAAGGTGACCGGATTGACGAGAACGTCTGTCTGTTCGACTGCGCCGATATCGACTGTTGCGCCTTGCGGTCGAGTCACCAACCGCTGATCGTTGGTTAGATTGAATCCAATTGTGTTGGTTGAACAACTGTGATTCAAAACGCAGTTGTCGCCTGCGTCTTTGGCCGGACTGGTCGGATCGATGTTACGAGTAAATGTCGGACCGCTGTTGTCCTGCAATGGTCCAAGCAGCGGATCAATCGGTGTGGCCGAAGTGCCTGCCTGATCTCCATTACTTCCATTGGTGAGACCGGTGCTGCCGTCGGATCTGCTGATAAAGTTGTGTCCCTGTGAGCTGACCGCTCCGGAAACGTCCGGATCGAAGCCGCCTCCATTATTGGCGACGATATTATTTCTGACATTAACAGTACCTGATGCAACACGGATTCCGCCGCCGCTGCCCAGCGTCCCAACTACGGCGAAGCCACCCCCGTTAAAGTTGAAGCCGCCGGCACCGCCGCCGCCGGTAATGTTATTGCTGAGCGTGTTGTTGACCAGATTGATGGTACCGCCGATGTTGTACACGCCGCCGCCCTCTCCGCCATTGCCGCCGTTGCCGCCGGTGGGACCGTTACCACCGACGCCTCCGTTATCGACCAGATTGTCACTGATGGTGTTGTTTACCAGCGTGACTGTTCCGTTGTTGTTGTAAATCCCGCCGCCTTTTCCGCCTGCGCCACCATTGCCTCCGGTGATGTTGTTGGTATTGCCACCGGTGTTGCCGGGTCCGGCGTGATTGTTGTTGATCGTGCAACCGATTACGGTCAACGTTCCGGAATTGTATATTCCGGCTCCACCGCCGCCTTCGCCTCCGTTACCGCCCTTGGTACCGTTCAGACCGTTACCGCCGCTGCCGCCTGGACCGGTGGTGTTGTTTCTAACCGTGCTGTTGGTCAGAGTCAGCGTGCCTGTCGTGTAAATACCCGCGCCATTGCCGCCGGTGGCGGCTGTGCCGGATGACAGACCGCCGTTGCCGCCCTTGCCGGTGACATTACCGGCAATAACAAGATTTGTTAAAACGGCCGTTCCGTCATTGTAAATACCTGCGCCATTGCCGGCGGGTCCACCCAGACAGCCTATGCACGGTGAATCGACGCCAGCCTCAGTTACCCCGCCGGTGATCGTTACATCGGTGAGACTGAAGAACAGACTCGGCGAAATATAGAAGATGCGATAGTTGCCGGTAATGCTGAGAACATTATTACCCGGACCCGTGATGAAGACAGGGCCGTTAGCGGCCATCGCCAGTTGTCCATTGGTTAACGTGATCGTACACGGGCTACCAGTGGTGCAGGCGGGCAAATCAAAACTGATGTTCTTGACGCCTCCCGTATTGTTTGCGGTTGTAACTGCGTCGCGCAATGTACACGACGCATCGCAAACGCCATCACCCGCATCGCCCAGAGTGTTAACTACCAGGTTGGTCACCGGAACGGTCAAGGTTATCTGATTATCTGTGCTGGTCGAAGCAGTGTTGCCATTTCCGGCCGGGTCGGTCACCACGTTCGCTGGAATCGAAACCTGCACCAGTCCTGCGTTCAGAATATTGCTGATCGCAACGTTATACGTCGGCCCGGTGCCAGTTACCGTAACGGTTACTGTGGAAATATTGGCCGTAGTGCCCGCCAGAGAAACGTTAGCGCCAGTAAAACTGATAACGGGTTCGGAAAAGACGACCGTGAAATTGATTGGCTGTACGCTGGTCGGGTCCGCCTGTCCGTTTGCCTGATTGATGGTGACGCCAGGCCGGGTGGTGTCAAAAGTGACCACGTTATCCGTGCTGGTGGACGGAGCGCTTGCATTACCGGTTGCATCGGTCGCCGCATTAACAGGAATCGAAGCGACTACGGTTCCGTCGCTGGTTACATTGCTGACGGCGACGTTGTAGGTTGTTCCGCTGCCGGTGACGGCGATATTTGCCGCTGAAACATTTGCTGACGACCCGGCCAATGAAACATCGGCGTTGGTGAAATCAGATACGGACTCGCTGAAAACTACAGTGAAATTGATGGGCAGATTCTTTGCCGGGTCCGCTTGTGCTGCAGCTTGATTTATCGTTACTGTCAACGGAGTCAATTCCACAGCGCCGATATCGACAGTTGCGCCTTTGGGCCGGCCAACGCTGCGCTGATCTGTTGTCAGATTGATTGTCAGATTGTTGGTCGGACAACTTTGATTCAGTACACAGTTGTCACCGGTGTCTACGGTTGTACTGCCTCCCAGTTGAGCATGTGTCTGTGTGGGACCGCCATTATTTTGCAAGGGGCCGATCAAAGGATTCCGCGGCGAAGCTATCGTGCCGACCTGATCGCCGTTGCTTCCATTTGTGAAACCCGTGCTGCCGTCGGACTTACCGATCAGGTTATGCCCAAGAGAGCTTAACGCACCTAAAACATCAGGCGAGGTGCCGCCCGTTGGAACGGTATTTCCGGCGATGATCGTGTTGCGTGTGTTGACTGTACCGGCCGCTCGCCATATTCCGCCTGCGCTGCCGGGTGAACCGCCATTGCTGCCAAAATCCGGCATGCCCGGAGTTCCTGCCGTGTTATTGGTGATCGTGGCATTTACAATTGTCAGCGTGCCGCCGTTATTAAATATGCCCCCGCCGGATCCGCCGCTTCCACCAGTCTTACCGCCACCACCGCCTGTGTGACCTGTTCCGCCTGAATTTCCGCTGAGAGTACTGTTCGCAATAACAACCGTTCCGGTGTTAAAGATCGCGCCGCCGTGACCACCGCCACCGCCGCTTCCGTTTGGTACGCCATTGCTGAAAAAACTGGGCGGTCCGCCAAATCCACCGGCATTGTTGTTGAATGTGCTGCCGATGATTGTCAGTGTTCCGCCATTGTTAAAGATTCCGCCGCCGCTGCCCCCGATTCCTCCTGTGCCCCCAAATGATCCGCCATCACCGCCTGTACCGGCTGTATTGAAGCTGAAGGTGCTGTTTGTAATATTGGTTATTCCGACATTATTGAAAATTCCGCCGCCGTTGGGGCCTGCTCCACCGGTTCCGCCAAAATTAGCGCCGGTCCCGCCTTTGCCCGCAAGATTACCCGTAACTACGCAACTGGTCAGATTGAGCGTACCCTGGTTGTTATAAAGCGCTCCACCGTCGCTGTTATCTCCGCGTCCACCGGTAAGAGTCATATCGCTGAGGCTGAGACTGGCGCCGACATCGACAATAAAGATTCGACTGGTGTTATTTGCATTGATGGTCAAAGAACTGGCGCCAAGACCCGTGATGGTCACCGCGCCGTTGTTGGCAACCGTCATAGTGCCGCCGGTAAGTCCAACTGTGCACGGGGAACTGGGGAAACAACCCGGCAAATTAAAGGTGATATTCTTTACGCCAAACGTGTTGTTCGCCGTGGTGATGGCTTCGCGCAGGGAGCAGTCGGCGATATCGCAACTTCCATCGTTGGTATCGGCAGTTTTATTCACGACAAGATTTATCACCGGAACGATCAACGTAATCTGGTTATCAGTGCTGGTCGAAGCCAGATTCAAGTTACCCGCAGTGTCTGCCGCCGCGCCGGCCAGTATCGAGGCTTGTAATACTCCGGGTCCAACATTACTGATCGCCACGTTATAGGTTTTGGGGCCTCCGGTCACAACGATAGTCGCAGAGCCGACGCTGGCGGTAGAACCAGCCAGCGATACTCCGCTGCTGCCAAAACCGGTGACGTCTTCGTTAAACGCGACAGTAAAATTAACTGGTTGAACGCCAGTCGGATCTGCTTGGCCGGCCGCTTGATTAATTGTCACTGTCAACACGGTAACCTCGACCGCGCCGATATCGACAGTCGGCCCCTGTGGCCGAGTCACTCCGCGCTGGTCTGTCGTCACCGCAGGATTACCGTCGCCGCAACCGTTAGCGGTTAACACACAGTTGTCTCCGGCATCTTTGGCCGTGCTTGCCGATGACAGAGCCATGGTCAATGTCGGTCCGCCGTTATCCTGCAATGTCGCTGATATCAGCGGATTTTTGGGCGCGCCGCTCGTGCCTACCTGATCGCCATTGCTGCCATTAACGAACCCGCCGCTGCCATCGGATTTGCCAATGAAATTGTGTCCCGACGAAGTAAATGTCCCCAAAACATCAGGACCGATCCCGACGGCGCCATTGTTGGCGATGATGGTATTTCGCAAGTTTGCAGTGCCGCTCTGCGAGGCAAACCCGCCGCCGTTTCCTCCTGCGCCTGCCGAAAGACCGCTGCCACCCCCATTGGCCGTATTGTTCGCGATCGTATCGTTATTCAGCGTCGCAGTTCCCGCGTTGAGAATACCGCCGCCGCTGCCACCACTGCCGCCAACTCCGCTGCTGCAACCGCTGCTCAACAGGCAAGTCCCGCCGTTACCACCCGCGCCGGAAATATTGTTGCTGACCGTGCTGTTGGTCAGCTTTAGTGTTCCCTGATTGAACAGACCTCCGCCACTGCCTCCGGTGCCGCCAGCTCCGCCGCCGTTTCCCGCGTTGGTGCCATCTCCGCCTCTGCCACTGCTGTTGTTGTTGATGGTGGTGCTGGTGATATCGGCCGTACCGGTGTTGAAAATGCCGCCGCCGGAACCGCCAGTGATGCCATTGGTTTTACGAAACGCGTTGTTGTTGTCGCCGCTGTTGGCGATTGAGTTGCTGCTGATCGAAGTCGCGGTTATGGTCAGGCTACTTCCGTTGTTGTAGATTCCCGCTCCGTTGCCGCCAGAGCCGCCACGGCCGCTGTCGCCCGCACTGCCCGCCGCCCCGCCGTTGCCGGTATGATTGCCGAGGATTGTATTTGTATTGAGGATAACGCTGCCGTTAAAGCTGTAAATTCCCGCGCCGTCTCCGCCGCGACCGCCTGAACCGGCCAGGCAGCCATCGCAAGACGATCCTCCCCCTCCGCCCGCGCCTGTAACATTCCCTGAAAGAGAGGCACCACTAAAGCTGAGCGTTCCAGCATTATTATAAATACCGCCGCCGTTTCCTCCCGTGCCTCCGTTTGCAGCAGTAAATAGACCTAATCCGCCGTTGCCCGTGACGTTACCGCTGACGCTGGTGTTATTGAGATTGAGCATTCCTCCGTTGGTGTAGATACCGGCGCCATTTCCACCGTTCCCACCCGCGCCTCCGACAACGTTGTTACCGTTACCGCCGCTGCCGGTGCTGTTGGCGGTAACTGTGCAGTTAGTCAAGGTCAGGTTGCCGCCATCGTTGTAAATACCGCCGCCGTCCGCGCCACTTCCACCGTTCCCGGCCCCATTAATGTTTGGGCCAGCAGCGCCGTTTGCGGTCTTACCGTTTTTGATGGTGATGCCGCTGATGTTTACGATTGAGCCGGCTGAGATGTTGAAGACCCGACTTTGATTGTTGCCGCTGACGCTGACGACATTGGATCCTGGTCCGGTAATGGTCAACAATCCATTGTTGGCAATTGCGAGCTCGCCACTGGTCAAAGTGATCGTGCACGGAGTCGCCGCGACGCAACCGGGTATCTGAAAATCGATCTCGTCATCGGCGGGTGAAGCGTTCGCGTCCAGGATTGCCTGCCGCAGCGATCCCGCCCCGCTGTCATTGGTGTTTGTGACGTGCAGATTTGCAGAAGCGCTGACGTGCAGCACGCTGGCCCACAGGACAAAGGCCGCAATTAGCGTCAGTGTTACAACAACAAAATATGAACGCGGAGATTTCACCAATGACTGTTTCATAGAGCCTCTGCTTTTGGAATCACTGGGAGCTTGCTTGTTTGATAACCCATTGAACTTGTTTTCCGAAACAAACCGTCTGAATAGACTTTTCGTCAATAATGAAGACCAGATTCCTCAAAAAATGTTTAGTCTGTTGTTCGAAAAACGTGTCGCTCGGCACACGTAGAGGGCGTCTAAACTTTACAAAACAGAAGGTATAGCGTTTTTCAGGCCAAAGATATAGGTACCGCCACCTATACCAATATAGGTGGGTCTACCCATGGCACAGACATCCTGTCTGTGATCCTTAACAAACGTACCCTTAGTTCCGTAATCTACAATTTCGAACCCACACAGACAAGATGCCTGCGCTACATGGGAAGTCCCCTTGACGTTCTAAGGGAGATCGTTTACCCTAGACGCTCTAATGAAGTGCCGCATGACTCCATACACTCATGAGGGATTTTATGATTCATCGAATTCTTTCTCTTGTCGCGCTGGTCCTAATCGGTTTGTGTTCGGTTTCTTTTGCCCAGACGCCATCAAACGACGGTCGCGATGCCGATCGAGCAGCCATTCGCGCCAGCATCGAAACTATCTTTCAGGGCTTTATCGACAAAGATCCCAATAAACTGCGCGAGACGCATGCAAAGGATTGGAAGGGATTCATCGATGGCTCCCCGGTAGTCCTGAAGGGTCGCGACAGATATATGGCACAGTACGAAGGGATAGAGAATCGCAAAGGAAGCGGCATGATCGCCTACAAGATCACCGAATGGGATGTGACATTTGAAGGTCCCGCTGCGATAGTCTGTTTTAACGCCGAAATAACTTCAAAATCCGGCGACACCGTTACCACCCGCAAGACGCAAATCATGGATATCTATGGCAAACGTGACGGCATATGGGTTCAAATTGCCACTGACACAAATGCTCATCCGGAAACAGTTGCCAAACGGCAGCAACAACCAAACCCCATATCGTCACAGATGCGAACCTGGATATTGGAGGAGCGCGAAAAGGTATGGCGGGCTTTTTTCGCAAATGATAAGGCGATGCTGGACAAACTGATTCCCGAAGATTTAATCGTTATGGAAGGCGGCGACGAAGGATTTAAAAATCGCGAGCGAATTCTGGCGGAATCGAAGCAGTTTGCCGAAAGCGGGGCTAAACTTATATCTCTTGAATTTCCAAAGACAGAGATTCAGATGTATGGCAGTACGGTTTTGATCTACACCACCTATCAGATGGAGTTGGATTTCGGTGGTCAGCGATCAAAGAGCAGTGGTCGCGCGACGGAAAATTTTGTCATTCGCAATGATCAACTGGTCAACGTTGGATGGCATCTGGGTTCCAACAAGTAAGGGAGGTCATAAGGTAAATATTATGGCAGCCAACAAACCTCAACTGTCTCAGGTTAATTCTACTGAATCAAAGACACCGGTTACCAGCCGTTTGGTCTCGCTGGATATTGCTCGCGGCGTGGTGATGATCCTGATGGCGATTGACCATGTTCGCGTCTACTCGGGATTGCCGGCTGGTGGTCCCACACCGGGAATCTTTTTCACGCGATGGGTCACCCATTTCTGCGCGCCGGCGTTTGTGTTTCTGGCAGGCACAGGAGCGTTTCTGTACGGCAGAAAGCTCAATAGCAAAAAATCGCTAGCGTGGTATTTATTCTCTCGCGGATTATTGCTGGTAGTTCTGGAACTGACGCTGATTCGGTTTACCTGGACATTTAATTTTCATTACTCACAATTTGTTCTGGCTGGTGTGATCTGGATGCTGGGATGGTCCATGGTAATGATGGCGGCGCTGGTCTGGTTGCCGACCTGGGCTGTAGGGACCATTGGTCTGTTGATGATCGTCTTTCAGCAGATCTTTGAAAAAATCGCTGGATTCCTTCCCGATGGATTGCGAACCTACTATTCATTCCTCTACACATCAGGAACAAACGGACCGTCGTGGATAGCAATTCTGTATGTGCTGATACCGTGGATCGGTGTAATGGCAGCCGGCTATGCCTTTGGCACGATTATGTTGCGCGAAGCCGCCAGGCGACGGCGCATTTGCATCATTATGGGTCTGATTATGACCGCGTTGTTTCTGATTCTGGGCCCAATAGCGGTGCATTTCGCGCCGCCGCAGCGCAATCCTTCACCGTGGCTGTTCCAGTTACTAAATCAACAGAAATATCCCCCATCACAACTCTTTCTGTTGATGACCCTGGGTCCGACAATCCTGTTGATCGGTCTGGCAGAAGGCGCACAGAATGCGGTTGCGAAAATCATCTCAACCGTCGGCCGGGTGCCGTTGTTTTATTACCTGATGCACATTCCGTTGATTCATATCTCGGCGATTGTGGTTGACCAATTCTTTCGCGGCGGATTTGAAACGAAATGGTTCGCGACCGCGCCGTTTACCGGGATTCCACCCGATCATCGCTGGGCTCTGTGGTTGTTGTACATTGTCTGGGCAATCGATGTCGCAATATTGTACGCAGCGTGTCGATGGTACGCTGGAGTGAAGGCACGTCATCCGAACAGCCTCCTTAGATATATTTAACGATTGTAGGGGCAGGGACGAGCACTGCCCTACAAGCCAAGTCGGGAAATAAGTAAAACCTAATGATCAAACCGATTGAATTACAACAACCAGGTGTTAGAAAACTTCCGTCCGGCGAGTACGCGTCGACTGATGACATCTGGAGCATGCTCAAGGCCAGTTACGACGGCGATTTGACACGCATGAAGGAGCTGGCCGGCGCAAGCCCTGCATTGCTGAAATGCGAATACAACTACACGCCGCCAATGCATTTCGCTGTTCGCGAAGGTCACACCAATATGGTCCATTACCTGATCGAACAGACTGGATTCGACGCGTCATATCGCAGTTATCCTTTTCTCGAACCTTATCTGACAATCGCACAGGATCACGAGCATCACGAAATCGCTCAGCTGATTCTGGACATCGTTTCCAAACAATTTCCGATCGCCGAAGGTCTGGACGATTTTCTAAAGGCCGCACACGCAGGCGATATCGCTCGAATCAAATCCGAAATAGCGCGCGATCCTCAACTTGCCAAATCGAGCAACAATTTCGGCGAGACCGCTCTGCACAAGGCCGCTGAAGGCGGTAACATCGAAGTCATAAACGTATTGCTGGATGCAGGCGCAAATGCGGACGCGGTTCGCGGCGATGGGCTTCGACCGATCAACTGCGCGTTTCGTGTGCGGGGTCGTTCAGCACAGTATGCGGGGATGATTGCGGGTATGTTGCTCGCGCGCGGAGCCGCGTACAACATCTATCTCGCTGCCGTCTTTGGCGACAGCGATTATGTTCAGCAGGCGCTCGAACGCGATTCGTCGCTCAGCAATTTCGAAGACAGCTCCCATCACCGACCGATTTCTGCTGCCGCGCGCCGCAACGATCTGGAGATGGTAAAACTGCTGCTAAAGAATGGCGCGAACCCGAATTTACCTGAGGATGGCGCCCCGGTGGGCGAAGCTCTCTGGATCGCTGTCTACCAAAAACAACACGAAATGGCGAAACTGTTGCTGGAACACGGTGCGAATCCCAACACTTCGCCTGAATCCAGCGGCCCTGCGCTGATGCACGCCCGGGGCGATGAGGTGCTGACAAAACTTCTGCTCGACTACGGCGCAGAGGACAAATCCAGCGACATCCAGGAATTCCAGACGGCGGTCGGTGACAACGATCTGGCAAAAGTCGAACAGACCCTGCAAGCGCATCCCGAATATGCAAAAAATGATTTGGCGTTCTGGGGTGAAGGCATTTTGTGCGGCCCCGTTAAAGGTCAGCAGCAGGAAATGGTCGATCTGCTGATGCGTTACGGCGCGCGTGTTCCGGATGTGACCAAGTGGGGAAAAGAGTATTACTTCAAACATTATGATATAGCGAAAATGCTGATGGAACGTGGCATGAATCCCAATCATATGACCTGGCATCACGTTACTTTGCTGCACGATATGGCCTGGAAAGGTTTCATCGACAAGGCAACGCTGCTTCTCGATCACGGCGCTGAGATCAATCCCGTCGATGAAGAATATCAATCGACACCACTTGGGATGGCCGCGCGATGGGGAAATCGCGAAATGGTGAAACTATTGCTGGAACGCGGAGCCGACGTGAACAAGTCTGGCGCGCCGTGGGCAACTCCACTGGCTTGGGCACGCAGAAAAGGTCACGCAGATATCGAGGCCGATCTGCTGGCCGCTGGCGCGAAAAATAGTGGCACAGGCATTTAGCCTATGCCACTCGCGCAGGTGTGCGATTGAGAGAAATGTGCACGTATCGCAATCAGCACAGGCTAAATGCCTGTGCCACTTTTAAGAGCCGCCTGAAGGCGGGACTCAAAACATGTACCAGCCCGATGAATTGAAGAAAACCAACCGCTGAAATGGGCCACCGGCATCGGCGTCTGAGAACTGTTCTGTGCGGCTGTTTCTCGTTAACCAAAGAGTAAAGCTCAGGGAGGCATTCAATGAATACATGGATTGCTGAGTTGCGAATCGCACTACGCGGGCTGGCGCGCAATCGGAGCTTTACCGTCGTCTCAGTTGCGACGCTTGCCCTGGGAATCGCGGCGACGACCACGATGTTTACCATCGTTCACAGCGTGTTGCTGCAGCCTTTGCCGTATCAGAATTCTTCGCGCTTGGTGATGATCACCGCAACCGCCGCCAAAGAACCCGTTCCGATGGCGTTTGCAGAATATTACGATTTGCGCGCGCAGGCCAAGAGTTATGACATGATCACGGCCGACAAACCGGTCAGCGGCAATCTGACCGGAGGCGATTTACCGGAACGCGTCGAAACACGCGCTGTGACGGGCGAATTCTTTTCGATGCTTGGCGTGCCTCCGGTGATCGGTCGGCTTTTCACAAATGCGGAAGAGACACCAGGATTCGCCGAGGTCGGCATCATCAGTGAAGGTTTGTGGAAACGCCGCTTCGGCGGTAGCGCTGATGTGTTAGGCAAGAAAGTTCGACTGGACGACGATGATTACATGATCGTCGGTGTGATGCCCGCGACGTTTGTGCATCCTGGTGCAGAGCCTTCGCGCCCGGTAGATTTCTGGGTATTGACCGGCTTTAACGGTCCTCCGTGGCCAAAGGTCAACCGGTTCTGGCGCGTCGGGGGAATCATGGCGCGACTGAAATCAGACGCGTCCGTTGCACAGGCGAATCAGGAGCTTCAGCAGTTGTGGCAATCGTGGCGAGAGAAAGAACCAAACGCCTATTCTGCCAAACGCAATCTGGCGCTGTCGGTCGTATCAATGCAGGAATCCATTGTGGGTGATGCGAGTCGTCCATTGCGATTGCTGTTCTATGCTGTCGGACTGGTGTTGTTGATTGCCTGTGCGAATGTCGCAGGTTTGCAGATTGCCAGACAATCTTCGCGCACCCACGACATTGCCGTCCGGCAGGCAATTGGCGCCAGCAGATGGCAGGTGGCGCGACCGGTGTTGATTGAAAGTGTGGTGTTGGCTTTGATCGGCGCAGCGGGCGGAGTTTTCCTTGCGTTTGCCGGGATCGCCTTCGCAAGATCAGTTGCCCCTCCTTCGTTGCCACGGTTAGGTGAAGTAGGCATCAACGTTACGGTTTTGATTTTTGTGGCTCTGGCGGCGACCTTTAGCGGTATCGTATTCGGTTTGGTGCCCGCGCTGGCGGCGACCCGAGTTGATTTTGCGCAGGAATTTCGCGCTTCGGGTACGGTATCGATCAGCGGCGCTCGCTTGCGGTCCGCAATCGTGATAGGTGAAATTGCACTGGCGCTAATACTATTGGCCTGCGCGGGTTTGCTGCTGCGGACACTAAATAACCTGCACAATGTGTCGCCGGGTTTTCGAATTGATAATGTACTGACGATGGAATTTATGGTGCCATTTCCGAACGATCCATCGCGAGGAAAATATCTGAGTAACGAAACTCGGATTCCATTTTATAACGAAGTGCTTCGCCAGGTTCGACAGACCCCTGGAGTTGCCACCGCTGCGATGACAGGGACATTACCGATTGCTTCACCGAGTCAGCCTGTACCCGTGTCTGCCGAAGGCGCAGCGAACAGTAACGACGCCGACGGATTGCAGGTAAATGTCGCCAGTGTCAGCAGTGATTATTTTGCGACGATGGGTATTTCAATGCTCAAAGGTCGGGACTTTACTGCTGCCGATGATGGTGATCATCCACTGGTGGCGGTGATCAGTCAGTCGGTTGCGTCCAGATTGTGGCCGAACACAGATGCGGTCGGAAAACGGATTAAGTTGGGAAAACCGGGCACTGGTGCACCGCTGGCCCTGGTGATCGGGATTGTCGGCGACGTCCGCGCCCGCAGGATCGATGAACCCGCTGGCGGACAAATCTATGGCTCGTATCTGCAAAACCCGCCCAGACCTGTCGATCTGGTAATACAGGTGCACGGCGATCCGCACACATTGGCTGAGCCGATTGCCGCAGCCGTCAGAGGAGTGGAAAAAGATCAACCGGTTTACGCCGTTCGAACAATGACTGAGATTCTGGCGACTCGGATTGAGCAGCGTCAATTTGTGATGTCGTGCCTGACGACATTTGCGGCCCTGGCGGTGTTGTTGTCCGCGATTGGATTTTACGGATTGATGTCGTATATGGTGTCGCAACGGCGGCGTGAGCTTGCAGTCAGGCTGGCTCTGGGTGCGGCCCCGGCAAAGCTGGCCGGTTTGATCATCGGTCGCGGACTGATTCTGGCGTGCATAGGTTGCGCGATTGGTTTGGCGGGTGCGATTGCGGCCAGTCGAATGCTGACAGGATTTCTGTTCGATGTATCGCCACTTGACCCGATCTCGTTAATCGGAGCAGTAATTGGAACGGTCATGGTGGGCTTGCTTGCGTGCGCGCCTTCCGGCCGACGCGCGGCTTCCGTTGACCCGTTGACAGTCTTACGCAGCGAATGATGCGGGCCGGGATCATAGTCGGATGCGGAGAAATCGGATACTTGTAGCTGTTTTCAGATGAGTGAGCAGTTGGCCGTAGGCGCGACTCTGTTTATAGAAATCAGATCAATAAAGGAGAAACTAGATGAAACTCAAAAGTTTTTCTACCGTGTGTTTTGTTGTCCTGGCAGCGATTGCAATCCTCGCGCAGTCCGGCGTGTCAGGCAAAGACCCGATTACCGGCACGTGGACTGGCACACCGAAGGAAGTTACTTTTGCTTTGAAATACGATGGCACAGGTACAGTAACAGGAACCGTCGTACCGCAGCCGGGTAAAATCGAAGGCACGTTTGATTCCAGGACCGGCGTACTGAAAATAGAAGGGAATGCACAAAATCCCAGTGATGGTAAAACCTGTCGCTTTGTCATCGAGGGCAAACTGGATAACGGTACCATCGCAGGTACAGCCACCTGCGGAGAAACAAAGGTTGGTGATTTCTCAATTACCAGGAAGTAATTGACGCGCTGACCTGGGATTGCAACTGTCTGTACAATCTGCGGTAGCGGATGGGTTGTTGCACCACGTCGGTCAGGGTTAGAAGACGAACCCATCCGCTACCGCAGATGGTACTGACATCACGGCAGACAAAGGTGGCATAGATGCGTCCAATCAAATGGGAAACACAACCTGACCTTGCTGAGCGGTGGCAAGAGGTCAAAGATCTAAAAGAAGCCATCAAAACCGGCGACATCGCAACCGCTACGGCCATAATAAAATCACGTCCCGCGTTATTGCGGGGACCTGATTTCGATTACGAATATCATTACAACGAACACGCCGGCTGGTCGACTGTTGCGGTTGCTGCACTGAATGGTCAAACTGCGATGTTACAAGCATTGCTGGATCATGGCGCGAACCCAATCCCGTTCGAAGTCGGCAGTCGTTATCATTCAGACAATCGTCTGCAATGGCTGGACAATCTGCGCGAGCGCGGCCACGGCGATGCTGAGGATATATTGGCGGTCGCGATACAACAGCGATTTGGTCCTTTTGTCGATGCCGAAGACATTCACACCGCCGTTTGTTCCGGCGATGCCGATCGGGTTCGCGCTTTGCTGGATGCAAACCCTGAGCGCGTTCGACAGATCGACAGCATCGGCAACACTCCTCTTCACTGGGCGGTTGATGTAAACAATTTTGAGATAGTGCAATTGCTGGTGGAACGCGGTGCACCAGTCGAATTCCGCCGCGGTGACGGCCGTACACCCGCGCAAATAGCTGTTTTCGGGATGCATATGTACTGGCGTCGAGAAGAGCGTCCCGAGATTCTGCGATTCCTGCTGAATCACGGCGCCGAACACACATGCCTGATTGCGGCCGCGACTAAAAACATCGATCGTGTCCGCGAATGTCTCAGCGAAAATCCCGCCAGTGCTAATGCCGTCGACCTGATAGGGGTGCGCCCACTGAGCGTTGCATCGTGGAAAAGACGCGACAGCGACGTTGGCTCTGATGCTGATCAAATTGAAATTGTAAAAATGCTGTTAGCCGCAGGGGCAGATCCAAATGCTCGTGAATTGTTGTACCAGGGCGGAGGCGCGCTGCATGCGGCCGCATCATATGGAAATTTAGAAGTCGCCCGTGTTCTGCTGGATGCAGGCGCGCGGCCGGATCATTGGATGGATTCGTCGGGCGATCCGCTGATCATTGCCGAGCATGGTGGTCATCACGCGATGAAACACTTGCTCTATTCGTACGGCGCAACCGCCGGGATCGAACATTATGCTTCGACGTATCAAATCGACGTTATTTCCGAAGTGTTGCGTCGCGACCCATCGCTTGCTACGTCGGTGTTGCCGCATCAATGGCAACAGCCGGAGGACAAACCTGAGCTTGCTCACGATATCATCAGTCTGGCGATTCGTTACGGGGCCAGATTTGATGATGTCGGAGATTGGAAACTCTGCCATTTAGTCCTTGCTTATCCAACCGTGGCCGAATTAGTTTTTGAGTACGGTGGAAGACCAGATGTTGCGTTGCCACGAATCGCGTCCGGTTTCAAAACCGCGACGGTCGATACATTACGCTTTCTGATCGAAGAATGCGGAGCAAATATCGAAGCCAAACATCACGATGGTTACACACCGTTGGCCGCGGCGGCGTTTGGCGGACGTATGGATTTCGTCGAATACCTTGTTGATCACGGAGCGAGCATCGATCCCGATGTTCCTGACTGGTTAAAACCGATTCGTCTGGCCGAGAAACGCGGTCACACCGAAATCGCCGAATTCCTGAGAAAACGTTCCGATGCAGCGTAGGCATCCTGCCTGCGCACCTTGCAATAACTAACATTCCTTTATGACTTTTGCGTACCGCCACCGGCGCAGACAGGATTCTCGCGCTACTTCGGAAGTTTCTTCAGCAGCTCGTCAATTTTTGTTTGACACCGAGCGCGGTCTTCGTCTTTCGCATCAGGCAGAGCCTGCGCAGATCGATATGCTTTTACCGCTTTTTCCCACTGGCTGTCAGCTTCATAGGACGCGCCAAGCTGATCAAAGGCTCGCGTCGATTTTGGATAGAGCTGCGTCCATAACTCCGCAGCCGCGACGGCCTGCTTGATTTTCTTGAGATGTAACCCCTGACCGGTAAGGTTGTTCAGCGCGGGCTCCGGGATCGTTAACTTATAGCCGTAGTCGTGGGACAATTTTTCGTAATAGTTAGTCAGGCTTGCCAGAGTGGTATTCTGGCTGAATTCCATCTTGTAATCCGCGAATATCCATCGCAAACCAAAATAGAGACCCGGGTAAATCAGGCTGCTGTGCTCTTCGTGATCCAATTCGATCAGGCTGAATTTCAGTCCGGCCGGTTTGGAATTTGTCAGTGCATCCAACAACCGGATGTTGGCCGGGAACCAATATTCACGTGGCATTTGTGCGCGTACCCAGTAAAGATTGGATTTAAAATCAGGATTCTTCTTTATCAATTCGATCACTGAATTCGCGACCTTGTCGTTATCCCAAAAGAGGCTGCCATCAATGTTGATATAAGCCTGAAAAAGTTTCGGCTTTGTCGTCATCGCATGTAGCGCCAGCAAACCGCCAAGCGAATGTCCCACGATTATCCGAAACGTTTCAGTGCGATAGTTTTTTTCGATAAATGGAATTAATTCCGTTTCAAGGTGGGTAAGATATTTGTCGGCGCCACCTGCGCCGTTTTTAAACACTTCAGCCGGCACATCAAAATCCTTGCCCGGGGCTGGTGTGAAATCGTAAAAGCGATCTTTGCAGGTAATACCAACAATTATGGCCGGCGGCATACGGCCGCTGCTGGCCAAGGTTCGATAGGCGCTGACTGCGATTGGGAAATAACTCTCGCCATCCAGGACATACACAACCGGATAATTCTTGTTGCTGGTCTGGTATCCGACAGGCAAGGCTAAATAAGCATCGCGCTCCTGATTCAGAACAGTAGAGTTCAGTTTCAGCGTCTCGCCCATGACAACGGCTCTGTCCTGTTGCGCGAAGGCAGTTGTCGCGGCACATAGAAATAGGACGATCAGCAATACTCTTTGAAAATTCATTTTGTCTCCCGGGGATTGGATAACGCTATTTTGGAATGCGTTTGAATGAAAATTGAAGCGGTGGTGCGCCTGCTGGCTCGTCGAACGCCACGCCACCAAATCGCATTTTGCCTGAGAGAGTGTCACCTGTCAGCGTGCCTTCAAACATCGCAACTCCGCGCGGGCGCATGCCATTCATGAAACCGTAAGTCAATCCTTTGTCCGTGACTCGCAAATATTCCACGCGCCGCGCTCGCATTTCCTCAGGCGCTCCGGGGTCCAATATTTCGGCAATCACGCGACCATTTTCGACACTGATTCGCAAAGTCTTTCTCGGCTTGGCAGGCCGGTTATCTCCCAGCCAAATATCGCCGACCCAGTCACCAATGAAAGCGCGGGCCTCTTCAGGTGTCGGAAACGGCGTTCCCAGCAACCCTTCTACCGTTTCAGCTGGAGCAGGCCGGCGTTCAACCTCGGCAATTTTCCCGAGCAGTTCGGCACCGTTCGCTGGGGCGCCATATCCTGACACCAGCATGTTGTACGCCTCTTTAGCAGCCGCGCCGCGTCCCTGTGCCAGTAGATCATTAGTGACATCCTGAAGAACTCTTTTTGGCGGCAATACCGAACCACCCAACGCTTCGCCGAGCTTTGCGTAGTAAGGCAGAATGCTGGTTGCCGGCGAGTCTGGCGCAGAAAGCCGCGAGTATTCCCCAAACACCTGGCGCAGTCCGATATATGCGCCCAGCATCCACATTGTCTCGTGACCCTCTAACTGAAATTTTTCATGATAGAGTCTCCACGAAGCAGGCGCTTTCGCCACGAGGGTTTTCCATTCGCTGTCCGGCCAGCCAAACTTCGCTTCAAGCGAGGCATAACGCACAGGCGACGTTCCGGTAGATGTTCGTCCGGTCATTTTTTTGGCCAGCCAGTTGTCGTCCAGATTAATAGGCGGATCCAGCGCAACTACCGCACAATATGTGGATCGCGTGGCAGCCGCGTAGGTCGCCAGAATGGCACCGGACGAAACTCCGACGAAGGCGCGCGGAGCAGCAGTGCGAAACTGCCGATCAACGGCCGGCAGCAATTCTTTTTCGATAAAGTCCAGAAACAAGTCGCCGCCCTGGTTCAGGTTACTACCACTGACGGAGAGGCCTGGGGGAGTCAGGTCGTATACCCGTTTGACGTCTGAGGACATCCCGGCCGTCGCCCCGAAATTTTCGATTCCGACGATCACGGATTCAGGGATTTGTCCGTTGCGGGCTAGTTCATCGCTCGCGACAGCAACAGGCGTCGTCAGGAAATCACCGTCAGCAACCACAGTGACGGGATAGCGACGCGTTGGGGCGCTTTGAGAATATGAAGCGGGCAGGACGATTAGTATCTTGCGCGTTTCCTTCAGAATTGCCGAAGCGATGTGGAATGATTGCGCGCTGCCTCCACGCGTGACTTTTACGTTGCGATCAGTGTCGGCAACAAGTGAAGTTGGCTGCTGTGCCGCAGTCGAGCGCGCGCCGGAAATACAAACTGCGATCACAAAGAACAACACGAACAGTCTTTGTCTATAAGTCATATCAAACCCCTGAAGTTACATAGAAAGACGGACGGGATTTTCATGATGAACATGTTAATCCTGAAAAAATCCTGTTGATCCTGTCTAATGGGATGCGTTATCTGCCAGCGAACATCGTCGACAGGCACCAAGACAAAGGAAACGAGGAATAACCAGAGGTATCTTTTCATTACCGTTCTCCTGAATCTTCCAACATCGCATTGATAGCGAAAAGTTAGTTTAGTCGTGGAATCTTGCCAATCACTGTGGGGCCAATTGGACGCAGGAAGGGGCGAACGGGCCGGAATCGCGCAGCGCGGGAGCGCAGGCATCCTGCCTGCATGGCATTCCGAAATTTACGCACGAATTTTAATCGAACGTTAATCGAGATCATGCAGGCAGGATGCCTGCGCTCCCGCGCTGCGCGTTACTGCAGTAGCGCTCTTAAACGGTCGCTGTAAAGTCGGCTGCTGGTGAGTTTTTCGCCGTCAGACATCGTGATTTTGTACTCGCCGTGAAAGAACGGCTCCAAGGATTCGATCCGGTCGACGTTGATCATCAACGATCGATGGATCCGCACAAATTGTTCAGGATTGAGTTGAGATTCAATCGATTTCATCGTCCCCCTGACCAGATGTTTCTGGCCTGCGACATGAAATTGAACGTAGTTTTCAGCGACGTCGATCCAGTCGATATCTTTGGCCATCACAAATGAAAGCTTTGAACCGCTACGCACAACAAACCGTTTTGTATAACCGCGTTCTTTCCGCAGCTGTTCGAGAAAGCTGTATAGCTGCCGATCGGTTTTTTCATTTGTTCCCAGTCTTTCGAGAGCACGCGCGACCGCCTTTTGAAACCGCGCGGGATTGATCGGCTTCAACAAATAGTCGACAGCGTTTACATCAAAAGCCTGAATCGCATACTCATCGTAAGCAGTCACAAAAATAGTCGCGGGCATGAATTCGTCGATCACAGCCGATAAAACGCCGAAACCATCCAGCTCTGGCATCTGGATATCCAGCAAAATCAGATCAGGTCGCTCTGCCAAAATCGTTCGCACCGCCGATTCGCCATCGCCGCATTCACCAATCACTTCAATCTGGTCATAGTCCGACAACAGCGTCCTGATGCGTTCGCGCGGCAGCGGTTCATCGTCAATGATCAAGGTTCGAATCATGCGGCGCTCCCTGCGTTAGACGAGACTGGCTTTCCATTTGTTTTATACGGAATTGTGATTGACACTTGCAGTCCGCCGACAGCGGGATTTGTGAATTCCAGTTTGCATTGATCGCTGTAAAGCTGCCTCAATCTCTGGCGTGTATTCGACAAACCGATACCTTCCTTAAAAGACCCGTCACTCATACCAGGCCCATCGTCAGTGACTGTCAAACGTAGTGAATCTTTTTCCCGTGCTGCGGTTATCTCTACGCGGCCCGCGCCGGCCCTGCTGGCGATCCCGTGTTCGAAAGCATTTTCCACAAGCGGTTGCAGGATAAAAAACGGCACCAGGGCGTTCCGCGCTTCGGTCGTAACAACGGTATTCAGCGTCAGGCGATCCTTGTAACGCTCGCTGCAGATGCTCAGATAATGTTGAAGGATGTCCAACTCTTCATTGAGTGAAAGCTCCATCTTGTCGCGTCGCTGCAACGTCTGGCGCAACAATTCGCTTAATTCATTCAACATTGCATCTGCTGCTTTTGGATCGCGATGCATTAGAGTCGAAATCGCCTGTAGAGTATTAAAAAGAAAATGCGGCTGCAGTTGAGCAGTCAGCGCCTCTATGCGCGACTCGGCCAATTGTGTTTTCAGTTGCGCCGATTCCATTTCGTTTTGTCGCGATCGCCGATGAAATTCGTATGCGTGGATCAGTGCGATCATCATCCAAAATTGCCAGCTTTCAGTCAGCAATCGAAAGCCCATATAAGAAATCAGATCTCCTACGGAAAGCGGAGTCATAGCCGGTCTACGCCCCGGTCCCGCTGCTACTTTCTCGCGTTGTACCGATGGATTGTCCGCTTCGCGTGAGGCTTGCGCCAGTTCAGTAGGTGCACTGCTTCGGATCAATGCGAGACGAACTGCCCCTGTCAGACACACGAATATCACAGTCGCCACAATATGGATGGCAAGTCCTTTGCGCCATTTTTGACGATCGACGGGGAAACGGCGTGCCAGCCAGAAATAAACGGGGCACGTTATCGCACAGGCGTACCAAGTCAGCGAACCGAGCCCGAAGAGAGTCAACAAATCGGAAAACTGGACTCCGGCGCCTGGTGATATTCGGCCACGCACCGGAAACATAGCAATCAGAATACCCAGAACCGTTCCTACCGCGAGCAGCAGAAATCCGATTGCTATCTGAATTGCGATGGATCTATTTGCGCGGTTTTGTCCCGGTATATCAGGCATCGTTCAGAATCTCTTTTTGGACTGCGACAAAAGTAATATTACATAACTGTCAATACCTGCGATTGAACACAACGAATTGATCGAGCACAGAGTGCGTCGTACAATCCGATTGTCACGTGGCTTCTTCGTTATGGAAAAGATTTTTACCAAAGGATTTAAACATGCTGAAATTGCAGAATACCGAGCCTCTTGCCCATACAGTCACTAACGCAATTCATAAAGGTGATGTCGCTACATTAATGCAACTATTATCTGACAATCCCGAACTGGCGGGAGCAAAGATCGTTGATAAAAAAGGCACAGAGCGCACTCTGGCGCATATCGCAACCGATTGGCCAGGGCATCGTCCGAATGTTGCCGAAGTTATTAAAGCTCTAGCCGAAGCCGGCGCGGATGTGAGCGCAGGTGTATTCGTTGTTAGTTATCAGCATCAGGAGACTCCTCTGCATTGGGCCGCCAGTTGCGATGACGTCGAGGCTGCGGACGCATTGCTGGACAATGGCGCAGACATCGAAGCTACCGGAGCTATTTTCACAAATGGTACCGCGATGTCTGATGCGGTGATATTCGCGCAATGGAATGTCGCGCGGCGACTGGTGGAGCGGGGCGCGAAAACGACAATCTGGCAAGCGGCGGCTTTGGGACTATTGGACCGTGTTCAGAAATATTTTGCCGCCGAGCCCGCGCCGACACTGGATGAAATTACTGGATCATTCTGGAATGCCTGTCGAGGTGGTCATCGTAATACTGCGGAATATTTGTTTGATCGCGGAGCAAACATCAATTGGTTGCCAGACTGGGACCGCGTTTCACCGCTGGATGCCGCTGGTCAGAGCGGCAATGAAAAAGTGGTTCAGTGGTTACGTGAAAACGGCGCGAAGTCTGCCAAAGAGCTGGCGTAGTCATGTGATCGCGGGAGCGGGATCAAGCCCAATCTCAATAGATTATTGATCCTGCCATCATCATTTTGTCAGTTCTAAAACTTAAAACAAATGGATCAAGTGTTCGTTTGTTGATTGGCGGATGGCTGAATTCCAGCCTCAAGTTTTTGTCATCCGGCAAAATCACCAATTTGCCGCCCTGCTCCCTGGGGAAGTCAAACTCAAACTCGTGAAGATCGCCTGTATTAACAGCGTAATTCAATAAAGGAATTTTTTCGTTACGCTGATTGATCAAGTAAACACTACTCTTGAGCGTTTCTGTGGTTTGCTTCTTCCAGTAGGTGGCAACATCTTTGTCGATAAACGTCGTGCTCGACCAGTAACTAAAGTACAAAACGATTCTGTCTTTGAAATCCGAATTCAAAAGATTATCCGTTTGTTCATCGAAAGCTTTCTTTTGGTCCGGCGTCATCTTGTCGTATTTACGCTTAATCTGCGCAAGTCGTACCATTGCCTGGCGAATCGGCAACGCTGAGCGAAACTGGGCCTGATACTGAACGCCCTCGACTGCGACGTTTCCTTGTCCTCGATCTGCTGTAACAGAGACGCCTTGTTTCCCGTCGCTGTAACCGTATCTCAGAGCCCAGGGCGAATCCTCAAGCAATTTTCGACATTCAGTTTCTGACCATTGGTGAAAATCCTTTTTTTGCCAGAATTCACTCTGAACAGGACCGCCAAAACTGGGCGCTGGGCTTGTCGTTGCTATCAGCAAAATGGCGATAAACAGAATCCCAAGTCCGATGCGCAAACAGATTATGATCTTATTCATTTAGAGTTTCCTCCGCTCAGATTGAATTCTGAAAACGAAAACTGCTATTGCAAGCCGGATCGCAGGTTGAATCCTACGCTATCAGTAAACCAGCGATCCTCCGACGGTCATTTTAGAGGGATTGAAATCCAGGATTACCGGCGTCCAGGGCCGGCCACCCGTTGGCGGATTGACAAACTGCAGTTTAAGATTCTTGTCAGAATCCGCAATTATTGGTTTTCCGTTTTGTTCCCTTGGGAAGTCAAGCTCTATACCATGGCCGTGGGCTGTGCGCGCAATTAGAGCGCAAGCTGTCAATTGGATTTTTTCTCCGCGTTGATTGATCAGGTACACACTATTTTTTAAAGAAGCGGTTGTGACTTGATCCTTCCAGTATGCATAGAGGTCTTTATCTGTGGACGAGAGGGTTGAACTATAGCGCAAATATATAACTATCTTGTCCTGAAAGTTTTCCTCTAAAAGTTTATTTGTTTGGTCATCAAACACTTTCTTTTGCTCGGGTGTCATCTTGTCGTACTTTTGCTGATGCTGTTTAATCCGCACCTCGGCCTGCCGAATTGGCAGAGCTGACCGAAATTGAACCTCATAATCGACTGCCTGGAACATCTGAGATAAAGACGTTGTCTCACCTGGCGTCTTTGTAATATCGCCGTGCGGCACCTCATGCCCACGGACCTGGTATTTCAAGGCCCATGGCGACTCCTCTAATAACTTTCTACATTCAGATTCTGACCACCGGTGATAGTCCTTTTTTTGCCAGAATTCGCCGCCCTGAATTGGAGCCGCTAACGCCGATATGAATTCAAACCGCTGGCCCAAAGGCTCTGCCATCGCGAAACAGGGAATCAGCAAGGTCATTGTAAGGAGAAGACAGAATGTTAAACGCAACCAGGTAGTCAACGTGTTCATATCGAAAGCTCTCCTACTACGATGAATTTCAGACGTTATTTAGGCTGACGATCGAGATCTAGAAGAGACTGCACTGGCCACAAGCGCGACAAGCTAAGGAATCATCATCATAACACAATTTCTGCCCGCGATTTTAACCAACTAAACCAGTATTAGTGACGTGACTGCAGGAAAATTCGAAGTGAAGATATTCCCCTTGACGTTCTAAGGGAGTTCCTTTAATTTCAGAGTGCAGAGTTTTGAGTCCCGCCTTCAGGCGGCTCTTTTAAACCCATCCGCTACCGCAGATGGTACTGACTTGAAGGGCAG